>Ga0163144_10012286_pt1 | contig 17996 bp, 12 predicted proteins | sample OliLak19BULKMAT1_FD_123175 | JGI IMG/M metagenome (GOLD analysis project Ga0163144, IMG submission 123175) | Freshwater microbial mat bacterial communities from Lake Vanda, McMurdo Dry Valleys, Antarctica - Oligotrophic Lake LV.19.BULKMAT1 | ecosystem: Environmental > Aquatic > Freshwater >...
CGACATCACCCACGACATCACCCACGGCATCACCCACGACATCACCCACGACATCACAGGTCCGCGTGCCGAACGCCAACGGCGCAGCGCTCGTGCCGGTCCAAGGCGCGACCGATCCGGCCAGCATGAACGTGCCTGTGCAGTTCGTGCTCGATGCACGCGAAGCGGCCGATGCGTCGCAGCTGTCCGTCGTCGGCGATTTCAACAACTGGGACGTGACCGCCACTCCGATGACACTCGACGCCGGCGTGTGGAGCGCCTCGCTCCCGATGTCGCAGGGTCGTCACGTCTACGCATTCGTCATCAACGGTGATCGCTGGATCGCCGATCCGCGCGCCCCGCGCACCAAGGACTCCGACTTCGGTCGGCCATCCTCCGTCGTCATCGTGCAGGCGCCGTGAGTCTCTCAATAGAGTTTGTGAGGTTGCCCATGTTCCTGATACCCACGGCGCGCGTGCTCACGCGAAGCTTGCCCAGACATCCACTCGTGCGTTCATCGGTCACCACGCTGGTCGGCATCGCGATCGGCGCCGCCACGGTGTTGACCATCGCGCCCGCACTGCGCGCGCAGGACGCCACCACGAGCTCCAGCAGCAACGCCGCACTCGAGCTGATCGACGATGCCTCCGTGCGCACCGCCATCCGCTCGCTCATCACCGACGCGGCGGCCAACGGACTGCCGACCGCTCCCTTGGTGACCAAAGTCCGCGAGGGTGTCGCCAAACGCGCCACGCCCGACCGTATTCGCAGCGCCACCAGCCTCCTCGCCCAACGGCTGGCCCTCGCCTCCGCCGCGCTCGCGCCGAGTCGTTCGGCAGACGAACTCGCGGCCGGCGCTGACGCGCTGCAAGCAGGGGTTGCTCAAGGCACACTCCGCGAAATGCGTCAGCTCTGGCCAGTGAAGCCGCTTACCATACCGCTGGGCGTTCTCGCCGAAATGGTCGCCAGCGGTGTACCCCACGCCAGCGCCTCAAGTCGCGTGAAAGACCTGCTGCGCAAAGGTGCGAGCACGGCCCAGCTCGCCGCGCTGGGCACCAGCGTGCGCGCGGATATCGCCGCGGGACTCGCGCCGGACGCTGCCATGGAATTACGCTCGAAGGGTGTTCTCAACATCATCCGCCAACAAACCGAGTTCGGGATCGCCGCACCGACGTCGCCACCGCTCCGTCCACACGAGAAGCGTTAGTCGGAAGGCACTGTTCCTATGCCTGACGGTCGTCACGCAGGCGTCAGCAGCGCGCGTCGCACGGGCACAAGGCGCGTCGTTTTGGCTCGACGCCGGTGGTGCGGTAGTTCGGCAACCACTCGGTACGTCGCGATCGGCCGCCACGGTCGGACTCGGTGCCGACCTGCGTGGTCGACGCACCTCGCTCACCGGCGACGGCGCCGTCTCGATGGCCGGTGACACGATCTCCGCCTCCCAGCTCGTGCTGCGCTCGCAGTTCGCGTGGAGTGCCTGGACGGTGAGCGAGGTGGAAGGAAGCGCCACGGCGAGTGGCATCACCATCCCCGGCAGCGATGGCAATCGCAGCGCGCTGTTCCGTCAGTACGTGCGCCTTGGCGAGTTTCGTCTCGGAGCGCTCGACTTCGACGCGGTCCGACTGTTCGGCGGGGCTGGCGCCGGACGCACCTCCCGCTACTCGCTCGATAGCCGCGGCACTGCGCAGCACCTCGGGCTGTCCAGCACGCACGGGCCACTGTCGTTCACGGTCACCGTGCAGCGCGCCACCAGCGACGATTGGCAGCTGTTCGAGCCGACCGGGATCGGACTCAAGCGACCGGCGGCCTCGTACGAACTGCGGGACGTCACGACCGAGTTGTCGTGGCAACGCGGTCGCGTGGCGTTGAGCACGACCGGCAGCTGGCGCGCCGGCGTTGGCGCGACGAGTGGCAAGGGACAAGTACTCGCCACCGCCGTTTCGTGGAATGCAGTCGGACCGCTCACGCTCATCGCGCAGGCCGGCGAACAACTCGCCGATCCGTTGCGCGGCATTCCGCAGGCCACGTACGCGGGTCTGTCCGTGCGCGTGCAACGCAGTCGTGGCAACGCCCCCGGACTACGCGACGCACTGCGGCGCGATGCGCTCGGCCGAGCCTCGCGCGCCAGCGAGACCACGGCATTCGATGCCCTGCGCGACGCGGAGTATCAGCTCGAGCGCAGTGGCAATGGCGCCACGCTCGTGTTACGTGTCGCTGCGGCGAGCGATGCCGTAGTGGAGATGGCCTGCAGCGCGACGGAGTGGCGTACTGTTCGGATGACGCGCGAAGGCGCAGAGTGGATCGCACGCCTGCCACTCGCGTCGGGCACGCATCGTGTCGCACTGCGCGTGAACGGCGGCGACTGGCGAGCCCCGCGCGGACTTTCCCGCGTGAGCGACGACTTCGGCGGCAGCGTCGGCCTGCTGGTGGTTCCGTAGGGCGGACTGAGGGCGGCCTGAGGGCGGCCTGACTGGCCGCAGTGCTGGGTTTCGAGCTGTGAGTAGGTGGTGTGCATGCGACGGCGGCGGCGCGATTGTGCGCAGTTCCGCTCCCCTGCGACTGGACACGTACAACTCAGCACTCACCACACCGGAAAACCGTCGTCCGAAACCATCGCACCATCCCTCGCCGTGCGCCGTTCGCCGTTTTGCGCTACCCGACACCGACCACCGACCACCCGACACTCGGCGCACCCCCGTGCCGTGATGTCCGGGCCCGCGCGACGACCCCGTTCAGCCGCCGCGCGCCGACACAACAAGCACTCGGCCCGTCGCGAACCGACAACTCCGATTCACGACGGGCCGATGAACATCTGCCCGATGGCTCACAAATCACCGCACGGGGGTGCGCCGAGTGTCGGGTACTCCGTACTCGGCACCCGGTAGAGCAAGGGTGCTCGCCATGCGCCGACGATTGCGTTGAATCAGCTCCCGGACGGACTGAATTTGATGTTCGACTTGGCCAGGTTCGTGGACAGCGTCTTCGCTCGCGTGAGCACTGTCTGGGCCTCCGTCGTCGCGGCGGCCAATGCAGCCTTGGCATCGGCGGCCTGTTTCATCACGGCGGCGCTCGGCGTTTCCCACACTCCCTGAATCGCGGCTTTCGCGGCAGCAACACGACCGAGCGCATTCGCCTGAGCGGCGGCCGCGGCGGCCGCGGCGGCCGCACCACCACCACCAAATCCACCACCAATTGCCGGTGGCACGCCGAACTTCACGCGCACGACGTCAAACGCTTTCCGGAAATCCGCGAAGTCGGTCTTCGCGGCGGCCGGTGTGCTGGCCGAATCCATCTGCGGCGCCACCCGTGCCACTTCGGCGTACAGCGTGCTCAGCAGCGACGCGACGGCGGTGCCCGCGCGCTGCGCCTCATGCAAATCCATGATCGCGGCGTTGTAGGCGACGCGTGCCGCGCCGGTGAGCGGTACTTCCGGATCCATCGTGATCGTGAGCGGCTTGGACGCGATCACCTTCCCGTCGGCCAGAGGGCCACTGTGTACGTGGCCGGCACCACCAGCGGCCCCACGTTGGCCCCAGCGCCAGCGCCGAATCCGCCGCCACCTCCACCACCACCGCCCGGGCCACCGGCACTCGCCGGCGCGCAGGGGTTCTCCGCCTGATAGCCAACCGGCGGGAGCGGCACCGGATAGCCGGGAATCGGACGGGCACCACCACCGGAGCCGCCAGGACCTGCGCCACGACCACCACCCGGACCAGCGCCGCCCGCACCACCAGGTGCACCAGCACCGCCAGCGCCGCCACGCCCCGCGCCGCCGATCGGAGTCACCGCCGGCACCGGCTCTACTCGCTGATCCCAGCACACGGTCTGAATACCGGCCACGTTGCGTGCGTCAGGAATCGGCAGTTCGCGCACGACCCTACCGCCCGCGGCGCTGATGCGCAGCAGCGGCTTCACCGCTGGCTTGGCCAAATGCACCTGCAGCACCGCTTCAGTCGGCGGGTTCTCGCCGGTAAAGAACTGATGCCCCCAGAACTCGTCGTTGCGATCGTCCTTGCTCTTCCACTGCAAGGTGGGACCCGGCGTGAACAGTGCGAGATCGGCCTTCGCCGCCGCGGCGTATTCCTGGATCGGCTCGAGATGATCGAGCACCCAGATGGCGCGACCGTGCGTCGCCACGAGCAGTGCGTTGTCGCGCGGGTGAATCGTCAACTCGTCCACACGCACGTCGGGGAAGTTGGCCTTCAGTCGCTTCCACGTCGCACCACGATCGAGCGAGAGCATGATGCCCGTTTCCGTACCCACGTACAACACGTCAGGATTGCGCGTGTCTTCGGTGATCGTGCGCACCACTTCGCCCTTGAGTCCCGATGCGATCGACCGGAAGGTCGCACCACCATCCGTCGTCACCCACAGATACGGGTCGTAGTCGTTCTGCCGATAGTTCGTCACGGCCACGTACGCCACCTTCGCATCGAAACGCGACGGCGCGACGCGCGACACGAACGCATGACCAGCAGGGAAGCCGGGCAAGCGGCTGGTGATCGTCTGCCATGTCTTGCCGTTGTCGCTCGTCATGCTCACGGTGCCGTCATCGGTGCCTGCGTAGTAGATGCCGGCCTGCTTGGGCGACTCACCAAGTGCGACGATCGAGGGCCAGGCGGAAATGCCGTCGTTGCGCGAGATGGTGATGCTCGAACCCTTGAGTCCCATCGTGACGATGCTGTCGCGCGATGCGTTCCTGGTGAGATCGGGGCTGATCGCTTCCCACGAATCACCACGATTGCTCGAGCGGAACACACGATTCGCCGCCGCGAGCAGCGTGCCCGGATCGCGCGGCGACAACATCAACGGCGTATCCCAATGAAAGCGATAGGTCTCGCCCGCCGTGAAGTTGGAGACGTTCTGCGCCGTCGGACGAATGCTCTTCGACTCACCGGTCACGATGTTGCGACGGACCATGTTGCCGTCCTGCGACTCCGTGTACACGATGCGCGGATCACGCAGATCGGGCACGGCCACGAATCCGTCGCCGCCAAGAATCTGGAACCAGTCGTAGTTGAAAATGCCGCGGTTCATGCGCGACGCGCTGGGTCCGCACCAATCGTAGTTGTCCTGCATGCCGCCGCAGATCTTGTACGGCAGCGACATGTCGTAGCTCACGTGATAGAACAGACCGACGGGCAGGTTCTCCATGAACTGCCACGTGCGCGACATGTCGTACGAAATGGCGAGACCGCCATCGTTGCCGATAAGCACCTGATCGGCGTTGGCCGGATTGATCCAGATCGCGTGCACATCGTCGTGTGTCACCAGCGCCGCATCCGTCTCGAACGTCTTGCCGCCATCCACCGACATGTGCAGACCAACGCCGCCCATGTAGATGCGATCGCTGTTCGACGGATCGACGCGGACCTGACTGAAGTACATCGGGCGCGCGTTCGTGCCGCTCTGCTTGGTCCATGTCGCGCCGCCGTCAGTCGAACGATAGAGACCGGTGATGAATGCGCTCTGCGCAGCAGCGGCAGGCGGTCCGGCAGGTGCCGCACCCGCTTCACCAGGTGCTGCCTCACTGGCGGCGCCAGCTCCGCGACCTCCGCCGGACGGACCTTCCACCGTCGCGTACACGATCTTCGCGTCGCCGCGATAGATGTCCATCGAAATGCGGCCGAGTGGGCCCGTGGGGAATCCGGTGCCCGTCACCTTGTTCCAGGTGAGCCCCGCGTCGGTGCTTTTGAACAGCGCGCTGCCGGTGCCGCCGCCGTTCATGCAGCAGGCCGTGCGACGCCGCTGATACATCGACGCGAACATCACGTTCGGCTCGCTCGCCGACATCGCAATATCGTTGGCGCCGGTGTCGTCGTCGCCCGCCAAAACGCGCGACCACGTCATGCCGCCATCAGCGGTGCGATAAATACCGCGCTCACCACCAGGACCGAACAACGGACCCGTGGCCGCAACGAACACGATATTGTTGTCGGTGGGGTGAATGAGAATGCGATTGATGTGCTTCGACGTCGGAAGCCCCATCAGCGCAAACGTCTTGCCGCCATCGGTGGACTTGTACACGCCGCTTCCCCACGACGTGCTCTGACGGTTGTTCGACTCGCCGGTGCCAACCCACACCAGATCGGGATTGGTTTGCGACACGGCCACATCACCGATCGCCATCAGGCCGTTGTCCTGAAACAGCGGCGTGAACATCGTGCCGTTGCTCGTGGTCTTCCATACGCCACCGTGCGCGGTGCCCACATAGAAGATCGCCGGATTGGCTTCGTACACGGCCAGATCGGCGACGCGCCCCGACATCGTGGCCGGACCGACGGAGCGGAAGTGCAACGCCGAGAATTCCTGCGCGACAGGAATCGACGAGGGTTGCGCGTGCAGTGCTCCAGTCGCGGCGAAGGCGAGGGCGCCAGCGAGGGCGAGGGCGACTGGCAGTCGGCGGACAGACGTAGGCATGGGACGATACCGGGGGACGGGGAGAGAAACGTTCCCGACGATAACGTGCGCCGACCGCTCTTCGCTACACGCGCGCCCGAACCACCGCTGCAACCACCGCTGCGCCCTACCGGTGCATCAGATACTCGAGCACATCGAATCGCGTCACGATCCCCTGAATCACGCCGTCCTTCTTCATCAGCACTGCTCGATTGCTCTTGCTCAGCAGCTTGGCCACGCTCTCCACCGGCGCGTCCGCATCCACCGTCGGGAAGGGCTGATCCATGGCGTCGCTCACCGTCTGATCGAGCACCCGCGCGTCGGCGAGACTCATGCTCGTCAGCTGCGATTCGGCCGCGCTGCCGACGCACACCGTGCCGTCCATCACCGGCACCTGCGACACGTCGTGCAACGCCATCAACCGAATGGCCTGCCGCACGGTCGCACCGGGTGACACGCTGATCATCGCCGGCGCGTCGCCATCCTTGCGACCGAGCACGGCTTCGATCGTGGTCGGGATGACGTCGAGCATCTGGTTCTCGCGCATCCACTCGTCGTTGTAGACCTTGCTGAGATAGCGCTCGCCCGTGTCGCAGAGGAACGTCACCACGCAGGCGTTCGGATCGTCCACACGACGCGCCACGGTGATGGCGGCGTGCGCAATGAGTCCCGCCGAGCCGCCGACGAAGATTCCTTCTTCACGCGTCAGGCGGCGCGCCATGCTGAAGGCGTCCTTGTCGTTCACGGTGATGAATTCGTCGATGACACTCATGTCGAGTGTATCGGGGACGCAATCCTGGCCGACCCCTTCCACCTTGTACGGCGCGCCGGACGGATGCCCTTCGCCGTTGGTACGCCAGAATTCGGCCAGCGTCGAGCCCTGCGGATCGGCGGCGATGATCTTGATGTTCGGGTTCTTCGACTTGAGATAGCGACCGACGCCCGAGATGGTGCCACCGGTGCCGGCTGATGCTACGAAGTGGGTGATGCGCCCTTCGGTCTGTTCCCAGAGTTCGGGGCCAGTGGTGGCTTCGTGTGCCAAGGGATTGGCCTGATTCTCGAACTGGCCGGCCAGCACCGCGCCCGGTGTCTCACGCACGATGCGCTTGGCCATCTGCACGTAGTTCTGCGGATGATCGTGTGCGACCGCCGTGGGCGTGATGATCACTTCGGCGCCGAACGCCTTGAGCAGGCGCACTTTCTCCTGCGACATCTTGTCCGGCATCGTGAAAATGCACTTGTAGCCCTTGAGCGCGGCCGCGATGGCGAGCCCGACGCCGGTGTTGCCGCTGGTCGCTTCGACGATCACCCCTCCCGGCTTGAGACGCCCGGCCGCTTCGTGCGCTTCGATCAGCGGCAGCCCGATCCGGTCCTTGACGCTGCCGCCCGGATTGAAGAAGTCGGCCTTGCCGTAGAGCGGCGTGCGAAGTCCCTTGCCGACGCGACCGAGCCGGATGAGCGGCGTCCAGCCGATCGTTTCCAGCACGTTCTCGTAGGGGCGGCGGTGTCGAATGTGTTCTACCTGTGCGCGCGGCTCGGTGTCGGGAGCAGCGGCGGGGGCGGGGGGAGTGGCGGGGAGTGTCGTAGCCATGATGCGAACCAGGTGGCGAATCTCACAAGGAATCGCCGGCGAGCCGCGGCTCACCGGGATGTCGAAAGTGCACGGGAAAGAGCATGACGACGGCGATCGGAACGCCGCGTCGTCGGGCAGGACGGAATCGCAACAGGGAGGAGCCGGCGAGTGCCGACGAGTCGAGCAGCGGTTCACCGGAGGGTTTGGCCACGCGCGTGCTGTCGGGAATAACCGTTCCAGTGGCGTCGACGTACAGGCGGAGCAGCACGTTTCCCTGTTGTCGACGCCGAAACACCGTCACAGGATACCGAAACGGCAGGTCACTGTTCATCATCTGCGGCAATTCGTCGGGGGCGCCGCTGCGCCACCAGCCGTCGCCACTCGCACTGCTCGCGATCGCCACGCCGCTGCCCACGCGCGTGGCGCGGGAACGCTCGGAACACCCGATCGCGATGAGGTACAACAGGGACAGCCCCGCGGTGGTCAGCCCCATCGTGGTCATCCGCGCTGCGGTCTTACGATGCAGACGTTCGGTCAGCCTGCCCGCTCCGTCGATCATGCCTCCAATCTACACCCCAGCCAGCACTTCGGCGTTAACATCACCTATGCGTTCAACTACGAGTCTTTGGTCGCGGTCTGCGATGCGCGTCCCGCTTCGCGCCGCCGTTCGTGCCTTTTTGGGCACCGTTGCCGACAACGGTGCCGGCACCTCGGCTCGCTCCGCATGGGGTGTCGCCGCGCGGCTCCTGGTCACCGTGGCCGTGCTCGGCGCCTGCTCGAAAAGCGATCCGCCGACCGGTCCGACGCAGACCCCCGCTGCGCTTCGTGCCCAGACCGGTACGCTGCAAACCGGGAGCGTCGGAAGCACGCTGGTCACGCCGTTGTCGGTCGTAGTGACCGACGCCAGTGGGAAGACGATCTCGGGGGCACGGGTGGATTGGGACGCGAGCGCGGGATCGGGCTCCACCAACCCTTCGTCGTCCACCACCAACACACAGGGCGTCGCCACCACCGTGTGGACGCTGGGCACCGTGGCCGGCACCGCGCGCGTCACGGCGCAGGTGACTGGCGTCACGCCGGTCACGTTCAGTGCGACGGCGCTCGCGGCGGCGGCGGCGGCGGTGATCGTCACGCCTGAGCTGGCAAATCTGGGCGTTGGTGACACGTTGCGGCTGCGGGCCACCGTGCGCGACCAGTTCGGCAATGACATCGCTGGTCAGGCGGTGACGTACACGGCGGCAGAACCCGCGATCGCCAACGTCAGCACGACGGGACTGGTGACCGCAGTGAGTGTCGGTTCAGCTCGCGTGATCGCCGCGGCCTCCGGTCGCGCAGACACCGTCGCCCTGATTGTCCTTCCCGCGGGTGCGTCCGCCTGTGGCATCGCGGCGCCGCGTGAGCTGGCGCTGGGCGAAGTCTTCGTGCCGGCGTCGGGGACAACCAGCGCGAGCGCCTGTCTCTCCGCACCGCCGGGCGTGGCGGCCGAGTTCGCGCTGACGCTCATTTCCTCATCGCAGTCGTTCAGCATTGTCACACCTGTCGACGTGTACGCACTCGGCAACACCGCACCCACCGCCTCCGCGCTCGTGGCTGGACTGGCTGCGGGCGGCGCATCGACCATCGACATGGAGGCGCGGGCGCAGCCTTCCTCGCTGGCACCGGCGCAGGCCGCCGAGCTGGCGCGTCGTGAAATGGAGCGCACGGAGCTGTCGCCGTTGGTGAGCGTGGCGCGGGACTGGCAATCGACGCGCGCGGCGGCGTCCGCCACATCGATGCTCCGTTCGGCTGCCGCGGAAGCAAAGGTCGGCGACATCATCAAGCTCAATGCAAACGCCAACCAGGGATGCTCGAACCCCGACACGCGCACGGGTCGTGTGGCAGCGGTCGGTACGCGCGCGATTGTCGTTGCGGATACCACGAATCCGACGGGCGGTTACTCCGACGCCGAGTACGCAGACATTCTGGCGACGTTCGACACGCTGATTTTTCCGATCGACACGGCCGCATTCGGCTCGCCGTCGAACATCAGCACGTTCGGGAAGATCATCCTGTTTTACACGCGCAATGTGAATGCGCTGACGCCGTCTGGTGCGAACTACACCATCGGTGGCTTCTTCTTCGCGCGTGACCTGTATCCGAAGGTGGCGCGCAACAATCTCGCGGCGTGCCCGGCGTCCAATGAGCAGGAGATGTTCTATCTGCTCGTGCCCGACCCCAACGGTACGATCAACAGCAACCGTCGGGCGAAGCCTGATGTGAACATTCTGAACCTCGGCACCATCGCGCACGAGTTGCAGCACCTGATCAATGCGTCGCGGCGGTTGTACGTCAACACCAATGCTGTCGCCAACGAGCAGACGTGGCTGGACGAAGGGTTGGCGCACATCGCGGAAGAATTGCTGTACTTCCGCATGTCGGGCTTCACGTCGCGACAGAACCTCACCATCGCCGACGTGGGCGGCAGTCCGGCACGGGCGACGTTGTTCAGCAACTTCGCTTCGCAGAATTTTTCGCGGTTTTACAGTTTCCTGCTGAATCCGGAAGGCAACTCGCCCTACGCACCCAACGATTCACTCGCCACGCGCGGTGCGATCTGGAATTTTCTGCGCTATGCGGCGGGACGGCAGGGTGTGGCCGGTGAATCCGCGTTCCTTCGCTCGGTGGTGAACTCCTCGTCCAGTGGCATCGCGAATCTCAGCAGCGCCATTCCTGGCGGACAGTTCGCGGATTATCTGCTCGATTGGACGGTGTCGGTGATCGCCGATGATTTCAGCGCCGCGACGACGGCTGGACTCGATCCGAAGTACGTGCTTCGGGCATGGAATTTCCGCAGCATCTATCCCGGACTGCGCTTCGGCGGCGGCAGTGCGTTGGGGGTATATCCGATCAATGCCCGTCGGTTGCTGAGCAACGCTCCGCAACGCATCTCGTTGGCCGGTGGTACGAGCAGCTACGTGCGCTTCGGGGTGGCGGCTGGGCGGAGTGCATTGCTCACGCTCTCGTCCAACGGTGGCGCGATTCCGGGACAGCTGAAGTACGCGGTGGTTCGGTTGCGGTGAACTGCAGTGCGTGGCCGGTTTCGACGCACGGGTACGGCTCGGCAGCGCCTCAGAATCCCCCAAGCAATCGGAACGAATCCATTCGCGGATTCACGATCGTGTTGTAAATACTGCCGAACGTGTAATTCACTCCGACATACGTGAAGTAACTGTAGTTCGTCGCCAGCGCGCGCTGCCGCACCAGAATCTGTTCGTTGGTGAGATCACTTCCCGGCAAGTACAGCTGGTCGCGCACGCGTGAGACACGGCCGTCGAGGGTGAGCGAAAGCCCCTTCACCAGTTGCAGCCGCATGCCGCCCTGCAGCGTGAGTTCGGTCTTGCTCAAGTCGTGCAGATACTGTGCCGCGCGGCCGCTCACGTTCACGCTGCCCCACTTCTGGCGCAGGTTCGTCGCGAGCGTCAGCAGATGACTCGGCCGCGTTTCCTGCATCAGGCCGAATATCGAGACCTTCTGGTACGCCAAGTTGTTGAGTGCGACGGCGTAGCTGGCGGTGAGTTGCTTCTGCGTGGCCTGCGACCAGGGATAGAGGTTGTACTCCACCACCGGTCCGCCGCGAATGGCGTGCTGGAGGTTCAGGAAATCGCTGCGACGGAACGACGCCACTCCGCCGACTGAGAGGCGCGGGGAGAGACTGCGCACCACGCGTGCGCGCACGCCGTCGTTTCGAATGATGTTGCTGAACGTCTCGCTGGTTCCGTCGTCGTTCTTGAGCGTGTAGCTCGAGCCGCGGTATTCCATTTCCGCACCGACGACGATCTTCGAACCCTCGGTCACCCGTCGCGCTTCGATGCTGCCGAACGCTTCGGTGAACTTCTGCTGCTGCTCACCGTTGAGGAACATGTTGAGATCCGTTTCGAGGATCCAGAAGTTCCACGGGTCGCGCACCGTCGTCGGTGACTTCGTTTCGCCAGGTGGTGCGTTGTAGCTGACCGCAAAGCGCGATGCGAGTGGCGTTTGTATCGCGAATGGATAAAGCGCGCGCAGGAACACGGACTTGAGTGCGCGACGCACATCGTCTTCCGATGCATTGGGAATGGTGGTCGTGCGCAGCGTGTCCACACGACCCGCGAATCGCTCGCGCCCGATCACGGCGAGCGTCCATTCGGTACCGCCACTGCCGGTGGTGAGTGTGGTCACCAGCAGATGCACGTCGGCGAAGAGTCTGTCGCGCGTCCAGTTGGCGAACGGGAGCTCGACCACGAAGTAGTCGAGCGAGCAACCGAGGTTGCCACCGCGGCAGTCGAGAAAGACGCGCAGCGCTTCTGTGCGTGACGAGTCGGGCTGTGGCTGCTGCGCGCGCAGCGGCTCCTCAGCGAACGCACAGAGCAAGGCGATGACAAGACAATGACGCAGCCGCCGAGCGAGCGACGACTGAGGAGGAACTCGATGTGGCATCGGGAGTTGGTAGTGGTTACGCACTTGGATGCCGCTCGCCGCGCCATCGTTGCATCCCGATTTGTGGTGTGCAAGCTGCGCCGCATCAGCCTCGCGGCATCAGCTGCGCTGCTTCAACCGGATCTCGTACAGCCTGGGCCACAGTTTCCCAGTCACAAAGTAGCGGTCTTCCTTCGCGTCGTAGGCAATGCCGTTGAGCACATCTTCCTTGCCCGAGCGATCGAGTCGCGGCAAGAGTCCGGCGAGATTGATCCATCCGGTGACGTTGCCCGTTGCCGGATCGATACGTGCGATCTGATCGGACTGATAGACGTTGGCCCAGATCTCGCCCTTCACCCACTCGAGCTCGTTGAGCTGCGAGACAGCCGTGTCGTGGTCGGAAACCGTGATCGTCTTCGTCACGGCGAACGTCTTCGGGTCGCGAAAGCGAATCGTCGCCGTGCCGTCGCTCATGATGATCGACAGGCCGTCGGTGGTGAGTCCCCACCCTTCGCCCTCGTACTTGAACTCGCCGGTCTTGGCGAACGTCTTCGGGTCGTAGGTGAACGCCACACCCGACGTCCACGTGACCTGAAAAAGCACACCACTCACGATCACGATTCCTTCGCCGAAATACGGTTCGGCGAGATCCTGTTTGCGCAGCACGCGTCCGGTCTTCAGTTCGACTTCGCGGATGCTCGACTTGCCCACCAGCCCCGTACTCTCGAAGAGCTGTCCATCCTGCCAGAGCAGCCCCTGCGTGTACGCCTCGGGGTCGTGCGGCCACGACTGCAGCACATCGGCGACGTAGGTGGGAGTGCGGGCGACAGCAGCCGCACCGTTGGCGCCATTCTCGGCGGCCGGCGCTTCCTTGCTGCAACCGCCGAACGCGCCGGCAGTGACGATGAAACCGACAGAGCCGAGCAGCGCTGTGACGGAGGTGGCGCGGAAACGACGAAGTGCAGCGAGGAGGGCCATGGCTCACTCAGACGAGGAATCGGGAGCGGGAGTGGAAAGTACCCCGATTCGACGCTATACGCGCGTGTGCTTCAGGTGATCCGCCAGTCGCAGCGCGAGCGCCACGATGGTGAGCGTCGGATTGGCGGAACCCGCAGTAGGAAACACGCCACCACCGGTGACGAACAGATTGCCGATGCCATGCACCTGGCACGACGCATCCACCACACCCTGTGTCGGGTCGGCGTGCATGCGCGTTGCTCCCATGTGGTGCCAGCCGCCGCTCAACGAATCCGGCCAGATCGTGTCGCCACTGAGCAACCAGTCGCGCAACTGCACGCGACCAACACCGCGCCGGCCGAACTCCTCGCCGAGCGCGCGAAAGCTGCTGCGCATCGTGCGTTTGTCGAGCGAAGACAACTGCCAGTCGAAGCGCACGCGCGGCACGCCGAGTGCGTCGCGCTCTGTACTGAGTGTGATGCGCGAGTTGGGATTGGGCGCCTGCTCCTGTCGCGTGACCAGTGCGAAGAACGGTTGACGCACGACACTCGCCGAGTCGTGCGGTGGCGTCTTCGCCGCCTCGGCCAGCATGTCGGACGTGAGCCCATTCGGAGTGTCGCGCCGGAAGGATTCCAACGATTCCGGCGGTTCGAGTTCGAAGGTGTTCTTCGCTTCGCCCGACTTGGGTGCGGGCTCGATGGCGATGGTGGCGTTGAGCAGCCCGAGTTCGCGCTGCACGCGGTCGGTGAGCGCGAGTTCGGCGCGCGCTTTCGTCACGCCCCAGTCGAGCGCGTAGAGTTGCAGCGACTGGGGACGCAGGATGATGGCATTCCCCGCCGCCATCTCGAGGTGCTCCATGAAGTAGCGCCCCACCTGATCGTGCGCGTTGCCAACGCCGGCCGTGGCGTGGCGGTTCGACGCCAGCAGCAATCGCACATTCTGCAGCGTACTGCAGGCGAGCACGAAACGCGTTGCGCGGACGCGCTGCGTGCGACCATCGTTCTGGCGTATCGACAACGACTCGACCGCGCTCACCGAATCGTTCACGTCGATCTCGCACACGTTGGCGTGCGTGTAGAGGTGAATGTTGGGCGCGGAGACGATCGGCTCGCGATACAATGTTCCGAAGCGCGATGGTGGACTGAACTGCCACATCTTCTCACGCACCACCGTCGGGTCGAGCGGCAGTCGCTGGAGACGCGCGTCACGCTGTTGCCAGTAGGCCGCGTCGTACTCGTAGGGCCCCAGTTGCAGTGTGCGTTGCGCACGGGCGTAGAACGGATCCAGTTGTGCCCGCGTGATCGGCCAGCCGCTGTGCGGAACCCACGGCCGCTGCTCGAAGTCGATGTTGTCGAGCGGTGCGCAGAACCCACCCCAATGCCCCGTCGTGCCGCCGAAGTAATGCAGACGCGCCGCTTCGAGTGGGTAGTACGGTCGGCCCACGATCTCGCCACGATAGAGCGCCTGCATCTGCGGCTCGAGATCGAATCCGCCCCCCTCCAGCAGCAGCACGCGCTCGGGTCGTCCGATGAACTCGAGCGCCATCGCGATGCCTGCCGCGCCAGCGCCTACGATGCACAGATCGCCGTCCAGCGTCGCGCCCTCGGGCAACGTCAACGCGTCTATGTGCATGCGCAGGGCCGGTTGCGGTAGTGTTCGCGACGACGCGGACGGCGCGCGGCGCAACGGCCGACGGCGCGCCTGATGTTGCGCGTCAACTGCGGCCGAGTGCGAAGAGGGCGCACTGTCTCGCCTCGGTCGCCGACAGCACCCAGCCGCCTGGCAGCACGGTGCGACCGCGCGCGAAGTCCGCTTCGATGAGCGTTTCGAGCGATGGCGAAGCCGTCCACGGAAACGACACCAGCTCACGCGCCGACTGTTCGATGGCGGTGATGAGTGCACCCTCGTCGCGCTCGGCCGGTGTGCGGGCCATGTATCGCTGGCCGATGTCGCCCACCGTCGCCTCGCTCATGGCAGGCAGGAGCAGTGGTCGGGCGATGCGATTCGGCTCGTACGCCGTCTCGGTGCGACAAGCGCTCGACGCCAGCCCCACCGTGAGTGCCGCCGTCGCGTGGGTCAGGAATCCGCGTCGGTTCATGACCGTGCCTTCACGTCGACAGCCAGCTCCGGGCTCATTGGGCGCGTCATACGGCGAAGCTACGGGACCACCGCAGGCCGTTCAAGGCGCCAGCCGGTGTGCTTCTGCTGTGCCTGCGCGCTGTTTCACATCTGTTTCTTCAGTCCGACTCCCCGATGGTCGATGCTCTCGGTGTGTCCTTACGTCCAGTTTTCCATGATCCCTCGGGCCGCCGCGGTCGATTGACGCGCGCCATCGCGTTCGGGTCAGTCGCGATTGTTTGCCTCATTGCCGGCTCCTTCGCCATCGGTGTGCTCAACCCGCCGGTGGTGGAGCCGCTGTCCATGGCGTCGTCGGCCACGGGTCCGCTGGCAGGCGAGCGCCAAGCGCCGCAGGCGCGTGTCTGTGGCACCAAGGCGAGTCGTCCGTGCGCGCCCATGCCGATGCCTCTCCACACCGGCACGCCGGTGTCCGACCCGATCGTGGCCGCGTTCGCGGTGCAATGGGACGCGGGCAGTCGCGCGGCGCTCAAGCGCATCGGTGATCGCCTGGACTGGGTGATCGTGGAAGGGGCGTTCATCGGTCGCGCGGCGCCGGGTGTGCTCACCATTTCCCTCGATCCTGATCTGCTGGACGACGCGCAGCAGCACGGCACCGACGTCCACCTGATGCTCACCAATTTCGGCGCGTCCGGCTTCGACTCGTCGCTGGTCATGTCCGTCGTCGGTTCGGCGCAGCGTCGTCGTCGTGCGATTGCGCAATTGATCGACGTCGTGAAGTCGGATCGTTTGCGCGGCATCACCGTCGACTTCGAGTTGGTGCCGCTATCGGCGCACGCGCACGTGCTGGCGTTCATCACCGAACTGCGCGCCGCTCTCGAGCCGTTTGACGCCGTCGTGTCGGCCGCCGTTCCGATCAGTGATGGCGATGGTTATCCGCTCGCCGAGTATGGCGCAGCGGTGGACTATCTCATACCGATGCTCTACGACGAGCATGCCGATGAGGGCGAACCTGGTCCCGTCGCCAGCGCGCTCTGGTTTGCTGAGCGACTCGATCTCGTGCTGGCTTCGGTGCCTGCCGCAAAGTTGCTCATCGGTGTCGGACAGTACGGCTATCACTGGCGCAGCGATCGTCCCGAGGCCACGACGATCAGTGTCAGTGAAGCGATGGCACTCGGCCGCGCGGCGCCCGGTGGTCCCAGCTTTCATCCGACGGCGCGCAATCCGATGGCGCGCTGGCGCGATGCCGCCGACGTCACGCACACCGTGTGGTATCTGGACGCGGTCACGGCGTGGAATCAGCTGCGAGTGGCACACACCACCGGGGCGGCCGGCATGGCCTTCTGGCGTCTTGGCAGCGAGGACGCGACGCTCTGGCGCGTGCTCGATCGACAGGGGCTGCGTGCATCACCCGATTCGTTGCGCGTGTTGCCCAACAATGGTGTGTCCGTGATGACCGGCGACGGCGAAGTGCTCGCCGTGGAAGGGAGTTCAGGCAACGGCGAACGCAGTGTGCTGGTGGACAACGCCGGTTTCATCGTGGGTGAAACGATCACCAAGGCAACGGGCGGATACGTCGTCTCGCGCGCCGGTGCACCCAAGGATCGCGTGGCACTCACCTTCGACGATGGACCCGATCCCGAGTTCACCGCACAGATTCTCGATACGCTCAAGTCACGCGGTGCTGTCGCCAGCTTCTTCGTGGTGGGACGTCAGGTGCAGCGACTCCCCGAGCTGACACGACGCATCGCGGCCGAAGGACACGAGATCGGCAATCACAGTTGGAGCCATCCCGATCTCGCGCACATGAGCGAGTCGGCGATTCGTGTCGAACTCGCGGCGACGGGGCGCGTCATCGAGGCGGTCACCGGTCATAGACCACTGCTCTTTCGGCCGCCGTACATCGGCGACGCGCGCCCCTCCACCGAAGAGCGACTGCGCCCCATGGCCGTCGCCAATGCGCTCGGCTATCGCGTCGCCGCACTGGAGATCGACACGAAAGACTGGTTCGAGACCGATCCGGATGTCATCGTCGCCAACGCCATGCGCGCCATCGAACGGGACGTTGGCCGCGTGGTGCTGCTGCACGACGCCGGCGGTGATCGCTCGTCCACCATTGCGGCGCTGGGTCCGCTCATCGACTCGTTGCGCGCACGCGGTTATCGGCTCACCACCGTGGCCGGATTGCTCAACGGCACAGCTAACGCAGGTATGTCGAGTGCGCCAAAGGGCGAGGCCCCACAACGCGCGCTGAACGTTGCCGCGATGTATGCCGCCAACTCCGCTGAAGCGCTGCTCGTGGGTGCATTTCTCGTGGCATTGCTGCTTGGCATTCTGCGACTGGTGATGATCGTGGGATTGGCGACCGTGCAGCGTACCTGGCCGCGCTACGCGCGTCGCGCCGATGACGTGAGGTTTGTGCCCTCGGTGTCGGTGCTGGTGCCTGCCTACAACGAAGCGCGTGTCATTCAGCGTACGATTCAATCGCTGCTGGAGCAGGCATACGACAATCTCGAAGTACTCGTCATCGATGACGGCTCGAGCGACGACACCATTGCGGTTGCGCGCGCGGCAAGCA
>Ga0163144_10012287_pt1 | contig 17996 bp, 9 predicted proteins | sample OliLak19BULKMAT1_FD_123175 | JGI IMG/M metagenome (GOLD analysis project Ga0163144, IMG submission 123175) | Freshwater microbial mat bacterial communities from Lake Vanda, McMurdo Dry Valleys, Antarctica - Oligotrophic Lake LV.19.BULKMAT1 | ecosystem: Environmental > Aquatic > Freshwater > Lake...
CGTAACCGCCACCGGAGTTCATGCGCACGCCGTCCACGAAGATGATTGGCTCGTTGGACTGCGAGAGCGACGCGTTGCCGCGAATGCGGATCTTGGCGCCTTCGCCAGACAGACCGCCCGAGACGAGTCCCGTCACACCGGGCTCACGCGCGGTGAGGAGGTTGGACATGTCGTTGATGGGCGCGTTGGCCGGCGGGATGATCACGGCGACCGTGTTGCCCAAGCGCTTCACTTCGGTTTTCTGCCCGCTGCCGGTGACGACGACCTGATTGAGCTGAATGGCGGAGATGCTGACGGCGAAGTCCGCCTTGCTGGTCTGCCCTGGCGTGAGCGTGACCGTGCGCGTTTCGCGCGAGTAGCCGATCGCACGCACGCGGACCACCACCGTGCCCGTTGCACCGGACATCGGGATGCCGGCGATGCGATAACCGCCCTGCGCGTTCGTCATGCCGCCCAACTGCGTACCATCGATCGTGATCTGCACATTCTCGAGCGGCCGCGACGACGCCGCATCGGTGACTCGTCCTTCAACGATCGCACTGCCTTGCGCCGCACTCTGTGACAGCGGCACCGACAGTGCGAGCGCTATCGCCGAGATGAAGCGCGACCAACGTGTGTAAGCAGGACCCGGCATCCTCGTCTCCCTCGTAAGGTCAGGGTATTCACCGACGCGCACGTCGGTCACCAAAGTGTCACAACAGACGGGCGAATATGTAGGCAACCAGTCCCATCGGCAACCGTGTTGTCCCGATATTGTTCACCCTGTCCCGATTTCTAACCACTGGGAGTCCGTCGGCGTCACAGGTCCCAACCGCCAACTCAGCGGGCCTGCCTCGCCTCGCGCAGTGCCTGGGCCAGCTTCGCGGCGTCGGCGTTGCTGCTGTCGAGTGCCAGAGCGCGCCGCACCGACGCTTCCGCGCGGACAAGGTCGCCCTGTTTGAGGAGGGCCAACGACAGCTGGAAATGACCCAACGCCAGCCCGGGATCGCGCGCGAGCGCCCGTTCGAACATGGGAATCGCGTCACGTGCATTCCCTTCGCGCAGCAGACTGGTGCCCAGGTTGAAGTAGCCGAGCGGGCTGGTGGGATCGAGCGCAATTGCCTGACGATAGGCGGCGCCGGCGCCGGGAAGGTCGCCCGCGCGTTCAAGCGAGACGCCAAGGTTGACCTGGGCGACGGGTTGCTGCGCGTCGGCGCTGATCGACTGGCGATAGCTCGTCACCGCACGCGCCACATCACCATTCGCGGCGTAGGCGAGACCGAGGTTGAGCAGCAGCGCTGCGTCACCCGGCGCGACCTCGAGCGCTTTGCGATACGCGATGACCGCGCGCGCGCCATCGCCCTTCGTACGGGCGTCATCGCCAATGCCGCCCAGCACCACCACCCAACGACGACGCAGCGCATCTCGGCTGATCGACTGCCGTAGGAAGCGCCGGGTGTCAGCGTGGTTGCCGCGTACGTAGTGCAGCGTCGCCAGCGAGAGCGCACGCAGGTCGAGGTCGGTCGACGCCGCCATCGTGCGCAGCGACGCCTCGAACGAGGACGGAACGTTCGGCATGTCAGGCGCGCCAAACCGATCGAGCCATTGCGCGATGCCAGCCACCTGCGCGCTCACATTGCGCGAGTCGGCCTGCAGCAACTTCGACGTGGCGCTCTCGATATCGACTGCCTCACGCGCACTCAGCACACCCGCAACTGCCTGCTCGTGCGGCTTGATCTCCCCCCACCACATCGTCACCTGCTTCGCATGCTGCGCTTCACTCACACCGGCGTGACAGCTGCGACAGGCGCTCACGATGCCCAGCGATGAATCGAGTGCAGGACGCGGAATTGCGATGGAGTGGTCGGAGCGTTCGTAGCGAATGGCGCGCCCGAGCTCGTGCTCCTGTTGATAAGGCATGTGGCAGGACACGCAACGACTGCCGGTGGATGCCACCGGGTGTTTCGTGTGCGCCGGAAGGTCATCCTTCTTGCTGGCGTGACAGCTCGTGCATTGCCGATCGTCGGTGCGACCGGGAATCGGCTGTCCGGTGACGGTGCGATATCCCTGCGAATGCGGATCGTGGCACGAAACGCACGTCATGCCGCCATTGCGATAGCAATCGCTCGCGTAGTGTCCTTCCTGATACGCGAACGTGCGCGTGCGACCGTCGGCGGTGAGTGGCTGATCGCCGAGTTGTGCGAGGCGCACGGCATAGTGCTGCGCGAGCTCAGCGCCCGGCTTCCAGTGCGTCGCGAGTCGCGCCTTCAGTGCATGACAGCCCATGCAGGTGGTGAGCGATTGCTCCTTGTCGAAGGTGCCGAGGGCCGCGAGTCCGATGTCTGCGCTCGGCACGCCACCGCTCTGCATGCGCGCGACGTGTCTGGCCGCGGGACCATGACACGATTCACAGTTGATGGCGAACCCGTTGTCGGACGAAACCCACCGCTTCGCGCTGCTGTCGAAGGCGAGATCGATCTGGCTGCCATGACACGACTGGCAGTTGCTGAAGCGCGGCTCGTCGCCGAGGACGCGCGTCGGTGGCCAATCGCCGCAGTCGGCCAGTCGCATCGATGCGCTGACGGGTAACCACCCCTTGTTGGTGCGGGTTCCGGTGTTGCAGAACCACGTGCGACTGTGCTTGCTCCAATCGAAGGGCAGAAAGCGTAGCGTACCGTCGCTCCATTTGGTGACGAATCCCTGCGTCCCGCCGCCTTCCATGTGGCCGCCACCGATCACCGCGTGCACGATCAGCGCCGTGTCGACCTCGCCCGCTCGCTGTACCACAAACGAAAAGACTCCACGCTCCTGTCGAGGAATCACGGTCGCATCGCGAAAGCGCAGGGGCGTGCCGTCAAACGGCGCGATCACGCGCACGCCGTTGACGCCCCCCGGTGTACCGCCGGCATTGCCATGCGTGGAGGCGCGCCATGCCGCGTACTGCGTCGCGTGACAGGACTGACACGACGCCGCGCCCGCAAAATCGGACGACGCGGGTGCGGCCGCCACCGCCGGCAGCGGCGCACTCACCAGCGCGATGCCGCTGGTACCGTCGCCGGGAGCCCCATCGACTGAACGCGCACGTGATGTCATCCACCACCAGCTCGCACTCGCGACGAGGAGCACACCAAGCACCAGCACGATCGCACGGATTTTTGCGGGTGTAGTGACCGCGCGCGGCGGTGGCGGCGTCGGCGGCGCGCCTTCCGCCGGCCCCTTTGGACGCTTCCGGCTCATGCCGTTCTCATCGCGTTCTCATCGCGTGCTCATCCGAGTGCTCATCCGAGTGCTCACTCGCCATCGCCGCGCGACCATGACGGTCCTTCGCACGAGCAGAGCATGCGGATGTAGCGCACCAGCGCGCGAACGTCCGACGTCGACAACGACCCGCCAAACGCGGGCATGCGCGCGCTGCGATTCATGATCGCACCACCACCGTGAATCGTGTCGAAGAGTGCGTCATCGCTGCGCAACGACGTCACCGAGGCGTCGGCATGCCTGGAGGGCGATACGGGCAAGTTGCGTGCGTTCTGTCCATCGCCCCCACCTTTTGTGCCATGACATCCCGCGCACCAACGGCCATACAATTCGGCGCCGTTCGGTTCGCGCCGCGCCGCCACGTTGGCGGCTGACGGCGCAGCCATCGCGAAAACCTCGGCGAACGACGCCGTCGGATCTCCGCCGAGATAGCGAATGACGAGATCGCGCTCGGTGGCCAGCATCTCCGTCCGCGGCATTGCGGCGCCCGGCACCACACGCTGCGGCTCGACGATCATGGCCGCGATATACGCCGCCGACCGACGTGTGCGCACCTTGTCGAGGGCAGGCGCCAACGTGCCGCCTTCTCCGCCCAACGCATGACAGCCAAGGCACGCCAACTTCCCGCGCAGCAATCGTTCGGCTTTCTGGACGGCAAACGGCGTCAGGGGAGTGCTCGGCAATTGCGTGGCACCCTCCGTGGCGGTCAGCGATACTCCCGCGACCAGCAACGCCATGGCAACGACGGAACGACGCACGGCGCTGCGTGCACTGGAAGCGGTCGTGGAAGCCTTTGCCGCGTGGCGAATTCCCATCGGCGGGACAATACGAGCCTGTCCGGTTCCCCGCCATCTCTCACCACGCCAAACACGAACGGTGGGGAACCACTTGGGTTCCAACGCAACGAGATGCGGCGACTTCAATCGCGCGCGTACGCTCTGCGCGACTCGGCGATTCAGTCCGTCCGCGTCAGGCGCTAAGTCGGGTGGTAGTTTCCCATCCACCATCTTCCCTCACCGCGCCGCCATCCGATGCCCATTTACGAGTATTCCTGCAACGCCTGTCAGCACGCCTTCGAAACGCTGGTGATGAAGGACAAGCCGCCAATGTGCGGCGCGTGCGGGAGTGCTGACCTCGAACGCCTGCTGTCGCTGCCAAACGTAAAATCAGCAGCCACGCACGGCCTCGCGATGCGCGCCGCCAAACGACGCGATCAGAAGGCCGGTCACGAGCGCACGCAGGAACAGCTCATATACGAGAAGAGCCACGACGACTGAGTCATCGTGGCCCTTCAAGTCGCCTTCCCGTTTCGCTCGCGGACGCCCCGGGTCAGCAAAACTACGTCGGAGATTGGTATAGCTGGCGTGCGGCTAGCAGGACTTGCACTTGTTGCTGTTCTTGGCGCCCAACCGCACCAGAAAATCCACGGTCTCCAAAAACGGTGGAATGCGCTGCACGGGACCATTGGCCATGTCGGCCGTGGTTTGCCCCTTCCGGCTGATGGCCTTCACATCGGCCCCCTTGCTGACGAGATACGCAATGAGCACCGTGTCACCACGCGCCGCGGCATGATGCACGGCGTTGTACCCGTTATAGTCACGCGCATTGACGTCCAACTTCAGCTCTTCGACCAGATATTTCACCGCCGGCAGCCAGGAATCGGGCGCGTGGCGGTGCGAGTTGGCCGCAAAGCCCTCGCCGTAACCAACGCCCGACGCGGCATGCATGGCAAGCGTACCCGGCCCTCCCGCTGGTACCGTCGCGAGTCCCGAGGGATCCTTGGACGGATCGCCCGCGGCGTCATCGGGTGACGCGTCCGCGTTGAAGTTCCGACCGGCGGGCTTGAGCGTCGGCAGGTTCACATCGGCGCCGTACTTGACGAGCAACTTCATCGCTTCCACATCCGTGCCGTAGGCCGCGCGCCAGAACGGCGACGCACCTGTCGTATTCACGCCCAGCAGATCGAAGTTGTACGACATGTACCAGAGGTGCTTGGAGAGTCGCGCGTTCACGTCGGCGCCGGCCTTGAGGAGCGCCTCCATCAGTTCCAGATAGCTGGTCTGCTGCTGCAACTGCGCCGTGGGCTGCGGATAGAGCGACTTGGCCGCCCACTGAACATTGATGACGGTGTAGAGCGGCGTGGCGCCGGCGTCGCTGGCCAGCTTGGGGTTGGCCCCGGCCTCCAGCAGCGACTTTGCCAGATCAAAACGGCCATTGATGGTGGCCATGAGCAACGGGCTGGTATGATCGCCCTCACTCACCTGATTGATATCGGCACCCGACTTGAGCAACGCCTTCACCGACTCGGCGCTTCCCTGCCGTACGGCAAACAGCAACGGTGTGAGCCCGCCTTTGCTGCCCACGAGATCACCGTAGCCACCACCGCCGCCACCGCGGCCCTGCTGTGCAGCACTGTCACCTGGGGCCGCACCAGCACCGCGACCGCCGGGCGGTACGGGCATCGTGGCCGGTGCAGCCGTAGGAGGCGCCGCAACCGGTCCACCAACGGGCGCGCCAACGGCCGCCACCGGCGGACGGCCGGCGGGATTGCCAGGCGTGCCGGGCCCGCGCGGTGGTGCTTCGGCCGACTTGAGCGCAGCGAGACGGCGCGCACGCAGACCAAGCGCGAGACGATCCGCACGCTCACGCGCCGCAATGTCTTCGACTTTGGACGCGAGTTTGATATCCGCACCGTTGGCGACCAACAGCTCCACGGCGCCACCACGATTGGATGCCGCCGCCCACATGAGCGGCGTCTGTCCGTAGGCCGACTCTTTCGCGTTCACCTTGGCGCCGGCGCCGAGCAATGCCGCAATGGCGTCGGTATTTCCCTGCTCTGCCGCGAAATGCAGTGGTGTCGCACCACCGGATGAGGTTACGCTGTTCGCGTTTGCACCGGCCGCGAGGAGCGCCTTGATCACCGTCGGGCGCCCGTTCCTGCTGGCCAGATGCAAGGGCGTGTAGCTGCCGTTGCGTGTCGTGGCCTCGACGCGTGCTCCGGCGTAGATGAGCATGCTGGCGATCCGCGCGTCACCGCGCGTTGCCGCCCAGTGCAACGCCGTCATGCCGTCGGCCTGCGCCGCGTTGGCATCCATGCCCTGCCTGAGCAGCACGCGCACCGCGGCCGTGTCACCACGCATGACCGCATCGGCCACGGGCGATTCGGTCGCGCGCCGAGCACGACGCGTCACGACGCCGTTCTCGTCGAGTGTGCTGACGTGACGCACGACTTCGTTCGATCGCGCTGGCGATGCGGCCGCCAACAAGACGGTCGCACCTAACGCCAGCGTTCCAAGCACGGCGCGACTTCGGGACATCGACCTAGGCATTGGCCCGCAAGCTGAGAGGACCGGTGCTGTCACCGAGGGCCTTCTGATCTTCCATGCCGAGGCTGTGCATCACGCTGAGCAACGCATTCGCCATCGGCGTGCCGTCGGGCGCCTTGACATGCGTGTTGCCATCCAACCGGCCATTCGCGTGCCCAAGGAGAATCAGCGGGCAGCGACGGTGATTGTGCAGGTTGGAGTCGCTCATCGGCGAACCGTAAATCACGAGCGTCTTGTCGAGCATGTTGCTGTCGCCTTCCTGAATCGCTTTCAGCTTGTCGAGGAAGTACGGCAGCATGGCCACATGATACTTGTTGATCATGTTGAACTCCTTCACGCCCTTCTCGGTGCCGCCATGGTGCGACGCGGGATGGAACGGCTTGTCAGATCCGCTTTCCGCGTAGACTCGGCTCGAGCCGTCGCGCCCCATCTTGAAGGAGAAGACGCGCGTGATGTCGGCCGCGAAGGCGAGGGCCTGCAGATCGAACATCAGTTCGACGTGTTCCTTGAACGAATCGGGTACACCGGCCGGCGCTTCGGGAAGCTCGCGTACTTCGCCGCTCAAGTTGCGGGCTTCAATGCGCTGAATGCGGCGCTCGACTTCGCGGATGTCCTCGAGGTACTTGTCGAGCCGACGACGGTCATCGGCGGCCAGCGACGTCTTGAGCGACTTCATCTCACCGGCCACGAAGTCGAGAATGCTGCGGCGCGTCATGCGGCGTTCAGCGCGTTCGGCGGATGACCCGCCAACACCGAACAGCTTCTCGAACGCCACGCGCGGATCGCGAATGACCGGCAGCGGCTCGGTGGGCGACGACCAGCTGATCGAGTCGGTGTAGACGCAGGCGTATCCATAGGCGCATCCACCGGCCTGGTCCACGTTCTCGATGCACAGCTGCATCGATGGGATCGGCGTGTCCTGTCCGTAGCGCTGCGCATAGATCTGGTCGAGCGAGGTGCCCACGCGCACGTCGGAGCCTTCGGTCTGGCGCGCATGCGCCTGCGTGAGGAACGTGGCGCTCGAGCGGAAGTGATCGCCGCCGATCTCCATCGGCGAGAACGGCTCCGCGGCCCGTACGTCGGTGTTGCTGATGATGGTGAGGTGCTTGCGATACGCCTCGAGCGAATTCATCGCTGTCGGACTGAGATCGAAGTTCCGTCCCGTGTCGGCCGGCGACCAGAGATTGAGCTTGGCCCCGAGTTCGTTGCAGCCCGCAGCACCGTGTACCATCTCGATGGCGACCAGCCGAGGCGCATCCTGCAACTTGCGCCATCCACCACGTCCGGTCGGGATCATCGCCTCCAGGTACGGCAGCGCGATTGTCGCACTGAGTCCCTGCACGAAGCTTCGTCGCGGAAGTGGCTTTCCACTCAGGTATTGCATGATCTCTGCGTCTCCGTGGGCGTTTGTAAGGATCAGCGACTGCTGCCAGCCGCGTCCTGCGCGTCGGCGTCTGCGTTGGATACCGCCACCATCTTCTTCCGGAACGCATCGCTCTTCACGACGCCCCAGATGAGGTCCTGCATCTTGTAGCTCCCGCCCTGCGCATCGGCCACGATGCGGCGAATGGCCGGACTGTCGTAGTACTCCATGCGGCGCCCGACCGCGTACGCCATCAGGTTCTGCGTGAACGAGCGCAGCATTGGCACCGGACGCTTGAGCAGCGCCGCCTGCAACTGGGAGAGGTTGGTGATCCTGGTGCCGTCGTAGAAGTCACCGCGCGTATCGACTTCCACACCGTTCTCGCGCACGCGCCACTGCCCGGTAACATCGAAGTTGTCGAGGGCAAGGCCGATCGGATCCATCATGCGGTGGCACGAGCGACACGACGGATTGGCGCGGTGCATCTCCATGCGTTCACGCGTGGTGAGCATGCGTCCTTCTTTCGCCTCCGCCGTCTTCTCGAGATCTGGCACGTCGGGCGGCGGTGGCGGTGGCGGTGAGCCGATCAGTACTTCCATCACCCACTTGCCGCGCAGCACCGGCGACGTGCGATTGGCATGTGACGTGAGGGTGAGCACGCTGCCGTGTCCCATGAGACCGCGACGACGCGCATCGGCATACTTGACCTTGCGGAAGTCGGAGCCGGTGACGCCGGGCATGCCATAGTGGTCGGCCAAGCGCGCGTTCACGAACGTATAGTCCGCGTTGTACAACTCCAGCGCACTGCGGTTCTCGCGCACGATGCTGAAAAAGAACAGCTCCGTCTCGCGTTTCATGTCTTCGGCGAGCTGCTCATGGAAATTCGGATACTGCAGTGCATCCGGCGCCACCTTCTCGATGTCCTGCAGTCGCAGCCACTGCGACGCGAAGCGTGTGGCGAGCGCCTCCGAGCGCGGATCGGCGAGCATGCGCTTGACCTGTGCGCGCAGCACCGTGGTGTCGACGAGTGCATCGCGACGCGCCAAGGCAATCAACGTCGAATCAGGCGCCGCGCCCCACAGGAAGAACGAAAGACGCGACGCCAGATCGCTGCTGCTGATGGCGAAGCGCGCACCGGCCTTGGCCGTCGCCGGCATCGATTCCACACGGAAGATGAAGTGCGGGCTGGCGAGCAACGCTTCGAGTGCCGTGCGGATGCCGACTTCAAAACCGCCCATCTTTGCGCCGGTATCGTAGAACGTCATCAGCGACTTCACGTCGCTGCCACTGAGCGGACGACGATAGGCCGACGCACCAAGACGGTTGACGATCTGCTCCGCGCACGGACGCGCTTCGGCTGGTGACGTGGGGCGGCAACTGAAGATGCGCTTGCGGCTCGTGGTCTCGGAGACGCCGGTGGGATTGAACGGGCCCGTGACGCTGAAGTGCTGCAGGTGCGCGCCGATCGTGATGCCCGACTGCGAGCCGATCTGCGTGTCGGCGATGCTGTGTCCGATGGGCGCGATGTTGTCGTTGACGGGTCCTTCGAAGGTGCGCACAAACGCCGCCGCGATCCGATGCGCACCGGCGCGCACCTGAATCGGCTTGGTACGCATCTCCATGCCGTTCGGATCGGCCTGCGACATACCGCGATCGATCTCGAGCAGGGCAACGCGCTGACCATCCACCGACAGTTCCACCTTCTCGTCGAACGGCGCCGTGGAGCCATACAACTGTCCGGTGGGAATCGCGTGCAGCGACACGGCAAACACGTACTCACCGTCGGCCGGGAAGTTGTGCATGGCCGCTTCACCGCCGCGCGTGCCTTGCGGCGCGCCCTTGGCAGTTTCGGTTTGTGAGGCGAGACGCGCGAGCTTGTACGTGGTGGTGCTCGTGCTGGCCGTCGGATCGCCAACGGCAAGACGACTGATGGCACTCGCGGCGTCCATGTAGGCATCGAGCAGCGTGGCCGACGGAATCTGCGAATCGGCGATGTTGTCGAAGTTCGCACTCTTGGTATCGAGTGGCAGCCACGAACCGGCGCTCACTTCGATGGCCAGCAGATCGCGGACGGAACGCTCGTATTCAGCGCGATTGAGGCGCTGAAACGTGCGACTGCCAGGATTCGGGTTGGCGGCAGCCTTCGTGTCGATCAACCGCTCCATCGTTTCCACGAGCTGCTGCAGGGTGTCACCACCCGGACGTTTGCGACCGGCGGGCGGCATCATCCCTGCGCGCAGCTTGATGATCATCTTCTCGGCGGTCTCGGCCGAGATTGCCGCATTGGCCACGTCGAACTTCGCCAGGGAGAGGTTGCCGAGTTTGCGGTTCTCGCTGTGACACGACTCGGCGCACGTGGCCTGCACCACTTCGGTCAGTCCATCGAGCGGAATCGGACGCGCGCGCGTGCCGACCGGGTGTACGCCAAACGCGCGCGCCGTGGCGCCGGTGGACGCGGCACTGCTTGGCGCGGCGATGATACGATCGGGTGTGCGTCGGGCCGGACCATCGTAGGCCGCGGATCCGGCGACAATGACCAACACTCCAGCTACAGCGACTACAAGAGCCTTCATACCCGGGGCCTCAAGGTCTACGCGGCAAGCAGGTGGGAACCCACACGTGTAAGGTGGGGGACCCGGTGGGAGGTGGCAAGTCTATCGTTCCCAACGGTTTGACTGGCCGCTGAGTAATTACACTTGCCGAGGGAGCAACGGTCAGTCAATGTCTGCGCGACCACTGCTCAGGATGTTTACGCAGGTCCTACCGAAAACGTGGAGGAAGGCGACGTGCGAGTACGCGACGTGCCGTTTCGCTGGATGGCAACCGCTGCGGTGGCCATTTCGACATTGAGTGCTCCGGCCGCCGCGCAGGCCGCCCGTCACATAAATCCCGTCATCGACCTGTTGACGAAGAAGCAGTCGATCTTCGGACTGTATGCACCATCCAATCGGCGCGGCGGTCGCGGGGCACCGCCCTTGCCGGCGGATTCGGTGAAGTCGCAGGCAACCCTGGCGATGGACGCGGTCGCCCACACGAAGACGGACTACATCTTCGATGGCTCGATGGAAGGCAACTTTGATGCCGGTTACGCCACCTTCAGCGAGTTCGCCAAGGGCATGGCGACCGCAGGCGGGATGAAGAACGGCCGGAAAACGCACCCGTTATACGTGAAGACGCCCGAGATCGCCGCCGATACGCTCAAGGCGGCGGAGCATATCGCCCGGCAGCTCAACCTTGGGGTGAGCGGCATTGTGTTCGTGGGCGTGGAGAGCGCGCGCGAAGTGCAGCAGGGGCTGGCGATGATGCGTTTCAGGTCGCAGGGCGGCATTCGTCCCGACGATGTCGGCGCGGCGCCCGCATTCTGGGGGATGAGCGAGAAGGAGTACAAGGCGAAGGCCGACGTCTGGCCACTCAACCCGAAGGGTGAACTGGTCAACTGGACGATCGTGGAGACGAAGGAAGGACTGGCCAACATCCGCGAGATCGCTGCGGTGAAAGGGATCGGCACGCTGCTTCCGGGAGCGGGTTCTCTTCGCCAGGTCTTTTCGACAACGGACGCGAACGGGCAACGTGTGGTCGACGAGAAGGCGTGGGAAGCCGCCATCCAGTCGGTCCTTGCCGCCTGCAAGGAGTTCAGCGTCCCGTGCGGGTATCCGGCAACGGCCACCGACATCGAGATGCGCATGACGCAGGGATTCAGCGTCTTCGTGATCGGTTGGGGCGAGCCCGGCTTCAAGGCGATCGATGTTGGTATGAAGGCGGCGCGCCGCTAGTTCCGTTCAAGCGCAATGCGTCACCGGTAGTACCGTTGGTCACGCGCGGCGCATTGGAGTCACGCGGTGTGCCCCGAGCGGCGACAACATCGCCGAGGGCGTCCTTGAGGAGCTCAGCCCACAGAAGCGAATACCCCCAACTCCAGCATGGTTGGAGTTGGGGGTTGCGCGTCTACGGAAACCTGCGATCAGGGATTCCGGTCGATACACCCATTGAACTTCGGGTTGTTCCGCTCGGCGGCGGGGATCACGAAGTTCACATCGGTGCCGTAGTTGCCGGCGAACGGTGCGCGAAGTGCGCCTGTTGGGAACACGGTCTCCGCAGTCCGGCCGTACTGGCGGATGAGGCGGCGCAGGTCGCCGAGCCGGTGACCGGTGAGCCAGAGCCACATGGCGCGCTCTTCGAAAAAGAGATCAACCGCTTCCGGCTGGGTGGCGGGAACGGACCCGGTCAGCGCTGTCATCGTGGTGGGCACGCCGGTGATCGGCGGCACCCCCAGCGTCGCAAAGGCCACCCGCAGAGCGTTGAGGCCATCGTACACCGCCTGACGATCAGTTTGGGTGTTGCCCCGGAGCCGCGCTTCGAGCTCGATCAGCCGCGCCTCGACGCCATCCGCCAGGTTTGCCGCTCCCGCTCGACCGTACTTGAGCTGGTCGGGGAGGTTGGTGTGCACAGCGGCGAAGCCAATGCGGTTTGTCGCCCGCCACGGAGCCCTTGGATCGACAGGAGTGCGCAGGAACTGCACCCGCGCCTCGGCCGGGACGTACATGGAGTAGCGCGGCGCTGTGACCGACAGCGCGTTCCAGACGCCGTTCTCCTGACGACCGGTGGCTTGCGAGTGGAACGTCTGGTACCGATAGGTTGTCACCACCCCCTGCACCGCCGTGGCGGCATCGGCAAATCGACCGAGATTGAGGAGCGCGCGGGCGCGTCCGATCTGCGTCATGGGACGCACACGCGCATCCGTGCCGGCCAAGGTGAGTGCCGAGTCGAAGCTGGCAACGGAACGCTCCAGCATCTGCACGGTCGTCAACGGCTCACCGGGCGTGTCCTCAGTCGAGAACGGCACGCCCGCGCAGAAAATCTCGGCGAAGAACGTCTCGGAGAAGCCCCGCATAGCGTACAATTCGGCGATGTTGACCGGAACGTTGGGCGCGAACTCCCGGAGTGCCGGAATGGCGCGCGTGGCACCTGCCCGGGCCCGATGGAGATTGCGGTAAGCGTTCTCTACGGCAGCCAGTTGCTCGTTGGTACGGCGATGGTTCGGAAAGAGCCGATCGTCGAACGTGTCGGTCGAGTAGATCTCGTCGGCCATGTTGCCGGACATGACGATCAGGCCGTCCTGTGTGCCGGAAAAGGCGATCGTGAAGTCCTGCAACACGCCCAGGCGCACCGGGTTGACCCCGGCCGGGCTGTTGAAGTCGGCGACGTTGAGCACGTCGGGATCGGTGATGTCGAGCGCAGAGCTTGGATTGCACGCATTGAGGGTAACGGCTGCTGCAACCACGGGCAGCCAGCCCCACTGCGTCTTCCTGCGAAAGGAGAGAATTGGCATCGGGTGGGTATCAGTAGTTGAAGTTCATGCGCAGCGTCCACGAACGCATCGGCGGCGTGGCGAAGAACTCCTCGTTCCCGCGGTTGTCCGTGTTGCTCTGAGTGGACTCGGGGTCGACGCCGGTGAACGGCGTCCAGACGGCCAGATTGCGGCCGGTCATGACGACATTCCAACGCTGCGCCTTGACGGCGCGAGCCCACGACTGCGGCAGTTGGTACGACACGGCCAATTCACGCAAGCGGGTGAAGGAGCCGTCTTCGTACATGCCGGTGAACACACCTGCGTTGGCGGCAATGGCGGCGGCCTGCATTTCCAGCGGCGCGGTCGGATCCATGCGTCCGCGACACGAGTTGCCGCCCTGACACTGATGACGGAGCGTGTTGTTGAACTTCAGCATGCCCCACCGGCGATCGATCTGCGTCGTAATCCGCAGCTTGCGATCGAGGAGTTCGATCGTCGGCGAGATCACAAACTCCCGCGTCGGGAACGACGGACCGACATACTGCGCGCTGTCCTTCAGTGTCACCTCCCCGACCGCCAGGAGCCCGTCGTTATTGGCGTCGTTGAAGCTGTACGGACGTCCCCACATGCCATAAAGCGGAAAACCGGGAGACTGACGCATCGTGACCCGCGCGCCAGCACCGGTGAGCAGCGGCTTGACGCCCTCGCCGAGCGTGAGCAGTTCGTTGCGATTCGTGGTGCCGTTGATGAGCACTTCAGCGTAAAAACTCTTGCGGTCGACGAGTTTCTGCGTGTACTCAAGCTCGAAACCCGAGTTGCGCACATTCCCGATGTTCTCGAAGCGGGACGCAATGCCCGCGTACGATGGCGCGAGGTCGCGCGACACGAGCGCGTCCTGAGTTTCCTTGCGGTAGTAAGTCACCACGAGGTTCGTTCTGCCGTTGAACAGCGTCGCATCGAACCCGCTCTCCACCTCGGCGCCGAACTCGGGCTTCAGGGCGCTGTTGCCGAGCGAGCTCAGCGTCACGGAGGGGGCGTCCACGCCGCCCGCCAGCGTGGCCGGAAACGGCGTGAAGAAGCGCAGCGCGTCGGTCGCGCCCGGCAGCTGACCCGAAGCGCCGTACGTCGCCCGCAGGCGCAGCGACTGCAACCAGTCGGCCTTGGGCAGAAAGCTTTCCTCGGACACCAACCACGAAGCACCGAGCTTCGGATAGTAGATCGAACGGGCCTGTGAGCCGAAAGCACTGGCGGCATCGCGCCGGACCGCCGCCGTCACAAACAACCGATCGCGGAAGGAGAGCTGTTCCTCGATGTAGTACCCGAGTGTCCGGTTGAAGTCGAACGACTGCGTACCGTTGCGGATGGCTCCGGCACTGGTTGTGGTCGCGCCCGGGGGGAGATTCTCGCCGGCGGCTATGGTCTGCTCGAAGTCGCTGCGAATGAACTGCGTACCTACCGACGTTTTGGTGCCGAGCCAGTCGGATAGCCGCTTCGTGACGGTTCCGCCCACATCCACGGTGCCTTGCGCGATCGACGTACGAGCAGTCGTGACCTGTCCGTTGCGGGCAGGGAACTGGAAGATCCCCTCATCAAAGCGATTGATGCCGATATCGTCCCGCAACTGGTAATCGTATCCGACGGTGGCGCGGAGGTTCAGCCACTCGGTCGGATCCCAGCGACCGGTCGCCGAATTGATGAAGCGGTTCAGCTCCTGAGTCGTGACGCGCGAGAAGATATCGCCGAAGGGAAAACTCGTGTTGCCTCGCAGCGGCACCGCGCGCGAGTCTCGGCGGCTGAGATCCCACGCGCCGCCGATGGCCGCGACCATGAGACCGTTCGCATTGTCGTTGTTCAGGACCCGTCGGACCCTGCTGTTGACATAGCCGCTCGACAGCTGGAGGGTGGCTTTCGGCGCGACCTGAGCGTTGAGATTCAGTCGCAAATTATTGCGCCCAATGCCCTGCGGCCGGATCTGCCCCTGCGGAATCTCGTCGACGCCTCGCTCGAGTTTCAGGCGAGCAATATCCAGCGCTGGCATCTTGTAGACGCCGTCTTCCCGTTCGACCTCACCCGACACGAAATACTGCACCTTGTCAGAGCCGCCCGACACTTGCGCCCCGTACTGGCCGCGCTGTCCGAGATCGATCGGCGAGAGCGAGTCGATGTTGAGGATGTTGCCACTGGTCACGCTGTCCACGGTGCAGGTGCCGGCCACGCGGAACGTCAGGTCGCAGCGTTGCGTCGCACCACTCGCCGTGTTGCGCCCCCACGCATTGTACAGCAGGGGATAGCTCCCCTTGCGTGGATCCTGCGACATGCCGCGCTCACTATAGAAGTTCCAGGCGGTGCGTCCGGATTTACCGCGCTTGGTCGTGATGTTGATGACGCCGGCTGCGGCCTCGGTGCCGTAGAGGGTGGCGGCGGAGGGACCTTTCACGATCTCGATGCTTTCGATCTCTTCGGGATTGATATCGTCGAGGCGCGAAGGGGTCTGACCACCAGTGGCGATCGCCGAGCTGCCACTGTTGGCGGCCACACGCACTCCGTCGATGATCACGACCGGCTCGTTGGACAGCGAGATCGACGACTGACCACGGATACGGATGCGCGAGCCGACTCCCGGTTCGCCGCTGGCTATCACGTTCACGCCCGCAGCGCGACCGGCGAGCACCTGGCTCAGATTCGAGACGGGAAGTTCCGCGATTTTTTCCGACACGTTGATCGTGGCCGTGGCGTTGGCCAGTTCGACCTTGCGTTGCTGCCCAGTCACGGTGGTGACGACGGCGGCCAGCGAGAAGGCCGCCTGCGTCAGCGCCACGTCCTGCACGGCCGCCCCCGCCGCCAACGCGACCTTTCGAGGTTCGTAGCCAATTCGGCTGACCTCGAGGGAGACGGGGCCTGTCGTCGTGAGCCGCAGCGTATACCTGCCGTTCTCCGCAGTCAGGGTTGCGTTTTGAGTCCCGGCGACGAGCACGCGCGCCTGCTGAACGGGCTGACCGGTGGCCGCGTCCGTCACCCGTCCGGAGACACTGCCACCGCCCTGCGCACGCGCGGGCTGTGCGAAGATCGCCGCAGCGGCCATCAAAGCCGCGACCGTCCGCGCCAACCCGGAACGCCCGCGGGTCATGCGCGACCGAAGGCGATGGGATGGCGGCGCACTCGAAAGCTCGCTCCGCAGGAACGCAATAACACCAGTTCGTTGCATGTCGTGAAACTCCGTTGTACAGGATCACCCACCGACCACCGGACGTGTGGCCGGACATGACGTCAGCGCACACGCAGTCGTCGACGACCGAAGGTCGTCGACGACGAACGCGCCGCTGGGCCATTCTCGTGCAGGAGCGACCGTACGGTCAGCCCCGAAATAGCGGGAGCAGAGTGCGCAGCGGTTGAAACGCGCGCGACTCGGAGGTGGGAAACGTCAGCACAGCAACAGCGGACCTTGTGACGTGCAATCGGGACAGTGCAGGTTTGATCTGACTGGACACCAACAAACGATCGCGCCGCGCCGTCACATGACGCCTTCCGCAACCGTCATTCTGGCCGCCGAACGGGATCGTACGACGTACGGCAGAGGCTGTCAACAACATCTGCGGCTGCCGGACGCTGTAGCCGGGGTCCGCCTGCGCCGGACAGGGATACGTCGCTGACACGCGAGCAACGCATAGCGGGTGGCTACATGTTCACTTTCCTGTTCGTCGCCGTACCTTTCGACATGCCCTTCGGTCTCACCAAGGCTCGTGCATGTTTGCTCCTGCGTGCGATGGCGTTACTGCCGCTCGTGGTGCTGCAGCTCGGCGCGCAGTCCACCGGGAAGAGTGTTGTGCGCGGCGTCGTGGTCACTGACGCCGGAGCCGCACTTGCCGGGGCCCAACTGCGCTTGTTCCTGGGCTCCGTTCCCCTGGCGCTTGCCGAATCCGACGAGCTGGGTGCCTTTACGTTCTCCGGACTGACCGCAAGCCCCGCATGGCTTCTGGTCCGCCGCCTCGGCTTTCGGCCCGAGTCGCTGCAGCTCACCATTCGCGAAGAAGATCCGCTGACGCTGAGCGTCCGACTTACGCGCCTGGCCACGGAGATCGCAGCCGTGAAGATCCTCGGGCGACGCGACATCACGGGCCCCATGGCTGGGTTTTACATGCGCCAGCACACCGGCAGCGGTCGGTTTTTTGCCTATACGGACATCGTCCGTCGCAATCCAGCCAGTATGACCGACCTGCTGCGCAACGTCCCTGGCATTCGAATCCAGGGTCCCGGCCCGCAGAACACCGTGCGTATCCGGGGCAGCCGCTGCGCGCCACTGGTGCTGCTGGACGGGCAGGCCCTGATGGCCGGCGAGGTGGATCTCGACGCCTGGGACCCCCGCACCTTCGATGGAATCGAGATCTACAGCGGGCCTGCCTCCGTTCCCGTCGAGTTCCAGCGCAACCAGCGCATGAGCAGCTCGTGCGGCACCGTTGTGCTGTGGTCGCGGAGGGGGGAGCCACGCGCTCCGCGCCGGAAAAAAGGAGAGCTGTCGCCGGCCGCCCGGATCGCAGTGCTGCTGGACGAGGGACAGACTTTTCTTCCGGGTGAAGTCGAGCGTTCGGCCGCCATCGACTCGGCGCACTTCGTCCGGCCAATCTACCCCGATTCCCTCTACGACGCGGCGATCGGTGGACGGGTGGTGGCCGAAATCGTGGTCACCGCCGCGGGTGTTGCGCTCATGGACACCTTCAGCGCCGTCACCGCCACGCACCGCAGTTTCGTCGAGCCGGTGCGACGGGTCCTGACGGAACTGCGC
>Ga0163144_10012288_pt1 | contig 17996 bp, 16 predicted proteins | sample OliLak19BULKMAT1_FD_123175 | JGI IMG/M metagenome (GOLD analysis project Ga0163144, IMG submission 123175) | Freshwater microbial mat bacterial communities from Lake Vanda, McMurdo Dry Valleys, Antarctica - Oligotrophic Lake LV.19.BULKMAT1 | ecosystem: Environmental > Aquatic > Freshwater >...
AAAAAGCCCAATGAACCTGCCATCACCGGAAAAATCCTCCGCCCTCGAACAGCGGATGGCCTCACTTGGAATCGTCCCGGACGATCTGCTGGAAAAGTTCGTCCGCGGCTCCGGGGCGGGTGGCCAGAAGATCAACAAGACCTCGAACTGCGTCTTCCTCAAGCACCTGCCCACCGGCATCGCCATCAAGTGCCAGATGGAGCGCTCCCGGGAAATGAACCGCTTCCTCGCCCGCCGCGAAATGTGCGACCAGTTCGACGCCATCGCCAACGGCCAGGCCTCCGCCAAGACCCAGGCGCTTGAGAAACTCCGCCGCCAGAAACGCCGCAGATCAAGGCGATCAAAACAGCGCTCCGTCGCGGACAAGCGTATGCTCTCGCAAAAGAAGTCCCTCAGGAAACCGCCGGGCGAGTAGTCCGCTCCGGACATGCCGTTCCAAATTCGCACAGAGCATCAAGAAGCCTCCCCGCATCGCCAACGCACAATTCGCCGGAAATCGGGAGATACAGCAACTTCCCGTATGCTTCGATCACCTTCGCCGGTTTTTTGGCGTCAGCACATGGGCTATCAACAACGACCATGCTTGATTGCCCCCTGGTTGCATCAAATCCCCGGGACCAGAGAAATTTCACCAATTGGTCCGCGTCCTCCGAAAGGATAGGAAAAACCCAGTAGCTGTGATCATTGGCATCCCTTCCCAAAAGGTTCTCGTCCGGCAGCCGGTCCATAAAGGCTTTTCCCGCCTGGCGGCGTTCGTCGATCCGCGACGAATCGAACCGCTCCAGCCTTCTTGCAAGCAGGGCGAGAAGTGCACGCGATGGCCTTTGGCGTATCTGCGGAAAGAGATCGGTGCCTGCAAAGCCCCGAACGCTCCTTGCGAGAAACTTGTCGTGATCGGTGCCGAGCAAGCCGCAGAAAGCCACGAAGATCCGATATGCCGGACGTCTTCCGATGCAGGATATAAACCCATACTTGATGATCCTTTTTAGGAATTTGAATTGGCCCTGCCTAGTCCAGCCAGCCTGAATCGCTTCGGCTTTTTCCCGGAGCGCTTTGTCCCGGAAATGGAATAGCCCGCCACCCAATGCGGTTGCCGTCTTGATCGGCCCGAAGCTGAACATGCGCACGTCACTACGTGGGTCGCCCTGATATCCCAGGCCGATGAATGACTGCGCGCAATCTTCGAAAAGCACCAATCCATGGGTGCGGGCGAAGCCGACGATGGGATCCATGGACATTCTGCTCCCGAACAGATGCGCAATGAGGATGGCCTTGGTCTTCCCTGTCACCGCAGTCTCAAGTGAAGAGAAATCGAGATCAAGCCGCCGGATATCCAAATCGACGGGAACAGGGACAAGCCCGTGCTTCAGGATGATTTTTTCCATATCCCGGATCGTAAGAGCGGAAACGAGGACTTCGCTTCCCTCCTGCAATCCCAATGCTTGCAATGTTGCATCAAATCCACTCCTAACGGACAAAAAGGGTGTAATCCGCTGGGGAGAAGGCCATGCAGTGTTGATCCGGCCTTCAAGTGTTGTCGCATTGGTTTTCTGGAAACAAAATATCGCTGCCGCCGCGAGATTCGAAAAACCTATGTCAATTTTCTTCCTTGGAATCACAGCAAATCAGGTTGGAACGTCGCACTCTAGGAAACATGCATGGATCGGCCCGCCCCAATCAAGCAATGGAATGGAAAGGTTTTTCCGCCAACCCTAGGCGATCTCGACCTTCACGCCCTTCATCGCGCCGGATTTGCAGTAATCAGCGCCCTTCGAATCTGTGATGAAGAGATCGATCTCCGCTGGCTTGGCAAAGAAATGGTCGGTAATCATACCGAGTTTCGTGTGATCCATGATGACGCATTTCCATTCCGCATGTGCAACGACCATGGCTTTTAGGCGGGATTCCTCGACACCCGGCTCCCCGACTCCACGGGTCACATGGTAGCCTCCGCCTGAGAAAAAAAAGCGGTCGATCCTGAGTGCGCGGATACCCATTTCCGTAAGCATGCCCCGGAAGCGGCGACCTTTCGCCTCGTAGGTTCCTCCGAGGAGCACGAGCTCGATATCGCTCCTGATCGCGAGTTTTTCCACGACGGAGTGCGAGTAGGTGATCACCCGCAGGCTCTTGCCTGAAGGCAGGTGCCGGGCAAGCTCCAATGCGCTGGAACTGGCATCGAGCATGATCGTCTCGTGATCCTTGATGTGTTTCACCGCAAGTTTTGCGATCGCCGTCTTCTCAACAGCCTGCCTGGTCTCGCGGTCGCTCTGGGACAATTCGTCGAGAATAAGCGAGATATCCGCAGCACCGCCATGTGTCCGACGCAACAATCCCTGCCTAGAAAGCGTGTCAAGATCTCGGCGGACGGTTTCCTCCGTCACCTTGAGGATCGCCGCCAACTCCTGTGTCCTGACGGTCCGTTCACGCTTGGCCGCTTCCAGTATCCTCCTCTGTCTTTCGATCGCTAGCATCTTTCTTTTTTTGGTTTTTTCTTGCTATCTGTATTTTTCGGTCGCATCAGTGGCTCCGTCAAAACCATACCAACCGACCCAATGCCTAATTTCAAACATGTGAATTACTCCTGGGACGATGCGAAGGCATCCGCCATGGATCCCGTCGAACGCCTTGTCTACCGTTCCAATATCCTAGGTGCCGACCAACGTATCACCAACACCGGCGGTGGCAACACCTCTTCCAAGATCATGGAAACCGATCCCCTCACTGGAGAGCAGACCGAAGTGCTATGGGTGAAAGGCTCCGGCGGCGACCTCCGCACCTCGAAGCGCGAGAATTTCTCCTCCCTCTATCAGGACAAACTCATCGGCCTACAGTCCGTTTACGCGAACAAAGCCGACAACGGACTCAAAACCCCTGCGGAAGATGAAATGGTGGGCATGTATTTCCACACCACCTTCAATCTCAATCCGCGCCCTTCATCCATCGACACCCCTCTCCACAGCTTCCTTTCCGGAAAACACGTGGATCACATGCACCCGAACGCGATCATTGCCATCGCCGCCTCGAAAAACTGCGAGGACCTGACCAAGGAAATTTTCGAAGGTGAAATGGGATACGTGCCGTGGATGCGCCCGGGCTTCGAACTCGGCCTCGCCATGGAAGCCATCGAAAAAGAGAAACCATCCACCCAGGCAATCATGATGGGCCAGCACGGCTTCATCTCGTGGGACAACGATGACAAGAAATGCTATGAACTCACTCTCCGCCTCATCGACAAAGCCGCCGAATACATCCAGCAGAAATACGATGCCAAAGGTGGCGACGCAAAAGCTTTTGGCGGTCAGAAATACCAGACCCTCCCTGAACAGGAGCGCCGCGCAACCCTCGCCGGCATACTCCCATGGCTGCGTGGACAAGTTTCTCAGCAAAAGCGTTTCATCGGCACCATCCAGGACGATGAGAAAATACTGCGTTTCGTGAACTCCGCAGATGCACCCCGCCTCGCCGGGCTCGGCACTTCCTGCCCGGACCATTTCCTCCGCACCAAGATCAAACCGCTCTACGTCGCTTGGGATCCGCAGAAGGAAGACGCAGCCGCTCTCAAGGAGAAGCTTGGCAAGGCTCTCGTCGAATACCGCAAGGACTACGAGAAATACTACAACAAGTGCAAACACGACAACTCCCCCGCCATGCGCGATACGAACCCTACCGTGGTTCTCATCCCCGGCCTCGGCATGATTGCATGGGGCAAGGACAAATCCGAATCCCGCGTCACCGCTGAGTTCTACAACTGCGCAGTCGAAGTCATGCGCGGTGCCGAAGCCATCGATACCTACATTTCCCTCCCACAGCAGGAAGCATTCGACATCGAATACTGGCTGCTTGAGGAAGCGAAACTCCAGCGCATGCCTGCTGAAAAGGAACTCGCCCGCCAGACCGTCATCGTCATCGGCGCAGGTTCCGGCATCGGCAAGGAAACCGCCCATCGCCTCGTCAAGGAAGGTGCGCACATCGTTTGCGTCGATCTCAACAAAGACGCCGCCGAAGCCACCGCCAAGGAAATCACCGATAAATACGGTGCCGGCATCGGCGTCGCAGGCAGCGGCATTTCCGGTTGCGGGCCGGCCATCGGCCTCGCGGCGAACATCACCGACCGCAAAGGCATCCGCGAAATGCTCGATCAGGTCGCCCTCGCATACGGCGGCTTCGACCATATCTGCGTCACCGCAGGCATCTTCGTCCCATCCGACACCACCGGCCACATCCCGGATGACAAATGGGCGCTCACTTTCAACATCAACGTCACCGGCTCCTACCTCGTCGCCGACGAAGCGTTCAAGAGCTGGAAAGAGCAAGGACTCAAGGGCAACCTCGTCCTCACTACCTCCGCCAACGGAGCGGTCGCGAAAAAAGGCTCGCTCGCCTACGACACATCAAAAGCCGCCGCCAACCACCTCGTCCGCGAGCTGGCCATCGAGCTCGCGCCGCTCGTCCGCGTCAACGCCGTCGCACCTGCAACGGTTGTCCAGGGCTCCGCGATGTTCCCGCGCGACCGCGTCATTGGATCCCTCGCGAAATACGACATCCCCTACAAGGACGATGAGGAAACCGAATCGCTCGTCAGCAAGCTCGCGCAATTCTATGCCGACCGAACCCTGACAAAGGCGCCGATCACCCCCGCCGACCAAGCCGAGGCATACTTCATCTTCGTGACGAATCGCCTAAGCAAATCCACCGGCCAGATCATCACGGTTGACGGCGGCCTCCACGAGGCTTTCCTGCGCTAGTGTTTCCGGAAGGATTCACATAGTGACATCAGGCACTCCGCCTGGTGTGAACCCATACTTGGGCCAAGCAACATGACCTCGTTTCACATCGTCCAGCACTAGGCGAGCTGCCTGTAGTAGGGAAACATCCTCCGAACCCTCGCCCAAGCGCGCAAACAAGGTCCCCCATCGCTCCAATTCCTTTCGGGAATCCCGGGCCGTTGTAGTCCTCAACATCTCACCCGCGAGACCGAAATTCATTTTTTGGGCTTCCTCGAATGCAATCTCCACCGGATCTACCGGTCGTTGACATAAGGCGGATTCAACCACAGACCTCAATGTGGAGAGAGATACCGGCTTCAGGAGAAACTTCACCACACCGATCCGGACTGCCGCCAGGAAGTCGCCTGTCCCCAGATCGGCTGTACATAGCATGGCGGGTGTGAAGTCCCCCCTCTCCCGCATCCTGCGGATCAACCCGATGCCATCCAGTCCGGGCATCCGCAGATCGGCCAGCAATAAGCCGAAACGCTTTTCACCAACTTTTGCGGTTGCGGCGATACCATCTTCGGCGGTTTCCACGACCCAGCGATCATCTTCCAAAGCGAGGGCAAATGCATCACGGATCGATGGCTCATCCTCAACCACCAGCACGCGGGCAGCCGACGGATCCAACGGGCGTAAAACCCCTGCCTCAGAAGAGTCAGCAAAATTGACTGGGTGTGGTAATGGGTGATCCATGGAGGTAGCTAAGAGTGTGGGTTTGATTCGCGCTGAGGGATGCATGATCGTTGGTGGGCTGGATTCATCAGCCTTCCCGACGAACCCTTAGCGGTCGGTTGGGATGGAACATTCTGACCCTTGTCCGCAGTCGCCGAACTCGCCAACAAACCCGGCTTCAGCGAAGCCGATGCGGGCACAAGTTTTGTATTCATCTCTTTATCTAAGTTATGGGATTTGCCGCATGCGCGCGATGCGGTCACATGCTACTTTGCAATCCCCATGCCTAACCTAACGAATCCCGCAATCTCTTGTATTCAGGAAGCTTATGAAGAGCCGGACCCCACCGAGTTCCGTGACAACAACTCCCCGCATTGCATTCTATTTCCATATTGTTGCAGGTTGCAGCCGCCACAACGATGGCAAGTGACATGGAGCGCAGCCTACAAAAGCCTCCGGAAGGGAGATTCCGCTGTCTCTCACCCGCACCGCAGGATGGAACGGTTATTCACCGTGAAGCTTCCGCTTGGTCAAACTCAGAGCGTATCCGCATCCGCAGATCGGTAGCAGTGCGGACACAACGAACTTGGAAAATATCCGTCGAACAAACATCCCATACGGCCATGGCTGAAATGTTCAGTGATCCCGATTGATCCTGAACTCGGGAGCCACCGGGGCGGATTTTTTTCTGGAAACCGATCAGGGAGTTTGCCCCTTAAAGGCACGCGCGATCGCCGAAACGATAAGCAGAGCCAGAAAGACGAAGAACAAAATCTTCGCGATACCTGCGGCCGCCCCGGCGATTCCCCCGAATCCGAGGACTGCTGCGATTACAGCAAGGATCAGGAATGTAATGGACCAACTTAACATTGTGTGTATTTCTTTCCAAACGGAGTTGTAGCAGGGTTGTCCTGGCGCAGGCTTCATCCAGGACGACTTGGTTTCAGGAAATCGATGTCCGATGTATAATCGACCGAACGATATTGTCCCAAAAGCGTTCAGCGTGCCGCATCCTGGATTACATCCCCTGTAGTTTCAACGTCTCGGCCGAAGCCGCTGACCGTACCACAGGACGTAAGCGAACCTGCTGCAATAAGAACGAATGTTGCGACTGCGAGGAGGGACAGGCGAATAAATGGATTCGCGCGCTTCCCGCACTTGGGTTGTAGTATGAGTATTGGATACATAGTGAAACCTATATTCGCAGTCTTCGAGCCAGAATCAGAATTGGCTGTAATGCTTTGATTTTGTGTGATTCGTAAAAAAATATGGCTGATTGCTGATAAATGCATATTGCGCATTGCACGAAAGCATCTCGTCCAAATGCAAAATGCAATACGTGTTACACAGAAAAAATGCGCGGCACCGGATGACCGATGCCGCTCGGCACTTTTTTGTAAGTCGTAATGGGACGAATTCCTGATTGCATCGTCCACGGCTTCCCGGGACTATCCGGTCCGCTCTGGACACGTTCCAAAAGTTCGTCCTCATGGCCTTCTACGTAGTCAAGGTCACTTTGACCGATGAGGGTCTAGCACTCCTCTTAGCCCATGCTCTCTCAGGCTTTTGCTGGACAGTGGGAATAGTGGCGGGTGCCCGAAGCGTTGTGCAGGAACACACGCCCAATGCGTGAATTTCTGAAAAATTCGGAACCAATCAGTCTCCAAATTTCAGTGGGAACTAATCGAGATTCGATGCAGAATGCACGATCATGCTGCATTTTGCAAATACTCAGCGTTGCATTTTTTAATAGTTCAGTCGTAAAATGCCTTTGAAATAAGGAAACAGGCGGCATTAGCGAATCCACCTCACCACGGCACCCTGCAAGCTACTCAATCACATTACCTTCCACAACCCATGGACATCCTCATCGTTGACGACGAAGCCAGCATCCGAAATTCGACCCGTATCGCACTTGAGGCCGAAGACCATTATGTGGAGACCTCCGACACGCTCGATTCGGCGCGTAAACGCCTCAAGGAAGAGAAGTTCGACCTCCTCTTTCTCGATCTCAGGCTAGGAGAAGAGAGCGGCCTGACCCTGCTCTCCGAGGTTTTGGAGCGAAACCCCGCTCAACTGGCCGTGATTTTCACAGCCTTCTCCACAATCGACAGCGCAGTGAAAGCCACCCGCGCCGGCGCCTTTGATTACCTGTCCAAACCCTTCACCCCGGAACAGTTGCGGGGTATTCTGGTGAAGGCGTCGAAGGCCCTGAACACCCAGGGCCAAATCAACAACCTCGAGACCACGGTGAAGGAACTCAAATCCGAAGCCTCACGCAACTCACCGCCTCCACGGTTCGAATCGCGGGATCCGATGATGCAGGCCGCACTGGACACGCTGTTCCGCGCGGCATCCACCCCGGCGTCGATGCTCATCCTCGGGGAAAGCGGCACCGGAAAATCAGTGATCGCGCGCAGCATCCACGAACAAAGCCATTTATCCAACAAACCCTTCGTTACCATAAGTTGCCCCAGCCTCTCCAAAGAACTCCTCGAAAGCGAACTCTTCGGACACGTGAAGGGAGCGTTCACCGGCGCGATCAAGGACAAGTGGGGCAAAGTCCATGCCGCTGACGGCGGGACCCTGTTTCTCGATGAGATCGGCGAACTGCCCAAGGAAATCCAGCCGAAACTCCTGCGCCTTCTCCAAGAGCATGAATACGAACGTTTGGGCGAGAACAAGACACGGAAAAGCAACATCCGCATCATCTCCGCAACCAATCGAGACCTCAAGCAATCCGTCATGAACGGCAGCTTCCGGGAGGATCTTTACTACCGGATCAATGTGATCTCCGTCGAACTCCCTCCCCTGCGCACCCGCCGCAGCGATCTCTTGAACTTCGCCTCCGACTACCTCGGATATTTCGCGAAACAGATCGGTCGCCCGGTAGCTGATTTCGCTCCATCCGCGCTTGATTTCATCAACTCCTACCCATGGCCCGGCAACCTGCGGGAACTACGCAATGCGATCGAGCGTGCGACAATCCTCAGCTCCGGCAAACAGATCACCAGGGGTGATTTCCCCTCCAGCGATACCATGCTCCCGGTGGCCGGACAGCAGGATTCCTTCTCCGAAATCCGGCCCGGCGGAGAAGTCACCATTGATGAACTCGAGGCCGAACACATCAAATGTGTTGTCGAGCGGGTCAACAACCTAAACGACGCCGCACGCATCCTCGGCATCGACAAAGCCACGCTTTATCGCAAAAGAAAGCGCCTGAACATGGCATAGCATCCCGGACTTATGTATCCCAAAAAGCAAGCAATTCAGCCCTCATCGCTCAGCCACGACCTCAAGACTCCCCTGACAGGCATATCTATGATGTTGCAATTGCTCGGCGAGGAAAAGGTCGGCGTTCTCAACGAACGCCAGCGTTTCATGGTCGCCGAAGCCATGAAGGATTGCTCGCGCCTTGAGGAAGTCATCCACAAGCACCTTGATTCGATCATAGCCGTCGAATGAGCGAATGATCAACCAACACTCGCCCGAATCATCAAATGACTGCTAAACGAACCGAGATCTGTGAGACCCCCGCGCAGGATAGCGCTTCAGATAACGCACCTCCCGATAGCGCTGACAGCCACGGAAAAACCGTCCTAAATGTGCTGTTGATCGAGGACAATCCCAGCGTTCTGCGATCGCTCGTAGTCTTTTTTGAGATCGAAGACCATAAGGTTCGCACCGCCGTCGATGGTGAAACCGCATTCAAGCGGATTTCTGAAGAAATCCCTGATATCATCTTCTGCGATCTCTCACTGCCGGGAACGATGATGGGCTGGGACATCGCCGAGCGAATCGTTCGGGAAATCCCGGCTTCAAAACGGCCTCTCCTGATCGCGCTCTCAGGGCACATCCAGAATAAATACGTGCAACGTAGTCTCGATGCCGGATTCGATCACCATCTTTCCAAACCCACCTCGCCCGCAGAACTCCGCAAATGCCTCCAACTCGCCGGGGGCTGAAAGCAGGTCTCAGATGTGTACCGCCTACGAAATAGGAAAGAAAGGGAACCGGCTGCCGGCAAGATCCACACCCTCCATGGCGGGTTGGCTGGATGATTATGCCGGGCTTCATATCGTCCGCCCGGCCCTGATGGCCCCTGTCATGATGCCGGACGGATCACCTAGGAAAATGAGCTGGGGATTCCTAAGGGCTTTCAAGGGGAAATCCGGCAAGCGGATCACCCGGACGATAGTCAACTCCCGGGAGGACAAGTTGGGCTCGGTGACATGGCGCGAGGCGTTCCGGGAGCGACGCTGTGTCATCCCTGCCGCAACTTTCTACGAATGGGTTAAAAGCCCTGACGGCAAATCCATCCCGCTCCGTTTTTCCCGGCGGGATGACGAAATGATCTGGATAGCCGGAATCTGGGAACAGGGAGTGAACGGTGAATGTTTTTCCATGATTACGACGGAACCCAACAGTGTGGTTCTGCCCGTCCACGACCGTATGCCCGCTGTGCTCAGTGATGATCAGATCGAGCCTTACCTTGATCGCGAGCTGAATGAATTCGGGCCATCCGGGATGGAACTTCGATATTCCCAGGCCGCGAATTTTCTCACCGATAAACGCAGGACAAGGCATTCCAAGGATCAGGATTACCTGTTCTGACACGGAGACAAAGCTGGGACAATGCGGACGCCATAGGTGCATGGATAATATGCTCGGGCAATGTGCATCATGGAGTTGCGTTCTGCGACCCGTGTCCCAGACCGGGATCCATACCTCTTTGAGAATCATACGTTTCAGCAATGGCACGCGCGATGCAAGATACGGAAACAGATTCTCCCCCCTTCCAGATGCGTCCTCCCCACATCCCTGAATCACTCTCAATCAAATCATACAAACCAACCATACCATGTATCACCATATCAAAAAGTTAATGTACACCGTCCGGGTGGATTCACCCAGCCCGCGCTTTGGAAATATGCTGCTGGAACAGTTCGGAGGCGCCAACGGCGAACTCGCGGCTGCCATGCAATACTCCGTTCAGGGAATCAACTGCGAGGATATCGGCCTGAAAGACCTATTGATGGACATAGGCACCGAAGAGCTGAGTCATTTGGAAATCATAGGGACTCTCGCGAGAATGCATCTGAAGCCGATGAAAACAGACCGTGAAGCGGCGGAAGCCGATCCGCTGGTTGCCATTGCCGGTGGCGGAGGGGTGAATTTGTTCAACTCGCAAGGCAATGCCTGGACTGCTGACTATCTGAAAATCACCGGCGAGCCAGACGTGGATCTCCGCAGCAACATCGCTGCGGAAGCGCGCGCCAAAATCGTTTACGAACGGCTGATTAATTTCTGTGACGATCCGGGCAGCAAGGATGCGCTGCAGTTCCTGATGACCCGTGAGATAACGCATTTGAAAGCGTTTATGACCGCGCTGGATTCGATCAGTCCGGACAAGCTGGTGATCGGGAAGATTGCGCCCACACCAGGCATTGTGGAGCAATTTTATAACGACTCCACCGGTGAAGGCGATCATGGGGAAAAGGATGTGCGCGGCCCGTGGAATAAAGGCAAAAACATAAGATTCATCCAGCCTCCCATCAAGATGGAAGCGCAAGTGACACAACAGGAAGTGGAGAAGGAAATCAAGAAAGCTTCTAAACGGTAGCCACCGACGTAAACAACCATAGTCCGGCCTGCGAGCATGAACAGATAGGGGAAACTTGCCGTGGAAACAGATATTCAGCCTCTGGATTGGCATCGTCTCCTGCTGGGAGACGCGCCACCGCTTTACTACGCCGAGATCGCCCTGCGGATCCTGATCTTGTTCTGCGTGCTGCTGCTGGTGCTGCGCATCATGGGCAAGCGGGAGCAAGACAGCCTTAGTCCCATGCAGCAGATGTTGATGATTGCCCTGGGATCGGCGGCGGGAGACGTTATGCTCTATCCCACAGTCCCCATTGGGCATGCCGCGATGGTGCTGTTAGTGGTAACGCTGCTCACGGTGGCATTGGAGAACCTGGCCAATGCTTCCCAGCCGGTGCGAGACTTCTTGGAGTCGGAGCCAAGGGTGCTGATCCATAACGGCAGGGTCGACTATGATGCGTTGAAAAACGAGCGTACGACGGAGCGTGAACTCTTTGCGAGTCTTCGCCTCCAGGGCGCGGTGTCCCTTTCCCAGGTTGAGTTCGCAATCCTTGAAGTCACAGGCGGCATCAGCGTCATCATGAACGATCACAAGCCCAAGGACATGGGCCTATTGAACTATCTCGTGGATCCGATGGCGAAAAAACCGTCGGAGGAAAACACGGATCAGGCCGCCGACTCTTAGCATCCCAAAGCCGCCGCCGACTTCATGGCCACCGCTCGCCATTTCGAAGCTTCTAACAAGCCCTCTTCAGGTTAGTCCCCATGTTCGGCTGGGTCAGGAATAAAATCGCCGTTGCTCGAATGACGCAGGATTTTATCATCACTTGGTCAAGCCCGTCGATTTGGACATTCTTAAAAACTGCTTGCAAAGCCCGCTGTAAGGGCATGACACACGGTCTGCTTTCGCCAATGTGAATTCCGCTGCGTGCCGTGCGTTTTGCATTTTGGCTTTCAGATTGGAGGACAGTTCCATTGGAAATTCCTTCATTTGGATGCGAATTGCTCCCTGGCACGTGTCCTGCGAAGTAGTCGTGATGGCTCGCGCAATTTGGAAAGGATCGATCGCATTCGGACTGGTTAACATCCCGGTGGCGCTCACAAGTGCGGAAAGCCGGCCTGACATCCAGCTCCACATGGTGGACAGTCAGAACCATGCCCGGATTCGCTACGAGAAGGTGAACGCCGAAACCGGGGAGGAGGTTCCATGGGATCGGATGGTGAAAGCTTACGAGCATGACGACGGGAAGTTCATCCTGCTATCCAAGGAGGAACTGGATTCCGTCCAGCCCGAGTTAACCAAGACGATCGAGATCAGCGAGTTCGTGGAGCTCTCCGAGATAGATCCCATCCTCTTTGACAAACCCTATTACCTGGAACCGGAAAAGCGTGGGAGGAAAGCCTACGCCCTGCTAAGGGAGGCGCTCCGCAAAACCGGGAAGGCGGGGATCTCCCGGGTCGTGATCCGGACGAGGGAGTATCTGTGTGCGATGTTCGTCCGCGACGACGTGCTGGTGCTTATGCTCCTGCGTTTCCCCCAGGAGGTGAAAAAGATTTCCACACTTGAGCTTCCTGACTCGGATGGGAAGGAATGGCTACCGGTGAAGAAGGAGATGGATCTGGCTGTGAGACTCATCGGCGACATGACCGAGAAATGGAAGCCAGGTGAGATCCATGACGAATACCGCACATCCCTCATGGCCTATATCGAGAACAAGATTTCCAAAGGCGACGCGGTGGACGACGTGAAGGATTCCTCTGGAAGCGAGGAATCGGATGACGGTGGCAATGTCGTCGATCTGGCCGCCTACCTTGAAAAGAGCGTCAAAAAAGTTGCCGAGAAAAAGCCCGCGAAGAAACAGCAACCCGCGAAGAAAAATGCCACGAAAAAGTCAGCCAAAAAAAAGGCCGGATCCCGACGCACGGCTTGAGAAGTATCGGGCCAAAAGGAATTTCAAAAGGACTTTCGAGCCATCCCATGGATCGGGAGACGGAACTGGCAGATCCTACGTAATCCAAGAGCACCACGCCCGCTCGCATCACTTCGATTTCCGCCTGGAAATGGACGGCGTGCTGGTGAGCTGGGCGGTGCCGAAGGGGATCCCCGAAGGCACCTCCGCCAAACGGCTCGCTGTCCACGTCGAGGATCATCCGCTCGACTACGGGAGCTTCGAGGGGGAAATACCCAAAGGCAGTTACGGGGCGGGCCATGTGGCGATCTGGGACGCCGGAGAGTGGTTTCCGGAGGACAAGGACTGGCGGAAATCATTCTCAAAGGGGAAGCTGAAATTCCGCCTTTCGGGGAAACGTCTCCATGGAAATTATCTGCTCGCACGCATGCGAGATGAGCCGAACTGGTTGCTCCGGGGATTGTCTGACACCGCCCCCGCAGCCGGTGCTGAAACCCCGGCTGAATCCCCAGCTTTCGTGGAGCCGCAACTTTCGCGGGTGGTTTCCACGGTGCCTTCCGGCGCGGATTGGAGGCACGAGATCAAGCTCGACGGCTACCGGCTCATCGCGGTGAAAAAAGCAGGGAAAGTGAAACTTTTCACCCGCAACGGCCACGACTGGACGCAACGCTTCGGGCAATTGGCAGAGGACATCTCGGATGTTTCAGAGGAGGATTTCGTTATGGACGGTGAGGCGGTGGTATTCGATGGGAAAGGCAAGACGGACTTCGGAGGGCTTCAGGAAGCGCTTAGTTCCGATCCCGGGAAAATCTCTTTCGTGGCATTCGATCTCCTCAACCTTGGGGGGAAAAATCTCCGCCATCTGCCCCTTTCCGAAAGGGTGTCCAGACTGGCGGGGATCGTTAGCGGAGAGGATGGAAAAGTGCGGCTGTCCCACATATGGCCCGCCTCCGCAGGCAAGGATCTGTTCCGGCAGGCGTGCGCGAACGGCCTGGAGGGAATCATGAGCAAAACATGGGGAGCCCGCTACCTGCCGGGTTCGAGGAATGATTGGGTGAAATCGAAATGCCGTGCGCGGCAGGAATTCCTTATCTGCGGATACTCGGCTCCGAAAGGCTCACGCTCGGGCTTCGGGGCTTTGCTGTTAGGAACACTTGAGAACGGAAAGATCACCCGTCGCGGAAAGGTTGGCACCGGTTTTACGGACAAGGCAATCACCGCGATGATGGAAAGGTTTTCGCCGCTGCGGCAACCAAGACCGCTGTTTCCGACCGAGGAGAAAGGGGTCACGTGGCTTCGCCCGGAATTGGTCGCCGAGATCGAGTTCACGGAGCTGACGCGGGATGGCTCGATCCGGCACGGCAGCTTTTTGGGCTTACGCGAGGACAAGGCACCCGCGTCGATACGCTTGGAGACACTTGCCCCTGCGGAATGTGCCGTTATCGCCGGGCATCGGATCAGCCATCCGGACCGCATCGTGTTCCCTGCGGATGGGATTACCAAGATCGAGGTGGCGCGGTATTATGAAAAGGTCGGGGAGATGATGATGCCTTACGTGGGAAACAGGCCGCTGGCCATACTGCGCGCGCCGGAAGGGATAAGCGGGGATACGTTTTTCCAGAAGAGCTTTCCGAATCACCTTCCGGAGGGGGTGAAGCAGCAAAAGGTTGGCGATGTCAGCACCGTATTTTCCGTATCGAAGCCTGCGGATCTGGTTTCGCTCGCGCAGTATGGCGCCATTGAGTTCCACCCGTGGGGATCGGCTCTCGACAAGATCGATAGGGCTGAGTTCCTGACATGGGATCTCGATCCCGATCCGGCGGTGGATTGGAAGGAGGTTCTGGGAGCCGCTTTCCTTTTGAGGGATTACCTGAACGGCATGGGACTGGAGCCGATGGTGAAAACCTCCGGCGGGAAAGGCCTGCACATCATGCTTAGGGTCAGGCGCACCCATGACTGGGATAAGATGAAACTTTTCACCAAAGACGTTTCAAGGGCCGTTGCTGCCTTAAACCCGAAACGCTTTGTCATCACTTCGACGAAATCGAAACGGAAAGGAAAAATCTTCATCGACTGGATGAGGAACGGTCGTGGCTCAACTTGCATCGCCCCCTGGTGTGTGCGTGCCCGCGACGGGGCGAAAGTCTCAATGCCGGTATCCTGGGGGGAGTTGGCTGACGTAACCGCGGACGGATTCTCTATGTACGAGCCACCCTCCGCTCCCAAGGAATGGCTGTCTCCAATCGCCCAGTCCGTCACAACTGCGATGATGCATCAGATAGCCGCACCCTAGCACGAACCCGATCCCCCCTAACATCTGCCTTCACGGATTTTTCACGATGAAACCAAAACATAACCTTGCCATTGTGGGGAGCGGCCCTTCGGCGATTTACCTGCTGAAACACCTCTCGGACCGTGTCGGGGATCTTCGCGGGCACCTGGAAAGCATCGATGTCTTCGAGAAAAGTCCGTTGACTGGCACCGGCATGCCTTTCAGTCCCATCACGACAGACCGTTTCCACCTATCGAACATTTCCTCGGAGGAGCTTCCGGAGTTGCCGGAATCTCTCGTTGATTGGCTCCGGGGCCGGCCCGAAACCGTCCTCGAAGAACTCGGAATCGCGCGGGCCGAGATTGGTGAGAAAGCCATCTTCAGCCGCCTGACCCTTGGGCGATATCTCCGTGCCCAATATCTCGCCATCTCAAGCGCGCTTGCCGAAGGGGGGATCCGCTTCAGCGAACACCCCTGTTGCGGTATTTCCGATATCAAGGACTTGCCGGAGAATGATCAGGTGGAACTTCTGCTTTCCGATGGCGCGCGCTGCCGTTTCAATACGGTGGTGATTGCCTCCGGGCATTTCTGGCCTAAGGAGGACGTGCCCGCAGCCGGGTATTTCGCGTCCCCGTGGCCGATCTCAAAGCTGCTTCCTGCCGACGGCCATTTTCTTAATCACACGATTGGAACCCTCGGCGCTTCGTTGAGCGCGTTTGACGTGATCACCTCCCTCGCCCACAGGCACGGAATATTCGGAAAAACCTCCGATGGAACCCGCCACTTCCATCCCGATCCTGGGACGGAGGGATTCAGGATGGTGATGCATTCCGCTAATGGCCTTCTGCCCCATCTCCAATACGAGCAGGCCGAACCGATGAGGAAAGCCTATCGGCATGTGGATAGGGAAACCCTCTTGTCAGTGGTCGGAAACGACGGCTTCCTGAGGCTGGACGCATATTTCGATGCCATCTGCCGTCCCGTTCTGATTCGGGCGCTGGAAAACGACGGGCTGCGGGAAATGGCGGTAAAACTAGCGGATCAGAATTTCGGCTGGGAAAATTTCGTGGATGTAATGACCGAGCGCCATACTTATGAAGATCCATTCGAGGGGATGAAGACCGAACTGGAGAAGGCTTACGAAGCCATTCGGAAGGAGCGCCCCATCCATTGGAAAGAAACGCTCGACGACCTCATCTACACCCTGAACTTCCATGCGGAACTGCTTCCGGCAGAGGATCATTCCCGGCTCCATTCGCTGATTCTTCCGTTCTTGCTCAACATCGTCGCCGCGCTTCCACTTGAATCGGCAGAAATTCTGCTCGCGCTGCATGCGGCCGGCAAACTGGAACTTCTCTCGGGTAAAATCGTGGAAGTGCACAAGGATAGGGAAGCTGGCACCACAGCCGTCGAACTCGAGGATTCGGATCAGGAACCGGTTTACCGCACATTCGTGGATTGCAGCGGACAGCAGCCTGTTGAGGCGGCTGAATATCCATTTCCTTCGTTGGTCCGAGACCATGTGGTCCGCCCTGCTCGGGCACTATTTGCAAATCCCTCAAGTGCGTCAAAACTTGAGGGATCAAGGATTTTCGAGGAGTCCGGGGTTTCCCTCTATCGCTTGGACGGCATCGATGTAGATCCATTTTGCCGCGTGGTGGGAGGCGACGCTTCAAGCAATTTCCGGATTTTCGACATGGCGTTTCCTCACACCCCGGGAGTCCGGCCATATTCTTACGGCCTTCAATCGTGCAACGAAACCGCTGGTATCCTGGTTCGCGCCCTTAGCCGTGAAATTTAAAAATCGTGAGCGTATCGGCAATCCTACAGTGACGCGCCGTGCCCACTGCAAATTGCGAAAATGCAACCGGGCGTTCAGCCGATCCGCAGCCCCGAAACCCGGCATCCGGAAACAACGTGCCGCCTGCACACCGAACGCAAGCGGGTTGCCTGCAATGGTGCGCTTGCCTTGTAGGAATGACCTCCGTTAGGATGGGTCTCAGGGATCGGAGCGGTTCCACGAATCCCTTATGAGTTTCTCCGCCTGATCCGCTGCGAGGGCGTTCTCCACCGGAGCGTCTTGGGAGATTTCCTCAAGGACAATGTGGGGAAGCAGCCTTGTCAGGCGGAGCACGAAGCCGGGACAATCGTTGAGCGAGGAAAGCGCAAGCTCCTCGCAGCGCTTGTGGCCGGTGGCGATGGCAAGGGTGAGCAGCATGCCGTAGCTGACGGAGGCGAGATCCATGGCGACGATGTTGTCCCGCACCATGCGCGAGAGCGGATGCATGCGGGCCATGCCATATAGCCCTGCAAGGACGCCGGTGATCGAGGCGATGCCTTCCTTGATGGCACCGCCCAAGGTTCCTCCGTCCTCCTGCTCGGCCAGTCTCTCGAACATGTCGGCGCGATGATCTCCGTGGACCGCGATATCGAGAAAAATGGATTTTAGCTCATGATGTTCCTTGACCCGCTCGTCCTCGAGCTGGGTGCGGACGGCGTTCACGATGTCGCGCTCCATGGCGATGACGTCATGGATGTAGCGGATCATGTTGTGATGTTGTGTTTCGTTCATGTGGATGCGGACTGGGAAATCATTCGGAGACGGATCTGGTGTTTTTTCTCATCGCTGCAAGCTCAGGGCTCGGACCCGCTTCGCCACCCTTTGGATAGGCGATGTCGTCAAGGGCTTCCTCCGGGTCGTCGCTGGCTATAGCTTCCGCCTCGTATTCGCGGGTCACGGCGTCGCGTTTTTCGTTTTCCGCCACCTCC
>Ga0163144_10012289_pt1 | contig 17996 bp, 11 predicted proteins | sample OliLak19BULKMAT1_FD_123175 | JGI IMG/M metagenome (GOLD analysis project Ga0163144, IMG submission 123175) | Freshwater microbial mat bacterial communities from Lake Vanda, McMurdo Dry Valleys, Antarctica - Oligotrophic Lake LV.19.BULKMAT1 | ecosystem: Environmental > Aquatic > Freshwater >...
TAATAAAAAGAGGGACACGCATCCGTGTCCCTCTTTCTATTCGTTGTTCTCTGCGCCTCCGCGTCTCTGCGGTGAAAAAAGCAGCGCCTTTCGTTACTCGTAGAAGACTTCCGCCAGTTCCAGGAACGCATCCGGCAAGTACTTGTAGCGCTTCTTTTCGGACTGGTTTTCGCGGACCAAGCCCTTCATCGTCACGGTCTCGACCTTCAAGCCCTGCAGAACCACTAAGTGCCCGTATTGATTTTTGATCACCGCGTCGGCCGCCTGCACGCCATAGCGTGTGCCGAGAATGCGGTCGTACGCGCACGGCGTTCCGCCGCGCTGCAAGTGTCCCAGCGCAATCGCGCGCGTTTCAAAGCCGGTCAGCTTCTCGATCTCGCTGGCCACCGCGTCGCCCACTTCGCCGGACCTCATCACCGTGTTACCGAAGCTGTCGCGCTCGACCTTGTCGGAGAGCGTCCAGCCGCCGTCTTTGTTCTTGATGATGCGCGGCTTCACTTCGATGCCCGCGATGGATGCGCCTTCCGCCACGACGATGATGGCGTGCAGCTTGCCCAGACTGCGGCAGTGTTTCACTTCGCGCGCGATGTCGTTGATGTGCACCGGCTTCTCCGGCACCGCGATGTAATCCGCTTCGCTGGCCAAACCCGTGTAGGCGGTGATCCAGCCTGCGTGGCGACCCATGCATTCCACGACCATGACGCGATGATGGCTCATCGTGGTCACGCGCAGATCGTCGATGGCCTTCGTGGCCTGTTCGACGCTGGACCAGAAGCCAAAGGTGAAATCCGTTCCGAGCACGTCGTTGTCGATCGTCTTCGGCACGCCGACCACATTCAGGCCGTGATCGCGGTTGAGGTAGTAACCGATCTCCAGCGTATCGTCGCCGCCGATGGCAATCAAAGCATCCAGTTCCAGCTTGCGGTAGACGTCGACGGCTTTCTTCACGTCCTCGGGATTTTTGTAGAGATTCGTGCGCGACGTTCCGAGAATCGTTCCGCCCTCGTGCAGAATTTCATCGACGCGGTTGGGATCGAGAGGCACGGTGACGTTGTCGCGCAGTCCGGCCCAGCCGTCCACAAATCCCAGAACCTGATACGTTTCTTTTTTCTCGCGGGAGAGCCGAATGACTGCAGCTCGAATGACCGCGTTGAGTCCGGGAGCGTCGCCGCCTCCGGTTAAAATGGCAACCTTCTTCATTACCAACATCCTCCTGTGAGATGGAGCACACATTATACAGCGTGGCATCCGTTTGTCATTTTGTATTTATGAGGGAAACACGCAAAGTCCTGGCGGTGGGCCGTTGCTGACGCCACAAGACTAACTCATCGCCTCCCACAATAAAAGGGGATGACGCGCACACGGGGCTGTGCCCGCCAGCACACTCTTTCCTTTCTGAAAAACCAGCGGCTCTCATGGGTATTCACCCATGCAAACTCAGCAATAATGGAATTGGTTGCCGCTTTGCTTTATCACAATCGAAAGCCGGATGCGGCGAATCCCGGGGCTGAAGGAATACACGGGGACTTTTCGGATGGCCACAGCCAGTCGCTACCTGTGACGGCGCTTCGAAGGAGGAGTAATCGTGAAAGTCAACCTGATGGTTCTACCTTGGATTTTTTCGGCGTGTCTAATGACCGCAGCTCATGCGGAGCACGATAAGAATGACGGCAAGCGTGAGGGCAAGCGCCGCGGCACCGAGTTCAAAATGAAGGTGTCCAAGCGCGGCGACCGTTATTACGGCCACCACAACAACCGCGAATACCAGCTCCGGGGCGACGTGCGCTTCAGCACTGAAGGCGAGTACACGGTGTACGGCGACATCGGTGACGACAACACCTACATCACCACGTACGAAAGCGCACCGTTGATCTCCGTCCACACCGGCGGCCGCAACGAATACCGCATGCACGTGACGCGCCGTGGCGATCGCTATTACGGCCACCACAACAACCGCGAATATATCCTCCGCGGCGATGGCGCCCGCTTCACGTCGGAAGGCGAATACACCGTCTACGGCGACATCAGCACCGACGGCACGTACATCGAAACTCGCGAAGTTCGCCCCGTGGTTGTGGTCCAGGAAGAAGTCCGCCCGGTTGTCCGCGAAGTGATCATCGAACGCCGCGACCCGCTGATCAAGATCGGACCGTTGGAAATCGGGCGCTAAAGAAATGATCGGAAGCGCGGCATACCGCGCTGAAGTAAAGACGACACGCCCTCGGAAGAGGGCGTGTCGCTTTTATTCTACTTCAACCGGCGCGGCTGTTTCATGCGGCACGCCGCCCGAGCGGTACACGGATGAAAAAAGAACTTCGACGCAGAAGTAATTCGCGGTGGACGCAAAGGCAATTGCGGGGATGCCAAAGATCAAATAGTCGTACGCGCGAAGTGCTCCACTTATCGAGAGCAACGTTCCAATCAGAAAAGCACTCGCGATCAACACTGCCAGTCCCAGGCCCATTCCGTACATTGACGCCTGTGTTCCAGCCAGCCAGGCTTCGAACACGCCTCGCATGTTGCGTTCAAGCGGCATCGTTGCAGCGACGCATCCGCAAATAAACGGATACCCGCAAACCACCGCGTACATCGGATTGGCACTCGTCGTTACATCTTTAAGCATCATCATAAACGAAATAACGGTAGCCCCGATCAGCAATATGCCGACAAGGGGCCGTCCTTGAAAAACGAAATAGTACAGCGCGATCAAGCCCAGCAGCGGCAGATAAAGCACGCTCATGACGGGGAAGCTGAACAGGTGCACCGCCACAAATCCCGCCATCGCTCCAACCGGAATGGCCACCACGCTGCGCCCGAAATCCCCGACGGACATCGCGAACAGGTAGCCGTTCGCCGCCGCCAGCACGCTGAAAAACACGCGCATCATTTCCACGTCGCTGCGGGAGTTTTCCACCGACGCCAGCGCGCACCCCAGCGCCATCAGCGGCACCGCGATGGACAGCGTCTTCCACGGCCACCACGTGAATTCCGGTTGGATCAAGGTTTAGAGTCCAGAGTCTAGAGTCTAGAGTCTAGAGTTTCCGCAGAGTCAATACGGTCTGCTGTTCTCTGCGCCTCCGCGTCTCTGCGGTGAAAAATGCCGTTTAAACGATCTCGGATTTCGCGACCAGCGGGGTTTCTCGGCCAATCCATTTGCTCACGAAAAAGAGGAGCGTTTCAGTGCCCGTGTTCTTGATGCCATGCAGCGCCCACGGTTCGGTGAACAGCACGTCGCCGAACCGGGCCGGAATTTCTTTGTCCTGGTGGTACCAAAGGCCCGAGCCGCCCATGATGACGAGGAACTCTTCTTCCAGATGCCGGTGCGGTGGATGCACTTCCCAGCCCGGCTTGATATGCAGCACCGCCGAAAACATGTCGCGGCAACTGCTGGTATCGCCGACGTGATATTTGCGGATCTCGCCCCACGGCTCGACCTCCGATTTCATCTGATCCCACGCCATCACACCCGACGGCAGAAATTTCGCGAGCACATTCGTTGCAGCCATTGAGATGAGTCCTCCTGGAATAAGACCAATTTTTAACACACGACGTCTGCAACCGGCAACTGCACTGGTGGGCCGGAGGGATGCGGTGGCCCCGGTGTACACCCGTCGCCGGCGCGCGTCCCCAGGCAGACAGGAAGGTCTGCCCCACCTTCGTGTAGGGCACTTTGTGAGATTACGTAGCGCCTTCCGCCTACTGCCGTCTGCCTGCTTTCTGTTTCACCGGCACGGCCAGTTGCCCGCACGCCGCCATCACATCGTCGCCGCGCGAGATCCGTAATGTATTGAAAACACCGAACTCGTCCAGCCAGTGCCGAAATTCCCGGCGCTGCGTTTCGCTGGTGCGCCCAAAATGGCTGCCGGGATACGGATTGAACTCCAGAAGATTGACTTTCGCCGGCAGCCCCGCCGTCCACGCCGCAAGCCGTTCCGCGTCCGCGCGCGAATCGTTCACGCCTTCCAGCAGCAGGTACGCGATGAACACGAATTCATTGCGCCGCCACGGTATCTCAAGCAGAATCTGCTTCAGCGCCGCAAGGTTCCACTGCTTGTTTAGAGGCACAATGGCGTCGCGCGTTTCGTCCGTCGTCGCATGCAGACTCAGTGAAAGCGAAGCCACCTTCTGCTCCCAGAACGGCCGAATGCGATTTCCGACGCCGGCCGTGCTCATCACCAGATGCCGCTTGGAAAATCCCGCGCCAACGGGCTCGCCCAGAATGCGCAGCGCCTGGGTGACGCTGGCTTCGTTATGGAGCGGCTCGCCCATGCCCATGAACACGATATTGGTGATCGGATTCGCTGTGTGCTGCGATGCCAGCCGGTGCTGGTCGACGATCTCCCACGCGCTTAGATTGCGCAGCAAACCCATCGTTCCGGTGTGGCAAAACGTGCAGCCCGCCGCGCAGCCCACCTGGCTGGAGACGCAGAGCGTCACGCGATGGGGCCCCGGAATAATCACGGATTCCACGGCGTCGTTGCTCGGCGTCAGCAGCCGCAATTTGACCGTGCCATCGCTTGCGGTGTGAGCGGTATCGACGCGCAATTCCGCGAGAGGCGGCAGCGTCTTCAGGAAGGCGCGGCACGCCGAGCTGATCTCGGTCATTTTTTCGGGAGAACGAATGCCGAGTCGATGCAGCGCCTGAAAGGTCGTTCGCGCCTGATGCGAGGAGAGACCTGCCTCTTCAAAAAAAGCCGTGAGTTCGCCGAGGGGCAGTGAGTGTAGCGGTTCGTGCGGCGAGTCCATAAGCGATTACTTTAGCCGTTTTCAACGCACTCTCAAATACCCTCTCCCGGAGGGAGAGGGAAGCATTACTTCCGCGTCTTCGGCGGCTTTGCTTCTTTGAGCATCCCGCTGTTCAGCGCCTTCGCGGTAAAGACGACGTCGCGCTCCGTGCGATACACTGTGTTCCGGTAGAGGATCACGATCTCAACCTTAAGCGCTTGATTCTTCACCGTCACGTCGCCGCTCACGCCTTCATCCGATAGATCGGTCTGAAAATCGCCGTCGGCAAGCTTCATCTGGAATTTTGCATTCTGTTTCGGAATGACGTTTTTCTGTTTGCGCGTGATCAGTTTGAACGAACTGAATTCGTCCGTGCCCCTGCCATTGCGGTCGAGCAGGAACGTGTTCACGATGCCGCCCACGTTCGTGATCAATAGATTGTTGTTCTGCACGGCTCCCGCGGGAATCGGAAACTCGCCGCTGAGCGTCAACGAGTCCTCAAAGAGTGCTTTGAAATTGAACTTTCCCAAAATGCGCTGGACCTTCAGCGGCTGATCGGGCGGAGCCTGCGTGCCGCCTGACGGCGAACTCTCCGGGTCCAGGGGATCGGTGCCAAATGCGATTTCGATCTCATCCGGGAAGCCATCGTTATCGTCGTCTCGATCTTGGATGTCGGCGATGCCGTCGTTGTCCGTGTCGTTGCTCACCAGGACGTCCACCGTGGCGGCCGCGAGTGCACCCGATTTGTGGGTGACGATCAGCGAGACCTCGTACAGGCCTTCCGCCGAAAACGCGTGCGCGACAGTGAGCCGCTTGGTGGTGTCTTCAGTCCCGTCGCCGAAGTCCCACAGGATCGAGGTGATGTCTTTGAGCTCAAAGTCGATCGAAGCGGAGAACTGCACGGTCAAACCTTTGATCGCCGGATTGGGCGCGGCAGCCGGCCCGCTGGTGATTGCGAAACTTTCGTTGTCCAGAATGTTGATGCGAGCGGTGGATGGATTGCCCACGCTGTAGCCATCCCCCGGCGCGAGTGAAACGAAAAGCGTGCGTTCGCCGTCCAGCGTTTTGTTGTCGACGGGCGTCACGCGCACGCGCGTGGTCAACACGCCGTCTGGAAACGTCGCCGTGCCTGTTAAAAGCTGATAGTCCGTTCCGTTGATGGCACTGCCGCTGACGCTGTAATTTACCGTCAACACGCCGGCCGGACTCGTGCGCCGCAATTGAAACGATGCGGTATTGATTCCCTGTTCGCTGGCCGCCAGATCGATCACCGAGAGCGAGACGAATGTTCCGGTCTCGGCGGGAACCACTTTGCCCCACCACGTGCCCCAGCGATCCACGCCGCCAACGGGCTGCGCGGCATACTGCTGCAAGGTCCAGAAATCGCGATCATTGACCGGATCGACGACGCTGCTCGTGTAATCGCCCCAGCGCGAAACCTGTCCGCCATTCGTTTTGAAGTACGGCGCCTCACCGGCTCTGAGAACCGTGTCGCCGCGCATCGTGTTCACCGGATCCGTGCCAAAGCGAAAGACGTAATTGCCGCTTGCAAACTGTGTCGCCGAAAAGCGTGAGAACCCGATGAGCACATCATTGCTACTGTTCACTCCCATGCTGGGATACGAATAGAACGTCGCGCCGCTCTGGTCTTCAACGCGGCCGCGTTGCGCCACTGTTCCGTTCGTGGCGATCTGCCACCACTGGATCGCGGCGGACGGCTCGCCGCTGGAGGTGAGCGGGTACACCGTGTGCGCGCACCAGATGAATCCGCCACGGTACACCGCATTGTTGACGCGTCCATCACCGGCATCGATGACCGAGGTTGAACCCAGTTGCGGCGCCTGCGGCCCGAAAAAAGACCAGAGATCGGGGCTGCTCGGGAACGCCGCGTTCAGCGTTAGTACTTCCGAACCGACCGGTCCTGTAATGGTGCTGACGCGCATCAGGCCTTCAAACCCGTTGTACTCCTCGACAAGGTACAGCGTGTCTACGGTGTTGTCATACGTGGTGACGGGGCAGATGGTGAATCCGTCGAAATTGAGATCCTGTAGAAGCGTGAAGTTGCTGCCCGTATTTTCGTAGAGTCCCTTCTTATCGAACACGTAAATGTTGACGCCGTTGAAGTCGTCAAAAAAATTGCTGAACATATTGGTCGATACAGCGATCCAATCTTTATTGAAGCCGATCGTCGGGTAATCGGCAAAGGACTCGTTGGTGCCATCCGCGTCGATGCGAAACAGATTCCAGTTCCCGGTCGGGTCGTCGGTCTGAGTCACCGCCATCAAGACCGACGCACTGCTCTTAAAGGCGTTGCATAGCGTCGTGAATATCCAGCGTCCGGCGTACGGATCGTAGATAATTTTGGGATCGAAACAATCCGGCAGATCCGGCTTATTGAGCGACGCCCAGAACGCATTCAACGAAACCGTGCTCACCACGGAACCGTCTTTCGCCTGGATGCGTACCTGCGTATTCAGCGTCGTCATCAGATGGTTCGGCCCGGCTGCTCCGGCGGCGTCGGGCGGAATGGCGGTGTCATCGTCGCCCAAGGCGAGAAAATTCTCGCTCGGCGCCGGCGAACGTGAAACGGCGGCGCGCGACGCACCGCCAGTCGCGGCGTCGTGTGCGGCCGCGCGGGGTCGCACGGTGTTCTTGGATTTACTGCGCAACGCTTCCGGGATGATACGGGTTTGGGCCGGGATGGGGGACGTCAGTTCGCGCCGCGCCAGATCGGAGAAATTGATCAACGCACGCTGCTGTGCTACGCCCGGTTTGCCGCGAACGGCGTCTGCCGCGGAGACCGCGCCACCTGCGATAAGCCAAATCAGAACGGCGATACTTGTTTTTAGTTTCGATAGTGGGCTGATGATCGATCTCCTTACTGGCCGCGAACTGGCGTGTGGCTCAGTGCATCGCTCGGTTCGTTCGGGTTACACCATCGGGCTGCATTGTCAGTTGTTTTTTCAACCTGAGCGATAAGTGTACATGATGCGAAAGGCAAAGTTCAAGGTTCAAACACTCGTTCTCGCCTCTGGCTGGAGGAAGCAAACGCATGCCCGCGCATTGGCCGCTGTACCGAAATTTCATCCATTTTGCGGCGTTCGCTGCGTTCGCTCCCATTCTCGGTTGGATGGCCGATCCGCGAAACCAGGCTCGTCCGGGAAACAGCGCCGTCGTCACATTCCTCCTCTTTATTACGGTTTTAAACAGTGTCGTCCTGCCGAAATTGGAAAGCGGCAAACGCATCGCCAGACCGAACGAAAGCGCCATCAATGGCCAGTGGCTCTATCCCTTTTCGCTCGCGCTGTGTTTCGCGATTTTTCCCGCTTTCGCCGCCATGGGCGCGTGGGCCGCCATGGCCGCTGGAGATTCCGCTGCCGGCATCGTCGGGCGCAACGCTGCCAAGTCGCGTTTGGCGTGGAACCCGGCCAAAACCTGGGCCGGACTGCTCGCTTTTGTGGCTGCATCGCTGCCGTTCTGTGTCCTCGCGCTTTACTGGGTGCCGTGTCTCCTCTTTTTAAAACGCAGCGGCTCGCCCGAGTGGCCCTACGTCTGGACGCTCGCCGTGCTGGCGTCGGTTAGCGGAGCGGTCCTCGAAAGCCTGGACGGCCCGTTCGATGACAACCTGCGCGTTCCGATCGGCGTCGCGTGCCTGCTCTGGCTGGCGGCTGGTTTCTTGAGCTTTTCCACACGCGATCTGCCGGCGCGCACGCACGTTCAGCCGGAGGTCTTTCTGCACGCACTGGCTCTTAATGCCGCGCTGGGATTCACCGTGCTTGCGCTGCGCGTGGCGGATCTTCCCGGCACGCTGCTGGGCGTGGCATTCGGCGTTCTCGTTTACTTTTACACGCTCTGGCCCGGCTATTTATTATTCCTGATTTTCGTCGCCGTCGGCAGCGGCCTCAGCAAAGTCGGTTACGCCAGAAAAACAGCCATCGGAACCGCCGAACCGCGAGAAGGCAAACGCGGCATCAGCAACGTGGCCGCGAATCTTCTGGTTCCCGCGCTGGCCTGTCTGGCTTATCCGGCATCGGGCGGAAATTCGGCTTTTCTGATGGCCTTCGCGGGTGCCCTCGCCGCGGCGCTCGCCGACACCGCCAGTTCCGAAATCGGCGCGCTTTCAGACACGCCCCCTGTCCTGATCACCACCCGAAAGGAAGTGCCTCACGGCACCAACGGAGCCATCAGCAGACTGGGACTGGCCGCCGCCGCCGGGGCGAGCCTGCTCGTCGCCGGTGTGGCTTGGCTGAGCGGCTTTTTTGCATTGAGCGGCCCGCCGCGTTCGCCCGAGGTGCTGTTTGCCGCCATACTTTTCTTCTCCGGAATGGCCGGAACGCTGCTCGACAGTTTTCTCGGCGCAACGATCGAGGACCGCTGGCCCGGCGTCGGCAAAGGCGCCGTGAATCTCTGCTGCACGCTAACCGGCGCCGCCGTCGCGGGAGTGGCGAGCCCGTTTGTTTTATCTTGGTGATGTGCAGGGTGGCAACGCTCGCCTTCACAGTTGATTTCCCAAGCCGTGTCGCCCCTGCCGTTGGGTGCCACGATCACGAAGTGTCGTGCCGGAGCGACTCACGATTCGCGGAGCGCCTCGTCCCACGCATCAAGCGCCAGCGGTTCGTCGTCGGTTTTCCCCAGTTACAGCCAGCGAAAACTTGAACAGCGCCATTGTTCCGGCGACTTAACCAGTCCCCGCTTAACGGGGTTGGAGTGGCAATACCGCGCCTTTTCAATTGCCTTTTTCAGTGTCCAGATATTGAGATCGTGTCCGCCGCCCGCCTGCCAGAAACGGTAGCCTGTTCGCCCTTTCCACAACTTTCAGTTTGTCGAGAAGCGGCGCTTGACTCTCCTTTAAACGCGCTTACCACGCGTTCCGCAAAAGGCTTTTTAACACCGTAAAGAAAATCGGAGATGCGGTATTTTTCGCGGCACGACCGCGCCAGCAAATGGATATGCTTTGGCATGAACACATAAGCCCAGAACGCAACGCGGCGTTCCTCGCAGGCCGCGCGCGCTGTCGCAAAGCCAGCTTCGCCAGACGTCATTGCTCAATAACGGCAACCGGCGGTAACACGAAAAGGTGATAAAGTGGACGTGGCCGGCAATGTCGTGACGCTTGACACGTTTATAGATGAACTCGGTGCGCGCCATGCCGTGATTTTGACGTTTAGAAATGTTTGCGCAATCGTCTTTCGCGTGCTTGGCACGACACTTCGTGATCGTGGCACCCAACGGCGGGGGGCGACACGGCTGGGGAAGTTAATTGTGGAATCGACCATGCCACCCGCCAAGCGCCCGAAACCATGGTGCCTTACTTGCTCTTGCCTTCGACACTATAATGAGCACGCCGCCTCAGCAAGGAGTAATAAAACAGCCGATTGCCCACGGCCCCCCCGAAGACGCCGAGAGGATTTGCAAAATATTTTTCTTGACCAGGGATCGGTGACGAGTAAATTGCCTTTCGAATCCATATTAATTATCGTAAAAGACGGGGAATAATGCCACGACACTTGATTTTCACTTTAGGTCTTGTGTTTTTATTTTCTTCACCTGTCGAAGCTGCTATGGATGGAATCATCATAGGCGTCGATGCAGTTCGAGTCCCAGTTGGTGAGAATATCACCGGAAACTTAACGCATGTCCCCACCGGTAACTGTGTCGCTACCGGAACGTTTGCTATGATTGTTTTCGGGCGGCAATTCGAAACTGATAAAGAGGGAAACGTCACGAACAAGGTCGTCCATGAATCTGCCCCAGTTTTAGTTTTAGGCGAAGCTGGACCGTTTACGATTAGTACAGCCGGTTTTGAGCCAACTTCGATAAAAAAGCGTCGATCAGAAGTACGGTTGTTTGCTACGGGATCTTATCCTGATTCAGGAGCGGGAATATGCGCTCAAAACTTTGCTATTCCGACAGTGAGACTTTTCAAGTGCGAAGTAAGGATCAATTCGTTTAAGGCAAAAATTGCAAAGGGCGAGTTTTTACCACCTGTTCCTGGAGGGACACCAGTCATAGTCGATATTGGTGGATCTACAAAGTCCGATGCCGACACAGGCGCGGCAACTGTCGCTATTACGTCTGCGGCGATGCTTTCTCAAACTCCACGACCGCCGATTCCTGTACAGAACAACTCGTTTAAAACCAATTTTGCTATTGGTGTAGAGCCCGGCCCATTCAGTAATACTGTCGTATTAACTGCCGTGGCTGGATTCACTCCGACGGGAGAAGCTACCGGATGCTCGTCTCAAGCCAAAACAAACACGGTAAAATTCAAGTAAGTCGCGGGTTTCTTTGCTCCCTCATTTTTTTTGCGTTTGTGGCTTCGGGCGCAGAAATAGACGGTAGTAGACTCGTATTAATATTAAAAGATCGGCATATATCGGTCCAAGCCAAAAACTTTGCTGTCACGCAATTCGAAGTGACACTATCAAAAGATATCGCTGTTGCCTTGTCTAGAGAATTAAACGTCGTTGATCCCGAATTAATAACTCCAATCGGCGGTCTCCTAATGCGCCAAGGGTATTCGACGCTGTTGTTGGACGAACTTTGTCAGCTGGTAAAGAATGGAAGTGCCACTCCAGAACGAGCGAGTGTTTTGATTAATTTTGCGATGGGTACCGCGCTGCCCGCGTCGAAGAATGTCGAAGAGCACGATCAAAACTTAGTAAAGTTAGCAACCTCAACCTTTGCTTTGATTGATAGTTCATCAGACTTACCTTTAATTTCGTTAACTACTTCACTTGCGGCATATTTAGATTTGTTTGCCATCCTTCAACCTTCCCACGCAGCTCGGACGTTCACAACAAAACTTTTGACGACCACGACTCAGACAAGGAGCGCCGTTATCCGCGCCATTATAAATACAAATGTAGCAGCAACATTAAGAGACGAGCATATCGACGAACTTATTCCACTTCTGAATGCGTTGCCGCCCCTCCAACTTGAACAATTAGCTTCACTGCTCAACCTATGCACTCATTCTAAACCAGAATCTCATTTTAAAGCGTGGGAAAAATGGCAAAGCACCAGACACCCCTCTCTGATTGATATTGCACTTTCAATAGCTGCTGACAAAACCAAGGCAGTCGAAGAAAGACGATTTGCTCTGAAGCAGCTGCATCCTGATATTATATCAGAAGCGAAACTTCCCACAGTTTTGTTGATGTTAGCGCAGCTTATAAATTCAGAGGACGAAGATGAAATTTTTCGAGCCGATGCAATGAAGAGTATCTATTCTAGTTTCATTGTTCCCTTCTCGCAGAAGCGGCTGCTGCTCGATGTTGCCAAAAAAAGTCCGTCTAAAAATGTAAGATATTTAGCGTTGCAATTAATGGGATCGAAGCGATCAATTAATATGCCGGGGGTCGCGGCTGAAATTCAAGAAATTTTTAATAATAAGGCAAACACATTATTGGTTCGTGCCCAAGCAGCACTATCTTTAAGCAATACAAATAAAGCTAAAAATCTGACTCGATCATTCATCGAATTACTGGAAGAGGCGCTTGCGAAGAGAGACGTTGAAGCGGCAGACTTGGTTGGAGATGCACTTTCTAAATTATCAGGTCTTGACCATGGCAGAGATATTAAAGCATGGTGCAAAGAATTGAAAGTAACCAATATCGAAATCAGTGCTCTACAAGAACCTGATCCGTTGACAGCGCCGGCGTTAGTTGAAATTCAACCTCTTTCTCTTGATTCAAGAAGAGGATACGATTTTATCAAAGGAGAGCCAAAAGCTCATGATCTGATTCTGACACTTAATTTGATCTTCGCAAAGGAAAGCACCGCGATGTCTTATGGTGGTTTCGTAGTCGAAGAAGTCATTACGGATCGTGGTGAAGTGCTAAAATCGGATTGGCAGAAGGGGATTCAGATTAGCGCGCCGATCGCGCCTTGGGCTAAGAATAAAAAGATCGAAAATACTCCAGACAATAAAGTCTCGCGTGCGCTTAGTTTTCCAATTGGAAGTCCAACACAACCTTGCGGATCTCTCAAGAAATTAAAGGGATACGTGATAATAAGAGACTCAAATGCAGTCCAAAATGTTTCGATAAGTCCGAGAGATTGGCTGGGAAAACAAGTTAGCGTTGCAGAATTAAAAGATCTGAAATTGTATATTTTAGCGGTAAGTAAAAAAACCATTGTGTTACAACATATCGGAAACAAAAAAGGAGCGCTCATTAAATCTATTAAGGTAATAGATTCATCGTCCAAAGAGATTCCTATTGAAAATATTAACGAAGTGTCAACAGATCGCGATGGCATAAAGTATGAAATTTTAATGCGTGGGACTGTCAAGGCTGATTACAAGATCGCCTTGGAATTGTATGCAGACATCACTGACCGCCGGGTGCCCTTTGAGTTAAAGAGCATCAGGCTTGATAACGAAACGGTACGGCCGGCGACACCCGAATTTTAATTACGGTTATAAGGCGGGTGGCAAGGCTCGTTCAATTTTACCGGAGCTAAAATCCAAGTCGTGTCGCCTTGCGTTGGAGCATCACGAAGTGTCCACTGTCGTGATCCTGGCACCCACGGCCGGGCTACTCTGCTCTGATCGGGCCTACCGTGGAGTCGCGGTGCCCTTGCCATTCAGCCGCAATCCGAATGCTGCCGCCCGCCCGTTCCGCCGACGGTGGCCGGTTTCACCGATTCTTCAATCGGAATTCACGCTTCAAAAAGAAGTGGCACCAATCTTGAAACACTCTAACATTCACTCTGTTGCGAGGTCAGGCGTTGGGGAGTGGTCGCTTTGCAGCCGCTCAAACTTGATCTTGCCTACAGGGCATCTTTCAAGGGGGTGCAAGCATGAGTAGTACTCTGGCCGCTCAGCCGATCAAGTCCGCGCAAAAACCCGCTGTTCTGCCAATCATCAACGATTTCTCAATTCAAGTTGCCACGGCAAACGGATCCGGCAGTCAATCGTCCAACAATGTTCTCATGCGATCCATCTTTCAGATGGGCATCCCCGTCAGCGGCAAAAATCTGTTTCCCTCCAATATTCAGGGACTGCCTACCTGGTTCACGATCCGCGCGAGCAAAGACGGCTACGTCAGCCGAAAGAAAGAAATCGATATTCTCGTGTGCATGAATCCCGAGACCGCGGTCGATGACGTCAAGGCGCTCGATCCCGGCACCGTCTGCATTTATGACGCGCCTCTGCGCTTGAATAAGCTGCGCACCGACGTCATGTTCTTCGAAATTCCATTCGCGCGGTTGGCCGCCGCCATCCCCGACACGGAAGCGCGCATTCGCAAACTTCTCGCGAATATGTGCTACGTCGGCGTTCTCGCCGAATTGCTCCAGATCGAATTCCCCGAGATCGAAAAAGCGCTCGCCAAACAGTTTAAGGGCAAGGCCAAGGCTGTCGGCATCAATGTGCTCGCAGCTAAAGCCGGCATGGATTACGCCCGCGAGAACCTTCCCAAGCTGGAAAAGTTCCGCGTCCAACGCATGGATAAGACAGCGGGCAAGATCATCATCGAAGGCAACGCCGCTGCCGCCATCGGCTGTCTTTTCGGCGGATGCACCGTTGTCGGCTGGTACCCCATCACGCCTTCCTCCAGCCTCGTGGAGTCTCTGATTCCGCTGGCCCGAAAATACCGCATGGATCCAGTGACCGGCAAAGCCACTTTCGCCATCGTGCAGGCAGAAGACGAACTGGCCAGTCTCGGCATCGTCCTCGGCGCCGGATGGGCTGGCGCGCGCGCCATGACCTCCACGGCAGGGCCCGGAATCAGCTTGATGAACGAGTTCATCGGGCTGTCGTACTATGCGGAAATTCCGGCGGTGATCATGAACGTTCAGCGCGTTGGGCCGTCCACCGGACTACCCACCCGCACGTATCAGGGCGATCTGCTCTCGTGCGCCTTTGCCAGCCATGGCGACACCAAGCACATCATGCTGCTGCCCGGCTCGGTTCAGGAATGCTACGAAATGTCCGTTGAATCGTTCGAACTCTCGGAGCAATTCCAGACCGTTATCTTCGTGATGCTCGATCTGGATCTCGGCATGAACAACTGGATGGCCGATCCGTTCAGCTATCCCGAGAAACCGATTTCGCGCGGCAAGGTGCTCAACGCCGAACAGTTGGAGACGCTCAAGCAGGCCGGAAAAGTGTTCGAACGTTACCGCGACGTGGACGGCGACGGCATTCCCTACCGCACGCTTCCCGGCACCGAACACCCGATGGCGGCGTATTTCACGCGCGGCAGCGGCCACAACGAAAAAGCGCAGTACAGCGAAAAGCCGGATGACTACGTCAACAACGTCAACCGTCTGGCGCGAAAATTCGAGACCGCGCGCAAGCACGTTCCGCAGCCCTTCGTCACCGGTGATGAATCCGCCGAAATTGGCCTGATCGCGTTCGGTTCAACGCACTCGCCGATGCCGGAAGCCATCGACCAGTTGACCGGGCTGGGGATCAAGACGGAGTACCTGCGGATTCGCGCCTATCCGTTCGCTGAAGCCATCGAACAGTTCATCGCGAAAAAGAAGCGTATCTACGTCATCGAGCAGAACCGCGATGCACAGATGCTACAGCTTTTGAAACTGGATATCACACCGGAGCTGATCACGAAATTGCGCAGCGTTCTTCACTACAATGGCTTGCCGATCGACGCGCGTTCCATCATCGACGAGATCGTCAAGCAGGAGCGCCTCTAATTTAATTGCAGGAGAGTTTCTCTCCGCCACTGGACAGGCACGACTGAATTACAGGAGACCGTTGAGATGCCCGACGTCATTAGCCCTCCGCCCGCTCCGCCGCAAACACCGCGGCCCGAAAAGACCAATCGCATCGGACTGACCATCGACGCCTACAAAGGCGCGGAGTCCACGCTCTGTTCCGGGTGCGGGCACGATTCCATTACTTCTCAGATCATCAAAGCCTGCTATGATCTGGGAATTCAACCGCACTCCGTCGCCAAACTTTCAGGCATTGGCTGCTCGTCGAAAACGCCGGCCTATTTCCTGAACAAAGCGCATGGCTTCAATGCCGTGCACGGCCGCATGCCCGCTGTGGCGACCGGTGTCAATTTGGCCAATCACAAGCTGAACGTCATCGGTGTGTCGGGGGATGGTGATACGGCGTCGATCGGCATGGGGCAGTTCGTGCACATGGTGCGGCGCAACGCAAAGATTGTTTACATCATCGAAAACAATGGGGTTTACGGCTTGACCAAGGGCCAGTTCTCAGCGACCGCCGACATGGGTTCCGGATCCAAAAAAGGCGACGTCAATGAGATGATCCCGATCGACTGCTGCGGGTTGGCTCTCGAACTGGGTTGCACGTTCGTGGCGCGGTCTTTCTCGGCCGATATGAAGCAGCTTCTGGCTCTGCTGAAAGCGGCCATGCACCACAATGGAACCGCTGTCCTAGACGTCGTCTCGCCCTGCGTCACGTTCAACAATCATGAAGGTTCGACAAAATCCTATAAGTACGCCAAGGACCATGAACTGGCACTGCACGATATCGACTTCATCGAGCACTTCGAACCGCAAGCCCCCGTTGACCTCCCCGCCGGCGAAGTCCGCGACATAGAATTGCACGATGGTTCCCACGTGCGTTTGCGCAAAATCGGCGAAGATTACGACCCCACTGATCGCCAGGCCGCTGTCATGAGCATCGAGAAATCCCGCCGCGAACAGCTCTTCCTGACCGGGCTGCTCTATCTGGACAAAACGCGCCGGCCGTTCAGTGAGCAGTTAAATGTAGTGGAGGCTCCGCTGGCGACTCTGCCCGTCGATCAAATCCGCCCGCCTCGAAAAGCGCTCGAAGAAATTATGTCGACATTGACTTAAGTGGTTCAAGTCGTCATCATCAAATAAAGTAGCGGCGCTAGCGGTGCCGCTATTTTTGTAAGAGACTTAATGAAAATTAGAATTGACACGCTTTCAAAAGTGGCGCGCAGTGAGCGAATGCGCAGGGTAAAAGCCAAGAATACAAAACCCGAAATTGCCGTTCGCAAGTTATTGCGTGAAGTCGGCGTAAAATTCACTTCCCATGACCGACGCTTACCGGGCTCTCCCGACTTCGTTTTTCAGGGCTTAAAATGCGTCGTCTTTGTACACGAATGCTTTTGGCACCGCCACCCCGGGTTGTCAAAATTGCCGCATGCCACGTTCAAAGTTGGAATTTTGGGAACCTAAGTTGACCGGCAATCGAACGAGAGATATTTCCAATCATAGAAAGCTGAGAAGATTGGGTTGGCGTGTCCTGGTTATCTGGGAATGCCAACTCAAAAAACCTTCCGCCGTGCTGTCGCGCATGGAACGCTTTCTGATTGAGGTCACCGTATGAACTCGGTTGAATTATTTGCGGGTATTGGCGGACTTGCCATGGGAGTTGCCAAGTGCGGTTTTGAACACTCCGCCGTGATCGAATGGAATCGGCATGCTTGCGCAACGATTCGAGGAAACCAGAAACTTGGCGTATCCCCACTTCGCGGATGGCCGCTTCACGAGAGCGATGTTCGAAATTTTAACTTTGATACAATCAAAGTTCCGATAGATCTCATCGCCGGCGGACCCCCTTGCCAGCCTTTTTCGATGGGTGGAAAGCATCAGGGCGCCAAGGATGAGCGCAATATGTTTCCAGATGCAATCCGCGCCGTGCGGGAACTAAGACCAAGAGCATTTATGTTTGAAAATGTAAGGGGATTGACGAGACAGTCTTTCTCGAATTATTTTCAATACATTCTGATGCAACTCCGGTTCCCAGAGATTATCCGAAAAGCGGAAGAAGATTGGCTTGCCCATCTTTCACGATTGGAACGTTGTTATACGCGAACGAAATATGATGGCCTGTTTTATCGAGTCGTCGCGCGAGTTCTCAATGCCGTCGATTTTGGAGTGCCGCAGAAACGGGAGCGAGTTTTCATCGTTGGTTTTCGCCACGACTTGGGGATTGAGTGGTCCTTTCCTCGCGCCACGCATTCGGACGAGTCACTGTATCGAGACAAATGGGTAACCGGCGACTATTGGGATAGGCATAAAGTAAGTTCCCAAAATCGGCTTGGCCGTCCCGAAAAAATTGAAAGGATGCTTTTTCAACCTATACAAAAGCCTTGGTTAACAGTGAGAGATTCGATTTCCGACCTTCCAGACCCCAAAAAATTTCCATTTAATTCAGTGAAAAATCACAATGCCGTTTCAGGGGCGAAGTCTTATCCGGGGCATACGGGTAGTCCACTCGATGAGCCGGCTAAAACATTGAAGGCTGGAGACCATGGTGTTCCAGGTGGAGAAAATATGCTTAGATATCCAAATGGAAA
>Ga0163144_10012291_pt1 | contig 17994 bp, 14 predicted proteins | sample OliLak19BULKMAT1_FD_123175 | JGI IMG/M metagenome (GOLD analysis project Ga0163144, IMG submission 123175) | Freshwater microbial mat bacterial communities from Lake Vanda, McMurdo Dry Valleys, Antarctica - Oligotrophic Lake LV.19.BULKMAT1 | ecosystem: Environmental > Aquatic > Freshwater >...
ATCCAGAACGAGTGATTCGCAACTGCCAATCTCCTGAATCGACCATTCATCAGCGATCTTGCGATATACCTCCAGCCGCTTTCGCGTTTGGTGAACGATCACGTACTGCTTGATTGAAGCTACTTGTCGATATGCGACAAGCTTTTCACGCCGGTCTGTCGAGGCTGTGGATCGAGAAAGCACCTCGAAGATTGCGATTGGAGTGCTTGTATAAACGCTCTTGTTATCGAACGTTCCGCAATCAACTAGTACATCTGGATAATAGAAACAATTTGCATCTTCGATCCGAATCTTCATGTCTGCCATAAAGACGGTGCAACCAGTTCCCTTGAGTTTGGTCCTGAGTGACATCGCGATATTCAAGGAGATAACATTGTGAGCAGCAGAACCTCCAGTCATTGCGAAAAGCTGCCCATCGACATATTCATGCCGCTGCTTCGCACTTTCCTCGAAAGTCAGGTACTCTTCAGGCGTAATTTTAGAAAGCTTTTGCTGATTGGTCACTTCAATGACCTCCATGAACGGCTGACGATATTATAAGGGGAACGTTTCAGTTTCTGTTGATGGGGCCTTGCCTGTTTCTCTCGATCCGCGAATGAGCGACGCGCAGTTCAAAATCATACATCCTCGAAAAACGTGTAGGCGCCGTTGCGAATCTTATTCGTGGTATCAATCAGTATTGGTACAATGAGCCCGCATTGAAGATCGCGTGCGCGGACTGTTGATTCTTGGGCAGTTCGAACTATTCTGAAAATCTTGGACGGAGATTTTGTATTTATGGCTAAGTTTGTCTTCGGAATGAACCAGTCTTTGGACGGTTATGTCGATCAACACCCGGATTTTTCGATCAGTCCAGCGCTGTTCCGGCACTTCGTAGAGAAGATGCGCGATCTGAAGGGCAGTGTCTACGGTCGCCGAATGTATGGAATGATGCGCTACTGGGATGAAGATTCTTCTGAATGGAATTCAGATCAACGTGATTTCGCTGAGGCATGGCGGAGTCAACCCAAATGGGTCGTATCACGATCACTTAGTTCGGTCGGCCCAAACGCGACCTTAGTTTCAAATGACATCGAGCAGGTGTTACGGGAGCTGAAGAATGAACTCGCCGGTGAGATCGACATCGCCGGGCCGGAATTGGCGCGAAGCGTGACAGATCTGGGTCTCATTGATGAGTATCGTCTCTACCTCCATCCCATCGTACTTGGACACGGTAAGCCGTTCTTCGCAGACCGACGACCGCCCCTGCGCCTGCTGAACAGCAACCTGATCGACGAAACCGTGATCAGATTGACGTACGTGCCTGCTTGATATGCCCAATGCACTGGCGACAAACTGGTACCAAATATGGTGGCTCTGCCTTGCAAAAAGCGGAGGGCAATGCTCGGAACCGTTCCCGCATCGAGCGCATCGCGACTTCCGTTCGTTGCCTGAATCCATCGAGAAATTATATAACCAACCGATTCCTGCGTATCGATATCGGAATGCTCAAACCGGTGATCCAACCAACGGAGAATTTGACGCTGCCCGATCTTTCAAAAACATTACATGCGACTATTTCAGGTCGCGTAACCTTTGAAAATCAGTCCCTTCCGGTGTTATTGTACGACCGTCTTTTGTATGCGTAGAAGTCCATCTGCCGCCTTTATCAAAGAACGCAGTGGAGCCACTTGGTTGCCATTCTATAGAACTGCCGTCGGCAGAACTAAAGCGAACACCGTTTTCCGATACGGTCACGTTCTGTTCCGAAAAACCATCCGACCTACTGTAAGTACCATCTTCTTTACGATCGAATGTGGTGCCTCGTATGGTCGCTTGCTCAACTTGACCGGCGGCATTATAACGCGCCGTCATGATGGCGTTATCCAAACTTCCATCGTAAATGCCAGTGACACGCCCTTGGCTGTCTTTAAAAGACATTGGACCATCAGATGCTGCCAGTCCTCCATTCAAGGCCGATTCGTAGAGTCGACGCTGGTTCTTGGTGTTATCACCACTATTCATGGCGCTATGCATAGCGTTTAGTTGCTCCGGAGAAGCATTGGCACCCAGTGCCTCAGCGACTTGACGAGCACGAGCTTGCTGCTCCGGTGAATGAGAAGTCTTTGCCGTCTCAGCAAGATGCCGCATTACGTCTTCCGGATTTCCCGCTTGCGAAAGAGCTCTGGTAGCATCTTCTCGCTCTTGGAAGGTATCGGCATCAAGACCGTCAATTAGCTTTTTGATCTTTTCATCGGAAAGTGATTCACGCTTCTTGTCGGAGTCTTTCCCTTTCAGATCTTCTCCCATCTCTCCAATAGCTCTTTGAGCTTGTGTCTGTTGCTCCAGAGATGCAGGATTCTTGTAAGTTTCTCTAAGACGTTCTAAAACGCGATCGCGATTTTGTGCTTCCACCAGATCTCTTCTGGCTTGCTCACGTTCTTCGGAGCTATCACTATCGAGTTTGTTAATGCGATCATCGATCTCTGCACCTGTGAGATTCTTTTTCTCTGTATTGGTCAGATTCTCTTCAGCATCACCAGACTTCTTCAAGTTAGCCTCTGGTGCAGAGAATTCTGCCTTAGAGTTCTCAGGTGCAGTACCATCAAAGGCTTCTTTAGAGTCATCTTCAGCTTCAGCATCGACCAGTTGAAATGCGTTCATATCAAACGCGGCTAAAGATGTATCCTCCGATGTCTGAAGGCGCGTTGCTTCCAGTCCGCTCGAACTGGAAGCTGAATGGGCGACAGAAAAGATACTTGATTCATTGCTGGTATCGGATGCGGAGCCTTTAGGAGAATCGCCCGTGTCGCTTCCAACGTCAGTGTCAGACGTGATCTGATAAGCTTCGTCGAATAAAGCCCGGGATGCTGGATTGCTCGAAGCAGGGCTGAAGGTCTCAGTCGAAGAATCTAATGTAGACATAATAACAACCATGGCTTTCGCCGCTAAAGCTGCGGTTTAGTAAGGTTTGGCACAGGAGTTTGAGTTTATCCTCGATTCGTGAGCAAAGTGTACCCAGGAAGATACAATCTGGTGCTGTCCACGTCGGTTTGCCAGGCACGAAGAATGGCGACAGGTGCTGACAATTCCATTGCCACCATGAGCGGTGCGTGCATCAATTAATCTTATAGCCGATTCCTACTACTGTACTAATCAGCGATTCACTATTGTCATCATCCAGCTTCCTGCGGACGCGTGTCACGCACTGTCGAACAGCATCATAGGAAACATCTTCGTCTGATGACCAGACATAGCGAATGAGCGCGTCCAAGCTGTAGACGGTCCCCCGATTGCGAGCCAGAAAGTCCAGCAGATCGAACTCCTTAACCTTAAGATCGACAGGCACGCCGTTTTTCAAAACCCGACGCTGCCGGGAATTGATCGTCACGCCTCCAAGCGTAATCGTTTCTTCAATTGTGTTTGCACCACGGCGTAGAAGTGCTCGAATGCGGGCTTGAAACTCGGAGGTCAGAAAAGGTTTCGTAAGATAATCATCGGCTCCGCTGTCGAGACCGTGAACCTTGTCTTCCTCTCGATTCATTCCAGTCAGCATGAGAATCCGGCATTGCGAGCCGGTCTTACGTAATGCGCTGCAAAGTTCCGGTCCGGTCATACCCGGCATATTCCAGTCAAGAACGGCGAGATCGAATTCAGCCACGCCGAACAACTCCAGCGCATTGCGACCGTCGGCGGAGGTCTCCACACGATGGTCCATATCCTCGAGAATGTCGGTTATCGAGGACCGTATATTGTCATCATCTTCGACTACAAGTATTTTTGCCATGCCATGATCTTATCTGAAAAACGAGTGTAGTCGCTTTATACCCGTCAAAATATTTTTAGATCCATAGTGCTGGACATTTATCAGCTTGCCGACTGAACCGGCAGGCGAAACCAAAATTCACTGCCCTTTCCAACTTCGGAAGTGACACCAAGCGTGCCACCATGAGCCTCGACTAAAGATTTGCAAATCGCCAGCCCCAGCCCGGTGCCCTCCTTAGATTTTGCACTCTTAACTTGCCCAAACCGCTCGAAGATATGGCCCTTTAATTCCTCTGGAATTCCGGGTCCCTGGTCGCAGATTCTGATTTCAACAACGCCGGGCTCCTCATTCACAACGATTGTGATCTTGCCGTCGTCTGGTGAGAATTTGACCGCGTTGCCCATCAAGTTAATTAAAATTTGGGCGAGCTGATCGGAATCGGCAAGAATCATCAGGTCCGGAACGTCACGGACAAAAGTAACGCCCTTCTTAGTTGCCGTCGCATTGACCGCGCCGACTGCCGATTCAATTGCGTCGCTCAACATAAGCCGCACAAACTCCGGTTTATCAAAACCACTTTCAAGCTTGTCGATTTCCAACAGTTTATTAATCAGTCGGATTAGCCGCGAAACTTCTTCAAAATTGCGCTCGGCATTTCCTCTTAACTTTTCTTCGGTCCATTTCTTGTAAAAGCCCATAGAGATTGCTTCCAGAAAAAGAACAAGATTGCTGAGCGGAGTTCGCAAATCGTGGCTGACCATCTCGACAAACTCTTTCTTGAGCTGTTCAAGCCTGATCCGCTCGGTTATGTCGAAGACGCAAAGCAACAACTTTGTTTGCGACGGATCCATGAATTCAACGGAGATTTCCAGTGGAAAACGTTCTCCACTGCTTCGGAAACCATCGTATCGGATCAACTTCCCAGGCGTTTCGGACAAGCGAGCGAACAAATTATTCTTCGAGGCATCATCACGTGAATCAAGCAGTTTATCGAGATGCAGATCCCGCCAAACTTCGCGTGGATGTCCGAACATCGCTTCGGCAACCGGGTTCACAGTTTCAATAGCAGACTTCGAATTCACAACCACCAGTGCCACCGGCATCTTACCGAATAGAATTCGCACCTGCTCTTTTGCAAAGCGCAGCTGTGCGTTTAAAGCATCTTCGTTTTGTTGATTACCAAGCCTTCTCTCACCACTACCTCTTCTGTCATCGCCGCTTCGTCGATCATCACCGCTTGTTTTCTCATCACCGTTGGTTTTCCCTTCGGTCTCCAATCTCTTCGCGATGATGCAGACTAAATCTTCACCAGCCGGCACACCGATACATTCGTATTGCGGAGCAGAATGATGTTCGAGCGACAGTCCTATCAAGCAGGTCATGACTTCAGATTTTTCGTTGATATCTTTGATGAACTGCGAAGCCTTTGCCGAATCGCCAGGCGCAACCAGGCTAACGAAATTGTAGCTTTTGAGCACGGCAAAGTCTTCGTTGGAGCTGCTGTTCTCCTTCGTGACTGAAAGTATTTTGCCGCGTTTGTTTAGCTGGAATATCATGACTCGTCCCCGGGCAAACAATTATATAGGAAGTATACTGAAACCACTGCGCTATACTAGCAATTCAGGTGCTTTGCCTTTTGCTCGTAAACAACCGATGGATCAACTCAATCAATCCGACGACAACTGCACGATCTGCGGTAAGTCGAAAACAGTAGCTGCGGGTCAGTCTCTGACTCAGTGGATTTTTAGTTCGGACACTTGTCGTTGCGATATCCAGTTTGAGACCAACCCGAACATGTGCCGGTTCTGTGGAAAAGCTCTCACCAAAGGCACCTTCGAGACAATGACGCAATGGATTTTTCATCCTGACGTTTGTTCTTGCGGCACTGAGAATCAAGAATTTTTGGCTGCTGTGCAAAAAGCAACAGGCTCACATCAGTCCAGAGCTGCCACTACTGACAATACCGTACCATTATCACCTCGAGCCGCTTTTATCTATGAGCTCGAGAATAGCGAGATTGATTACCACGGACTTCCCGTCGAAAGTTTTCCCTTTGAGCGTTTTCGTATCATCGAAGAAGTCGGTCGAGGTGGCGGCGGCGTTGTCTATCAAGCATGGGATTGTCTTCTCAAACGCCGAGTGGCGATCAAAACCATGCATGCTACCGTGATTTCGACCGATGAAGTGATCAGACTTCAGAACGAAGCAAGAACTTCTAGCCGTTTAAAACACCCGGCGATCATCCGCATATTAGACTTCGGCGCAGCTCCAAATGGCCAACCATATCTGGTATCAGATTTCATCGAGGGAACAACCCTCAAGAGTCGCTTAGACGATGAGGGTCCACTCTCGTCGGCTGAAACAGTGCAAATGTTTACTCAGCTTTGCGCCGGAATTCTACATGCGCACGAACAAAGTGTTCTGCATCGAGATCTGAAATCCAGCAATGTGATGATTACCGATGACACCGGTGATGGTACCAACGTCAAAATCATCGACTTTGGAGTAGCTCGGCTTAAAGAGGCTCTCTTCCAAACTTTCACGATTGTTCAAACCGCGACAATTGTCGGCACGCCGTATTACATGAGCCCAGAACAAGGCGACGGCAAAACATTCGATGCGCGATCAGAAATTTACTCGATTGGTTGCATGATGTTCGAAGCCGTTACCGGCCAAGTTCCATTTCAAGGCGAGTCCGCTCTTGCAACTCTGGCGATGCACGCTCGCGAACCTGTCCCGGAATTAACCGACATCAACCCTGATGTTGACTGCTCAGAACAACTGGAGTCAATCATCCTGCGCTGCCTGGAAAAAAATCCGAACGATCGTTTTCAAACAGTGCAAGAATTGTACGAACACTTGAACGATTGTTCAAAGCCTGCAAGCACGAGCTTTTCTGAATCTGAATCACAAGCTTATTCGAATATAGACGAACTCAAACTGCAAGAAAATTCCGGTAATAAATTCGCCATTGTCGCCGTTTCCACAGTGTTCGCTCTAGCAGCCGGAGCTTGGGGCGTCTCAACATTTTTGATTGAGTCCAATAGCAGCCCGACCTCGATATCAAAACAGGCAACTTCGACAAACACCAGTGAACCAATGAATAAAAAATCTGGTGCTACCGCTAAATCACCACTAGCGAAAAGAAATTCTGACGCTCTTGATGAGATACCACTATTCACTAACACGAAACACTGGAATAACCTGCAACAAGGCAATTGGGTCGCGAGCATGTGGGTTAAAGACGAAGATTTTTCCGAGATGAAAGATGAGAAGTACCTCAACTGGGTCGAGTCACCGCTCTCTCCGGAGATTACAGGAAAAGGTCTGGAATACATCGAAAACAAACCGATTCGGATCCTTCATCTAACTTCGGTAGAGCTTTCGGACGTAGCGCTGACCCACATCGGCAATATGAAGACCCTGGAATGGCTAACACTCGGCAAAGCGCGAAAATTGTCACCCGACAAATTTCAAGTTTTGAGCTCTCTACCAGCGCTACGTACTCTCAAATTACAAGACGTCGCGCATCCGTCAACATTGCTCGAATTGCTACCTAACAAGCAGACCTTTACTGGCCTATACCTGATGGATAAACCACCTGGATCAAGTAAGACCAACTGGGCTCCATTGACAAGCCTGAGCGGACTCAGAATGTTCGAGATTCTAAAATACGATTTTACAGAAACAGATTTGAAGTATATTCACTCCTTAACCCAACTCAACGAATTGCGCTTGTCTCACCTTGGTCTTAAAGACTTCGATGCGACCCTAGTGATCGCCGCGCCGCTGCAAATCTTAGATCTGAGTTGCAACAAAATTACCGACAAAACTCTAGACAAGCTCGGTTCAATAAAAACATTGAAGGTGCTGGATTTAACCGGTTGTCCTGAAGTCACCGCCAATGGTATCAATCGCTTAAAATCGCAACTGAAACAATGCAACATCATTCAAAGACCTGACAACAATCCGAATAGAGCTGATTGGTCCGTTGCCAGCCTCAGCAAAAGAAGTAAGGAGCTAATCAATGCAGAACACAAGCCTTAGTCTGCACTTGCGCAGATCAGCGTAGCAGGTGATTGGTCGCCCGCCCAGCTGGCGCCGGCGAAAGCGAAGCCGACAGCGCCGGCTGGATCGTGGAACGGTGGAGGTGAGACCAGGTCTGCAACCGAGTTCTTGAATTTTTCGAAGCCGGTGAATCCTTGAGCGACAGAAGCGAAAGGGAATTCCAGGTGATCGAAGCTGGTATCGATAGTTTCGCTACCCGTCGATTCGTCTAACGAGTTGGTCGCGTCGGAAGAAGAGTCAGCAGTAGCTACGGAATTTTGGTTGAGGAAATTGAGTAATTGCGAAATCATTGTTCGTCTTCCTTCTTGCAGTCGCGGGGTTTGCGGTCGTTTTCGTTCCCTGTGCTTTAGATATTACAGGGCAGCTATGACCCGGCTATGACCACGGTATGACCTGGGTATGACCGGTGAGAATTTGAACAAATTCGCCAAATAGAAACGTTCCGCACAGACCACGCAATTGGGGAACGTGGTGATATCCGGAACATTTCAGATTTTGGGGCGGGTGTAAAATTGGCTAAGAACTACCGGTCGCTGCAGAGCAGCTGTACCTCATACGTCAAGGTTTCATTGGGCGGCACCTTTCCTGCGCGTCCTTTCGAACCGTACGCCAGGTCAGGAGGAATAGTAAGCTTTCTTTTTCCGCCGACCTTCATGTCCATAAGACCCTGCTCAAAGCCGGCGACCACCTGCCCGCTTCCAATCGTGAAGATGAACGGCATACCTTTATCGAGTGAGCTTTCGAACTTCGTGCCGTCAGCGAGATAACCCGTGTAGTGCACATAGACCTGCCGCGCCACAGACGGACTCATACCGAATCCTTTCTCTATGTCCTGGCATATCAGACCGCCTGGCAGTGTCGCCCGCTTAGCCTCCTCACCCTTCGCCTGCGATTCCTTCACACGAGAACAAAACAGATCAGAGTTCTTCAACGGATCGTCAATCACATCGCTATTATTTGATGATGTGGTTTTTCCATCTGGAGCTGATGTGGAGCTGCATCCCGCCGTAAATAACGAGAGTGAAACTGCTGCGATCAATAATCCGAGATTTGAGTTTAAACTAACGATTTTCATTGCATTCAATTCCATTGAATTTCACCCAGCCTTTAGTACGCGCTCGGTGGTAATTCCGATAAATTACTACCGAGTGCTCCGACTCTTGCTCGGCCGGTGCTCGCTCTTCCCAGGACAGTATTTCTCACTCCCTGATTTGGCGAAGTCGTCGGAGTCGCTGCTTCGTGTGCAATGCGTTGGACAGAATTGGCGCGCTGATTCGCTGTAGTGGTTTTGTTTTGACTGGACCAATTGTGGTGCGAACCTTGACTGTTATTGCTCGGTGATGCTGCGCTCGGTGTGTCTGCACCCGATGCTGCTATGACAACCGGACGACCATCTTCAAACAATCGCTTCATTGCATCTGCCGCCTTCGTGCCGTCTCCAGTATTCAACTCCGGCTGGCTATACATCCGGTCGAGCATGGCGACTGAGTTAGTCGTGTCATTTGTCATATCAACTTGACCACGGGAATCCGGTGTGGGTTTAAGTCGCTCGACATTGATCGCCTGTTTTACCTTCCCACGCTGCTCAGCTCCAACAACCGGTCGATTCTTATGCTGCGCTCGATCCGCGGCTTCGGCTGGTGGCAGTTCTTTCTTTGGCGAAACATTTTTAATCGGCCGGCTAGCTACTGCCGGAAGAACCATTTGTTTGCTTTGCTCAGGCTTACTGTTCTCGAGGTTCGAGCCACCCGTTCCAGACGAAGGGTTGCTTGAAGTGGGCGAGTAAGAGGCACTGGAAGTTGAGCTTAGCGATCTTGACGTTGATGCGATGACACCCATGCCACTATTTGCGGTGCTCACCGTCATCTGCTGCGGAGTGCTCGGTGTGCTCGGCGTAGCTCCACCTTGGGCGCCATTCTGTTCACCCCCACTGCAGCCGCCCTGGTTACCACCACCACCGCCGCCACCGCCACCGCCGCCGCCACCACCTCCGCCGGAGCTTTGCACGGCTTTAGCAACCTTCTCACCAATCTTCATCGCCTCGCCGCCGGCAGCTTTCACTAAACCAGCAAAGTCGAATGCGAATTTAACAGAGATGTTTGCCAGAGTGTTCAGCGCGAGCATCGTGATGGTGCCTGTTTCATCTACACCGCGGAAGGCAGCCATTAGAAGGATGACCGTGTTCCAAAAGAAAGACCAGAAACAAACGGTTAGTACGCCCTCGATCCAACTCGGCAGAGCATCGCGAAGTTGCTTCATGGGCCACACCCAGAGAGCTGCGACAACAGGTCCGACACACCAGAGATAGTAAAAGTAAGCTTGCTGGAAGGCGCAGAGAATACTCCAAGACGTAGCAAGCGCTGCGTTGGCACTATTAGTCGCCATTCTCGCCGCCATCGACGCAGCTGGAACTGCTTCGTTTGCGCGGTCCGGCGGAACCAAATAAATTCCGGCACACGGATCATATATTTTCACGGCGATCAGTTCTGCTTCCAATTGAGCGAAAGGAGTTTGATTACCTAACAGAACGATTCCCATCGATGAAACTGGAATGTCGATAGTGTTGCGATTCTCTTCAGGCAATCTCCAGGGCATCGCCTTGAACTCCGCACAGATGGCGTCTGTGTACATGTCTGAACCAAACAGTCGGGAGTATTCGCTTGAGATTGTGTGAGTCAAAGAATTAGAAAGGTCGATTCCATAGTTACAGATAAGGTAAGTTCCAGGGATAAGAAAAATCGCGACCAACGATCGCAGAATTCCATCGAATGGATTGACGTGACCAAGCACGGGATTGCCCGCGGCCATTATGGCTTTGAGCTGAGCCAGCACAGCTCCTGGCAGAAGAAGCAGAAGGGCAATAGGCACGAAAATTTGGTTACGAATAGCGTTCCACTTATTGCCACCATCTACGGTGAAATTTTCGCGAGACTCTGCGGCGAAATTGATTGCGGTCTGCGACATGTTGTGACCGATCTCACCGGCTACATCCGCTGCACAAGTGGCTGCGCCCATCGCTTGCCCTTGACCGATCATGGCGTTTTGAAGCGGACGACTTTCCATTGCTGCACGTTGAGGTAGCAATACGGATTCCAACGCCGCCAGTGGACCGGTAGATGAATCAGGATATACTCCCAACATTTTGCCCACCTGACGGCCGCGACGGGCTATGCTCTTTGGTCCTCTAAACGTTCGCCCAATTTCAGTTCCCGGAGTTCGGCTACCTGGAACTGAACCTTCGCCTGTCGCTTGAATCATCGGCACCGTAACTGACTCGTTGCCTCCTGTACCTCCGTTTGCCTCATCGACGTTTGCCGCATTCGGGTTTGTATCCGGATCCGGTTTGCCGTTAGGTCCGCATGGTCCCTGTGAATTGTTTACGCTTTCCAGGTCGGACATGGCTGATCCAGGTCCGCCCGAACTACCAGACGAGAACTTAGCATCAGCTTTGCAGTTCGTGTTACAGAGGAGAATTAGAGCATTAACAAGAACGATCGAAACAATGCGGAGTTTTAAATTCTTGCAGTCGTTCAGTTTCATATATTCGCCTTCGAAAAACAGAAAGTAGAGGTCGCCGTCCCTTGGTCTTAGATACTACAAGCTGGCTATGACTCCGCTATGACCACGGTATGACCTGGTTATGACTGAGAAAAACTAAAGCAACAATTACTTCCTATTAGCGGCTTCCTGAACAGCCTCATCAGATTTATCCATAATGCGCTGAACCATGTCACCAGGTTTAAAATCAAATGGATTGAACGGCACAGTGCTCATAATCACGAGAAAAGAGATAAACATGAGCAGCTCCCACATCGAATAAACGTCGAGTAGTCCGGCGCCGGACAACCAACCAAGTCTCGTGTCCATGACGAGAAGAACGACACACCACCAGAATCTCCACAATGCGAGATTTACAATTCCATCAACCCAACCCGAAAATACTTTTGAAAACATTGAACCAGCACCGAGCGGCCAAGCATAGAATGCAGCAGCAATCGGTCCCAGCAACAGCAGATAACAAGCCATTATTGTTTGAAATGCGCAGGCAATCACAAGACCGAACGCAGCTGCCTGGCTCATCGAATTAGCAAGCCCTTGAAGCATCACAGAAGCCATACTCATATTGAAACGCTTGGCCAACTTCTCGGGTGTGCCCTGCAGTTTCCCGAGTGATTTTAGAGCCTTCGTTGGCAGAATCTTTCCCGGGAAAGAGTCTGCTGGCGGAGCGAAGACTTGTTCGTCAGCATAGGCGAAAAGGTTGATGTAGTTGATATGGCGCGAGATTTCAAATTGCATTGAGTTGCCTACATCAATCGAATAGCTGACTATCAATTGCGAGGCTGGTATCAGAAATATCGCGACGAGTGCCTTCAGAATGCCAGAGAATGGACTGACCGCGTCATCGTCATGATGATTATTGAGAATGCCGGATTGCAGCAGCGACTTTAGTTGCGTTGCCACCGCCCCCGGTAGCAGCAGCAAAATCGCGATTGGCAAATAAATATGGCTATATGCCTGTTGAACAATGTAGATTGCGTTGCCATAAGTTTTGACTGGTTTAGACGATTTACACGCACTACCTGAAGCAGTGTTTCCGACATTTGTTAGAGGCGTGGCTGAAAGACTGAGCATCTTCAACCAGGTAAAATTGAACTCTTCTGCCATCGCTTCTGATGCACATTCGGCAATTCCACTCATAGCAGCTTGAGTTGACTGCATGGTTTTACCGACTTCACTTCGACCATCGCCTTCCACTGATTGGCTTATCTGCTTGACGGTCGCAACACCAACTAAACTGCGTTCATTTCTTGTGTCTGCCAGCGCGCGCTCGGCTATTTTCAAATAGTCATATTGAAATGGCGAGGTCATCTTAATGTATGCGTCATTAGGCGGAATTTTTCTCCCATTACCCTTATCGACAACGCCATCATCTTCCGGATTTTTGTTTTCATAAAATGTCTGGCCTGCACCGAGCTTACCGACGCAAGGCCCTTTTTCCGACGTTCCGCCTTTCGCTATTCCCATCTCTCCCAAATTCGGGGAGTAACAGCGGTTTTGACTTTTGCTTGATTGTCCATTCGGCGTATGCTCAGAACCCGTGTATTGAACCGGATTTGATTGACGCTCGATCTGTTCTGTTTTCCCCATAGCGTCCAAAAGGTCGGGGTGAGGATAGGCACCATTCTCTCCATACTGAGCTTTATTAACGGCATAAGGAGTCAGGCGCGAGTGCTGCGGAGACATCTGCTGCGGCGACGCGGTGGACGCGGCGTCTGCAGCGCCTGTCACAAGGCAAAGTACGATTGCCGCGAGGGCTACGTTGACTGATGTCTGTATCGTTATTGTCAGCACGTTCACCCCTCCACCGCATCGGACTCGTTGTCCGTTTCAATATCAACAGATTAGTGGAGTGGTATGACCTGGCTATGACTGACAAAAATCGGCTGCCTCACACATGAGACAACCGATTACGAACCTAATATATGATTGTCCGATGGACCTTTACTACACCTGGGAAACTGGACAATTATGAAAGTCGCTCGATCAGATTGTCAAAGACGAAGGTCCGCTCAGTATTCCTCTAGCCATTCGAGTGGCAGTGGAGATTTGCAGAGCCATGGAATATGCCCACAAAGAGGGCATCTTACACCGCGATTTGACTCCGAGAAACGTGATTGTAAGCGAAACTCGCGACGTCGAAGATTCGAAGAAGAGAAGTCTCAGAGTGATGATTCTAGACTTTGGCATTGCCAAAGTCGAAGACCTGCAAGACAAAACAATCAGCAAAATCGGTTGCTTTATGGGCACCGCGACGGTGGTCAGTCCGGAGCAAGCACGGGGCGAGACGTTGGACGGACGCAGTGATATCTATTCGCTGGGTTGCATGATGTACAAGATTTTGACTGGAAAGTACCCTCTTGAAGGTGACTCTTTGCTAACCACGCTGCACAGGCAAATTAGTGAAGACGCGCCGTCGCTGTCTTCCGGCAACCCCAGCATTGTTTATCCTCTCAGGCTTGAAGAGATCGTCGGCAAGACGCTTCAGAAGTCACCTGCCGATCGCTTTAAGAGCATGAATGAACTCGAATCGGAATTGGAATCGTTGCTCCAGGAACTAGTAAATACTTCTCCTGAAAAGTTACAAGACAGTCAGGAAGCGACCGTGGTTACGCTCAAGCAAAGGATTTTCAAGGCATTACCTGTGGTGGCAGTGGCCGCGCTCCTGGTTTCGGGTGCCGCGTTCATTACGAATCAGCAGGTTAATCGCAGCGCCCCACCGGCAGCGCTGACAAAGCCGTCCTCCGTGCGATTGAAGCGAAAAAACGAGGTCGATTGGATTTTCGTAAAAGGACAGTTAGGGCATGAATGTTTCGAAGCGCTCCAGAAGCGTCCGGATGTAAAACGAGTGAGTATCGCTGCAGGCACGAGCTTTTCAAAAGACGATTTGAAGAGTTTGATGTCCTTCAACCTCGTTTTTCTTGACTTAAGAGACAACCCAATTGATGATGAATGTTTAGAAATTATTTCACGATGCGGCACCCTTAGATCTCTTGTGCTTTCACGTTGCCAGGGCATCTCCGACCATGGATTGAAACATCTCTTGAAGTTAAAGCAACTGGAAGTTTTGACTTTAGATGGTACCGGCATTGGTGACCTCGGTGTAAAAAACGTTTGCAAGCTGAATGAGAGATTGCGATTGCTTTACCTGTCCGACACTAAGCAAATCACCGACGCGGCTGTTCAACAGCTTAAGAAACTTCGATTGATACAGGTACTTGAAGTAGGACATACGGAAATCACGTCGCCGGGAGCGAAGCAATTATTTCAATTGCCTGCCCTTGTGTCGATCAATGTGGCTGGTCTAAACCTGAAAGATGATGACATTCCAGAACATTTAAACGAGGACTTCGTCTTCCTTTTGCTGAATGACAATCCAAAATTGACAGATCAGGTACTTATAAGAATCCGGCATTTGAAACTGTCTCTTCTCGACATTACGGATTGTCCTCGAATTTCGAAATCGGCAATCGAGCGGTACGAAGCGGAACAACCGAAAGCATCACAAATGATCGTAATGCGCTCAGGAGTTTCGCAATTGTCTACCGATCCTGAGTTGTACTTCGATCCGTCTTTTTATGACAAAAGTGAATACGATCCGAAGAAGATGAAGACACTTATTATTGAGGCCCAGTATGCTGCGATGATGGATCCCTAGAAATAACACGCACAGGTAAGGAAGCCATGACAGAAGAACAGAATGACCATTTGAGCGCAACGCGCTCTATCAAGTTTGGCTCCCGCCTAACTCAGATCGAAGCACCAAGCGACCTTCCGCAGCGGTGGCAGGGCACCCCTATAGAGGATTTCATCGCCGCCCACAACTTTGAAAAACCAATTAAAGGCAGCAGCGAGCCAAAGTTATTGATTGTTTCGTGCATAGAATTTCGGTTTATGCCTCAAATTCCTCGAAACTTCGCCTACATGATACGCACAGCAGGTGGACGGATATCGCACATTCCAGGTGCGGAATTTGCGCTGGCTTACATTTTGGCGAATGGAGTGAGGCATATAGCCACTGTCGGACACAATGATTGCGGTATGACCAAAGTACATGCGTATAAAGGAAAGCTTGTAGAAGCTCTCATAGAGCAGGGTTGGGAGAAAGAGCATGCGCACGACTTTATCGAGGAGAACGCAGAGCGCTATGCGATGACGGACGAAATCGATTCGCTTGAATTTGAATTTATTCGCTTGCGCAGTTTGTTCAAGAAAGTGGAGATTGCGCCATTATTCGTCTCACTTTCAACTACGCGCTTGCATTTGCCAACCTGGTATGACCAATATAAATAAACGAAACTTGAAAAACCTGGTCGTATGATTTACTTACCGCAATAGGCTGGTTTGGAACAGATACTCAGCACGTTCGCGCAGTTCTAATTGCTTGAGTAAAACTAAAATGGTGTCAGATATGGTGTTAGTGCTTTCATGCGGAGGAATGGACAATGTCCTCGGCGCTGGGAACATTATCTCGGGTCTGTTCAATATTGAAATTCAACATTGAAAGGCCAGGTGTTATTCACAATTAAAGGTTATGCCACAGCTTGTTGGGAGATGAAAAGTCAGTTATTTTTTCAGCCAATGCAAAACCACTTAAATAGGCGCTTTCGATGCGATCTCCCCCACACCAGTCGCCGCAATAGCCTATATTTTTATCTGCATTATAGATGTATCGCTCTGAGCAAGGAACAGTAGCACGTGCATAGCGCCAGCGGTGGGCACGGCAAAAGGTAGCGGCCACAGGATCGCTTTTAGTAAGAGCAAAGAAATCGGATAAAAGAGAGGTCGAAACAACTTTTTCATTCTCTTCCAGATGGTTTTCAGACCACTCAGCAGATGCTTGCATCACCCAGCGTTCTCCTTCAGGTCGGCCGGGTTTGCTTGAGTCACGCGCTATCCAGACAAGAGAGGATCCTTGGACCGTAGCACCATCAAAAATAATTGGCAGAGGGTTTGCAAAAGAAACCATCACGGACCAGCAGGGCGCCATCACAGCTGGTGGCAGTTGCTCGTGCCCAAACAGAACTTGAGCTTGTGGAGGAGGCATGTTCAAAACAATAAAATCAAATGATCCGTAGCGAAAGTGATCATTTTCTTCTGCACCATCGTCGAATGGGCTGCGCAGTCCTTCTATTGTCCACTGCGATGTTGTTTGATCTCTAACCACACTTGTGACCGTTGATGAAGAATGTACGTCCAGTCCACTCAGAAGACTAAACGATAGAGTTTGCATCGAGGGCACTGCCACATAACGTGTGCTGTGCGGCTCCTGAATTTCAAAGCTATCATTCTTAAAGACGCCGAAGCGACCGCACCATTCCATCACACTTTCATCCGCTATGCACTGTTCAAGGCGCTTCATAAACAACGGATCGCGAGCAGTAAAATATTGGGCTCCATAATCAAACTCTTCTTGTTCCCGGTTGCGGCTAGCCAGCCGTCCTCCGGTCTTGCGGCCCTTGTCGAAAACGGTTACTTGAAATCCCCGCTGCGACAGACGCGCAGCACATGTACTGCCGGCTACGCCTGAGCCTATGACTGCCACTGTTGGCTGTCGTCCTTCACTATCAGTCTTCCTTGTCTCTGGCTTCAAATCAGGAGAAGTCACTGTTTCTGCCTCAAGTCTGAATGTATCACCCTATCAGTTAGAATTTATAAATTGATTCTCTGCCTCATTCAAAAGTCAGTCTCGCCGTCTCCATATTTCTGTGACGAGTAGTGCGCGGTCTAGCTTCTGTGTTGATACATTGACACCATTGGTGGTGCACTAATTACGGCACCGCATTCGATGGCGCTGTTTGTCACAGCCAATCCTCTTTACTTGCCGAAACCAAATAAAGGCTTATCAGGCTGAGAGACTTTCTTTGGAGGTTGTGAAATTCTGCGACCGGAAGCTTTGGCAATACCGCGCAGCATACCTGTGAAGATGAACTCATGCAGCGGCGAAACGCCGAACCAATATGCCAAACCCAAGAGACCCGAAGGCAAAAAACGAGCGGTTTGCCTTATCTCAGTTGTGCTGTCATCCTTTTGAGAAATTTCAAACTCAAGGGCGGCCTGTCCTGGCAGTTTCATCTCTGCAATCAACAACAAACGTTTATCACACTCAGCTGATTTGACTCGCCAAAAATCAATGGCGTCGCCGTCGCGTATGTCACTCGGGTCGCGCCTGCCACGCCTCAGACCAATGCCACCAGCCATCCAGTCAACAAGACCGCGCAGACTCCACAGCCAGTTGGCATAGTACCAACCGGTGGTGCCACCAATTCTCGAAACAGACCTCCAGGCATCAGCAGAAGTGCCTTCGATCTCGATACTCCTCGAGTCGGTGAACACAGTCCCTCCTGACCATATCGGGTCTGCTGAATTGGACCACTCTACTGGGGGCATCCTGCCGGCGTCTGTCCAATGGCTATCAACGCGATGATGCTGAATTCTGTCTATCGCAATTTTGGTTGCCTGTCTGCACGAAAGTAATTCTTGTGGAATGATCTGCTTGATGCGGAGATTTTCTCAAATGTTGTGTTTTAGCATTGCTTAGGCGGCCTCTTCTTGTTTGATACCATCAACAAACTTAATTCCCTGAATTAGCTCACCAAGCCGCTCTGGACGATTTAAGCGGC
>Ga0163144_10012293_pt1 | contig 17993 bp, 15 predicted proteins | sample OliLak19BULKMAT1_FD_123175 | JGI IMG/M metagenome (GOLD analysis project Ga0163144, IMG submission 123175) | Freshwater microbial mat bacterial communities from Lake Vanda, McMurdo Dry Valleys, Antarctica - Oligotrophic Lake LV.19.BULKMAT1 | ecosystem: Environmental > Aquatic > Freshwater >...
CTATCAGCTTCAGTTTCGGCTGGACTTTAGTAATTTGGCTTTTTGTTGTTATCTTCAAATTCAGTTTTTCAATCAGCATTTGTTCCGGACGAGCAATGAATTCCCTGCCTTCGCAAATACTCAACGTTGGTAGCTATGCTTAACGAATACCATTCAAAACAATTCTTTATTTTAAATTAAAATGAACATTACCTTTTTTTTCAACTTATTCCTTTGGTTATTATTAATGACTTTACCAGAAATGGTATTTTCTCAATCGTTAGACTTTACCATTCAAGATGTAAAGTTTGAAAGTCAAGGCGTCACTCTTTCAGGCTCAATTTTAACGCCTAAAAAAACATTTGCAGCAGTTGTAATTGTTCACGGGTCTGACCCTGTAAAAAGAGAAATGGAGTTCGCAAAACGTCTTGCCAAACAAGGTATTGCTGTATTGACATATGACAAACGTGGTGTTGGAGAATCGGGTGGTGTTTATGTAGGACCATCTGTTGGGACAAATAATATTGACACTACTAATCTTAATTTATTATCTAACGATGCAAGTTCAGCAGTAAACACATTTAGAAACTATTTGAAAGATAAAAAAACACCTATTGGATTAGTTGGCTTCAGCCAAGCAGGATGGATAATTCCAATTACTGCAAGCATAAATACACAAATAAAATTTATGGTTTTATTTAGCTGTCCGACTATTACAACTTTAGAACAACTTCGATTTCAGTTTTATACTAATGGGAACAATAATTTTTGGGAAAATCACACGGAAGCAGATGCACGTGAACACACTAAAAATGACCAAGATAAGTATCAATTCGTTGCGACTGACCCGAAAATTTCTTTGAATAATCTTTCAATTCCTGCACTTTGGCTTTTTGGTGAGAAAGATATACAGATTCCAGTAAAGTTATGTATAGAGCAATTGAATACATTTAAAGTTCAAGGCAAACCTTTTGAATATACTTTATTTTCAACATTAGGACACAATACAGCATTTGACAGTGATACAACACCTTTTGATATTTCAATTCAATGGATAAAACAGAAAACTTTGAATATTAAGAAGACGAAAGCACCAAAATAAAGCACTGCCTACAACATGGGGTTTTGCAATATTGGGGCAGGACGTTGAAACAATCGGCTGCAGTTCACTATCAGCTTCGGTTCCGGCGGACGGAATTCTGTTGGGCTTTTTGTTGTTAGCTTGTAATTCAGTTTTTCAATCGGCTTCAGTTCCAGGGCTTGACGAGCAATGAATTCCCTGCCTGCAGCAATACTCGAACGTTAGCGGAAACCCTTTTGGCGACACCCCGCTATTCGTAGGCGGACAGGAAACGTCAACAGCCCACCGCACATTTTGGCACATTTGCAAGGCACACAAAGCCAATGCAAAGAAGCCAACCTTGCAAAAGAGCCAAAATTTCCCTACGCACAGTGCAATCAGCTCGACAGGAAAACATATATTGCGACTGTGACCTAACCAACTAAAACTCATTAGCAGGACACTTTAAAAAAATGATTTCAAAAGAAGAAGCACATAAAAAAATAGCCTCACTGATTGAGCGTTTCGAAGAGCAGAAAGAATTTTATAAACGTTCCGATTATAACGAGACACTTACAAGGCGTGACTTCATTGACCCTTTCTTCAAAGCATTGGGTTGGGACATTGACAATGAGCAAGGCTATGCAGAAAGTTATCGTGAAGTAATTCATGAAGACAAAATAAAAATAGGCGGCGCAACCAAAGCTCCTGACTATTCTTTTCGATTAGGTGGTGGCAAACGTTTGTTTTTTGTAGAAGCCAAAAAGCCAAGTGTTTTAATAAGAGACGAAATAACTCCTGCTTATCAGGTTCGCCGTTACGGTTGGAGTGCCAAATTACCCATCAGCATTATTACAGACTTTGAAGAATTTGCCATTTACGACTGCACCAAAAAACCAAACCTTACCGACAAAGCCAGCCACGGCAGAATTAAATATCTCACTTACAATAATTACCTACACGAGTTTGATTTTCTTTGGGACACTTTCAGTAAAGAAAAAGTTCTCAAAGGCAGCTTTGACAAATTTGTACAAAGCGACAAACAAAAGAAAGGAACAAGCACCGTTGACCGTGAGTTTCTTATATCGCTTGATACATGGCGAACTTACCTTGCTAACAATATTGCACTTCGCAACAACATAGATGAAGATGAACTGAATTTTGTTGTTCAGCACATCATTGACAGACTAATATTTTTACGCATTGCAGAAGATAGAAGTGTTGAAAGTTATGGTAACTTGCAAGACACCATCAAAAGCGGAGACTATTATCAAAATTTATTAAAGCAGTTCCACACAGCAGACCAGAAATATAATTCGGGGCTTTTTGATTTTAGCAAAGACAAATTAAGCGGCAACATTGAAATAGATAATAAAATCATCAAAAGCATTATCAATGATTTGTATTATCCCGTAAGTCCTTATGAGTTCTCTGTTATTTCGGTTGAAATTTTAGGCAGTGCATACGAACAGTTTTTAGGAAAGACAATTTCACTTTCTAAAAGCGGCAGAGCCGTAATTGAAGAAAAGCCTGAAGTACGTAAAGCAGGTGGCGTTTATTACACCCCTCAATACATAGTTGAATACATCGTAAAAAATACGGTTGGAAAGCTGATAGAAAACAAAACACCGAAAGACATCAGCAAAATAAAAATAGTTGACCCTGCCTGCGGCAGTGGCAGCTTTTTGATTGGTGCTTACCAATTTTTGTTACAGCATCATAAAGACTATTACACAAATAATGGAAAGCCGAGCAAAGGAAGCAAGGACAATCCTTTAACGCCAGACGGCAACCTGACAACAGCCGAAAAGAAAAGAATATTACTCAACAACATCTTTGGTGTTGACCTTGACGCAAATGCTGTAGAAGTAACCAAACTTTCCCTGCTATTAAAGTGTATGGAGGTGAAACTGAAGCAAGCATAGCTACTCAATTAAAACTTTTCCATGAAAGGGTTTTACCAACACTTGATAACAACATTAAAGACGGAAACAGTTTAATTGACATTGATTTTTACAGTTCTGAAATTGACTTTGGTGAAGAAAAAAAGATAAAACCTTTCAGTTGGAAAAAGGCATTTCTCGAAATATTTGAGCAAGGCGGCTTTGATTGTGTTATTGGAAATCCGCCCTATGTTATGCTACAAAATTTAGAAACTCGAGAAGTGTTTGATTATGCCCTAAGAAAATATCAATCTGCAAAGTATAAAATAGATACATATCAACTTTTCATCGAACGTTCAATTCATTTACTAAAAGAAGGCGGCTTTATTGGTTTCATTACTCCAAATACATTTCTTAAAAATATCCATGCAGAACCATTGCGAAAATTTATACTTTCAAATGTTACAATGCATGAAATATTATTGTTTGGCTATTCGGTATTCTCTGCTGCAAGCGTTGACACATGCGTCTTTATTTTTGAGAACAATAAAGCATCCAAAAAAAGTCTTTTAAATGTTAATAGAGCGGTTGTGCCTTTCGAAATAAGACAGCTTGGACAAATAAACCAATTGGCATTTGAGAAAAACAATCGAACAGATTTTAATTTATCAACCAGCAACAACGACGAAGTAATCTTAGATAAAATAAACAGTAAGTCCACATCAATTTCAAACTTTTGCGGCGCATATTTTGGTATTCAAACTTTTGACAGAACAACTTACGTAAGTAAAGTTAAAAAGAACCGCCAATACGAGCCAATAATTGACGGTGGTAATATTGAACCATTTAATTTAAAACCCTCAACTGAATTTGTCCACTATATTCCTTCAGCAATCAAGAGCGGTGGAAGCGAAAAAATATATCGTCAGGATAGAATTTTCATTAGACAAATAGGCGCTACTCCAGTGGCTACTTTTGTTCCAGCAAACATTTTTACTTTAAATACTATCTACAATGTTTACCTAAAAGAAGAAGGTTGTGCAAATTTGAAATATTTATTAGGCGTTATAAATTCAAAGGTTGCTAAATTCTTTTGGAAGAAGAACAATTCAGATGAAAAAAAGACCTTTCCTAAAATTAAAAAGGAAGCCATTTTGTCAATTCCAGTTCCTGTAATTGAAAAAGAAAATAAAAAATATCATGATGAAGTTATAAAGCTTGTTGACCAGCTTTTAAAACTCAATGAAGAAAAGCAAAACGTAACCCTCCAAAGCAGAATTGACCAAATTCAAAACCGCATTGATTATAGCGAGCAGCGAATAAATGAAATAATGCATGTGCTGTACGGGTTGACAAAAGATGAAATTGCTCTAATTGAAAACGCTTAATATGTGTAAAGTATCAGACCAACTTAAACTATGCTCATGCAAAACAAAGAATGTTGAAGAATTAAAACATTATTGGGTTTTAAAAAGGCATAACGGTGAGCAAAATTGCATTGTTGGAGAAGCAATTTTGCCAGCAAACATTGGAGAAGATGCTGATAAAGTCAATATCATAACTTTAAGAAAAATGTTGAATAGCGGCAATTGCTTCGACATAGAATTGCAGCATCAGGAAAACGATATTTTGGAATTGCATTTTACTTTTCATGCTGACCCTGAAAAATATTTTATGTTACCCTGCCATGGCAACTATTTAGCTTATGCTTTTGTATTCAAAAACGACAAGTGGAGAAAAACTGACTTTGACCCATTCGGAGAAAACTTAGACGATATTCAAAAAGGTAAAATAGTAAGACCATTCTTGACAGTTCAAAAGAAATAACAATCAGCCTCTCTCTGGCGCAGGTCTCCTGACCTGATGCCATCCATTACTAATCTTCAAAGTGCATTACGTTAATACTACAAGTTCAAGTAGCCCTTTTTCGATTTCAGTATAGTAATCAATAGCACTGCTGTATTGCCAATGTTCAGCAACAGTTACAAACCCTGCACGTACAGGATTTTCATGCAGATAATTCATGCGCTACTCCAGCATTTCATTTGTGTCTAATAGAATTGGATGATTTTCATGTTGCCAAAACTCCTGCCCGTCCGGTCAGGCGGGGAAAGCGAAAATTGCTTTTGTTTGTCTGTCCATTCTTTTCAAACAAATCCAACATCCCCGTCCGAACGGCTAGCCGGGCGGGCAGTCTTTGCGGCTTTCCTGCGGAGTATTAATTATTGCATCAATAATTTTTAACGCCGTAAAACTCTTTATGTTTTTCAACACTAATGCGGGGTCTTTGCCATTAGCAACAGAATAGATCATGTGCAAATCCTGCCCGTCCGGTCAGGCGGGGATTAGGCATTAATACCCATGCATGTACTTGTAAACCTTGGTTCTTTTGAGAATGCCGAATGCTGTCGAGCAAAATGTCCTTATAATTATTTCGGGTAAAAACATCTATCCAATCTACAACAGTGGCTGTAACAAAATAGGTTGCTTGCGAATCGGTGAATTTGTATTTGGTGCTCATGATTACAAAATAAACAATGTAAGCAGAAAAGAAAAGTAACGGAACGGCAGAAACATGTACATCCATATTATCGTTTATCAACACAGGAATTGGGGCAGTACTACCCGTAACAGAATATAATATTGATTATACAAAGTGCAATTGATATGATGTAATGAATCAAAAAAAGAATTACCTGATCTTATTTTGTTGAACTATCTTGTTTTGCACACTGCAAACTAACTCTTATGCCTGCAACAGAAGCGCAAATACCTCAATTGAACCTTGACCTGATTCAAACATTGGCCATTGCCGGGCTTCTTTATGTAACAGGCATGCTCCTTAAAAAGAAAATAAAAATTTTTGAACAACTCAACATCCCATCTGCCGTTTTAGGCGGGTTGATTTTTGCTGCTATCAATTTGATTCTGCACGACCGGTTCCTGAATATCCACAGTAATACTTCCATGCAAACCTTGTGTATGATGCTCTTCTTCACCTCCATTGGAACCAACGCAAGTTTTGGATTGTTGAAAAAAGGAGGAAAACAAGTGATAATGTTCCTGGTTCTTTCATCCGCATTTTGTATCATTCAGAACCTCGCAGGCATTGGCATTGCAACCTTATTTGATGTACCGAAACTCTTTGGTGTAATGGCCGGTTCGGTAACGCTGGTGGGAGGTCCTGCAACCGGATTAGCCTTTGCACCTTTGTTTGAAGAAATGGGATTAAAAGGCGCTGAAACAATTGCCATCACTTCTGCCACATTTGGAATTGTTTTCGGCGGATTGCTGGGTGGTCCTGCAGCAACCTTCCTGATTCAGAAATTCAACTTAAAGAAAGAGTCGAAAAAAATACATGAACCGTCTGCAACCGAAGCGGATGAAACGGATGAACTGCTCAGCATTGATACCACGCATGAGCAATCAAGCTTTACAACCAGTTTAGTGAATGTAGGTGTTATCATGGGTCTGGGATCTGTCGTGAGTTTTTTTATCGCAAAATCCGGCATCATACTTCCGGCCTATATTGGTGCCATGATGGTGGGGGCCGCTTTCAGGAACATCAACGACAAAAAAGAATGGATGATCATGGATCAGAAAGCGATTGACTTTGCCGGCGGAATTGCATTGAATATTTTTCTGATCATTGCATTGATGGATTTAAAACTATGGGAACTGTTCCACTTGGCTATACCACTTTCAGCAATCCTTTTAACACAGGTCATCGTTGTTATTTTATTTGCATTAACCATCACCTTTGTGCTGATGGGTAAGAATTATGAATCGGCTGTGATGTCAAGTGGCTTTATTGGATTTATGCTGGGCACGGTTGCCAATGCAATGGCTGTTATGAAAACGGTTGCAGATAAATATGGGGTAGCGCCACGGGCCTTCCTGGTGGTTCCTTTGGTGGGTGCATTTTTTATTGACTATGTGAATGCACTTGTGATTACTGTGTTTGCTAATTTTTTGAAGTAAATGAAAACCGTAAAAATCATGATCAGCAACAGTAAAGCTGCTGATATCTTTGCTGGGAATAGTTATGGCTGCTCGTTTTCTCTTTCTCTTTCCAATCATCCATTTTTTTTGCAGCGCTTGCACAAAAGATATTTTATAAATAGAAATAACTTTCATAAACCCATCACAAAACGTATCTTTCTGAAGACTCTTCCACATCAACCATCAAACCATCAAGTATGAAACGCAGAGACTTTCTAAAAGACTCCACTTTAACCGCATTTAGTATTGCTGCATTTGGTTCCATTCATTGGAATGGGAAAAGTTTTGAAGCAAACAATGAAACCAGCAGCGATATCTTAGGTCCGTTTTACCGGCCGGGCTCTCCTATGCGCAGCAACTTGATTCCAGCAGGATCAACAGGAACAGAAATGCATTTAAGCGGAACCATTTTTGCAAAGGATGGTAAAACGCCGTTGCCCAATGTGCTTGTTGAATCATGGCAATGCGATGAACATGAACATTATGATAATGTTTCTGATGATTATAAATTTCGTGGTGCCGTTAAAACAGGAAAGGATGGCAAGTATGCATTTAAAACGATTGTGCCTGTATCATACAAAGATGGTGCAGATTGGCGACCGGCACATATTCATCTACGGATTTCAAGCAAGGGTCATCAGGACCTGATTACACAAATATATTTTAAAGGAGATGAGCATATTGCAAAAGATGCATCAGCAAATTCTCCACAATCGGTGAATCGTATTTTAGAAATCAAAAAGAATGCACAGAATAAACATGCAGTAGAGTTTAATGTGGTGATGGGCAACAGCTTTGCGTTGAATGATGCAGGATATAAAAAAATTACGGGACTTTATCAATTGAAAAACGGCATGGCTGAATTTACCCGTGAAGATGATCTGCTTTTGTTGAAAATGAACGGGCAGTTTATGGAAGGCCTTGTTTATAAAGGCAACAATTCATTTGAAGGAGGGCTGGGATTTAATAAAGCAACATTTGAAATATTATCCAATGGCGATATAAAGACAAAAATTACTATGTGGGATATGGGTGCCGACCAACGTTTTTTAGAAGTGCATGAAGGAGTGAAGGTTTTGAAATATGGCAAGTGATTTTAATGGTCCGTCACAAATCCACACATACATAAAGCTGTTTAACATTATAAGAAATTACGCCACGGTTCGTGTAACCACCTTACAATGAAATGAATAAAAATAAATTAATAATTTTTATTGAACAGGTTATTCCAATACCACGACAAAAGGTGGAAGAAATAGCGGCTCACTTCCAGGAAATTCATTTTAAAAAAAATGAATTTTTTATTAAACAAGGCAGAGTTTGTACGAACTATCTTTTTTTGGAAAACGGCATTATCAGATCTTATACTTTTGATTTGGACGGAAATGAAGTAACAACTGAATTCTATACGAACAATCAAATCGTTTTTGAAGTAGGCTCCTTTTTTCAGAAAACACTTTCTAAGGAAAATTTTCAGGTTCTTGAAGACAGTAATGGATGGTATATTGATTTTGATCAACTACAAACATTATTTCACTCCATTCCTGAGTTCAGGGAATTTGGCAGAATGATACTTGTAAAAGGATTTATTTCATTTAAACAAAGAGCACTTTCATTGATTAACGAAAGTGCTGAAAAACGTTATGAAACATTGATGAAAGCCCGGCCCGAAATAGTTCAAAGGGCACCATTAAAATATATTGCTTCTTATTTGGGCATTACAGATACTTCTCTAAGCAGGATTAGAAGAGAGCTCTCACACAAGTAATCATTTCTTGCCATAGGACAAGTAAAGTTTGTTATACAGGGTTGACCTTTGTATCAAAATTTAAAATCAAAACCGAGATGAACAATCTTTCAATTATCATCAGCATCCTTTTTGTTATTATTTCATTCGTAACTGTTTGGCAGTTTTATAATGCAGCTAACAAATCTAAAGCAGTCATTATTTTTCTTTCAGCTTTATTAGTTCTACAGGCCATTATTGGATTAACAGGGTTTTACCAAAGTTCCCAATCATTCCCTCCGAGGTTTGTTTTATTAATTGCTCCGGGTATTATCTTCACGCTCATCCTTTTTTTAACAAAAGCCGGAAGGGCCTTTGTTGATACTCTGAACATGAGAAAACTAACATTACTCCATACAGTACGCATACCGGTAGAAATAACGCTTTACTTTGTTTGTGCCGCAAAACTTATTCCTGAGTTAATGACATTTGAAGGAAATAATTACGACATCATTTCTGGTTTAACAGCTCCGGCAATCTATTACCTCGTATTTATGAGTAAAAAATTAAGTAATACAGCCTTACTTGTTTGGAATTTTGTATGCCTTGGATTGCTTCTTAATGTTGTAGTGATTGCTATTCTATCAGCACAATCATCTTTTCAAACCCTTGCATTTGATCAGCCAAATATTGCAGTTACCTATTTCCCGTTTGTGTGGCTACCCAGTGTTGTTGTACCTATTGTACTTGTATCTCATCTAACTGCCATCAGGCAATTGATAAAAAACCGGGCCGCCATTGCATCTTCAAATACCAATCAATCACTCAGTGTAACTAAATAATTAACTCCACTTTTCCTGTCTCTACTAAAGGTTCGTGTACCTAAGGAGCACAGCAACATTAACAGATAAAAACGACCAAGCTCTTCACCCACCTATTTCTGTATTTTTGCACCTCAATTTCAAACAATGAGTTCAGTAAAAGTTGGGTTGGTGCAAATGAGTTGTACCGAAAACAAAGGAGAGAACCTGCAAAAGGCCATTGCCAAAACAAGAGAAGCAGCAGCTAAAGGAGCAGAAATCGTTTGCCTGCAGGAATTGTTTACTTCTCTGTATTTCTGCGATGAAGAAAACTACGACAACTTTTTGTTGGCCGAAGCCATCCCCGGTCCATCAACAGAAATCTTAAGTGCTGTTGCAAAAGAGTTGGGTGTGGTGATCATTGCTTCCCTGTTTGAAAAACGTACACAGGGTTTATATCATAATACAACTGCTGTTATAGATGCTGATGGAACTTACCTGGGCAAGTATCGCAAGATGCATATTCCTGATGATCCTGCTTATTATGAAAAATTTTATTTCACTCCCGGCGATCTGGGTTATAAAGTATTCAAAACAAAATTTGCAACCATCGGCGTACTCATTTGCTGGGATCAGTGGTATCCTGAAGCTGCACGTATTACCGCACTGATGGGTGCTGAAATTTTATTTTATCCAACAGCTATTGGCTGGGCCACTTCACAAAATGAAAGCACGAATACTGAGCAATACAATGCATGGCAAACCATTCAACGCAGTCATGCTATTGCAAACGGTTTGCATGTGGTGAGTGTAAACCGTGTGGGGTTGGAACAGGATGGCGCCATGCAATTCTGGGGCGGATCTTTTGTAAGTAATCCATTCGGCACCTTATTATACAAAGCATCGCATGATGCAGAAGAAGTGCATGTGCAGGAACTGGATTTGAAAAAAACAGATCAGTACCGCACACACTGGCCATTTTTAAGAGACAGAAGAATTGATTCTTATCAACCGATTACGAAGAGGTTTTTAGACGAAGAATAGTCGGAAAGACAGAAAAGTCCGAGAGTGGGAAAGACAGAGAAGTCCGAGAGTCGGAAAGACAGAAAAGTCCGAGAGTCGGAAAGACAGAAAAGTCCGAGAGTCGGAAAGAAGCACTCAGAATTTTTAATCGTTTTCCAGACTTTCGGTCTTCCAGACTTTCGGTCTTCCAGACTTTCGGTCTTCCAGACTTTCGGTCTTCCGGACTTTCGGTCTTCCGGACTTCCAGTCTTCCGGTCTTCCGGACTTGCAATTAACAATCACAAACTAAAGCTACATGCCTTTCAAATTTGAAAAATTGATTGTTTGGCAAAAGGCACTTGATTTGAGTGATGAAGTAAACAAGCTCACCAAGACATTTCCAAAAGATGAACTGTTTATCTTAACATCGCAAATTAAAAGAGCAGCGGATTCCGTTGCATTAAATATTGCAGAAGGTTCAACAGGACAAACTAATCCTGAATTCATTCGCTTTCTTTCGTATGCCTTGCGTTCAAATATAGAAGTAGTAGGTTGTATTTTTATTGCGCAACGCCGGGGCTATATCCAACAAGAAGAATTTGAAAGAATATACCATGCCTGTGAAGAAATATTGTTAATGATAAACGGACTTAAAAGAACTCTAAACTAATACATCATTGAAAAACTTTTTTCTTTCATCAGTAAACATGAATAGTGCAGGATCGTCTTCCGGTCTTCCCGACTTTCCGTCTTCCGGTCTTCACGACTCACCAACTCCAAAGGATCTAGGCTATTACTTCCCCGCTGAATTCGCCTTGCATGAAGCCACATGGTTGAGCTGGCCACACAAAGAAGCTTCATGGCCGGGAAAAATTCATGCAATTTATCCTTACTATGCACAGTTTGTAAAAGAATTGACGAAAGGAGAAATTGTACGCATCAATGTTGCAGATGAAGCGATGAAGAATTTTGCGTTGAGTCATTTGCAAAAAGCGGAAGTTGATTTATCGAAAGTGGAATTCTTTTTTCATCCTACAAATGATGCATGGTGCAGGGATCATGGACCGGCATTTTTGATTAATCCAAATGCAGAACAAAAAAAAGTAATTGTTGACTGGAATTATAATGCATGGGGTAATAAATATCCTCCATATGACTTGGATGATATAGTACCAACTTTAATTGGAAAGCATTTCAACATCCCGGTTTTCAATCCGGGTATTATTATGGAAGGTGGTTCGGTTGAATTCAATGGAAAAGGAGCCCTGATGACTTCGACTGCCTGCTTGCTCAACCCTAATCGTAATCCGCATTTGAATCAACAACAAATAGAAGAGTATCTCAACAACTACTACGGTGTTGAACAAATCCTTTGGGTTGATGAAGGAATTGTTGGTGATGATACCGATGGGCATATTGATGATACGGTTCGTTTTGTAAATGAAGACACAGTTATTACTGTTATTGAAGAAAATAAGAACGACGAAAATTATGCCTTGCTGCAACATAATTTAAAACAGTTGCAACAGATGCGTTTACTCAACGGCAAACAATTGAATATTGTTGAATTGCCCATGCCCGATGAATTGATTTATGAAAAACAACGCCTGCCCTGCTCCTATGCAAATTTTTATATCGCTAATGAATCAGTGATTGTTCCCACCTTCCGTTCTGCAAAAGATGAGAAGGCACTGCAAATTATTCAGCAATGTTTCCCAACCAGAGAAGTAGTTGGTATTGATTCAACAGAAATCATCTGGGGGCTTGGAAGCTTTCATTGTCTCAGCCAGCAGGAACCAGCTATATAAAAAGAAAAACCTCCTGTAAAAAAAGGAGGTTCTCAATCGCTCTCCCGACTCGAAGTCGGACTTGCGTGCCATATATAAAAAAGGAAACTAAATGGCCAATATCAGTTGATTAAAATCTGTACACCGCTGCCAGCACAAAGCTTACAGCCGATTTCTGATTCACGACTGCATTTGCATCGCTATAAATAGGAAGTCCTGCGTTTTCGAATCTTAATTCAGGAATAAACGTAAATCCTTCTACTCGAAAGTTTGCAGAAAGTGTGTTTGCAAAAATAGAAGTACCAAAACCTTTTACGCCCGCTTTATCATCAAACAACTCGCTACGGAGTGTTAAACCAAATACATCTGTAGGATCGAGATTGAGATAAGCGGCTGCGCCCCACCAGCTTTTTGTTTCTGCATTCTTAGTTCCATCCCATGTTTTGCTACGGTTCACTGTTGTATTCAACCCAATATTGAATTTCTTGCTTACAGCAATTGTAGCAACAAGATCAAATTGATTTACGATAGATGTATCAGGATTTTTACCACCAACATAGTTAGCAAAGATTTTAATACCGTCAGTTACAGCAAGGCTGTACTGTGCAAGAACAAATTTCTTTTCAATTTGTCCTGCAGGCAATAACCGGTAATCTGTAGGGTTGCTGATACCGATCATGAAACCACTTTTACCAACTGTAAGATCTGCTTTAACACCAGTGTGTGTGAAAGGTCCGTTGGTGAACATATAACTCATGCTGTAGTTACGGTTCAATTGCGGATCAACCAATTCATAACCCACATGTGTAGCCCATGTACCGGCCGTTAATTTTAAATTTGAAGTTGGTGAGTAACTTACATACAATTGCTTTACAGCTGCAAGGATTCCCTGGTCGTTGTAGGAGAACTCTGCAGCTCTTGTGCCAAATCCAAGATCAGCAACCATCCCTACTTTTTCACCTGCATGCTCAAACTTTACAGAAGCCATGCCAAATGCAAATGCATTATTTGAATTGGTAAAACTTGTTTTGCTGTTAAAGCCTTGCTTTTTGAAATCATATTTAAAATATGCATCAGCCGAACCGCTGATAGTGAGTACCGGCCTCTTTTCCGGCGTTTCTGCACTCACAGAATCTGTAGGAGTAACCACTTCAATTGCGGCCGAGTTTTGCTGGGCAAAGGATAAAAGAGTAGCTGACAGGAAAAAACCTGTTGAAAAGAATTTTCGTAACATTGTAAAAGATTTTAAGTGTTAATAAGGGTACAGCCGATGTGTTGCGTCAACAACACATCATACAGCTGTACCTTTTTTGTTTTAAGTGAAATGAGCTGAATATGATCATTTATAGTTATTCAGAAATTGCTTCAAATACTTCTTCTTCTTTCATGGTTCCTGTTCTGGATACCAGCAAAGTTCCCTGCAGGTATTTTTCATCGTGTTGAGAAGCATCTAAACCAAGTTCTTCTTCAGCTTCAGTTACACGCATTGGAAGAATAAAGTTGATGAACTTAAAGATGAGGAAAGAAACTGTAAAGCTGTAAGCGACAACAATGCCTAAAGCTTTTACCTGTGTAAAGAAGAACGCAGGGTTACCATAAAACAAACCTTGCGGGCCACCTGCAATACCATGCACAGTTGTATTGGCAAATATGCCTGTGAGTAACATACCTACAATACCACCAATACCATGACAAGGGAATACATCCAATGTATCATCCAGTCTTGATTTTTGTTTATAGAACACAGCGATGTTAGAAATGATAGCTGAAATAACACCAATGAAAATACTTTGTGGAATACCTACATAACCTGCACCCGGAGTAATGGCAACAAGACCAACTACAGCACCAATACAGAAACCAAGTACAGAAGGTTTTTTACCACGGAGTACATCAAAGAACATCCAGCTTAAACCTGCAGCAGCAGCAGCAGTATTGGTTGTTGCAAAAGCAGATACTGCCAATGCATTAGCACCTAATGCAGATCCTGCATTAAAGCCAAACCATCCAAACCAAAGCAAACCGGTACCAATTAATACATAAGGAACGTTTGCTGGTGGAATTTCTTTATTTTCCATATGCGATTTACGACGCTTCAAAACCAAAGCACCTGCAAGTGCAGCACAACCTGCAGAGATATGTACAACTGTACCACCTGCAAAATCCCATGCACCCATTACAGCAAGAAATCCTTTGGGATGCCAGCTCCAATGTGCAAGGGGAGCATATACTAATAAACAAAAGAGAACGGTAAATAGAACATAGGATGTAAAACGGATACGTTCAGCAACGGCACCTACTACCAGGCCCGGAGTAATTACTGCAAACATCATTTGAAATATTGCAAATAATCCTAACGGAATACTTGGAGCTAAACTCCAGGGAGCACTTGAAGAAACATCTTTAAAGAATAAGAAAGTTCTGGGATCTCCAATTACCCCGCCAATAGAATCACCAAAGGCGAGACTGAATCCAACAATTATCCACAGTACACCAACAATTCCTGCGGCAACCACACTTTTAATCATGGTTGAAATCACATTCTTGCGGTGCACCATCCCACCATAGAAAAAGGCAAGACCGGGTGTCATTAAAAATACAAGGGCTGTGGCTACAATAATCCAGGCAATATCTGCGGGATTATACACTCCTTCCTTATCCACAAAATTGGGGAGCGCTGGGATAAACAAGGCTGCAATAGCCACAGCCGCCAAAATAAGGAAGGGGGCGATTTGTCTTGGGGTTACTTTTTTAATCATGGTCGATCGATTTTTGAGTGAAACATTAATTAATTATTTAATTAATTATTATTTAACTAAAATAAACTAAATAAGGATATAAAATTTCTAATTAACTCACATGTTATATTTTATAATATATTTGAAAAGGAATAAAAAAACTCGCTTAAATATTTGTATTTTAGCGAGTTATGAAAAATAATACCACTTGGATGTAAAAAAATGCAGTTATTTTATTAACTGCTTTTTTTACTCAAACGATTGAATAGTTTGAATAATCCTTTGCTTCTAATATTGAATAGCCACATAAAAACTCATCTACCTTGCGTGCACACTCCCTACCCTCACTAATGCCCCATACAACCAATGATTGCCCACGGCGCATATCGCCTGCCGTAAATACTTTATGGATGTTTGTTTGATATGCTTTCTCGGATGCTTTTACATTCCCCCGTTCATCCAATTCAACTCCGAGTTGCTCCAGCAACCCTACATATTGTGGATTCACAAAACCCATTGCCAATAAGGCCAGTTCGCAAGGAATGATACGTTCACTTCCTTCTCTTTCAACAAAGGAAGCAGGGCGACCATCCTCACTGCTCTTCCATTCCAGGTCAACAATTTTTATTGCTTTCAGATTTCCCCGCCCGAACGGTTCATCCGGGCGGGCATCTCCATTGCCAATAAATTCTTTGGTAGCAATGGCCCATTTACGATCAGCACCTTCTTCGTGTGAAGAGGATGTTTTCAACGTCATGGGATAAGTTGGCCATGGCATAAAAGATGTGCGATCTTTTGGTGGCATGGGCATCAATTCAAATTGCGTAACTGCTGCTGCTTTGTGACGGTTACTGGTACCTACACAATCGCTGCCTGTATCGCCACCACCAATCACTACTACCTGCTTACCCGTTGCAAAAATATCTTCGCTGTAAATATTACTTTCAATTGCTGCATTGGCCAATGGATCTAGTTGTGCATTTCGTTTGTTTTGCTGTTTTAAAAATTCCATAGCAAAGTGAACGCCTTTCAATTCTCTACCCGGAATTGCAAGATCTCTTGGTACAGTAGATCCGCCTGCCAATACAATTGCATGATACTCTCTGAGCAAATCGTTTACACTCACATTCACTCCCACATTGGCATTACATTTAAAAATCACACCTTCTTCTTCCATTACTTTAATACGACGATCGATTACCCATTTCTCCAATTTAAAATCAGGAATACCATACCGCAACAAACCTCCCGGTCTGTCATCTCTTTCAAACACCGTAACAGTATGACTCGCATAATTTAATTGTGCGGCTGCTGCTAATCCTGCCGGTCCGCTACCTATCACAGCAATTTTTTTGCCACTGCGCTTGTTTATTTTTTTGGCTTCCACAAATCCCTTGTCAAATGCAATTTCAATAATATGCTTTTCGATTTCTTCAATAGCAATGGCTGGTTGATTAATACCCAACACACAAGATGTTTCGCAAGGTGCAGGGCATATTCTGCCGGTAAATTCAGGAAAGTTATTGGTTGATGAAAGAATATCATAAGCTTCCTTCCACTCTTTACGGTAAACAGCATCGTTGAACTCAGGTATAACATTACCTAAAGGACATCCGTTATGACAAAACGGAACACCACAGTTCATACAACGGCCGCTTTGCTCATTGAGCTTGTCATCGCTATAACGAATAATAAACTCGTTGTAGTCATTCACCCGCTCTTCCACTTTCCTTTTTGCAGGAAGCTCCCTTGTAAATTCTATAAATCCGGTTGGTTTACCCATGAAAAATAATTTATCGTTTCGTATCTGTTATTTTATTACACTTATTTTTTGCCCACTTTTGATTAAAGCTTTTTTGTAATCGGTCGGGAAAACTTTTACAAAATGACGAAGCTGATTTTCAAAATCGCCCAAAATAAATTTGGCAACAGTGCTTCCGGTGTATTCAAAATGCTTTTGAATCATTTGTTTTAATTCTGCAGCATCTTCTTCATTTACCGGGTCCAGGTCTACCATTTCTTTGTTGCAGTTGGTTGAGAATTTTTCCTTCACATCATATACATAAGCAATACCACCGCTCATACCTGCTGCAAAGTTTCTTCCTGTATCCCCAAGTATCACTACTCTTCCACCGGTCATGTATTCACAACCATGATCACCCACACTTTCAACCACTACGTTTGCACCTGAGTTACGAACAGCAAAACGTTCACCTGCTTTACCACGGATAAATGCTTCGCCACTTGTTGCTCCATAAAAAGCAACGTTACCGATGATGATATTATCCTCTGCTGTATAGGTGGCTGATTTATCAGGATAGATGATCAGTTTTGCACCACTCAATCCTTTTCCGAAATAATCATTGGCATCACCTTCCAGTTCAAGCGTTACACCATTTGTATTGAATGCTGCAAAACTTTGTCCGGCTGTACCTTTAAATTTAAAATGTATGGTATCTTCCGGCAATCCTTCGCTGCGATATACTTTCGTGATTTCATTGGAGAGAATTGTTCCGGCAGTACGATCTGTATTTTTGATTTCAAATGAAGCCGTTATTTTTTCTTTTCTTTCAATAGCTGGCTTTGCTGCCTGTAATAATTTCCAATCCAACACATCAGCCAAACCATGATCCTGTTCTTCTGTACAATACAATGATGTGTAAATTGAATTCGGTTCTTTGTATAAGATGGGTGACAGATCTAATTTGCTGAACTTCCAGTGATGAATATTTTCACGCATCTGCAAACTATCTACCTGGCCAATCATTTCATTCACTGTTTTAAAACCAAGTTCAGCCATAATCTCTCTCAACTCCTGTACTAAGAACCTGAAAAAATTCACCACATGATCTGCATTACCTGCAAAACGTTTGCGTAATTCAGGATCCTGTGTGGCAACACCCACAGGGCATGTATTGAGATGGCATTTGCGCATCATGATACAACCTTCAACAACCAATGCAGCTGTTGCAACACCCCACTCTTCAGCACCAAGTAAAGCAGCCACAGCAATGTC
>Ga0163144_10012295_pt1 | contig 17992 bp, 12 predicted proteins | sample OliLak19BULKMAT1_FD_123175 | JGI IMG/M metagenome (GOLD analysis project Ga0163144, IMG submission 123175) | Freshwater microbial mat bacterial communities from Lake Vanda, McMurdo Dry Valleys, Antarctica - Oligotrophic Lake LV.19.BULKMAT1 | ecosystem: Environmental > Aquatic > Freshwater >...
GACTTGGGTGTTCAGTGGTTCAGGCAGCAAGGCTGGAAGCCATTTGCCTTTCAACTGGAGGCCTGGCAAAGTGCTTGGAAAGGAGAAAGCGGGCTTGTAAATGCACCAACTGGCAGCGGAAAAACATATTCGTTATTGATACCCATCTTGCTGGAATACTATGAAAAGAGCGGCAATAAGATAAAACATCACGGTCCGCGTGCTATTTGGATAACGCCCATCCGGGCACTGGCGAAGGAGATAGAATATTCAGCAAAGCGCGCCATTGAGGGATTAAATCTAAACTGGCGGGTTGGCGTGCGCAGTGGTGATACGTCCACACGGGAACGCGCCAAACAAAAAGAGAAGCCTCCCGATTTCCTCATCACCACTCCGGAAAGTTTACACTTGCTGCTATCGCAAAAAGGATATGCCGATTATTTTGCCGGACTGCAAACAATTGTATCAGACGAGTGGCACGAGTTGATCGGATCAAAGCGAGGCGTCTTGATGGAACTTGCCTTGTCGCGACTGAAGGCAGTAAATCCGGCATTAAAAATCTGGGGTATCTCCGCTACCATTGGCAATATGGAGCAATCGCTGCAGGTGTTGTTAGGTAATTATTATAAAACAAAACCGTATCGTATCGTAAAATCAAATATTGAAAAGGAAGTGGAGGTCATTTCCATTTTTCCGGATGAAGTAGAGCGCCTGCCATGGGCGGGTCATTTGGGAATTCAATTGTTGGATAAAGTCATTCCGATCATCATGGAAAGTAAGACTACGTTACTGTTTACCAACACACGTTCCTTTGCAGAAATCTGGTATCAGAAAATTTTAGAAAAAGCACCCGAACTTTCCGGATTGATTGCCATGCACCACGGAAGCATCAGTAAAGAATTGCGCGACTGGGTGGAAGATCAGTTGCACGAAGGAAAATTAAAAGCCGTGGTATGCACATCCAGTTTAGATTTGGGTGTTGACTTCAGGCCTGTGGAAACTGTGATTCAGGTAGGCAGCCCGAAAGGTGTTGCACGATTCTTACAACGTGCCGGCCGTAGCGGACATCAGCCCGGTGCCGTGAGCCGAATCTATTTTTTACCTACGAATATCTTAGAGTTAACAGAAGCAGCCGCTTTGCGCGAAGCGATGAATCGCAAAATTGTGGAAGACAGGATTCCTTATTTACGTTCATTCGATGTATTGATTCAATACCTGATTACACTGGCTGTTTCCGATGGCTTTAAACCAGACGAGATTTTATCGGAGATCAAAAGCACCGTAAGTTTTTCATCCATTTCGGAGGAAGAGTGGCAGTGGGTGCTCGGTTTTGTCACCACAGGTGGCGAAGCGCTCACTGCCTATAATGAATATCGGAAGGTGGTGGTTGAAAACGGAATCTACAAAGTGGAAAACAAGCGCATTGCCATGAAGCACCGGCTTTCGATAGGCACGATCGTGGGTGATAATCTTCTGTACGTGAAATTCATAACAGGCAAATACCTGGGAACGATTGAAGAATATTTTATCTCGCGACTTAATCCCGGTGATGTGTTCTGGTTTGCAGGCAAAAGTCTTGAGCTGGTTCGCATCAAGGAAATGGAAGTGCATGTGCGCAAGTCAAACAAAAAATCCGGAAAGGTGCCTTCGTGGCAAGGAGGGCGCATGCCATTGTCTTCACAGATGAGTGAAATGATCCGCATGAAGATTGATCAGTCAGCCACGAACACTGAAAATGATGAAGAGATGAAATTCCTGCGGCCACTTATGAACTTACAGAAAGAACGTTCGCACCTGCCAAAGAAAAATGAATTTCTGATTGAGTATTTTCATTCTTCGGAAGGCTATCATGTGCTGATGTACCCGTTTGAAGGTAGGTTTGTGCATGAAGGTATGGCTGCCCTCGTGGCATATCGCATCGCCCAAATCAAGCCGATCTCCTTCTCCATCGCAATGAATGATTATGGTTTTGAGTTATTGTCCGACCAGGAAATTCCAATCTATGAAGCTGTAGAAACCAATGTATTGGGAAACGAGAATCTCTTAAAAGACATTCAGGCAAGCATCAACTCCACCGAGATGGCGCGAAGAAAATTCAGAGACATTGCCGCGATCTCCGGATTGATATTTAAAGGATTGCCAGGCCAGAAAGTAAAAGAGAAGCACCTGCAATCCTCCTCACAACTATTCTTCAACGTGTTTCACGAGTATGAATCTCACAACCTGCTTTTGTTACAAGCCTTTGAGGAGGTGATGGATTTTCAACTGGAAGAAGCGAGATTGCGCCAGGCGCTGGATCGCATTGCTCATCAAAAAATAATTATTGCAGAACCCGACAAGCCTACACCTTTTGCTTTTCCAATAATGGTTGATCGCACCCGCGAGAAGCTGACTTCAGAGCGCCTTGAAGATCGGATCAAGAAAATGATGATCAGTTTTTATTAGGCTTACCAGATGGATCTGAAAATCAGGAACAAGGTACCCGCCATCACCATCACCACGGGTAAGGTAAGCAACCAGGCAATTAAAATATTCCGAATCGTTTCAGGCTGAAGATTTTTCACCCCTTTATTTGCCACCATACTTCCGGCAATGCCAGAGGAGAGTACGTGTGTCGTGCTTACCGGCAATCCGAAATAGGTGGATAATCCAATCGTGCTCGCAGCGACTAATTCTGCGCTGGCACCTTGTGCATAGGTGAGATGTTCTTTGCCAATTTTTTCACCCACAGTTTTCACAATCCGTTTCCACCCGATCATGGTGCCTGCACCTAATGAGATGGAGATCATAAATAACACCCAGGTAGGAGAGTAGTCCGTTAGTTTGCGCACGGATTTCATTTCCGCTTTAAGCGTAGTCTTATCGGCTTCACTAAGCCTCACTTCCTCTTTTCCCACCAGAGATTTGATATGCCTATCCATAACCATCACATCTTTTCTAACCCCAAATTTTTCATCTTTTGGTATGGCATTGACGGTTGTTATTGTAGAAAAGGTTTCTTGAAGATGATGGTTCATAAATCGGGTCTCAGAAAGTTTCTTCCGATCAATTATAGAAAGGGTAGTGGAGTCAATGGAAGAGATTACATTTTCAATTTTTGTAAGCGAGCCGGGTATTTTTGTGGGATCAAAATTCACATTGAGAGCAAAATAGGAAGGGACGATTCCAATCAAAATCAACATCACCAGACCAACCCCTTTTTGTCCGTCATTAGATCCATGGAAGAAACTAACCAGCGTACAGGTGATAAAAAGAATTGAACGAATCCAGAATGGTGGTGGTTGATTTTTCTTGGGCTCTTTAAAGAGTGTGTCCCCGGTCTCCGTTTTTTTGGTGGCCGTTCGTATCACATACATTAAAACAATGGTGACTGAAAAACCGAATAATGGTGAGATAAGAAGTGACAAACCTATTTCCTGAGCTTTCCCCCAGTTCACGGCTTCACTGGTTGAACCGGGTAGTAACGAGAAGGCTAATCCCACCCCTAGAATTGAACCGATCAGTGTATGAGAACTCGAACAGGGTATCCCCAGGTACCAAGTAAGAAGATTCCAGAAAATAGCCGATAACAACAGGGCCATTACCATGGATATACTGTGAGAAATGTTTTGGTCGATGAGGGATTCTACGGGCAAAAGATTTACAATCCCCATGGCTACGGCAATACCTCCGGCAAAAACACCTAAGAAATTCCAAAAACCTGACCATATTACGGCCACCCAGGGTTTAAGAGTATTGGTGTAAATCACGGTGGCAACCGCGTTGGCTGTATCATGAAAGCCATTTACGAACTCAAAACCGCAGGCGGCCACAAGACATAAAATAAGAAGAAAGGAGTAGGATAGATCTAAGTCAAACATAGTATAGAATTGTTCGAAATTTACAGGTAAGCCGGATGGCCAATGTTAATCCAATGTTACCATTTTTATTTATGTGTAAATCATTCAGGAGAGAAAAGAAATCCGTCCATACTAATAAAGTTTGATTCCTTCTATTTTGGCTCATAGAGCCATATTTTTAGCCAGCATGGAGATAAAACTATTAGCCGAAAAAGTCGAATTATTACCCCAAAAAGCACTTTGGTTTAAGGCCAGAAAACTGCTTTTGGTGGCCGATTTGCATTTCGGAAAAATCAACCACTTCCGAAAGTCAGGGATACCCGTTCCCGCAAAAGCCAATGACAAAAACACCGAACTTCTCATCAACATACTCAATCAGACTAACCCTGAAAGAATTGTTTTCTTAGGCGATCTCTTTCACAGCCATTACAATGAAGAATGGGAGGTGGTAGGCCAAATCAGAAAGCATTTTTCTGCTTGTTCTTTTGAGTTGGTATTAGGAAACCATGATATTCTAAGTCAGTTGCAGTATGAACGCCATTCGATGATCGTATACCCCAACGAACTTAAGGAAGGTGATTTTCTGTTTACCCATGAGCCGCTGACTACTGTGCCCAAAGGTGCATACAATTTATCAGGGCACCTGCACCCCGGTGTTCAATTAAGAGGTACGGGAAAACAGTCTATGACACTTCCATGCTTCTATTTTGGCAAGCACCAGGGCATTCTTCCGGCTTTTGGTTCGTTCACCGGGTTAGCCAGGGTGAATCCAAAAAAAGACGAGAGAATTTTTGTTATTGCAGAAGATAAAATCATAGCATACACCGATGCGTAGAGGATTACTTTTATTAAGCGCACTTTTTTTTCAACTGCTTGTTCAGGCACAAGACACAACACGCTTATCGTTACTTTTTGTAGGAGACATCATGCAGCACGATTCAAACATTGCGGCTGCATTTAATCCCGTCACCGGCAAATATGATTACTCGGCTTGCTTCGAATATGTCACTCCCATTCTTCAATCAGCCGATTTAACGATTGGTAATCTTGAACTTACCCTGGCGGGTAAACCGTACAAAGGCTATCCGCAATTCAGCGCCCCCAACGAGCTGGCTTACGAACTGAAAAGAGCGGGGTTTGATGTATTGGTCACCGCTAATAACCATAGTGTGGATCGTGGTAAAAAAGGAATTGAGCGCACCATTGATGTACTGGATACACTTACCATGCTGCACACCGGCACGTTCAAAGATTCTGTGGCCAGGGTCCTTACCTATCCGTTGCTGGTAGAAAAAAATGGATTCCGTCTTTCTCTGCTTAACTATACCTATGCCACCAACGGAATTCCGGTTCCTAGTCCGAGCATCGTCAATCTGATCGACACCGTTCAGATCAAAAAAGATCTTGAAAAGGCACGGAGTCAGCAGAGCGATGCCATCATCGTGTTCATGCATTGGGGTGATGAATATCAGAGTCTGCCCAATAAAGAACAAAAGCGATTAACCAACCTATGTTTTCGAGAAGGAGCCAAGCTGGTGATCGGTTCTCATCCGCATGTGCTTCAGCCGATGGAGTGGAGAAAAGAAAAAGACCAGTTGATTGCCTACTCACTCGGAAATTTTGTTTCCGGTCAGCGTCCCCGTTTCCGGGATGGCGGTGCCATGTTGTGGGTTGATCTGCAGAAAGTGAATAAGGATTCTATCTCGTTAACCTCCATCCGCCACGCGAAATATGAATTGGCGTGGGTTCAAAAATCCAATGATGCAAAAAAGGAGTTCGTCATGTTGCCCTTTCGTTATTTTGAATCGGATACTTCGTTTATAGAAGACAAACTTTTGCGCGATGCGTTTGATGTTTTCAGAAAAGATGCGAGGGCGCTGTATGCCAAACACAATGTGAATGTTTCAGAGAAAATAAATAAGGAGAGCTTGGATTCATTGCACTATTCAATCAGGCTTGATTCTTTTTCCGATGATCAGACTAACCTCATTGCGAATAACGTTGTGCTTCAATCGTATGGTTTGGAAAAAGTAACTTATGGAGCGGATCAATGGTATTGGTTGATCGGAAAGTTTTTGAATCGAAAAGATGCAGAACTTGCCTTAGCAGATATTCAAACCCGCACGGAGTTCAAAGATATTCGCATCGTCAGGCGAATAGGAGCGCAGAACAGCTATGGTAACGATGAATAGAGAGGTGATTTTATTTACCCGAAAACATAATTCCAATGGAAACTTCGAATCCGGTAAAATCAACTTTCGCATCTTCATAATTTAGTGTAACGGTTTCAATCGAACTGGTTCCGCCCGTATAACTTCCCGATAGCGGAAATTTGGCAGCACCCATCAGGTAGTTGAATTCAAGTGAAATGGCGAACTGCCGTGTTACATCAAAGGTAAATTCAACACCGGCATGATAGCCAAACCCAGGATTATTTTTATACGTCACCGATGAATTGGCCACCGTCCAGTTTTCATGCGCTCGAATGGCACGATCAAGATTTCCATAGTTTATTTTGTTATCAAATCCGTAGAAGAAGAATCCTCCGCCCTTGATATCAAATTCCACACCATTACCATGTAGTTGAAACACTAGCTCAACGGGCACAAACACGGTGAAGTTAGGCCCCAGCAGCGGATCTTTCGTTTCGAACGGCAGGTCTATGATATTTAATCCGGACATCCGGTATAGAGAGGCCCCTGTTTCAAGGGCGATAAAGCGATTCAAATTAAAACCAACACCACGAATGGAAAACGGACTGATGGGTGTGGAGAAATATCCATTGCGCGGAATGAAATAAGAAAATGAGAGACCAACTTCTTGTGCCGCAGCGGTCAGTGATGTGCCAGCTACCAATAGAGCAACGTAAAGAAATTTCTTCATGTTATCGGGAGTTATAATCGTGAAACAGTTTTTGCATGTATGCTTTGCCAAACGGAAGCTCTTTTTCTTTTCCTTCCTTTTTTAAATAGTTTTGAAGATCGAAATCATAGATGTTTTCGTTATCCGGGGCAACGTAGCCATATCCATTATTGAAAACGTACACGGCAAACGACTTAGCATCCGTGGCCATCATATTTTTGCTGAAAGTAAAGTCGGATGAGTGTTTCCCAAATTGATTTAACAATGTATTGGAAATGTCCGTCTGCACACCGAAGGTTTGTATGCTGGTATCTTGCTTCGCCACAGCACCCCCTAACCACAACATCGGAATTTTAAATCGTTCTTTTTCCTTTAACTCATCCGGGTTTGGGAAACGATGACCATGATCGGCAGTAATGATGATCAGGGTATTATCCCACCAGTCTTTTTTCTTTGCTTGTCGGATAAATTCACCTAAACTTTTATCCGTGTAATAGCACGCGTTAAGGAACTTTGAACTTTCATCATTCCCTTTAAAAACAGGTTCCATTGGAATTTCAAAAGGCTCGTGGCTGCTCAGCGAAAGCATCACTTTAAAAAATGGATTCCGGGCCGTATCACATTCTGCAAGCAGTTGATTGAATACGTAATGATCAGCTACACCCCACTTGGAGTTATCAATGTCGCTATCGAAATCATCGTCCGTGGTGAGGTGGCTAAATCCTGCATTGGTGAGATACGATTCCATATTAGCAAAACCGATATCGCCACCATATACGAAAGAGGTATGATAGCCCAGCTTTTCCATGGCCTTTGGCAAGTAGGGCAGACTCTGTGTTTTGTCGGGATACTTGATGATGGAGGTGCGCGGTTGTGCCGGATACCCGCTTAAAATGGATACGATTCCTTTATCGGTACGGTCTCCGCTGGAATAGAAGTTTGTAAAAAGAATCCCCTCTTCAGTCAGTGAGTTTAGCTCGGGAGTGATGTTGGGTAGTCCACCAAGCGGCTCAATAATTTTTGCAGTAAAACTTTCCAGGATAATGATAATGATGTTGGGTTTTTCGCTTGAGATCAATGGAGTTGTTTGTCCCTCCGTATGGAGGAGTGCATGAAAGTCATCATCATAGTCCTGAACAAAATTCTCCGGATACTTCCGCTTGTTATCACTGGTAACGCTTCTTAGAAAATTCCATACCGGGTTGATACCGGCATGATTGGGAAAGGCTTTTGTTTTATGGAAGTAAACAAACCCTGTATTCAACGGGGCTACACTAAAGCTGCTTCGTATAGGAATGATTAATGCTGCAGTAAGGATCAACCATACGGGCGCCCATTTTTTTTCAAGCGAACTAAGTGTTTTCAGCGCAGGCGCTAATTTTTTCCAATAGACAAATAGAAATGAAACGAAGAGAAAGATGAAAATGAATACTAATACAAGCAGCACGACCGGAGATACGCTGCCCGCAGCCTCCGATCCAATATACATCAGTGGGGTCGAGTTTATTCGGAAGCCCCAATGTTTATAAAGCTCCATATCCGCCACGGTAATGATTGAGCAGAGTATCAAAAATGTAATCGTGAACCCGCCTTGAATCAAGTATACCGCTCGATTAGAAATAAAAGACGAAGCCGTAAAAACCAATCCTGTAATAATCATCCAATAGCCGGTCATTGCGGCATCCATGCGCAATCCCAACGCAAGTGGTGTAAGAATTTCATTTAGTGTTAAGGCAGATGTTTGGGCGTGGAGATAAACAAGAAATAGTATTCTGCCCAAAACAAAAAAAGTTAGCCAGAACAAGCTAAGGAGTCCAAAAAACCGAAGACGATCTTTCATAGTTGGTCGCGAAGATACGAAACCAGCACTACTGTGCCGTTGATAAAAGAAGTGTTTGAATAATTAAATTGGTTAGTATTTTTGACCTTCAATAAAATTCAATTTTATGTCGAATCGATTTCAATCAGCAATTGCAGCAACATTCATAGCCTTAATAAGCCTGATCATTTTTAGTTGCTCGGATAAGAAAACTCCCGCTGATCTGATCATTCGTGGTGGCACTATCTATACAGCGGAAGATTCCAATCCCGTTGTTGAGGCGGTGGCTGTCATCGGAGATAAAATTGTTTACGCTGGCGATTTAAAGAATAGTTCAAAGTTTGAAGGTGAGAATACGAGGGTGATTGATCTGCAGGGGAAAACCATGACCCCTGGATTTATTGAAGGACATGGCCATTTTTTTGGCGTTGGTTATTTTGAGATCGATCTCGATTTAATGAAGGTAAAGAATTATGATGAAATCGTGGAGATGGTTCGTGTTGCGGCTGAAAAGGCACAACCCGGGCAATGGATTTTAGGACGAGGTTGGCATCAGGACAAATGGGATACGGTGCCATCAAAGATGGTGAAGGGTTTTCAAACGCATGAGAAGCTGAGTGCGGTTTCACCAAATAATCCTGTTGTACTTGAACATGCCAGTGGTCATGCCGTGCAGGTAAATGCAAAAGCCATGGAGATTGCAGGTGTTAACCAGTTATCGAAAGAGAGTTTGAAATCTGTTTCTGAAGAAGGAGGAGAGATTATCCGAGATAAGAATGGTAATCCTACCGGAATATTTAATGAATTGGCCACGGGTCTGATTTATAAATACATGCCCGCAGCTGATGATGACCGCGATCGTAAGGCAATTGAGTTGGCCACACAAGCTTGCTTGCGCAATGGCATTACTAGTTTTCAGGATGCCGGTGAGAATAGAAGAAGCATTGATTTTCTACGACAAGCTAAAAATGATGGAACACTTGGCGTTCGGCTTTATGTAATGTTAGGTGGTAATGATAAAACCTTGGTGAATGAATGGTTAAATAAAGGCCCGGAAATTGATTCTTTGAACATGTTAACCATTCGTTCCATTAAACTTTATTGCGATGGGGCTTTAGGTTCAAGAGGTGCATGGCTGCTGGAACCCTATACAGACCGGCCAGATTTTTATGGAATGGCCACAATATCGATGGACTCGGTGTTGGCTACATCGCGCAAGGCTCTCAAATCTGGTTTCCAGGTTTGCTCACATGCTATCGGGGATAGGGCCAACAAAGAAATATTGGATCGCTATGAAATAGCCCTTAAGGAAAACCCGCAAATAAAAGATCATCGGTTCAGAATAGAACACGCACAACACATTGCTCCGAATGATATCCCAAGATTTGGTCGATTAGGTGTGATCCCAGCTATGCAAGCCGTGCACATGTCTTCTGATCGTCCATGGGCTATTGATCGCTTAGGCGAGAAGAGAATCAAGGAAGGTGCCTATATGTGGCAATCACTATTGAAATCAGGTGCAAAAATTGTAAATGGAACAGATGCTCCTGTAGAGCCCATTAATCCGATTGCCTCATTCTTTTCTTCTGTTACGCGACAAACCTTACAAGGCCAGCCATCGGGTGGTTATGAACCAGAAGAAAAAATGACACGGGCACAGGCATTGAAATCGTACACCTTAGATGCCGCCTACGGTGCCTTTGAAGAAAATATAAAAGGATCGATCGCACCCGGCAAACTGGCGGACTTCACGATTTTCTCAAAGGATATTATGACGGTATCTGACGATCAGATTCTATCCACAGAAGTGTCGATAACGATAGTGGGAGGAAAGGTATTATACGAAAAAAAATAAAAAAGCCCCGACTGGTCAGGGCTTTCATAGATTGTAAAGTCAGAAGGTTATTTTAAAAATTTGTGAGCCCGGTCATAGAGCGTCCTTCTGTCTGCAGTTATGGATGGGTCAGAGTAGATCTTTGAAGACAATTCTCCAACGACCGCTTTCTTATATCCCAGCTTTTCAGCAATCAGTTCACAGAAGTGAATCTCGCTTCGAAAAACCTGTCCGTCACTTTTCATGAGTTGAATCAGATGATAGAGATTCTCAAATTTTTCATCTTCTGTAAACGCACTTAAGTCACCGATAGGGGAAGGTCTTTTGAGCATTTCATCAACTTCTTCTTTGGTAAGGCCATTGGCTTTTCCAATCATGTGAATGACTTTGCTTTCTTTTTCTCCCACCGACCTGTCGCTGGCTGCAAGGTTAATTAACACATTCAATTGCTCTTTAATCATAATGGATAATTTTTTTACAAAAATAATTATTGGATTAACGAAATTTAACTCAAAAAACGAATATTTCTTACATCTTGTCAAAAAATGTTACGATTAGTAAATGATCATGCAACCCTGTTTTACCTTGTTGGTCTTTCTATCAAAATGCTCGCATTATGAAAAAGTTGGTTAGTGTAATTTTATTGATTGTTGTTGTTTCCTTTTCGTTTGCTCAGGAAAGTGAAGTTAGGTCGGTAGCGAGTTTCACCGGTGTGAAAGCAGCAGAAGCGATTGATGTGTATCTGAAAAAAGGAGCTAAGGAGAGCGTGCGTGTCGAAACTACCGGTGCCCGGTTATCCGATGTGCTTACGGAAGTGTCAGGAGGTTATTTGAAAATTCACATGCGCGATGGCAGCTATCGAAACCGGAACGTGAAGGTGTATGTGACGTATGTAAGCATCAATAAGGTGTCAGCAAGTTCTGCAGCCAATGTTTTTTCAGAAGGAACCATCCGGGCGGGTTCATTTAATGTGAGTGTCTCCAGTGCTGCTTCCGTAGAATTAGCCATTGAGGCCGAGTCATCAACCGTGGAAGCTTCGAGTGCAGGGGATGTGGTGCTGGAGGGAAAAGTTAAAAGCCTGGAAGTAGAAGCGAGCAGTGCCGGAGAAATTGATGCCTACGGATTGGAGAGTGAGATGGTAGAGGCGGGCGCAAGCAGCGCGGGAAGCATAAAAGTAAATGTAACGAAGCAGTTGGATGCTCATGCGAGCAGCGGTGGAAGTATTCGCTATCGAGGGGCACCGGGCAGAACGAATACTGATTCCAGCAGTGGAGGTTCCGTCAAAAAATCGAACTAAGTTTACTATTAAAACAACCTCGTGTTTTTTCTTATAGAACTGATAAGCCTGCCTTCCTGCTGAAATAATTTATCTTCCTGGCGATTCAATTCCCAGTTGATGTGCGCCAGTTTGAAATTCCTTAAGTACGAAGCCTCCGAATTATTTATAACCAATTGAGGACGTTTAAGCACAAAGTTTTTCATACAAGTAACTTTTTTAACAAATACGTAAAAACAATGGATTTAGTTTAGGCTTTTGTCATCCGCTGAAGATATGAAGCGTCTTTTTCCACTCTATTTCGATAGATGGTTTTGGCAACGTTTGCAATCCCATTCAATTACCGATTAGGGAGATATCACCCGGAATGATCTAATCACCCGAACGAACATCAGTTGCTTGTGTTTTGAATGCAGTGGGTTAATTTTTACCCTATAAAGCCAAAATATTTAGTGCTTTTTTAGAAAAGTATTTCAAAAAATATCTTGATGTATTGAAAAAGGAATAATTTTGCTGCCATCTGTTAAATAAACAACCACTATGGCACAATTAAGATTTGAAGCATTAAAAGGATTAAATGGTCGTGCTAAGGTGCATGTGGAGCCAATTTCTCCCAACATTTCTAAGTTCTTTGGGGAGTACGTGTTCGGCATGGAGCAAATGAGAGCGACTCTGGCACCGGCTGTATTCAAGAAGGTGAGTCAGGCAATTAAAAATCACGAAAAAATTGATGAGACAACGGCAGATGCAGTAGCAGCGGCAGCCAAATCCTGGGCAATTGCCAAAGGCGCTACGCATTTCACTCATTGGTTTCAGCCAATGACCGGTGGAACAGCCGAAAAGCATGACTCTTTCTTCGATGCCTTAGCGGGTATTGAAAAATTTAAGGGAAGTGAGTTGGTTCAACAAGAACCAGATGCATCTTCTTTCCCGAGTGGAGGTATCCGCAGTACTTTCGAAGCACGCGGTTATACTGCCTGGGATCCAACCTCACCGATGTTTTTGTATGGTAAGACCTTGAGTATACCCACCGTTTTCGTTTCCTATACAGGAGAAACACTGGATACAAAATCACCTTTGCTAAAGGCATTGAAGGCGGTGGATATAGCGGCTACCAAAGTTTGTCAGCTATTTGATAAAGACATTCAACATGTAGTAGCATCATTAGGTGCCGAACAGGAATATTTTGCTGTTGATAAGGCATTGTTTAATGCCCGCCCTGATTTAGTCATGGCAGGCCGTACCGTGTTTGGTCATTCACCGGCACGCGGTCAGCAATTGGAAGATCATTACTTCGGCACCATTCCCGGTCGCGTATATGACTTCATGAAGGATTTTGAAATTGAAAGCTGGAAGTTGGGTATACCTGTTCGCACACGTCACAACGAAGTTGCACCCAGCCAGTTTGAAGTGGCTCCTTTGTTTGAAGAAGTCAATGTGGCGAATGACCACAACCAGCTTATGATGGATGTGATGAGCCGCGTAGGTGAAAAACACGATCTTAAGATTCTGTTCCACGAAAAACCCTTTGCCGGTTTGAACGGTAGCGGAAAGCATAATAACTGGTCGTTAATAACCGATACAGGAGTTAACCTCTTTGCACCATCCAGCTCAGCCCGCGATAATTTACTCTTCTTGACCTTCTTCGTCACTACCGTGAAGGCTGTGCATGAACACGCTGATCTGCTTCGCGCAAGTATAGCCACCGCTGGAAATGATTTTCGTCTGGGCGCCAATGAAGCTCCTCCGGCAATCATGTCCGTATTCATCGGATCTCAAATGTCTGCCGTATTGGATGAACTTGAGAAAAAAGGCAATGTGAAGATTGAAAAAGGAGACAACATGTATATGAAGTTGGGTATCGATCAGATTCCTGAAATCATTCTGGATGCCACCGATCGTAACCGCACTTCTCCCTTTGCGTTCACTGGAAATAAATTTGAATTCCGCGCAGTAGGTGGTAGCGACAACTGCGGCACCCCAATGGCAGCCCTGAACCTGATTGTGGCCGAGCAACTCACTCATTTCTTCGAAACAGTAAGTGCGGAAATTGAAAAAGGTGAGGAGAAGAGATTGGCAATTGTTAAGGTGTTGCGCAATTACATAAAGGAATCAAAAGCGATACGATTTGAGGGAGATGGTTATTCTGATGAGTGGGTAAAAGAGGCAGAAAAAAGAGGCCTTAGCAACATCAAGAATATGCCACACGCCATCGAAGGATATGTGTCCAAGAAATCATTGGCGCTTTTTGAGAAGCATGAAGTGATGAATCATAAGGAAGTAGAAGCACGTAACGAAATAAAGTTGGAGAGCTATATTAAGAAGGTGCAGATCGAAGCGCGAGTAATTGGAGATCTGGCCATGAATCACATTATTCCTACTGCTATTGCTTATCAGAACAAGTTGATTCAAAATGCGAATGGCTTGAAGGGACTAGGTGTTGATAATAACGCTGTCCTACAAACTATCAGGGAAATCTCTGGTCATATTGAGACTATTAAAAACGGTACACGCGAAATGGTTGAAGAGCGCAAGCGCATCAACAAGATCACGGATACTCATAAGCGTGCGTTTGCCTACTGCGATGACATCAAGGAAAAATACTTTGATAAAATCCGCGATGCCGTAGACAAATTGGAACTCCTGGTGGATGACGAAGATTGGCCGTTGGTTAAATACAGAGAGTTGCTTTTCCTTAGATAAGTAATTCTTTCCTTAAAGTTTGAAGCCTGTTTTCTTAGAGAACAGGCTTCATTGTTTTTTAGCAGTTTTTGAATGCTGGTTAATCATTTCTGTGATTGCAGCGTTGATGATTTCCGGATTGGACCATGGTACAAAGTGATCCATGGTATCGACCATCACCAGGGTTACGGGCGCATTCACCATTTTTTCTTTTGCAAAAAACGCATTTTCATAAGGAACAAATCTGTCTTTTTTTCCTTGAATCACAATGGTGGGCGTCATCACCTTTTGCCACAAGGGCAACATGTTTTCTAACTGTGGTTTGAGTTGATAAAGTTCATCATTGGATGCACGAAAGGAACGCGGCAATATCCATCTTAAAAAAGGAGTGGCTAACGGAGCACGAAACCATTCATTTGGTTCCAACTTCGGATCAATTGATGGGGCAACCATGATCAACCCATCAACTAGTTCTGGATAATCCATGGCAACACGGGCAATTAAAGGCCCGCCCAATGAATGACCTACCAGGAATACAGGCCGGTTGTTTTTGGTTTTTTTAATGACGGATTTTAATAATTCAGCTTGCTTTTGCAACGATGGTTCTGCGTTCCCAAAATTGGCAGAACCAAATCCAGGCCTGTCTACTGAAATAAGTTGAGCCTGGTGAAGCAAAGAACTGTCTCCCAGAAAATCAATGAACGCGCTTAATGAGCCAGGGGAGCCATGAACAAAAATGACCAAGGGTTTATCGTCATCGCCAACAATCACATAATTAACGATCCGAAATCCTTCTCTGTAATTAATGATACGGCCTTTTTGCTTTTTATCTGCAAAGTAAGAATTGATCTCAGACGAACTCATTCGGAATTGCAGACAGGAGTGCAGTGTGCCGGCCAGAATGATTAATAGGAAAAGACTAAGAATCCATTTTTTTGCTTTTCCATTCTTCTTCATATCCATTATTCGATTCGAAGAATTTTTTTGTATTCAGATTGATTGTGCAAAACCTCCATAGCCTTTTTTACTTCGTTGTCATTTTTAAATCGGACCTCCACCGTACCCTTTTCAAAATAATAACGCGATACAATCTCTTCTTCTAAAAACGGTTTGATCTGGTCTTTGAAATTGATCAGATCATTCTTTCTTCCATCCGCAATGCGGGCCTTTATCAAATCCAGTTGAGGTTTTAAATCATCATAGGATCTTTCTCTTTTCGCCAAGGCAACCAGGTTATTTAACTCTGTCTCCAACGAGGATTCATAAGTGACGGCTTTCGTTTTTGACCAGGTCACAAACTCCTGATACTCCTGATCGGTTAGTGAAAAACTCTTAGCCTCTGGTATGGTAGCGTGTGCATACGCATACTGTGTTGCAAAATCAAAAAGAAGTCCTTCACGGAAAAGCACCTGCGTTACCATAGCTGGTTCATCTGATTCTATTTTCACATCGGGGTCAATACCTCCGCCATCAAATACTTTTCTGCCGCGGGTTGTGCTGAATTCTTTTTTCAAAGAATCAGGAATACTGCCGGCACTTCCATCTTCCCTCCGGTGCGAGTAATCCAATACCTGAATGCAGCGACCGGTAGGAGTATAGTATTTTGCAGTCGTTATTTTTACCTGTGAGTTGTAGGATAGTGGTCGTGGAATTTGCACCAATCCCTTGCCGTAAGATCGTTCGCCCAACACTAACGCTCTGTCATAATCTTGTAGTGTGCCCGCCACAATTTCAGAAGCAGAGGCACTACCACGATTGATAATAACGACTATAGGAATCTCTAAATCAACAGGATTATTTAACGTCTCATACGTGATATTGTTCTCGGTCACTTTCCCCTTTGTGTCCACCACCTTTTTTCCTTTTGGAATAAATATGTTGCAGATATTAACCGCCTCATGTAAAAGACCTCCGGGGTTACCGCGCAGATCCAGGATAATGTGTTTTGCCCCTTTTTCTTTGAGTGCCACCACTGCATTTTTTACTTCTTTACCGGCATCAACCGTGAACTCAGTGAGTTGCACATAGCCTATATCAGGAGCAATCATTCCAAAATAAGGCACGTTGCTGATTTTGATTTTCTCACGCTTAAACTCAATATTGATCGGATCTTTTTGTCCCATTCTTTTCACGGTGAGTTTAACCGGAGTACCTACCTGACCTCTCATCAGGTGGTTGGCTTCCTCCAGGGTGAGTTTGGAAAGATCAACACCGTCCATCTTTAGCACTTCATCACCAATCTTCAAACCATTTTTGAAAGCAGGATATTCTTCATACACCATGGTGACTACGGTGCGATTACCCATGGTTCGGGTTACCGCTCCAATGCCGCCATACTGTCCTGTGTTTTGAGTGCGAAAGTCTTCTACCTGATCTTCAGAAATGAAATTGGTATATGGATCAAGTGACCCCAGCATCGCATCGATGCCGATGCGGATTGTTTTATTGGGGTTGATTTCATCCACATAGAGATTATTCACCTCTTTGAATACGGAGGCAAAAATTTCAAGGTTTTTAGCAATTTCAAAATAGCGTTCGGCAGGAGGTGTGAATGATAACGAAATCACCGCCACGGCAATCACACAGATACCAACAATCTTCTTTTTCATATAGCCTAAGGATGATTTGAACAATTCAATTACTAGTTTTAAAGATACGTATACCGTCTTACTTAGTTGAAGAGGTTAACATTTATTTTACAGGTTTAGATCCATCGCCCATAAAATTAGCTACTTTAGAATTCCCAAAATCTCAAAAACAATGATGAACAGATTAAAACAGGTTTTCTATGCACTGGCAGCCACACTGGTGATTGTTGCCTGCTCGGAGAAAAGCAAATATGAAACAAAGACCGCTGAAAGTAACGGTTACACGTATGAGTATGTAACGAATGATCCGTTGAAAGTTCGGATTTATACTCTAAAGAATGGATTGAAGGTATATCTGAGTCAATATGCGATTGCACCACGCATTCAAACTCAAATTGCTGTGAAGGCAGGTGGAAAAAATGATCCGGCTACAAACACAGGGCTCGCACACTATCTCGAGCACATCATGTTTAAGGGCACGGCTGATTTCGGTTCATTGAATTGGACGAGTGAAACTATATTATTGGATAGCATCGAGCATATGTTTACTACGTACGGTAAACTCACCGATTCTGTAGAACGCGCCAGGTATTATAAAATGATCGACCAGGTTTCCAGTGATGCAGCGAAACTTGCTATTGCTAACGAATATGATAAAATGGTAGGCGAGATTGGTGCGCAAGGTACTAACGCGTATACCACTGAGGACCGAACAGTTTATATCAATGATATCCCAGCTAATCAGGTTGAAAATTGGTTGGAGATAGAAGGGAATCGATTTAAAAAAATTGTACCCAGGTTATTTCACACCGAGCTGGAGGCTGTATATGAAGAAAAGAACATGAGTCTGGATAACGATTATTGGAAGACCTATGAAACGCTTTACCGTACCATGTTTGCAAAACATCCTTACGGAACACAAACTGTAATTGGTACAATTGATCATCTAAAGAATCCTTCCATTACCGAGATAAAGAAATATTTTGACACCTATTACAGACCTAACAATGTAGCTATTTGTATGAGCGGTGATCTGGATTATGATAAAACCATCGCTATGATTGAAAAATATTTTGGTGATTGGAAAACCAATGAATCCTTGCCGCAGTGGAC
>Ga0163144_10012296_pt1 | contig 17992 bp, 12 predicted proteins | sample OliLak19BULKMAT1_FD_123175 | JGI IMG/M metagenome (GOLD analysis project Ga0163144, IMG submission 123175) | Freshwater microbial mat bacterial communities from Lake Vanda, McMurdo Dry Valleys, Antarctica - Oligotrophic Lake LV.19.BULKMAT1 | ecosystem: Environmental > Aquatic > Freshwater >...
CTGCTGACGAGCAGATTGAGGCGGCCGTTGGTGGTCGCGTCGGCGGCGAGGGCGGCGCGAAGGTAAGCATCAAAGCCGCGGTTGGGCACGGCGAGCGCGGGGCCGCTGACGCTGAAGGCGAAGCGACCGAGGTTCTGGACGGTGGCACCCGGGGCGAGGGCGAGGCCTGCGGAATCAAAGGCCTGCCCTACGGCGAGCGGCGCGGGCTCGAAGCTCGTCGGCACGCCCGCGATCAGGCCGGTGACGTTGTTGGAGACGTCGCGGGGGCTGGCGGCGGGCCCGCCGAAGTCGACGGGGAACGCGTTGCGGACGTTGTACGTCCCGCTGGGCGCATAGGGCGTGTTCTCGGCGTAGGTCGCCGCGGTGAAGGCGTTGCGGTAGGCGACGGCGTAGAGCTCAACGGGGCGGCCGGCGTCTACGTCAAGCGTGCGGTTGGGGTCGGCGGGCTGGGTCTGGCTGCCGGGGAAGAGGTAGGTGGTGACGGGGTCTTGCGTGGCGTCGAAGGTGATGGCCTCTGAGGGCGCGGCGACGTTGACATAGGCCGAAAGCTCGACGAGTTCGACGCGGTAACGGCTGAGCGGGAACGGGCCGGTGAGGGTGCCGGTGAGGTCAAAGCCGACGAGGAACTCGCTGTCGCGGTCGTCGAAGGCGGTGCCGGTGTCGTTGGCCCAGAGGGTTGTAAAGGTTGGCGCGCCGGTGGAGCGTCCGCTGAAGTCGCCAAAGGGGTAGACCCAGCGATCGATGGTTGGCGTGGTGATGGTGCGCTCGATCACGGCGGGCACCGCGGCGAGGGCGACTGGCGCGCCTGTGGCGGCGAGGAGGGCGGCAACGAGGGTGGAAAAGTTCAAGGCGGAGCGTCTGGAAACGGGAGCGCTCGCCGAGGCAATGGGCGTGGTCATCGGTCGTTTTCCTAGGTCGTGGCGGTGTACCACGCGGGCTCGAGTGACGATAGGCATAACGGGGCTAGAATGAATGCGATGCGAGGATCTTTTACCCTTTTTCGGCCGAACCCGAGATCTTCTCGGGCCTTCACGCTCGTTGAGCTGCTGGTGGTGGTCGCGATCGTCGGGGTGCTGGTGAGCATCCTTGTGCCGGCGCTGGCCAAAGCGCGGGCGCTGGCGCGCCAGAGCCGTGAGTCCAGCGGGGGCCAGCAGTTGATGCTGGCTTATCAGGCCTATTCGACGGATTTCAAAGAGCGTCTGATGACCGGGTACGGCCCACGCTCGATCATCGCGCGCGACCAGGCGGGGGGCCTGATTCAGGGCACGCCGGCGTGGCGGTACCCGTGGCGGATCGTGCCGTATATGGACTACAGCTTCGCGGGGCTTTACGACGACCAGCGCTTGCTGGAGAGCTACCGCCAACGGACCGGCGAGTACCAGTACATCGTGTCGGTGACGCCCAGCCTGGGGCTGAACACCGACTTTGTCGGCGGCGACGTGGACAACGGTCTCGCGTTCAACCAGGCGGGCGTCGCGGCGTACGGGGCGTTCTACGCGCGGCGCATCGCGGATGTGCCGGACCCCTCGAAGCTGCTGGTGTTCTGCTCAGCGCGCGGGGCTGATCCGCTGATCGGGCCTGCGCCGGTGAACGGGTTCCACCGCGTGCAGTCGCCACGGTTCCTCGTGTCACGCTGGAACGAGGGGGCGTTTGATCCCAGCAGCGAGCCCTCGGCTTTCGGGCACGTACACCCGAGGTATGTCGGCTCGGCGGTCGTGGCCCACTTCGACGGGCACGTTCAGCAACTAACGCTCGATGAGCTGCGAGACATGCGCCGGTGGGCACCCAAGGCGAGCACGCCTGATTGGGTCGTTCGCACCATGAGCGGCAAGTAGCGATGTTCGCTGCCCCTTTGGGTGAGCCACAAAGGCGTGATATTACATTTCAGATTCATGCGTTCGTGGGGGTTGAACTGCCCGGACGCTGTGTTATGTTCTTAGTGCCTTTGTCCGACCTTAGGAGAGGGTGTTAGGGGCGGAGGGTCCGGGGCCTTCTGAAAGGGCGTCTATTCGTCCGGCTGAGCTACAGCGCAGCGGGCGGACGGACAAGGTTTTGGGAGAGTTCGGCTGCTTCGAGTCGGTCGCGTTGGCGGGTTCCCCGTTCGGCGTGGGCGACCGGGCCGCGTGTGCGGCAGTTGGCCGCTGGTCCGGTCCCGGGCGAGTCCGGTGTGTCGGTTTGCAAGCAAGGAGCAGGCGTATGAGTCATGTTCTGGCGCGTCGGCGGCGTTCGGGGGGCTTCACGCTCATCGAGCTGTTGGTGGTGATCGCGATTATCGCGCTGCTGGTGGCGATCCTGCTACCGGCGCTGGCAAAGGCGCGGGCCTTGGCGAAGATGACCCGCGAGTTGGCATTGGCCCACGACAACGCGCGCGCTTCGGCGTTGTATAGCTTTGACTACAAAGACAAGGTGGTGCCGTCTGGGCCCGATTGGGCCTGGATCCACCCCGGGAGCAGCCCTTCGAAGCTCTGGATGAGGGCGATGGACGCATTCCCGTCCAGGCCGAACTCGAACCACATCGCGGGCGGCGCCGCCAAGTCATGGGTTTGGCATCTTTACACGATCATTGCGATGCCGCCGTCGGCCATCCAGCTCGATACCGCCACGTTCGACAACTTCAACGCCCGGCTTAAAAATCCCGGGCCTGAGTCGGGCGCGCATCCTGAATGGTCCAATACCAACGGCGACCAGTACGCTCATAGCGCCTTCGCCGCCCACCCGACGCTTGGGATGAATGCGATCTTCCTTGGTGGTGCGCGCAACTTCGGGGCCTTCACGGGCACCAATGGTGCTGAGGTTCTGCCGAAGCCGCACTATGTCCGCACCTGGAGCGAGCTACGAGCGCCCGGAAACTTTATCTGTTACTCGTCGGCTCGGAGCACCGAGGTTCAAGGTACGACCTATTGGAACTGGTTTGCTAACATCGGAAGCCAGCCCAACAAGGTGGTCCATCCGGGCGGGTGGATGGTGGGCCCGCCGTCGAACATCGGTGGTCTGCGGCGCGGTAGCTGGGCGGGCTGGTTGTCGGACGCCGCGTCAGGCACCCCAACGCCCCGGGTCGTTGGCGCGAGATGGAAACCGACGTCGCTGCCCGCCACATTCGGTGGTCTCGACTTCCGCCATCAGGAGCGAGCGGTCGTCAACTTTGCCGACGGCCACTCTGATTCGCAAGGGATCGACTTCTTCCGGGACATGCGCCGGTGGTCAAATCGCGCGACAGATGCGGACTGGGTCTTTAGTCAGAATGCGAACTAAGTCTATACTGTTCTGGACCAATGACCCAACTTTAGGAGTAGACTCGGGCCTCCTTGCCGCAAGCGGCCAGAGGCCCTTTTCAATCTGGCAGCCGTTGGTTGGAGACCTTCGCTCATGACGAATCGGACGGACATCGAACATGCGGCGGCGACGCCCGGCTTGGCTCGCCCGCAACGCAATCAGAGTTCAACAAGAAAGTTGACGCTCGCTTTGTTGGCTCTCGCTGTGGCCGGGCTTCTGATCGGCTACCAGGTTCTGTCGCGCAGGCCGCAGTCGATCTCCAGGCCGTTCGCGCCGGCGGTCGAGATGTTGACGAGCATCGCGGACCAGCTTGCCAGCAGCGAGCGGCTCTTTGACGGCGTCCAGTGGTCGGCGTCTGAAGACGGGCAGCGCGTGGTTGTATCAGGCACGGTTCGCTCTCAGGCGGACCTTGAGAAGATCAAGGCGCTCTTTGCGAGCGGGAAGCCTCAGGTGCCGGTCGACTATTCGCTACGGGTTGGTCGGTAAGGCCGCCGCGCCGCGGTGCGCACCAGCCTACTCTCGCGCCATGTCTGAGCACAGTCGCCAGAGCGTTGAGGGGACGGATAGTCTCGGGTCGTCGGCTGGTAACAACGGGGCCGCCAACGCCCGCAAGCGTCGTTTCATGGGGCTCGCCGCCGGGGCGGTCATCGTGGCCTGCGCGGCGTACATCGGTTGGAGCCTGCGCCCGAGTCCGCCTGTGGTGATGCCGACGGCGGCGTCTACGCCGTTTCTGGCAGACCTGGCAAGCCGACTGGGCCCACGGGTGTTGCAGATGCCCGAGGTGACGATGAGCGCGTCTGAAGACGGGGCCGGGGCGGTCATCGCGGGCAAGGTGAAGAGCGAGGCGCTGCTGAGGGAACTTCGGGCGGCCGTGGACGCCTCGCAGCCCAAGGTCCAAGTGACGTTTGAAGTTCGCGTCGGTCCATGAGCGTTGCCGGAGCGGACCGACCTCCGTGTCTAACGCATCGATGGGACGGTGCTCGACGCACGCAGCTAACTGGCCAGCGGGCTCTCACCGGCGGCAGATTTGAGGGATTTTTCGGCGACGTGAAGAGATTTGATTGGAGTTTGGTAGGATAGGGCTTGGGTTTTCAGGGTCCAGAGTCCCGGTCTTTTGACGAGCAAAGTTGTTCTAGATTTTCGCGAATCGTGTGTTTGGGCCATTGACAGGGCCGATCCATCGAGTACCTTTCAGAGCCCTTCAGTGGGTGTGTTCTTGCCCTGTGGCCCAATTCGCGCTGCCCGTTCTGGGCGGCCCGGCCCCGGGCAGTGCAGTCCTCTTGCCAGGAGCGTGCATATGCGGTCGATCCGAAACGCCTTTACCCTTATCGAATTGCTGGTGGTCATCGCGATTATCGCTTTGCTTGTCTCGATTCTGCTGCCGGCGTTGCAGGCGGCCCGTGAAGAAGCCCGCAAGGTGGTCGTGCTGGTCCAGGGCCAGCAGATGGGCGTTACGCACATTACTTACTCGGCAGACATGAAGGAATTCTTTGTGCCCGCAGGCCCGCACTGGGACTGGACGCACGGCAACCACCCCTTCATCATGACTCTGGGTGATCCGTGGCTGGGCCGCAAGTTGACCGCCGACCAGGGTGGGATCCCCCAGGGCCAGATCCCCCAGGGTCAGAGCCCCGAGAGGGACCCGCGCGGGACAGACTCAATCGGGTTTGACGAGCACGACAAGGCCGCGATGGCGGCGGCAGCGTCGCGCAGGAGCGGCGTGATCATGACCGGCTCGGCCCTGAAAACCTGGCCGATCCACGTGATGGCGCACATGGGCCTGAAGCCCTCGCAGATCAGCGTCGATCCGAACGACAACGAAGACTTCCGTCGTCGCCCAACCGGCAACGCCACGAGCGGCACGCACTATCCGTCGGTGGGGAGCGTGCAGTCGGCGTATGGGTGGCACCCAACCTTCGGCATGAACGGCGTGTATATCGGCGGTTCGTACAGCCACGGCGCGTTCAACTCCCGTCGCGCGTTCAACGTCGCCGGCGGCACCAACCCCAGGACCGCGGGCGGGATGTTCTATATTCGCCGGGTCAGCGAGGTTCTCAACCCGGGCATGATGATCCTCGGGGCTCTGGCCCACGGCGGCGACGTTGCGACCAGCGGCACGTGGCACAACTACGGGCTCAATCGCCCCAACGCCGGCAGAATTCGCCAAGGTTACTGGCTCGTCACCCCACCCAAGGCTCACCCGGTGGGCCGCGGAAGTGGCTGGTCGATGGCGAATCCGTGGCGCGCTGATGTGAACTTTCGGCCTCACCGCAACATGCTGGATCGCAATGGCACGCCCTACGTGGTCAGTGACTTCGGCAACATCAACTTCGGGCGCTTCAACGGGCAGAGCATCTTCTTCCGGACCGATGGCAGCGCCTTCGCCGCCCGCCAGGGCGAGGTCCGCGACATGCGGATGTGGTCCGCCCAGGCCACCAGCGCTGACTGGACTCACGTCCGCTGAGGTTGGCCGCAAGCTGACGACGTCCGATGAGTGAAGTGGTACTCACAAGGTCCTGGCCCGCGCCGGGACCTTTTCATTGATGCCGATCGCGGACTGGTGAGACGCGGGCTTTCGGGCGTGACCCGCGCGGGTTGTGGGCGGTATCCTCCGCCCATGACTGGCGGTGCACCGATGACGTCTGGTACGGGTGATGGGTTGCTTGGCCCGGGCGGGGCTGCCGAGCCGCGCAGCGCGTTTGTGCGCGAGATGCAGGCGCGCGGGCTGGTGCAGCAGTGCACCGACCTGTCGGGCCTGGACGCGCATTTGTTTGCTGCAAGCGGTGCTAGTGGTGCAAGTGGCGCCGGGGGGGCGGGCCCAGACCGGCTCGCGTACGTGGGGTTTGATCCGACGGCCGACAGCCTGACCATCGGGAACCTGGTGGGGATCATGGCGCTGGCCCGCTGGCAGCGTGCGGGGCACACGCCGGTGGCGGTCATGGGCGGTGCGACGGGGCTGATCGGCGATCCTTCGGGCAAGACCAGCGAGCGGACGCTCAGCAGCAGGGAAGATATCGCCGCGCGTGTTGACCGGATCGCGGGGATCTTTCGAAATGGCGAGCTGTTCGAGCGGGTTGAGGGTGGGGGCGGCGCTGCAAGCGCTGGCGGCGGCGCCGGCGCACTGCGGATCGTCAACAACATCGAGTGGCTCGGCGAGCTTGGGTTCCTTGACGCGCTGCGCGAGATCGGCAAGCACTTCTCGGTCAACATGATGATTCAGAAGGACTCGGTCAAGGAGCGGCTGAACAACCGCGACCAGGGCATTAGCTACACCGAGTTCAGCTACATGCTGCTGCAGGCCTACGACTTTGCCTGGCTGCACGAGTACAAAGGCGTGACCGTGCAGATGGGCGGGAGCGACCAGTACGGGAACATCGTGGTGGGGCTAGACCTGATCGGCAAGCGGTTCCATTCGCAGCAAGGTGTTAGGCAGGCGGCCCAGCAGGGAGGCCAGCACGCGGTCGCGCCCAAGGGCTTTGGACTGACGTGGCCGCTGATGACCAAGGCCGACGGGACCAAGTTTGGCAAGAGCGAGACCGGCGCCGTCTGGCTGAGCGCTGATCGCACGAGCCCGTACGCGTACTACCAGTTCTGGCTCAACGCCGCGGACGCGGATGTGGGGCGGCTGCTGCACACGTACACGTTCTTGGAGGTTGATCGGATCGCGGCCCTGCTGGCCGGCCACGCGGCCAACCCCGGCGCGCGCGAGGCGCAGCGGACTTTGGCGCGCGAGGCGACGCGAATTATCCATGGCCCCAGCGAGCTGGCGCGGGCGGAGGCGGCGGGGGCGGCGCTGTTTAGCGGCGATGTGCGCGGGCTGGACGCCGCGACGCTCGGCGAAGTCTTCGCGGGCGTTGCGAGCACCGATCACGCTCGCGGGCTGCTTGATGGCGAGGGCGCTTTGCTGCTGGACGTGCTGGCGACCAGCAGCCTGGCCAAGAGCAAGAGCGAGGCACGCCAGTTCTTGGGCGAGGGCTCGGTCTCGGTCAACGGCGTCAAGGCCGATGTGGCGCGGCGGCTGGTCGCGGCTGACCTGCTCGCGGGCGGGGTCATCACGCTGCGCCGCGGCAAGAAGACCTGGCACCTGACGCGCTGGCTGTGATCTGTTGGGGCTCACGCGCTAGGGCTCACGCGCTAGCGCTCACGTGTCGGGCGAGTGCAATGGCCAACACACGTGCGGGGCCCGTGGGTTCGAGCTACGGCTAAGGTTGCGGCATGGACCCACAGCCGATCCGCTCGTACCGCGCTCTCTGGCACGCCGCGACCAACACTGGGCGGATCGTTCTCAAGCTTGAGGAAGGGGAGCCCATCTCGGTCAAAGTGGACTCGCCCGGCGAGCTGGCGGCGATGGACGAGTTGCTTCGGCACCACCAGTGCTACTGGGACAAGGCCGAGCAGTTGCTCGTGACGGCCTGGCAGACGCCGGGGCGCTGAAATGCGTGTCGCTGGCTCGGGGGCCGGGCTTCTAAATCAGTGCGCGAGAGCGACCGCCAGCAGCGTCTGGTCATCGCTGGCCGCGTGTGGGCCTTGGTGGGCCGCGACAGCCCGCTGCACGCTGTTGACGACACCCTCGGGCCCGGGCGGCGCGAGGCGAACGGCTTCAATAAGCCGCGTTTGGCCCAACAACTTGTGCGCGGGGTTCATCGCGTCGGGCACGCCGTCGGTGAGCAGCAGCAGCACGTCTCCGGGTTCGAGGGTCAGTCTTTGTGTCGCTGGTGTAACGTGCTCGAGCACGCCAAGCAGCTCGCAGGCCTCGCCGGTAACCTCCGCCGTATGGCCGGAGCGCCGGCGGACAATCGGCGCAGGGTGCCCGGCACGTGCGAGCTCAACCTCGCCGGTGGCAGGGTCGATCGCGGCGGCGGCGGCGGTGACGAACCGACCCTCCAGCGGGGTGCGGGCCAGCTCGCGGTTGAGCAGCACCAGCACGTCGGCGGCGCTGGCGGCCCGCGGGGCAATCGCTGAATGCAGCAGCGCGCGGACCATCGCCATCACCGTCGCGGCGCCGGGCCCGTGCCCAGAGACATCTGCCACCAGCGCGCACCAGCGACCGTCGGGCAGCGGCAGCAGGTCGTAATAATCACCCCCGGCACGCTGGCTGGTGACGTACCCGGCGTGAAGCGAAAGACCCGGGACTGTGAGCAACTGCGGCAGCAAGCTGCGCTGCACGCGCCCCACGCCCTCAAACTCAGCTTCGAGACGGCGGTTCAGCTCACGGACCTGGCCCATCAGCAGCAGCATGCTGGTGGTGCCGCCCATCAGATTGCCCACCAGCAAGGCGCGCTCAAGCTCCTCAACGCCGAAGGCACGGCGCTCGCGGCTGAAGGTAATGGACCAGTACTGGACCTGGCCCTGGATGAACAGCGGCACGGCCATGGCGCTGTTGAAGCCCGCCGAGACCGGGCCGATCACTTCGTCTGGCACCAGCCCGTCAAGGTGCTCGAAGAGGCGCGGGGTTGGGCGCGCAACCAGCGTGCCGATGAGCCCGCCGGTGCGGGTCATCTGCCACTCGGGGTTAAGGCGGGCGTCTTGCAGCTCAAGCTGGCCGGCCTGAAGGGCGGGGATGTCAATGCGGCGGAAGATGCGGTACTCGCCGGGGATGTTCGAGCGCGTCATCACGGTGACGAGGTAGTCGCCCGCGTGGTGGCGGTAGTAGACCTTGGTGAACTCACGGACGACGTCGAGCGGCGAGCCAGCGTTGCTGACGCGCTCAACCATCGACATGATCGCACCCAGACGCTGGTCGCTGGAGAGGTCCAACTCGCCGCTGGGCAGCGTGCGGTTACTCACGGCAGATGGTAAGCGGGCGGCCACGCGGGCAGGCCTCGGTGTTGGGCCCAAAGCCGGCCCCAAAGCTGGGCCCAAAGCACAGCTTGGCGCCGGGCTTGGCGATGACCAGGGCGAGCAGTGTCGGGCGGTGCGTGAGGTGCGCACCGTTTCTACCCTGAACCCCGGTGCAGCAGCCCCCCGACAACCCGCCGCCGGACGAGCAATTGCCGGTGGGCGATGACCGGCGTTCGCGCGCGGAGGGGGCTCAACGCCGGGGCTCAAACTCGGGCGAGCGTGGCGGTTCGAGTGATTCTGGTGGTCGTGGTGTGCCATCGCCGCAGGGCCTGCGAGATCTGATCGACCGCGGGATGATCGCCGACGGGCCACGTTTACGCGGGAGGCTGTCGAATTTGCTGCGCGAGGCCCGGGGGCCCGACGACCCGCGGATCGCTCAACTGCACGCGGAGATCGAGCGGTCGGCGCGTCGCGCGCGGGCTCGAGCTGAGCTTGCGCCCAAGCCAGCGTTCAACCTTGACCTGCCCGTGCTGGCGCGGCGCGAGGACATCACCCGCGCCATCGCCAAGCACCAGGTCACGGTCATCTGCGGCGAGACCGGCTCGGGCAAGACCACGCAGCTCCCGCAGATCTGCTTGGACCTTGGCCTGGGCCAACGCGGGATGATCGGGCACACTCAGCCGCGGCGGATCGCGGCCCGAGCGGTCGCGCAGCGCCTGGCCGACGAGCTTGGCACCGCCCTTGGTCCGCGCGGCGCGGTGGGCTACAAGGTCCGCTTCGGTGATGAGACCAGCGAGGCCACGCTGATCAAGCTGATGACCGATGGCGTGCTGCTGGCAGAGATGGTCCACGACCGCGACCTGCTGGCGTACGACACGATCATCATCGATGAAGCGCACGAACGCTCGCTGAACATCGACTTTTTGCTGGGGTACCTGCGGCGGCTGCTGCCACGCAGGCCAGACCTCAAGGTCATCATCACCAGCGCGACAATCGACCCGCTGCGGTTGAGCGACCACTTTGGTGGGCCGAGTGTCTGCCCGGTGGTCGAGATCTCGGGGCGGACGTTCCCGGTCGAGGTGCGGTACACCGCCGTAGAGGAGGTCGAGGCCGACGACTTTGAGACCAACGAGGAGCGTGCGGTTCTCGACGCGATCGACGCGCTGACGCGCCCGGGGATGCCGCGGGGTGATATTTTGGTCTTTCTGCCGGGCGAGCGTGAGATCCGCCTGACCGGCGAGTATCTGCGCAAGCAGCTCCCGGCGATCTTCGGGCACGGCGAGTACGAGATCGTCCCTTTGTACGCGCGGCTGAGCCCGCAGGATCAGCAGAAGGTTTTCTCGCCCAGCCGGGGCGTGCGTGTGGTGCTCTCAACGAACGTGGCAGAGACGTCTTTGACGGTGCCGGGGATCCGGTACGTGATTGACAGCGGACTGGCGCGGATCAGCCGTTACAGCCACCGCACGAAGGTGCAGCGACTTCCGATCGAGCCGATCAGCCGTGCCAGCGCCGCGCAGCGTGCGGGGCGTTGCGGGCGCGTGGCCGAGGGCGTGTGCTACCGCCTGTACAGCCAGCAGGACTTCGATGCGCGCCCGGCGTTTACCGACCCCGAGATTCTGCGGACGAATTTGGCGAGCGTGATTCTGCAGATGAAGGCGCTGCGGCTTGGCGCGGTGGAGGACTTCCCGTTTGTCGAGCCGCCCGACGCGCGGATGGTCCGCGACGGGTACGACACGCTGCTAGAGCTTGGCGCGGTGGACGAGGCGGGCGAGCTGACAACCATCGGCCAGCAGTTGGCACGGCTGCCTGCGGACCCGCGGATCGCGCGGATGCTTTTGGCGGCCCAGGAGCACGGCGCGCTCGATGAGGTGCTGGCGATTGCCTCTGCGCTGAGCGCGCAGGACCCGCGCGACCGCCCGATGGACAAGCAGCAGGCGGCGGACCAGGCCCACGCGCAGTTCAAGGCCGAAGGATCTGACTTTCTGGGGCTCTTGAACATCTGGGAGGCGTACCGCGCCGCGCGTGAGGAACTCAGCCACAGCCGCCTGCGGGGCTGGTGCCGTGAGCGGTTTCTGTCGTTCAACCGCGTGCGTGAGTGGGAAGAGACGTTCAACCAGTTGCGTCAGGTGGCGCAGGAGCTTGAGCTCAAGTCGGGCGTGGTGCACCGTGACGACAAGGGCCGCGCGATGGGCGCCTCGGGTGATGCGGTGCACAAGAGCCTGCTGCCCGGGCTGCTCTCGAGCGTGCTGAGCAAGGACGAGGCGAGCCAGCAGGGCGAGTTTTACGGCGCGCGCGGGCTGAAGGCGAACATCTTCCCCGGCTCGGTGCTGTTTAAGAAGACGGCGAAGTGGGTCGTGTGCGCCGAGCTGGTGCAGACTACGCGCTTGTACGCGCGGACGTGCGCGAAGATCGACCCCGCGTGGCTCGAGGCCGCCGGGGCCCACGTGCTCAAACGCAGCCACACCGACGTGCACTTTGTGGCCGAGACCGGGCAGGTCTGCGCGTGGGAGCGGGTGACGCTGTTTGGGCTGGTGCTAGTCCCGCGTCGGCGCGTGCCGTACGGGCCGATCAACATGAAGGAAGCTCGCGAGGTCTTCGTACACGACGGGCTGGTTAACGGGCAATACGAGGCGGACCTGCCGTTCATGCGGCACAACGAGGGCGTACTGGCCGAGGCGCGCGAGCTTGAGGCCAAGCTGCGGCGGACGGACATCTGGGCCGAGATCAACGCGCGGTACGACTTCTTTGACCGTCACCTGCCGCAGGACGTGTGGAACAAGAGCACCTTCGAGCACTGGTACCGCGCGCTGGTAAAGCTCGAGCCCGACGTGCTGAAGATGCGCGTCGACGATGTGCTGCGCCCGGGGGTGGACCACGACCCCGAGCACTTTCCGCCGCAGTTGCCGCTGGGCACCGCCAGCGCGAGCATCGACTACCGTCTCAGCCCGGGCAAAGAGGAAGACGGGCTGACGCTGAGCGTGCCGGTAGAGAACTTGGCGCAGCTCGACCCGCGCCGGCTTGAGTGGCTTGTGCCGGGGCTGCTGCGTGAGAAGGTGCTGGCGCTGCTCAAGACTCTGCCCAAGCACCTTCGCGTGCAGTTTGTTGGCACGCGATCAAGCGTGACGAACCAGAATTCAGCAGGCCAGAACAGCGGCCAGAACAGCGGCCAGAACTTGGGCCAGAGTGCAGTCCAGGGCGCCAACCAAATCGCCAATCAGGGCGCGGCGATGGTCCAGCCCACGGGCGAAGACGCCGGCGGCGGCCTCACGCGCCTGGCCGACGAGTGCGCGGCTCTGATGACCTTCGCCGGCGGCTCGCTGCCCGCGGCACTTTCAGAGGCCGTCGACGCGCTGCGCGGCGTGCACGTGCCCCCCGAGGCCTGGCAGCTCACGGGCATCCCCGACCACCTGCGCTTCAATGTCCGCGTCCTTGACGAGCAAGGCCAACGCCTTGGCGAGTCGCGCGATGTTGAAGAGCTGCGCAAACGCTTCGCCGGGCGAGCCCGCAAGGCCCTCGCCGGCATGGCCCGCCAAGAGTTCGGGCGCGAGGGCATCAAGGCCTGGGACTTTGGCGACTTGCCCGAACGCTTCGAGACCACCCGCGCCGGCGGCGTTGTCGTGGGCTATCCAACGCTCGTTGACGCGGGCGAGAGCGTCACGCTGACACTCGCTGAGAGCGCCGCACAGGCCCAACGGCAGCTCAGGCGCGGGCTCATCCGCCTGTTTGCCCTGCACTGCAAGGACGAGCTGACCCACCGTTTGCGCACGCTGCCGGGGGCAGACGAGATGTTCCGCCACTATGGGCCGCTGGGTGACGCCAAGGACCTCAAGCACAACTTGATGGACCTGATCTGCGAGAAGACCTTCCTGCACACGCTGCCGCCGATTGTTAGTAAGGACGACTTTGACGCGCGCCTCATGGCCCAGTGGGGCCGCCTGGGTCAGTACACCAAAGAAGTTGGCGATCTGGTCTCGCGCGTCCTTGCGGCGCGGCAGAAGGTCGCCCACCGCCTGGGCAGCGGCACCCCGCGCACGTGGGAGCTGAGCCTGCAGGACATCCGTGAACACGCGGCATATCTGCTCCCGCCCGGTGTTTTCGGGCACCTGCCGCTTGACCGTCTGGTCCACTACCCGCGCTACGCAGAGGCCTTGCACAAGCGGCTTGAGAAGATGCGCGAGGACGGCACCAGCCGCGAGAGCCGCCTGTTGCCGGACGTGCAGACGGCGTGGAAACGCCTGACCGCGTGGATCGCCGCGGCACACGCGCAGGCCAAGCGGCACGCCGAGGAGGACGCCGCCACGGTCATAAACAACGCCCCCACTCCTGCCGCCAACGCGACCGGCAAGCCCAAGTCGTCACTGCCGACGTCCATTGGCAAGCGGTCGAAGGTTGTGATCGCCACCGATGCCGCCGGGTGGTTCATGCAGGCGCTCGGTGAGGGGCAGGTGCCTCAAGAAGTTGAGCACTATCGCTGGCTCTTGGAGGAGTTCCGCGTTTCGAGCTTTGCACAAGAGCTCGGCACCGCCGTGCCCGCGAGCGTTAAACGGCTCGAAGAGGCCTGGGCCAAGGTCAGGGGCTGATCGCAGCGCCGCTCACGCCAGCCACGCCGCTCACGCCGGCCACGCCTCAAGCCCAATGCGCTCACACCTTCATTCGCTGTATCGTGGCGACCACGGCCTTGACCAGCATGTCGGCCTCAAGGTTCACCCCGTCGCCGGGCTTGAGCGCGCCAAGGGTGGTCTTGTCCAGCGTCGTGGGGATCAGTGCGATGGTGATCTGTGCTGGCCCAACCTCAGCGAGCGTCAGCGAGACGCCCTCGACGCAGACCGAGCCCTTGGAGATCATCATCGGCATCAGCGCTGGCGGGGCCGCGATCGACAGCCGCCAGTCGCCTTCGGCCTGCACCGCCGTCACTGTGCCCACGCCGTCTACGTGCCCCTGCACAAAGTGTCCGCCCATGAGTGTACTAGCGGACACGGCGTGCTCAAGATTGACACGGTCGCCCGCCCGCAGCCGCCCGAGCGTCGTCTTTGTCAGCGTTTCATGCACCACGTCAAAGGCCAGCGGCTGGCCGTGCTTGACTTCGACTGCGACCGTTAGGCACACGCCGCCGACGCAGATCGAGTCGCCCAGCGTCGGCACATGGGCCCAACCCGCCGTGTCAATCACTAATCGAAGCCCAAAGCCCTGCGGCTCCATTGTGTGGACCCGACCAACAGCCTGCACCAGCCCGGTGAACATAGATGTGACGGTAGCGCCAGGGCCGACCCGTAGCACCCCCACCGACCACGACCCACACCTGCGGGCCACGTCCTCGGGTCGATGCCGCGGCACCCCGGCGCAGGATTGCGACGCGGCGCGCCGCTAAACTCGCGTCCTTGGCCCGGTGCCCGCAGGGGTGCCAGGGCATGTTCAGCCCAGGTCGAACCGGAGGCAAGATCGCATGCGTCAGCCCACTCGCAGCATCTATAAGTACCGCACCAACTCCGGAACCGCCGACCCCAAAGCAGTTGCCCTGCGCCCTGCGCTGGGCGCGCTAAGCCTTGCGAGCATGGTTGTGGCGGCCTTGTTGCTGGGCGCCTGCGCTGGCACCGGGCAGACGCGTGACCAATCCGCTGGCGAGCAGGCCGCTGGCGACAAGACGAATACTCAGGCCTCGACCCCGGCCGCGCAACCTAAGGCTCGGACCGGCTCAGAGGCGATCGACCGTGACGCGTACGAAAAGCTCGGCTATCGCCTGGCGTGGTCGAGCTTCGCGTCGTACGACACCGCCTCCAAGGGGACGACCAAATTTGTCGAACCCATGGGCGACGTGCTGGCGATTCAGGACTCTGCCGCGGCCCTCACGTTGCTCTCGGCCAGCACGGGCGAGCAACGTTGGGCGACGGCGATCGCCGATCCGCTGACGCGGTTTTTGGGCGTGGCCCGCAGCGGCCGGCGTCTGCTGGCGGTCAGTGGGGCCGAGTGCTTTGTGCTCGATATCGAGACCGGCACGCTGCAAGACCGCACGCGCTTCGAACGCGTCGCCTCGAGCGGCCCGCTGACGATGGGCAACGCCGTGCTCATGGGCACCGTCTCGCGCGTTGCTTACGCCCATCTGCTTAGAGAAGGGCTCGCGGCCTGGGCCTTCACCCTTACCGGCCCGAGCACCACGATGCCCGTGGCCCTTGAAGGGCTCGCCGTCGCGTACGCCACCGATGATGGGAACGTCACCGTGCTTGACCCCGCCAACGGCGCGCTGCGTGGCAACATGAAGATGTTCGCCCCACCGGGCGGCGCGATCGCCGCTGGCGACACGGCGTTCTTTGTGCCCTCGCGCGACCAGAGCCTGTACGCGATTGACGCCCGCAACGGCGCGCTGCGTTGGCGCCTGCGGACGGACGTGCCCCTGAACCACCCCGCGGTCTTCACCGCTGGCGCAATCTTCACCGTTGTGGGCCCGCGCGGGCTGGCGTGCGTTGAGGCCGCGACAGGCAAGGTCCGCTGGTCAAGCGACAAGGTCTCTGGCAGTGTGGTGACGCACGCCAAGGGCCGGATCATCGCCTTTGACGCCGCCAACGGCAAGGCCTGGAGCATCGACCCTGCTGATGGCGCGATCATCGCCGAGGTCACACTTAGCAACGTCGCGGTGCTCAGGGCTACAAGCGTTGAGGACGGCGAGCTGTACGCCGTCAGCGCCACCGGCGAGGTCAGCAAGTTCACCCTGCGTTAAGCGGGCCGCCCAGCACCATGAGCAGCCATAGCCAGAGCAGCCAGAGCAGCCACGCCCACTCCGCCAGCAGCGGTGCCCCAGACCTCGTCCGCGTCCGTCGCGCGCTCATCAGCGTCTCAGACAAGCACGGCGTCGTCGAGCTCGCCTCAACTCTGGTCACACTCGGCGTCGAGGTCGTCTCAACCGGCGGGACCTTCAAGGCCCTGACCGACGCGCGCGTCCGCTGTACGCCCATCGAGCAACTCACCGGCCTGCCCGAGATGATGGACGGGCGCGTCAAGACCCTGCACCCGGCCGTCCACGGCGGGCTGCTGGCCGTGCGTGATAACCCCGAGCACGTCGCCGCGCTGCTGCGTCACAGCATCGAGCCGATCGACCTGGTCTGCATCAACCTCTACCCCTTCACACAGACGCTGGCAAAGCTCGACGCTGGCACGTACGGGCTCACCCACGCCGACGCGGTCGAGAACATCGATATCGGCGGGCCTGCGATGGTGCGCTCTGGGGCGAAGAACCACGCGTACGTCGCCGTGCTCACCGACCCCGCCCAGTACCCGCGCGTGCTTAGTGAGCTGCGCCAATCTGCCGCATGCACCACACTTGCGACTCGGGCCCGCCTTGCTGGTGAGGCCTTCGCCATGAGCGCGGCGTACGACGCTGCCATCGCCGCCTACATGGCCCGCAACATCGGGATCGCGAACACTTCGGTCCTGCGTTCGGCCAACACTGCGGTCTCAGGTGCGGCCGCCCTACTGCCCGAGCGGCTCACCATCTCACTTCGCCGTGTCGCGGCATTGCGCCATGGCGAGAACCCGCACCAGGCCGCCGCCCTCTACACCCAAGACCTTGCACCAAACGCCGCCCCGCTCGCGGTCGCGTCGAGTGGCTCAACCATCGTGAACGCCACGCAGCTTCACGGTAAGGAGCTCTCGTACAACAACATCGCCGACGCCGCCGCCGCCCTTGATCTGGCCCTGGCCCTCGCCATGGCCCTCGCTGCGCAGGCCGCACGCGTGAGCGCCACCGGGCTAGATGCGCTGCGCTGCGCCGCGTGTGTGATCAAGCACGCCAACCCCTGCGGCGCGGCTGCCGCCAGCCACCCGCTGCTCGCCGTTGACCGCGCCATCGCTGGCGACCCGGTCGCGGCCTTCGGGGGCATCCTCGCCTGCAGCGCGACCATCGACGGCGTCACCGCCGAGCGGCTCGCGGGCAAGGACATCTTCCTCGAAGTCATCATCGCGCCCTCCTTCACTGAGCAGGCCCTCGCCACGCTCCGCGCCAAGAGCAGCAGTTGCCGCCTGCTGGCCTATGGACATGTCAACGGCAGCGCCACCACAGGCACCGCGCCGTCAGCAGCGAGCCAGCTCGCAGGCGAAGCCACACCCGATCAGCGCATCATGTTCCGCTCCATCCCCGGCGGCGTGCTGGTCCAAGAACGCGATCTGCTGATGCCCGACGCCACCGGCTGGACGCACAGCGCCGGCCCGGCACCAACATCAATTCCCGGCTCGCACACGCTCCAAGAAGCCGAGATCATCGAGGTCATCGCCCGCGCGCTGGCCTCCAACGCCATCGCCATCGGCGCGAGTGACGGGCACAGCGTCCGCCTGCTGGGCGCAGGTGTCGGCCAGGTTGACCGCGTAACGGCCTGCCGCCTGGCGGTTGAGAAGGCCCGCGCTTTCAGCCCGGACCTGCTCACCTCAGGCCGCGCCATCGCCGTCTCTGACGCGTTCTTCCCCTTCCCTGACGGGCCGCAAATCCTCATTGACGCGGGTGTGAGCGTGCTGGTCCACCCCGGTGGCTCCAAACGCGACGCCGAGACCTTTGAGCTGTGCAACCAGCGCCGCGTCACCTGCATGACCACCGGCGTGCGGCGCTTCCGGCATTAGCTGGGCGTTGAACTCGTCTCCCCCGCTGCCCCTTATCGGCGCCAACGATCCGCCATGGCCCACGCCAAAGATCGCGCCAACACCCCCGCCGTCCAGCCAACCTTCCTTACGCGCAGACCCACGGCCTTCGCCACGCTCCGACGAATACGAGCGCCACTCATGCTCGCGCTCGCCGCGCTGCTGACCACCGCGGGTGCCCCGCCCGCCGCCGCCAATGCCTATGCCTATGCCCTCGCGCCTGCGCTCGATGACGACGAGCTGCCTGTTCGCGCCCCAAGGCCCGCCCGCGTCGCAGTCCAGCAGCCCCGCGTCACGGTCATCGGCCCGACGCTCCAGA
>Ga0163144_10012298_pt1 | contig 17989 bp, 10 predicted proteins | sample OliLak19BULKMAT1_FD_123175 | JGI IMG/M metagenome (GOLD analysis project Ga0163144, IMG submission 123175) | Freshwater microbial mat bacterial communities from Lake Vanda, McMurdo Dry Valleys, Antarctica - Oligotrophic Lake LV.19.BULKMAT1 | ecosystem: Environmental > Aquatic > Freshwater >...
CGAGAGGTTCCTGAGCACGAAATTGCGTGGCCTTTCTCCGACGCCGAAGAACGCGGAGGTCCCGTCGGCGATGTTCTCGCCGGGCGTCGTGCGCGCGTATTTGCGGAGCCCCGCGCCCAGGTCCTTCCAGGACGCCAGATAGAGCCTCGCCTGTTGCTCCGTCGTCAGGTTGAATTCGACGGAGTGCCCCAGCTCGTGCACGAAGGTGAAGTAGCGGGGGCTCCAGTTGGACTTGCGCAGGTCGTCTTCCTTGATCACGAGCGCGTTGTGGCGGGCGATCCCCGCCGCGTCGTCGTACTTGACGCCCGCGTCCGATTGCAGGCCCTTCAAGTTCGCGAATTCAGGCGCGTCCGTGACCTTCCAGTTCTTAGGGACGACGTAGCTGCGAAAACCTTTCTCGGCCATGCGGTGGAGCGCGTCGGCGTCCGTCTCGCTCATCATCTCCGCGAGAGCCCGGCGCGCGTTCTCGATCGACTCCGGACGGACGTTGCCCAGCGGCGTGACCCCGGCCTGGAGGATCGCGATATCGCGCTGCCTCTGGGGATCCTGCTCGCGGGCGCCGCCCGGCGGCGGCGGCGTGACGCTCGCCTGGCGCGCGGGCGCGGCGGTCAGAGGCGGCGCCTCGCGCGGGACGCCGTCCGGCGAGACCCCTTGAGGCGCGAAGCCGGTTCCCAAAGCCGCGGCGAGCTCGATCGCGGCGGCTCCCGAGCGCTCCCGGCGCTCGCCGGCGAGGGAATCCGGAGGCAGAGGCTCGACGGCCTGACCGCCTACGACGGGGACCCGGCCGGGCTGGGCGAGCTCCAGGGCGAAGCGCCTCATGACAGCGTCGCGCGCCTCCGCGGTCGGGGTCCGGTCGAACTCGAGGCGCTTCGACTCGATCGTGAGCGTGAGAGGCTCGCGCGCCAAGCCGGAAGGCGCGGTCGCTAGGAGATAGGCCGACCAGGTCTCGAAGCGCGCGCCGACCGGAGGATGCGCGGGCTGCGCGGACGCGAACGTAGCGGCGGCCAAAACGCAGGCGAGAACCGCGGCGGTAGAGGGGTACCAGCGCATGCCGCAGTGTAACAGCCGCGGCCCCCCGCCGCCAGTGCTTTTAGCGGTTTTCGGGCGCTTCCTTCGCGACCTTCACCTTGGCGGACTTCGCCTTGGCCTTCGCGCCGCCTTCGCCTTAGCGGCCTTGGCGGCCTTCGCCTTCGCGGCCGCCGCGGGGGTCGGCTTCTTCTTCGGCGGCGCGTTACCGAAGAGCTTCTGCTCGGCCTTATCGATGCGGTTGAGCGTATCGATGATCTTGCGCCGCACGCCGTCGAGGCTCCAGCGGTTGATGTCGGTGGGCTGCAGCTTCTGGCTGTAGATGAACTCGATGGAGACGTCGTCGATCGTGAAGGCCTTTCCGCCCGCGAGGTAAGGCGACGGGAACTGCTCCCCCACCCATTTCTCGTTGGCGAACAGGGCGTAGGTCAGGACCTGGATGTCCTTGTTGAGCTTCGGCCGCGTCTTCGCGGGGCCGGTCTTGAAGTCGTAGATGACGAGCGTCGCGTGGCCGGGCCGCTTCGGATCAGGGCGCAGCGCGATGAAGTCGAAGATCGTGTGAAGCGTGTAGCGGCGCTTGAGCGCGCCCGTCTTCCGCTCGAAGTCCTTCAGCATGAAGAAGTTCGGGATCTCGGTGCCGACAAGGATTTCCTTGCGGTCGTTGATCTTGTTGACGATGTCGTACATGCTGTCGGCGCGCGTGAGCGACGCCTTGAGCCAGCTGTCCGCCAGATGCGCGGGCGGCATGCCGACCGCCTTGAACTCGCGCAGGCCCGCGTTCCAATGGTCGATCAGGTGCGTCGCGAACTCCTCGCGCGTGACGGGATTGCCGTTCTGAAGCTTCCAGATCAGCCAGTCCATCGCGGAGTGGACCGCGTGGCCGGAGAAGAAGTTGATGTTCTGCTCCTCGCCGTCCATCTTGATGAGGGTCTCGGACAGGTAGCGCTGCTTGTTATACGAGAAGGACGCCATGCGCGAGGCCGACCCGGACAGGTCGCCCGGCAGGTTGTCGCGGTGCTCGCCCAGCATGATGCCCAGCGCGTTGTCGACGAGCTCGGCGCCCTTGAGGCCGGTCAGCGCGCCGACGTCGATCGACTTCGAGTTCGCGGCCATGATCACGGGATCATTTGAGATCACGAGCGCGTCGCCGGGGTTCAGGTAAAGCCCGAACTTCTCGCCGAGCGCCTCATTCAAGCGGTCCATCGAGCCCTCGAGCGTGGTGCGGGCGACGACGAACTGGCGCTTGCCGTTGGGAAGCACGGCATGGCTGGTCACGACCTTCATGCCCTGGGCCTTGATCGCGGAATCGAACGTGCGCATCCAGAGCGCGTTGGACGTCTCGGAGACGGACTTCGGCAGGCGGACCTCGAAGCGCACGCGCGGGTCGGGACCGAGCAGCGGCGCGGCGTTTCCGTCGCCGAAGCGGTCCTTGCGCTCGACGAGCGGAGCCTGGCGGATCTCCTCGAGCGAGCGCGGCGACAGGCCGACCTGCTCCGACGCCTTCTTGGCGGCGTCGCGAAGGATCTCGATGTCGGCGAGGCTGAAGGCGAGCACGTCCACGGCCTCCGGCGCTCCGCTCTTCGGGAGCTCGGAAATGACGGCGCCGTCGTCGGTCACCATCATGAAGCGGATGGGCATCAGGATGCTCATCTGGTAGGCGGAGAGCTGATTGACCAGGTTTTCCCGGATCGAGCCCGCCGCCTCGTAGGGCTTGCGCGTGAAGGCGACGAAGTAGACGCCCGTGCGCTGCAGCTTCGCCATGTCGGACAGGGTTTCCTTCGGGATGGGGCCGTCGAACATGTCCATGTCGAGCATGACGGCGCGCGGCAGGTATAGGGACAGCGGCTTGAGCGCGCCCTCGGGCTTCGCCTTGAGCGGCGCCCGGACGACGGGCGGCTCGGCCTGCGGGATCGCGTCCTTTCCGTTGACCTTCTTGAAGAGGTCGAGGTAGGATTCGAACTTCACGATGCGGACCTTGGACGAGAGGCTGATGGGCGCCTCGTAGGCGTTCGCGGACCAGCGCTTGCGGTTCTGCTCGAGCTTCACGGCGAGATCCTTGCGCAGCGCGACCACGCCGGCCTGCATCATGTGCTTCGGGATCGTGCCTTCGAAATCCTCGCGCGTGAGCTTGCCGATCTCCTTCGTGACGGCCGAGACGATCCGCGTCGGGCGGTCATAGACGTTCTCGCCGCGGACGACGACGTCGATCTCGACGCCTTTTCTATAGGCGTTCCACCATTCGCGGCTCCACTTGTTGTCCTTGACGACCTTCATGGTGCCGTACAGGCCCTGGCCCGCGTCGATCGACATGAGGGCGCTCTTCTGGGCGGGCTGGAAGCTGAGCTGGGGGCGCTTGGGGGTGTTGTCGCCCGGGTTCTCGTCCGGATCGGCGAGGGACGGCTCGCGAGAAGCGGAGGTCGGAGGCTCGAAGGCGGGAGCGGGGTTCGGGTCGTACAGGATCGAGCCGTCAAAGGCGGCGGCGCCTTTCTGGTCGGCGACGCCGTCGTTCGCGGAGCCATCATCGGACGAGGAAGCGGCGGGAAGGATCGCGGACCTCAGCGCCTGGATGGCCGAGGGGGCTGCCGCGGCGGCGCTGACGGGAGAGACGGCTTTTGCCGCCGCCGGCACGACGGAGACGGTCAAGGCCGCAGGCATCACGGAAGGGGTCAACGACGGCGTATTAAGAGAAGGCGCGGAGAGGCTTGGAACGGCGAACGAATTGGGAACTGGAGCGACGAGCCCCATCGACGGAGCCGCCAATCCGGTTCCGGCGGGAACGTTGAGCCGCACCGTCTGCGCCATGGCTGGAGCGACGGTGTTTATGAGAAGTGTTGCGGCTAAGAGTAAACGATTCATTTTACCCTCTTCAGTTCCGCCTTCTTCTCCTTGGCCTTCAAGTTCGTGGCGCGGGTCACGACGCGCTTGAGCTGCACGCGAGCTTTTTCCTCTTCGAGCTTCTTAGCGGCCACCCACTTCTGGTACTCGGTGTCCGCCTCGCGCTTCTCGATGAGCGCCGTCACTTCCGGCGTGTGCGCATCCACCTGCTCCGGGGTCATGATCGCCTGGAGGTCGCGGGTCATATAATGGAACACGACCTGGATGCGGGGATCCTTTTCGCCGTTCACGTACCAGTGGCCGTCGGCGCGCTTCTGGGCGTCGCCTTCCAGCAGCGCGCGTCCGATCAGGTTGACCTCGATGCTCTCGTCGAAGCCCTTCTGATAAGGCTCCTTGCCGGTGCGGTAGACGTGCGCGACGAGGATGTAGCCCTTCTCGTCCTCCCACAGCTCGGTGCGGTCGGGGCGCACGAACACCTTGTAGCTACGCCCGGTGTAAGGCGACTCGTACTGGAGCGTGACCGAGTCTCCGTCGCGAGCGAGGCGCAGCAGGCGGCCGGCGACCTTCTGGTTCAGGCCGCGCGGGAAGTCGGGGAAATGGCGGTGGTAGTAGTTCTTGAGCCAGCGCTTGGAGCCTTCGAGGCCGCCCTTCTGCTGGTTCTTGAACGCGCCCGTCTGCCGTCCGAGCTGGAGCTCCTCGGGAAGGTGGATGCCGTTGGACTCGGGGTATTTCCAGAGCTTCTCGAGCAGGTCGACGCCGGCGTCGAGCGTGGACTCCTCGAACGCGCCGTTTTTCATCAGGTGGTAGAGCCGGGACATGACTTCCTTGACGATGATGCCGCGATAGAAGGGCACCTTCGAGAAGCCCGACGCGTCGCCGGTGCGGCGCGGCGCGATCACGCCCGCGCGTCCGCCCTTGCCCTGGGGCGCCTTCGACGACGACGAAGCGCCGTAGCGCTGGCGGCGAGAGAGCCACTCAATGTAGTCGCGTAGCTCGTACTTATTGACCGCGACCTGGTCGAGGGCCTTGCCGCCGAGCACCGCTTCCATCGCGCGCTCGAGCGACGGCGTGTCGTTGACGCCGTGGATGAAGTAGCCCTTGCCGGGGAGCGCCTGGAGGAAGCTCGGGGCTTTCGCCGGGTCGGCGAGGATCAGCACCTGCTGCGGCTTCAGGATTCCCGCGCCGCCTTTCTCGGGGTCGAGCTCGGGCGCGATCGCGTAGATCGCGTTGAACACGCGGCCCGCGTTGAGCTTGAGCGCGTTCGACTGCGTGATGAAGGTAGCCTTGCCCTCGGCGTTCTGCGACAGCTCGACCTTATAGTCGAAGCCGGCCGACTTGAGCGCCCGGTTGTACGCCGCCGTCCACTTGGCCGCGTCGACGCCCGCCGGGAGCTCGCCGCCGTAGATGAACGGAGCCTCGAGGGAGGGCTGGCCGAACTCCTGGACCTTCGCGGTCACGCCGAGCTTCGCGTTGACGTCGGCCGTGATCTCGCGGAAGCGGGCGATCGTCTTCTCGGCGAACGGGAGCTGGTCCGGGATCAGGGACTTCGGGTTCGCGGCCTTCGAGCTGCGCGAGGTGACGCGCGCGCCGTTGTAGCTGACGACGAGGACGGGGTTGCGCGTGCGGACCTTGAGCTGGCCGATGAGCATCGTCTCGGCGGAGTTCTCGCCCTTCTCGGCGCGAGCGGTGACGAACACGACCTTCACGCCGTTGGTCACGAGCGTCTCGATGTATTTGACGATCTTGGAGTCGGCGGCGGCGGGCTTATCGAGCGAGTCGAGGATGATCGCGACGCGCGGGTAGAGGCGTCCGAGCCTCGCGCCGTCCGGAAGCGCGAGAGGCACCACGGCGGCGGGCACGACTCCGGGCGTCTCGTCCTCGATCGCGGCGGCGGACAGGATGCCGTCGAACGCGGCGTTCAAGGCCGGAGCTTCGTCCTTGCTCTGGGCCGAGGCGGCCGCGAGGTTCGTCTGGAGGGCCTTCGCGGCGGCGATCGCGGCGGGGACCTTGAGCTCGGCCTTCGCGGCGGCGGGGACCAGCGCCTGGACGGGGATCAAGGCGGCGGGGACCGTCAGCGCGGGTGCGATGAGGGCGCTGGGCGCCGATAAGACCGGGGCCAGGCTTCCCTGTATAGAAGAAACCCCGCCGGCGAGGGCGGGGTTTATCGGGGCCGGAGCGGCGGAGAGGATTCCGCCGGCCGGGCCGGTATGAAGGCCGCGGCCGCCGAACTCGCCGCGAACGACCTGAGCAAAAGCCGGCGCGGACGCAACACTCATGACAACTAAACAACACAAGATGGACACAACCTGCTTCGCCGATTTTCTCATCACGAGTTCCCCATGAATCGTTCGAGTCTCTTGCGTCGTCGCCATAATAACACGCGTCCCTTCAACACCTGCGGGTCCAAGGGCCCTAAATCGAAAGGGCATTGGTCCCAATATTTTCTGGGTCCCGCCGGCCATCAGATCCCTCTCCGCCCGACGGGACCGAGCGGGGTCCGGTCGAACGAGTAGACGCCCGCGAGCGCGAGCAGGTACGCGTTGCGATAGTGGTCGATGTTGAAGATCGCCATGTTGTCGTTCTCATTATGGATGTCGTCGAAGATCGTGTCCTTGCCGTCGCCGTACAGCGTGATGGCCGGGATGAGGGCGTCGCGGAAGCTCGTGGAGTCCGCGTCGCCGCCGTTGAAGTCCTGCTGCGTCAGCGCGCGGCCGCTCTCACGCGCGACCTCCTTGAAGCGGGCGAGCATGGCGGGCGTCGAGTTGTTGCCCCACGAGTAGGTGCCGTTGACCGCGAGCGTGTCGAGGTTGATCATCGCGTCGATCTTCTTTTTCTTCGCGTCCGTGAGAGATTTCACGTAGGCGCGCGAGCCGACGAGCCCGTCTTCCTCGCTCGCGAATCCGATGAACACCAGCGTCGCGTCGGTGTCGACGTCCTGCAGCGCCTGATAGAGGTTGGCGACCATGGTCGAGCCGGTGCCGTTGTCGATCTTGCCCTGGCTCCCCCGCCCGGTCTTGTCCATGTGGCCGCCGATCACGATCACGCGGTCGGTGCGGCCTTTCTTCGTCACGATGACGTTGTTGAAGCCGCGGCCGGCCGGCTGGAGCACGATGTCCGCGTCCTTCGCGCCGGCGAGCTTGAACAGATTCATGATGAAAGTCTCTCGTTGCTTGTTGTCGAGCGGGAGGTCGTTCATGTGCTTAAGGATCTCCTCGTCGGTGGCGGGCGCGGCCTCGATGACGGAGCCCCGCGCGGAACGAAGAACGTCCGCGAGGAGGGAGCGCGCCTGGAGAGCGAAGAGCTCGGGGTTCGAGGCGGGGCCGACCGGAACCGGGGCATCGTCGGACGCGGAAGCGGCTTTCAAGCCGTCGAACGCGGCGGTGAGGGCCGGAGCTTGGCTGCGTCCTTCGGACGCAGCCGCGGAAAGAGTGCCGGACAATGCCGTTGCCGCGCGCAGCGCGGTCGGACCGGCTTGAACGGCGAACGGAATGGGCGACACAGGGACGAGCGCCGTGACGGCGTTCGCGATAGTGAGAGTGGGGATCGGCGCCGCTATCGCGGCGGCCGACAGGACCGGAGTCAACGACAACGGAGAGATTAATGTACCCGAGAACCCGACGCTGATGCCCGGCGTCGCGGGGACGATCAACGTTGGAGCGCCGCCTGGGATTTTCGGAGCGATCACGCCCACGGTCTGAGCGACGGCGGAGGACGCGACGAAGAGCGAGATCAACGCAGCTATGTATCGGTTCATAGCGCGAGTCTACCAACGGCCGACGTGGACACGAAGGTCCTAAGGGCCTGATTCTTACACGGGAAAGGGCCTACAGAATACGACCAGTAAGACCTACTTGATTTGGAGGAGCAGCTTCGCGCGAAGCGCGTCCAGATTCCGCTGCGCCTCGGCGGAGGTGGAGCCGCGCGCGACGAGCATTCCCATCCGCTCATAGCCGTCCGGAGGGACCGCGATGCGATCACCCACCTGCTTTTTGACCCGGAGATCGTGGAAGCCCGGCTGAGTGCGCGCGTCCGCGGGAAGATTGAACGCCGCCACGGTGCCCGACTTGCTCGGGATGATGAACTCGCCTTCGAGATAGGTGAGCGGCTTCGCCGGCATGAACGGCTTGACCTTGATCCCCGCGGCGACCATGAGCTGCGCCTCGACGAGGTCCACTCCCCAGACGGCCTCGACCCAATCCGCCACGTACTCGCCGCCCATGCGCCCGTTGGCCTCGATCAGGCGCGGCCCGCCCTTCGTCGTGTATTTGCCCTCGAGATGGATGATGCCGTCGCGCAGGCCCAGGATCTTCGCGGCGGACGCCGCGTGGAGGCCGACCTCATGCTGCTGCTTCGGGGTCAGTCTGCGGCTCGGCAGGCTCGAGCCCGTGGCCAGGAAATAGGGCTCGCGCGTCGCCCAGTTGTCGGTCGCCGGGATGATCGCGACCGGCTCGCCGTCCTGCATCACGATGTCCTGGTCGTACTCGGGCCCGTCGAAGTACTCCACGAGCTGGAGGTCGATGCCCTGCTTGAAGATCTCGTCGTTCCTCGGATCGGCGATGACGCGCACCTCGTCGAAAACCGCGAGCGCCTCCGCCTTGCTCGTGATCTTCTTATTGCCCATCGCCGCCGCGCCGTTGACGGGCTTGAGCACCGCGGGGACGCCGACGCGCTCGAGAGCCTGCAGGAACTCGCGGTGCATCTCGGCGACCTGCGCGGGCGTGGCGTCCACGTAATTCTTGATCACGGCGTCCCGCGTGATCTGGTGCTTCGAGTCCCGCAGCAGCGACATCGTCTCCGACTTCGTGCGGACGGCCCGTGCGCCCTGCTGCGTGTGGAACGGGAGCTTGAGCTCGGACGCGAGGTCGGAGGACAGGACGAGGTCGTCCTCCCAGAACGTGGCGATGCCGTCGAGCTTGCCGTTTTTGCGCGCCGACTTTAACAGCTTCTTTTTGGCCGAGACGAGGGCTTCCTTTGGCTTGGCGTTGTCCGTCTCGATGAGCTCGCTGATGAGGCCGTCGCGGATCAGCTCGTTGACGAAGGGCGTCTTCTTGTCGACGAGCACGATCTCCACGCCGAGCTTCTTGGCCTTCTCGAAGATGAAGCGCTTGCCGTTATAGCCAGCGCCGACGATGACGACGCGCTTGCCCTTCAGCGCGTCGCGCCGGGCGCGCTGCAGCATCGTCGCGACCCACTCGCGCGAGTGCTCGCCCGCTTTCTCCGGGTACATCTGATCGAGGTTGTATTGCCCGCCCGAGTCGTGATCGTTGACCTCGATGATGACGGGCGTCAATTTCCCGTCCCGCCGCTCGATCATCACGTCCAGCCCGATCATGTCGCTCTGCGCCTGGTAGGGCTCGCCGTCCTTGCGCGGGAAATTCTTCTCGTAATCGGAGATCGCGGCGAGCGCGTCGGCGCCCGTCTTGCGCATCTGCGCGTCGAGCTCCCGGGCCGAGCGGTCGTCGAGGAGGCCCCTGGCCTTCCACTCGGCGAAGAGATCCTCCATCGGCTCGACCGTCGCGTTGTCGCGCGGGTCGGCCGCCTCGGCGGTCGTCGGCTTGCCCCACGGACCGACGCGCGCGAACATCCCCGTCGTCGCCGTCCCGCCCCACGGCGTGCGCGCGACCAGGATCCGGCCCGTCGTCTCCATCTTGCGGCCGCCGCGGTCGAGCGGGGCGGAGTTCACGCGCTCGTCGAGCAGCACGGCCCCGTCCTCGGTCATCTGGGAGTCCACGGCGAGAGCGAGCGCGTGCGCGACGATCGCGTCGCGCTCGGACTTCTTGAAGAACTTGACGCCGCGGCCGGAATGGAACTGCGGGCCGGACGGCTTGACCACGAGCTCCTCGCCTTTGAAGTTCGCGAGGTAGTCGTCCACGAGCGCGGCGACCTCCGTTTCGCGGGCGGCGGGGGCGGGCATCGCCGCGACCTGCACGCTTCCCTTCGTCAGCATCGGCTGGGCCGCGAGATGATGCAGCGGCATCAGCAGGGCCAAGGTCGCGGGCACCGCGACGCCGCCCGCCGCGAGGATCAGGCGCGTGCCGAGCTTGTCGTTGACCACCTTCTCGAGCTGCAGCGAGTTGGACTGCGGGATGTCCAGGTTCTTCTCGAAGACCACGCCGTCGTCGCGGTCGTTCGAGCCGAGCGTGAAGTAGTCCGCGAAATAGTGGACGCGGCGCGGGATCTCGTAGTCGACGACGGTCGCCTGGCCCTTGTCGTCGAAGACCACGCCTTTCTTGACGAGGAGCTTCGTGCGCCCGTCGGGATAGGTCTCCTGGATCAGCCAGGAGGAGTCGAGCACGAGGTGGAAGTTCCCCGCGGACTGCTTCCCGCCCTCGCGCGCGAGCGCGACCTTATGGCGGGAGGACGGAGCCAGGACGACCACCGTCGGCAGGTCCTCGCTCGCCGCGCCGTTGACGATCGACGTCTTGTAGTCGGCGAGATTGTTCGCCTTCAGGCTGTCGGTGAGCCGCTCGAGCATCGCCGCCTCGTTGCCCGCGGGCGACGCGTGCACGCTCTGCGAGGGCTTCGACAGCTGCTGCTTGACCCAGAGCAGGCCGGCCAGGTACACGAAGCCCATCCCGAACAGCGCGATGGTGATGATCTTCATCGGCGCGAGCGCGCCCAGGCCCATCGCGAGCGTGGAGCCGGGCGCCGAATGATGGAACAGCCAGGCGAACGCGAGCCCGCCGGCGCCGGCGGCCGCGACCTCGAAGAACGTCATGAGGCTGTAGATGTCGTCGGCGTGCGGCGCGGCCTTCGGATCGTTCTTGATCTCGGTCTGCAGCAGCGCGCGCATGCGCGAGCGGAGCGGCTGCAGCATGAGCTTCATCATGAACACCGCCGGGATGGCCATCGCGATCGACGGCGCGGCCCACAAGCCGATCGACGGCACGAACGCGAGCGCGGCGACCGCCGTGAGCACGGACAGGACCTTGAAGGTCCCGTGCTTCTTCTGCAGGGCCTGGATGCGCTTCATCAGGAAGAGCGAGGCGACGAGCCCCCCCGCCGTGATCGCGCTCAGCAGCAGGCCGTTGCCGAACGCGCCCGCGCTGAGGATGTCGATGGCGAACGTCGGCAGCACGACGGCGAACAGCGCGTCCTCGACGAAGTTCTCCATCGTCGCCATCGACGAGCGCGCGAGGATGGCCTTGTTTCCGATGATGACCTTCAGCGTCGCCCAGTTGCGGCGCGGAACGTCGATCAGGATGCGCCCGAACGTCGCGACCGAGGCGGCCGCCCGCGAGAGCAGATCCTTGATCCCGGCGAACGGCGCCGCGATCGCGTCGCCGATCGTGACCACGTGCTTAGCGTAGATGTAGGACACAACGCCCATCAGCGCCGCGAACAGCGTGAAGCCGGCCGCGGCTCCGATCCCGGCGCCGTAGGCGCCGTCGAGCCAGTCCATCGGCAGGCCTATCATCGCGGGCACGACGAGCATCATCCCGTAATAGATGAAGTCGTAGATGTACCCCGCCTTCTCGATCTTCTGGTCCGTGGCCTTCTGATCCGCGCCCTTGAAGATCTTGGCGGCGCCCCCCGTGTCGATATCGACGAGATGGTTGTGCGCGACGATCAGGGAGTTCACGCCGACGAGCACGAGGAAGGCGGCCCACGGCAGCCCGCCGAAGAGCGCGAGCGCGCCGATCGAGCCGAACAGCAGCGCGCGTCCGCCCGCGGCGCCGACCAGGATGCGCTTCATCGGGTTCTTGCCCACGACCGCGCCGGCGAACAGCGACGCCCCGCCGAACACCCAGTAGTGGACCATGCGCGCGACGCCCGTCATGGCCGCGTCGCCGGTGAGCGCCTTGACGAGCAGCGGCAGCGACGCGAGATAGACCGAGATCGCGAGCAGGAAGACGGCCTGGCCCAGAATATAGGATTTCTCGCTCTTCGTGAACTCCGACATGTCGAAGGTGGTCTTGAGGCGCTGCCAAAGGCCGGCCTTCGCGGGGGCGGCGGCGGCGCCCGCCGGAAGCGGCGCGGCGACGGACGGGGCGGCGTTCGCCGCCGACTTCGCCGATGCGTATGCGCGCAGCGCGGTGCGGGCGGCGGGGGTCAGGCCGGCCTCGGAGCGAGCCGGATTCGCGAGGATCGCGTCGAGCTCCTTGCGGTCCACGCCGCTCTCGAACAGCCGGCTGAGCACCTTCTCCGCGTCCGCTTCGGGAGCGGCGAGGCTCTTGCCGGCGGCGTCGAGCGCCGCGCCCAGATCGCGCGGAGCGTCCGAAGGCGCCGACAGCGGCGCCCCCTTGAGCGCGGCGGGAAGCGGCGGCTTGACCGGCTTGCTCTCCGCGGCGGCGGCGGACAAGCTCGACGCGGACAGCGCCCCGGGCCGCGCGACGGCGGTCTGCGCCGACGGGACGAACGCCGCGGGCGTGACGATCGGCGCGGAGAGAACCGGATTGGCGGACGCGTTGAGCGTGGGCGCTCCGACGCCCGGAGCCAGAGTGAGGCCGAGGCCCAAGGATTGGACCGGGATGATGGCGATCGGCGCCGCGATACCGCCGGGACCCGAATTGACGGAGGTCGCCGCGTCGCCCGCCGAGCCCGTCGTCGAGCCCGTCCTGCCCACGGTCTGCGCGAACGCCTGATAGGCGGGCGCGCCCGGGGACAGGAGGATGATGACGAGAGCGAGGGCGGAGGCGAGGGGTCGCTTCACAGAGGGAGTATAGGCCCGGAAACCGCAAATGTCGAGGGGTCGGGCGGCCTATGGCCGTCCCGGGTCCGGAGGCCTATTAGGTCAGCGCCCGTCGAAGGACGGCAGGTCGACGAGCAGCGCGCGGACCTTGGACGTGTCGCGCGGGTTCGCCGGCGTCCTGCTCTTGCCGGGGGTCGTGAAGATCGAATTCGGCTCGATGGAGACCACGGCGGCCTTGCGAACCTTGACGAACGCGAACGGCTGGCAGATCATCCCGGCGGCGAAGGGTTTCGAGGCGGGGCGCACTTCCTTATAGAACACGTTCAGGCGGTTCGAATCGATCATGTCGTCCTGGACCACGACCTCGATCTTTGAGCCCGCGTTCTTCGTCTCGCCGAGGAAGATGGCGACGACGCTTTCCTTGGACCAGTCGACGGCCGGCACGGGAGAGGCGTCGTCATGCTCCTTCCAGACCTTGTCCCAGGCGGACGAATCGCTCACGGCGAGAGCGCGGCGCTCCGAGATCCGGCTGTGCTGCCCCTCGAGCTTGTTCCAGCCGGCGACCTGCGCCGAAGCGGCGGCGGACAGGAGAAGGGCGGCGATCGCGGCGAAAGAGGGGGTCTTCTTCATGCCCCTATGCTACCAAGAGGACCCCCTTTTTCCTGTGGGCCGCCGGGGCAAAAACGCTCCGCCAAGCGGCCTACGTCCAATCGGGCCCCCCGTCCTACCCTTCTTTTCGGTACAGTTCCGGCCATGGACCCGCGTCACGTGCCGCCTCCGGCCGCCGGCTCTCCCTGGAGCGGGTGGGCTCTGCCCGACATCAAGCATTGCGAGGCCAACTTGTCGTCTTGGATCGCGGCGCCGGCGAACACGTGGTCCAATCTCGCGTACGCGGCCGTCGGTGTATGGATCTGGCGGCGCGCCTCCTCGCGCAGGCTCTTGTCGGCCGGCGGGCTCGGGCCGGTGTCGATCGCCGTCGGCGTCACCTCTTTCGTCTTCCACGCCTCCTACACGTTCGCGGGCCAGGTGTTCGACTACGCGGGCATGTTCCTGCTCCTCGGGTGGGCGCTCGCGCGCGGGCTGATCCGTTCGGGGACGCTGTCCGAGACAGGAGCGCTGCGCTTCTGGATGGGCTTGTTTTTCGGGAGCCTCGCGGCCCTGTTCGCCTTCCGCGCGGCCGGCTGGGGCATTCAGACGATCGTCCTCGCGCAGGCGCTCGCCTTCGCCGCCCTCGAGCTCCGGCTCCTGATCGTCAAGCGCGACGCCCCCTCCTACGCTTCATTCTGGCTGATGCACGGGCTGCTGCTGCTCGCTTACGCTTGCTGGCATCTCGACCACACGGACTTCGCCTGCCGGCCCAACGACCACCGCCTCCAGCTCCACGCGGTCTGGCACGTGCTCACCGCGGCGGCCTTCGTCGCCGCGTGGCGGTTTCACGAGGGCGTCGACTCCCGCGCCGCGCAGAGTGCTAAAATGGGCTCATGAACCGAGCCCTGGCTTTCGCCGTCGTATTCGCAGCGTCGTCTTGCGCGTCCGCGCGCGCGGACATCCGCCTGAGCGACGCCGAGGCCGACGCCGTCGGCCGCAAGATCTGGAAGAACGAGAGCGGAGCCACGATCGACGGGCTGACGCACTGGAACAAAGGCGAGGATTTCGCCTCGCTCGGCATCGGCCACTTCATCTGGTACAAGGCCGGAGAGCGCGGGCCTTTCACCGAGAGCTTTCCGGGCCTGCTCGACGCGATCGCCGCGTCGGGCCGGACCTTGCCCATCTGGCTGAACGGCCATCCGCCCTGCCCGTGGGCCGACCGCGACGCTTTCTTCGCCGCCTTCCGTTCCCCCCGAATGAACGAGCTGCGGGATCTCCTCGCGAGCACGATCGGCGCGCAGGCGCGCTACGCCGCGGACCGCCTCGAGGCGGCCCTGCCGAAGATCCTCGCCGCGGCGCCCGCCTCCGAGCGCCCGGCGCTCCAATCGCGCTTCGAGCGCGTCGCGTCGGTGCCGAACGGCGTCTACGCGCTGATGGACTACGTCAACTTCAAGGGAGAGGGCATCAACCCGGCCGAGCGCTACAACGGCGAAGGCTGGGGGCTCCTCCAGGTTCTCCAGGTCATGTCCGACGCTCCGGCCGGACAGGCCTCCGTCGAGGCGTTCTCGAAGTCGGCCGACGAGGCGCTCACGCGCCGCGTCGCGAACAGCCCGCCCGCGCGCGACGAGAACCGCTGGCTCCCGGGCTGGCGCAAGCGCCTCAAAACGTACCTCGAGAACTGAGCTAGCGGTAGTAGTTGTCGCGGTTGAACAGGAAGTAGGCGTCCGCGTGCTGCAGCCTGGGCAGCCGCACGAAGCGCTCGCCCTTGGCGTCGGACTCCTCGGAAAGACCCATCGCGAGCTTGGGCTTGTCCTCGGCCTTGATCTCCGGCTCCTTGAGGATGCCGGTCTCGCGGATCTCGCTGACGACGTGGTCGATCCACTTAAGCTTGACCGCGGCGTCCGCGAACTCCTCCCAGTCGCCGTCGACGTTCTGCTTGTACATCTCGGCCGTGAACTTGTCCATGCTCGTGCCCATCTTGCGCGCGATCGGCTCGCGCAGGCGCCGGTCCCACTCCTTCAGCACGTCGAGCTGCTGCCGCTGCTGCGTCGGATTGCCGGCCAGCACGCTCCAGATCTGGTGGTGCAGGATCACCGCGTTCGGGTAGGCGTACGAGTGCGGCGCGAGTGTCGCGATCGTGGCGGCCATGCTGGCCGCGTACGACTTCACGATCACGTGCACGGGCGCCTTGCTCGCCTGCATCGCCTTCAAGATGCGGTAGCCCTCCATCACGGAGCCGCCCGGGCTGCGGTCGATCACGATGAAGATCGGGTACTCCTCGGACTTATTGTTGAAGTAATGGATGCGTTCGGTCACGAAGTCGGCGCTCCCGTAGACGATCGGCCCGTCGAGCGCGATGCGCCGGTCCGTGATCGTGAGGATGCCGTCCTTGAAGGGATTCCGCTCGTAGTCGGGCTCGCGATTGGCCTGCTTCTTCCAGACCTCCTTCTTCTCGCGCAGCTCGAGGTCTGCCTTGATCGCGACGGTCTTGTTGTCGGCGAGCGTGGACTCCTGGTGGAGCTTGCGCGCCGCGAAATCGAGCTCCTGCACGACGATGTCCCGGCGGAGCTTGTCGGCGTCCGCCTTCACCTGGTCGGCGTTGAGGCGCTCGCGCGCGACGTCGTTCTCGAGCTTGGCCTTGTCGCGCAGGTAGCGCAGGTTCGCGGTGACCTGATTGGTTTTCTCGTCCTCGATCTGTCCCTTGAGCTGGAGCTTCTTCTGCTCGTGCTCGATCGGCGCGAGCTCGGCGCGGAGCTTCTCCGTCATCAGCGTGTTCTTGAGCACCTGCTCGTCGCGCTCCTCGGTCAACATGCGGACCTTCTGCAGGAATTCCTGCTGCTTGATCGTGTTCAGCGTCGTGATCTTGTCGAGCTGGATGCGCTCCTCGGTGGGCGCGCCGGGGATCGCGGGCAGGATCGAGCCCGAGCCGCTTCCGTTGGCGAAGTTCACGACGGTCCCGCCGGCCGCTTCCGGGGCCGGGGGCGCGTCGGAAGCCGCGGCCGCCTCGGACGCGGCCGGCTTGGCGGGCGCCTTGAGCTTGAGCTTCGACGCTTTGGAGGTCTTGAGGGTCTCCATCATCGGAGCCGCGACCTGCGCCGGAAGCGGCACGGAGGTCAGGCAAAGCAGCGCGGCAAGGGACAATCGGACAAAATTCATTCTAGGGTCTCCTGGCAAAGCCTCTTAAGGATAGGGGTTGGAGCGCGGTTGCGCAAGGCCCCGTAGCCGTTTTATGACGAACGGCTAACGGGTCTTATCGAGCAGGAAGCGCAGGAGGCCGCGCGAGGAGGCGATCGACACGAGAGCCGGCGGACGAAAGCCCTGCGGACCGAACGGCGCGCTCTTCGCCTGGTCCCGGCGGCCGCGCTCGAGCTCGAGCTTCCGGCGCTCGCGCGCGCGCGCGACGTCCAGCCCGCCGCCCTGGATGAAGGCGACGATCCGGCGCAGCTCGTCGGGATCGAACCACACCCCGTGCGGCTTGCAGACGTCGAGGATCACGCCCGAGCAGTCGGCGAAGTTGAACCGGTTCATCAAATCCGAGCAGACCGCGCACGGACGGTAGACGACGGGCGACGACATCGGATCCGATGTCGGAGGAGGCGGCAGCAGCGACCCGTCGCCGAGATAGGCGGCCTCCGCCTCGCGCTCGGAGCATATCTCCTTGAACGAGACGGGATCGGCCCAGATGCCGCCGCAGCGCGCGCACCCCGCCAGCGTCGAGCTTCCGCGAGTCCGCGCCTCGAGCGGCGCCCGGCACGACGGGCACGCCGCCGAGGCCGCCAACGGAGGCGCCGGCCTCGACCCGCATCGGTCGCAGTCCTTCGCCTCCGTGAAGGTCCAATCAAAGCACCACGGGCACCGGACCGGATGCAGCGAAACGCCGCAATGTCCGCACGCCGTCGCTTCCGGGGAGACGGAAGCGCCGCACGAGGGGCAGCGCAGCGCGGCGGCCTCCGTCATGCGTGCTCGCGGATGAGATGCGCGCCGTAGGCGCCGAGCGGCAGCAGCGCGGCGAGCAGCAGCAGCGGGTAAGGGCCCCCGAACGTGATCGACGGATAATGGTTGCTCAGCATGAGAAAGAGCAGCGGCATCGACATCAGCGTGTTGTGCTTCGAGCAGCGCTTGGCCTCGAGCGCGAGCTCCGGCCGCGGCGTCCCGTTCGCCTCCGAGATCGCCATGATCTTCCTCTGGTTCGGGATGATCGTCATCCAGACGTTCGTCATCATGACCGTGCCCATCATCGCGCCGACATGGAGGTACGCCGCGCGGTCGCTGAGCACATCGAGGAGGACCGCGCCGGCGGCGACGAGGAACAGGTACCAAGCGATCCCGACGGCGGATTCGGACCGGCCCAGAGGAGACTTGGAGATCAGCCGGTAGGCGCCGACCGCGCCGACGAGCGCGCTCGCCGAAATCAGGACTCCCTTCCAGCGCGGCAGCTCCGAGCCGTAATCGAGCAGCGGCGCGCCCATCCAGTACATCAGCGACAGCAGCAGGAAGCCCGACAGCCAGGTCAGCATCGCCTCCCACTTGAACCAGTGCAGCACGCGCGGCATGATCTCGGGCCACTTCTGCTTCTCGACGAGATAGAACCCGCCGCCGTGCACCATCCAGAGCTCGCCCGCGATGTTCGGCTTGGCCTTCGCGTCGCGCGGCGGCTCGAACGCCTTCTCCATCCAGTTGAACAGGTACGTCTGGCCGATCCACATGATGCCCGTGATCGCGTGGGTCCAGCGCAGCAGGAGGCTCAGCCATTCGTGAAGATCGCTCATGATTAGAAGCCGTCCTTGGGGTCCGACTTGGCCAGCGTGAGAAGATAATCCGCGAGCGCGTCCAGCTCGTGGGCGTCGAAGATTCCCGCCCAGGCCGGCATGTCCACGGCGGCGGGCGGACCCCCGTGGGTCTCGGGAA
>Ga0163144_10012300_pt1 | contig 17986 bp, 13 predicted proteins | sample OliLak19BULKMAT1_FD_123175 | JGI IMG/M metagenome (GOLD analysis project Ga0163144, IMG submission 123175) | Freshwater microbial mat bacterial communities from Lake Vanda, McMurdo Dry Valleys, Antarctica - Oligotrophic Lake LV.19.BULKMAT1 | ecosystem: Environmental > Aquatic > Freshwater >...
GCCGACTGGCACCAGCGACTCCACCTCGAACGCTGAGGATCGCCATGAACGCGCCGCTGTTACAGGAATCCGTGACCGCCGAACTGGCGCGCCGTGCACTCGGCGTTCACCTGCATGCAGTATCGCCAGCCGCGGTGCAGGTCGTGCGTCAGTGCGTGCTCGATTATCTGGGCGTCACCCTGGCGGGCAGCGTCGATCCGGTCCTGGCCGCGCTGCGCGATGAACTCGTCGAGGAGGGCAGTGCGCCACAGGCACAAATCCTCGGCCGCCGGCTGCGTCTGTCGAAGGCCGCCGCCGCGCTGTTGAACGGCACCGCTTCCCACGTGCTCGACTATGACGACGTGAACTTCGCGCTGATGGGGCATCCGAGCGTGCCGATCCTGCCCGCCGCGCTGGCCCTGGCGGAAACGCTCAACGCGAGCGGCGCCCAGCTGATGGAGGCCTTTCTCGCCGGTTACGAAGCCGAGTGCGCGATAGGCCTGCTGGTCGCTCCCGGCCACTATGGCATGGGATTTCACGCCACCGCGACCATCGGCACGTTTGGCGCAGCCGTTGCGTGCGCGCGCCTGCTCGGTGCCGACGAGACCCAGATGCGGCACGCCATCGGCATTGCCGCCACGCAGGCGGCCGGCCTCAAGTCGATGTTCGGCACGGCCTGCAAGCCGCTGCATGCCGGCCTGGCGGCGCGCAGCGGTCTGCTTGCCGCCAGCCTCGCCCGGCGGGGGTACGACAGCCGTCAGGATGCGCTGGAATGCGCGCAGGGTTTTGCGGCCACGCACAGCGCGAATTTCGATCCCGCCACTGCGCTGCGCCTGCCGGTAGGTGGCTATCACGTGTTGCACAATCTGTTCAAATATCACGCGTCCTGCTACGAGACCCATGCCACCATCGAATGCGCGCGACGCCTGCGCAATGAGCATGGGCTGACGCCGAACGCCATCGAACGCGTGGTCGTCACCGTCAATCCCTATTGCGATCGCATCTGCAATCTCGCCACGCCCCGCAGCGGGCTCGAAGCGAAATTCAGCCTCAGACTGACGGCGGCGTTTGCGCTGGCCGGGGTCGAAACCGCCGATCCGGCGATGTTCAGCGATGCGCAGGCGCAGGATCAGGCGCTGGTGGCACTACGCGACAAAGTGACCGTGGGCTTCGGTGACGACATCGGCCAGGGCTGCGCAACCGTGAGCGTGATCACCGCGGATGGCGCGAAGCATCACACGAGCCACAACGCGGCGTTGCCGATGGCCGATCTGGCCGCCCAGGGCGCGCGCCTGGCAGCCAAGTTCACACGGCTGGCGACGCCCGTGCTCGGCGCGCAGCGCAGCGCAGATCTGCTGCAACTCGTCGCACAGCTCGACACCCTGCCCAGCGTGCGCAGCCTCGCTGCCGCCTGTGCGCTTCAGACGTCGGCAGCACAGGTGACCACATGAAGATTGGATTCGTCGGCAGCGGGGCGATGGGTGAGCCCATGGTCCGCAATCTGCTGAAGGCGGGGCACACGGTCACCGTCTTCAACCGCCGCCGCGAGCGCTCGGCCGCGCTGGCTGCTGACGGCGCGCAGGTCGCGGCCAGTGTCGCGGACGCGGCACGCCAGGAAATCGTGATCACGATGCTCGCCGACGACACCGCCACCGAGCAGCTCGTACTCGACGGCGCGTTCATCCGTGCGATGCCGGCCGACGGCGTCCACGTCTGCATGGCCACGATCAGCGCCGCACTCGCCGAGCGGCTGCAGTCCACGCATGGCGCTGCCGGCCGTGCCTATGTCTCAGCGCCGGTGTTCGGCCGCCCACCGGCCGCGGCCAGCGCCCAGTTGTTCATCGTGGCGGCCGGCGAGGACAGCGCGCTCGATCGCTGCCAGCCGGTGTTCGATGCGCTCGGACAGAAGACTTTTCGTGTGGGTGCCATGCCGGCCGCGGCCAATGTGATCAAGATCTCCGGCAACTTCATGCTGGCGTCGATGATTGAATCACTGGGCGAGGCCTGCGCATTGTCCAGCCGCTACGGCGTGCCGCCGTCGCAGCTGGTCGAGATTCTCACCAGTTCCGTGTTCCCGGTGCCGGCCTACAAGGTCTACGGCGGCCTGATCGCGAGCGGCCAGTTCGAACCCCCGGGCTTTCCGCTGCGTCTCGGCCTCAAAGACATTCGGCTCGCGCTCGCGGCCGCCGACAGCAAGGACGTCGCGCTGCCGATCGCAAGCCTCGTGCGCGATCATTACCTGAAAGCCCTGACCCGCGGTTATGCCGATTTTGACTGGGCAGCGCTGGCGCTGGTCAGCATGGAAGATGCAGGCGCGAGCCCGCGGCGCTGATCGCCGATGCGGGGCCCGCAACGCAGAAGACCGAGTTCGGACTTGCCGGCGCAGGCCGGTGTAACAGAAGCGCCGCGTGCGCGGGCGAATGCCCGTCGACGAGCGTGACGTGACGGGCGAACAGCGCCTGCGCCCCACGGCTTTTAGTCAGGCATCGACCGTCGCGAGCGCGCTGGAGACACCCACTCTGTCGAGTCCCCGTAATGTCGCAGCCGATACCGCACGGGACACCGGTTTGTCGGCGCTCTGCGGCGAACGCACGCCCAGCACCTGCAACCAGCCTTCACACCAGCCAATCCGGCGCTGCAACTGAAGCTGGCGCGCCAGCATGACGCTATCCGTCACGTGCCGTCGCTTGAGTTCATGCAATTCGCAGCGATAGCGCAGGAGATCGCTGCACAGTTCACTTTCGACGCTGTCCATTGTGACCCCTCGCAATCGATAGTCCGCCCAGGAACTCGCACCGCGTGGCACTGACGGGTCACCGGTAGCATCACGCACAGGGCGTTCAGCACCCACCTCGCATCAACGTCGGTTGCACCGCAACTTGACACATCTGTGTGACAGAACTTCGAACGCGTGCTACCTGCCGCCGCAGACAGTCAGGCGTCGAGGAAACGCGTTGCGCCCATGCCGGCGACAGCGCCCACGGGTCCACCGAGACCTCGAGGGACAGGAAGTTCGGGGTGTCCGCGGTACCCGCAAGCGTAGCGCGCTGACGGGTCTGCACGAAGCCGCCGTTGATCGGGTGCGAATACCCGGGGGCCGTGGGGATCGATCACTTGAATAGCAGCGGCGCGCGGCGGGCTGCGCATGTCACGCCTGGCTGGGAGATTTGCGGATTTTGGCGCGAGCCGCGTCAGCACAGGCAAGCCTATCCTGAAGGTCAGCGAGGTGCCGCCGGCTGCGTCGCATCTATCCAGCGAAAGCCGTCCCGATTCGGCATGCGCACCGCGGCGAGTGTCGCGGCGTCGAGCCTGTCTGCCGGTATCGCGATCCCGTTCACGTCGAGCAGATAGGCCACCAGTGCATAGACCTGATCGTTGCTCAGTGACCATGGCGCGTTCAGCGGCATCGCGCGGCGAATGAAGTCGAACAGCGTGGTCGCATAAGGCCAGTAGCTGCCGATTGTCTTGTCCGGCTGGGCACTCGTGAGATCGGGATTGCCGCCGGCCAGTTCACCGCCCGCGCCACCACGGCCGGACTCGCCATGACAGGCAACGCACTGCTGCACGAACAGCGTGCGACCCATTGCCGCGGTACCGCTGCCGGGCGGCAGGCCGCGGCCGTCGGGAAACACGAGATTGTCGCGGGTGGTCAGCGTGTGCGCGTGCGGGGTGACACCGAGGCGCGGCGTGGCCGGCGGCGCGCCTGCATCTGCTTGCGCGAGTGACGCGCACATCGCGCCGACAGCGAGGGCGCTACCAATCCGCATCGAAGGGATCTACAGCAGTGGCGGCGGGCGTTGCGTCAGCGTCGACATAGGTGTGGCTCAGCGCGCCGTCCGCATCAACCTGCCAGCTGACGATCGCGTGGTAGTGAAAGTAGCCATGACGGCCACGCGCCGCGAGCAGCGCGGCACGGGTCGGTTGCACGGCGCCCGTGTCGTCGGTGGCCCGGCTCTGCAATACGCAGGGCTTGCCGTTCCACTGCCAGGGCACGCGAAAGCGGGTGAAACACTGCGCCAGCACCGGCTCGTTCAGCGCAGCCTCGGCCCAGCTGGCGCCGCCATCGGCCGACACGTCGACACGCGTGATGCGGCCGCGGCCACTCCACGCGAGCCCGCTCAGTTCGTAGAAGCCGGGCCCGTCGAGCTGCATCCCGCCCGAGGGTCTGGTGAGCAGGGATTTCACGTCCATCTCGAAGGTGAACATCCGCGCGCTGCCGTCTGCCTGCAGCTCGGTGTAGCGCGCCGTTTCGTTGCGCGCCATCACGGGTGCATCGCTGACGGTCAGCGTGCGCAGCCATTTCACGTTCACTACGCCTTCCCAGCCGGGCACCAGCAGACGCAATGGATAGCCCTGTTCCGGACGCAGCCGCTCGCCGTTCTGAAACAGCGCGAGCAGGGTGTCGTGGCGGGCTTTGGGCAGCGGGAGGCTGATCGTCATGCCGAACGCGTCCGCGCCTTCGGCAACGATCCAGGCCGCGTCGGCTTCAAGCCCCGCTTCGTCGAGCAGCAGGCGCAGCGGCACGCCGCTCCATTCACTGCACGACACGAGCCCGTGAAAGTATCCGGCGGCGGTTTGAATCGGCTTCTGCTGCCAGCCCGCGTTGCTGTTGCCGCCGCATTCGAGCACACACAGGCGAGACACGCGTGGATAGCGGAGGAGGGCGTCGATCGCGAATTCGAGCGGACGGCTGACGCGCCCGTTGATGACGAGCCGATGCAGCGCCGGATCGATCTGCGGGACGCCGTTGTGATGGCGCTCGAAGTGCAGGCCGCTCGGCGTGAGGATGCCGTCGAGTTCGTGCAACGGAGACCAGGACACGCCGTTGGTCGGCGCCATCGCGGTCGCTGATATCCAGCGCAAGACGGCCTTCTCGTGCGGTGATGGCACGCCGTAGTTCGTGAACGCAGCGCCCGGTTCGCGCATCCAGGGTTCGTCGGGCACGGCTGCCGTGACCGAACCGCTCGCGATACTGGCCACGGCGCCGAAGCTCAGCGCATTCGACAGGAACAGCCGGCGATCGAGCAAGCCATTGCCAGCGACAGGAACGGGAGGTTCGGGGCCCAAGGTCATGCCGCCATGATAGGGATCCGGGCAGAAATTATCTTGTCACTCCGAGGGGGCGCCCGGCTGTTGGCCCCCCCGCCACAGAACCCCGCGGGTCCGCGCAACAGGGGCCACGCACAGCGCGCTCAGGCGGCGGGAGAGGGGGCTTCGGGGTTGATGCCGTGGCTGGCGATGAACGCCGCCACCTCGGCGGCCGACAACAGCCCGCTGCCCTTCAGCAAGTCGAGCGCCGCCAGCGCGATATCGGCCGGCCCGATTTCGAAATGCGCGCGCAGGGCCGGGCGTGATTCGCTGAGCCCGTAGCCGTCGGTGCCCAGGGTCGTGAACGGGCCGGGCATCCAGCGTGTCAGCAGATCGCCGAGCGCTTTCATGTAATCGGACACGGCGACGAACACGCCCTGCTCAGACGCCAGCACCTGCCGCAGATACGGCACACGCGGCGTGTCCATGGGATGCAGCCGGTTCCAGCGCTCGCAGTCGCGCGCAGCGCGATAGAGTTCGCCGAAACTCGTGACACTCCACACGTTCACCTGACAGCCGCGCGCTTCGAGCAGCGTGGCGGCGGCGAGCGCCTGCTGCATGATGCTGCCGCTGGCGAGCAGGTTGATGACAGGCGAGGAGGGCGCCGCGCCCTCTCCACGTCGATAGCAATACAGCCCGCGCAGCACACCTTCCTCGACGCCGGGCGGCATCGGCGGCATCGGGTAGTTTTCGTTGTAGACGGTCAGATAGTAGAAAACGTCTTCCTGCTGCTCGTACATGCGGCGGATGCCGTCGCGCACGATCAGCGCAAGCTCGAACGCAAACGCCGGGTCATAACTGACGAGGTTCGGGACCGTCAGTGCCACGAGCTGCGAGTGACCGTCCTGATGCTGCAGCCCTTCGCCGTTCAGCGTGGTACGGCCGGCGGTGCCGCCCATCAGAAAGCCGCGGCACATGCTGTCGCCGCAGGCCCAGATCATGTCGCCAACGCGCTGAAAGCCGAAAATCGAGTAGAAGAAATAAAACGGAATCGTCGGCACGCCGTGCATCGCGTACGCCGTGCCCGCGGCGAGAAACGACGCCATCGCGCCCGTTTCACAAATGCCTTCCTGCAGGATCTGGCCGTCCGCCGCTTCCTTGTACGGAAGCAGGGTGCCGGCATCGACCGGCGTGTAGTGCTGGCCTTCGGGTGAGTAGATACCGGCGGCCTTGAACAGGGCATCCATGCCAAAGGTACGGGCTTCGTCCGGCACGATCGGCACGATGTAGGGGCCGAGTGCCGGGTCTTTCAGCAAGCGCGTCAGCAGGCGCACGGCGGCGGTCGTGGTCGACACCGGCCGGCCGGCCGAGCCAGCGGTGAACTCGGCCAGACGCTCGAGCGGCGGCGCCGGCAGCGGCTTGCAGTCCACCTTGCGCAACGGCAGATACCCATTCAGCGCCGCGCGCCGCGCATGCAGATAGCGGGCTTCGTCGCTGTCTGCCGGTGGCCGGTAGAACGCGGCGGCGGCAAGGGCTTCGTCGGCCAGCGGAATGCCGTAATCTCGGCCGCAGCGGATGCGCTCCTCGGCCTTGAGGTTCTTCTTCTGATGGACCGTGTTGAGTCCCTGCACCGCGCCGCCCATGCCATCGCCTTTGACGGTTTTGACTAGGATCACGGTCGGCTTGCCGTCGGACTGCAACGCGCGTGCATAAGCGGCATAGATCTTCTTCGCATCGTGGCCCCCGCGCTTGATGGAGCGGATTTCGTCGTCACTCAGCGAATTCATCATCTGCGCAAGTTCGGGGTTGTCTTCGACCCAATGCTCACGCTGGCGGTCGCCCGGCAGCACGGAGTAGTACTGGTAATCGCCGTCGACGGCTTCTTCCATACGCCTACGGAGCACGCCGTGATGATCGAGCGCGAGGAGGGCGTCCCATCCCCCGCCCCAGATCACCTTGATGACGTTCCAGTCTGCGCCGCGAAAACGCCGTTCGAGTTCCTGGATGATTTTGCCGTTGCCGCGCACCGGGCCATCGAGCCGCTGCAGATTGCAGTTGACGACGAGAATCAGATTATCGAGCCGTTCGCGCGCGGCAATGCTCACCGTGCCCAGCACTTCGGGTTCGTCTGCTTCGCCGTCGCCGATGAAGCACCAGACGCGCCCGCCGTTCTGCGGTTTGAGGCCCCGGTTTTCGAGGTACTTCGCAAACCTGGCCTGGTAGATCGCGGACGGCGTCGACAGCCCCATCGACGCGCAGGGGATCTGCCAGAAGTCTGGCATCAGCCGCGGGTGAGGATAGGAACTGAGCCCCCCGCCGGGCTGACGCTGGCGCCGGAAGTTGCGCAGTTGCTGTTCACTGAGGCGCCCTTCAACGAAAGCCCGCGCGTAGATGCCTGGCGCCGCATGGGGCTGCGGAATGACGAGATCGCCGCCATAGTCCGGGCCGCGACCGCGCAGAAAGTGATTGAAACCGACCTCGAGCGCCGTCGCTGCGGAGGCATAAGTAGCGATGTGGCCGCCCACCGCCTCGCCGGTGTCGGCCGCCTGCAGCACCATCGCCATTGCATTCCAGCGAATGATGTTTTCGAGCCGGCGTTCGAGTTCGAGATCGCCGGGGTAGGGAGGCTGCTCCAGCGGCGGGATGGTGTTGACGTACGGCGTGTTCAGCGCCGCTTCGTTCAGCGCGACGCCGAGTTCCAGCGCCCGCTCCTGCACGAAACGAATCACTTCGCGCACGCCGACCGCGCCGAATTCGGCGTGGATATCATTCAGCGCGTCGACCCAGTCCGGCTTTTCTATCAGCAGTTGGGCGATTTGTTCAGGGAGATTCTGGGGCGCATTCATGGGCCATTCCGGGCTCGGGATTGGCCAAAAGTATACGGACGAGGGCGGGCAATTAATGGTCTAATTCGCCTTCCGTTCAAGCCTGAACTGCATCTATGCGCCCTTTTATCCGATTTTGAGACGCACTCATGCCAAACCTCACCCTGGATCGCACCGACTACCGGATTCTGCATCATCTGCAGAACGACGGCCGCCTGACGAACCTCGAACTCGCCGAGCGCGTCGGGCTGTCGCCGTCGCCCTGTCTGCGGCGGGTCCGGGCCCTCGAAGAAACCGGCATCCTGAAGCGCTACGTGGGGATCGTCGACGCCAAGGCCGTGGGCCTGCCGATCAGTGCGTTCATCAACGTGTCGCTGCGCAGCCAGGAAGTCGGCGCGCTCGACATGTTCCAGGACGCCGTGCGTTCGTTTCCGGAAGTTATGGAGTGCTATCTGATGACCGGCAACTCGGATTATCTGCTGCGCGTGGTGATGCCGGATCTCGAAAGCTACGAGCGGTTTCTGGCCGAGAAACTCACGCGGATCCCGGGCATAGGCAATATCCAGACGAGTTTTGCGTTGAAACCGGTCGTCACCAGAACCGAATTGCCGCTGAGCCAGGCCTCCGGTAACTGAACGCCCGTTCTGCGCATAATGTTTATTATGTTAACTCAAGAATTTTGGACGGTCGGGACAGCACACGATTTCAGGGGCCATGAGCTGCGGGCAAAGTCAGGCCCCGTCGCGTCATCGAAGCTAGCCAGCGCTGACGCGGCCGTGCGCTACTCGTCGCTGGCAACGGAGACGCCGAGATCTCGCAGCAGACCGTCATGCACGCCGTAGCACAAACCGTGGACTGAGAGCGTCTGGCCGTGATGCCAGGCGTCCTGCACGATGGTGGTGTTGGCGACGTTCTGCACCTGGCGAATCACATTGAACTCGCACAGGCGATCGGTCCGCGCCGCGCCGTCGAGGCCATCGAGCTCGGCGGCCCGTAAATCCGCGAGTTCGCGGATCGGCCGCAGCCAGTTGGAGATCAGGCCCTGCGATCGCGGCTCTACCGCCGTACTCACACCACCGCAGCCGTAGTGGCCGCAGACGATGATGTGGCGGACCTTCAGCACTTCAACCGCGTACTGCAGCACCGACAGGCAATTCATGTCCGAATGCAGCACCAGGTTCGCGACATTGCGGTGGACGAACACTTCGCCCGGCGCGAGGCCAATGATCTGGTTGGCAGGCACGCGGCTGTCGGAGCAGCCAATCCAGAGATATTTGGGCGCCTGCTGGGCTGCCAGGCGGCTGAAAAACTGCGGATCCTGGCTCAGTCTGTCCGCCACCCAGCGCCGGTTATTGTCGAACAGCGGGCTCAATTCGCTTGCTGCCCCGCTCGGCGGTTGTGCGTCGGACATGAAGTTTTCCTTGGCTTGGGTGCTGACGGGTGCGCCATGCTACAGGGGAAACAGGGGGTCACACCCCGAGGATGGGCGACCGGGTCTCTTGTGGCCAGGCCGTAGGTTGGGCTGACGCAGGAAGCTCAACACGAGTGGCGATCACCCTCGCACAGAACGCAATCATCGCGCCGGGGTTCGACGCCGTGCCGTCTTCGATCCTGGAATTCGCTGCGCTTCATCCCGGCTACGACGCGCCGTCGCCTCTCTTGTCGCCAGGGTGCAGGTCGTAGGTAGGGCTTGACGCAGGAAGCCCAACACCCGAGGTTTCCTTGCGAAATCGGGGGCTGCCCCTATTGCTTACTGCGCGCCCTGCTTCGCCGTTTCCACGCTCATCAGCTGCTCCAGGTCCAGCCGCGCCTGTTCGCTGCCGGTGATAAGCTTTTCCTGGTCCCGGTGGATGGGCTGCAGTGCGCGCAGGGTTTCCTCGTCGTGGCGATGGAACAGGCGCGCGGCTTCAGATGCTTTCTGCCGGTCAAATCCTAATTTTAACAATGCTTTGACCGCTATATTTAAAGCTGCTGGAAAGGTTTCGCGCTCGAAATCCTGGATCCCGCGCTCGAGCATTTCGTAGGCCTGCGTGCGGTTGCGCACGCGCACCAGGAGCTTCAGATCGGGAAAGTGTTGGCGCGCCAGGTCAACCAGCCGGGTAGTGGCGTCGGCATCGTCCAGCGCGATGATCAGCAGTTCGGCCTGCTCCGCGCCGGCGGCACGCAGCAAATCGATGCGCGTCGCGTCCCCGTACAGCACTTGGTGACCAAAGCGGCGGAGCAGTTCAATCTGCGCCGGATCGTGGTCGATAACGGTTGAAGTGATCCTGTTCGACGCCAATACGCGATCTATCACCTGTCCGAAACGGCCGAATCCGGCGATGATCACGGGATTCGAAGCCGGCGCCGCCCCGCTCGGCTCCGGCACTACGTGGCGCTCGCGCAGGCGCAGGCGCGTGATGCACTCGGCGACCAGCAGCACGACAGGCGTGCACACCATCGATGACGCAATCACCACCATCAGCAGGCTCACCGTCGCCGGCGGCAGCAATTGCTCGCGCAGGGCTTCGCCAAAAATGATGAAGCCGAACTCACCGCCCTGGCACAGCAGGGCCGCAATCAGCCAGGACTGATGCCCGTGCATGCGAAAGGCCTTCGCCAGCACCAGCATCACCGCGAACTTCACGCTCAGCAGCGCCACCACCAGACCCAGCACCGTCAGCGGAGTCTGCAGCCACAGCGCGAAATCGAGCGACATGCCGATCGCGATGAAGAACAGGCCCATCAGCAGGCCCTTGAACGGCTCGATGTCGATTTCCACCTCATGGCGGTACTCGGACTCCGCCAACACCACACCGCCAATAAAAGCGCCCAGCGCGAGCGACATGCCCACCATGCTCAGCAGCAGCGCCACGCCTATCACCAGGAATAACGAAAACGCCGTAAATATCTCTCTGGAATGGGTGTCTGCGATCACGCGGAACAGCGGGCGCAGCACGGGGCGCCCCATGAACACAATCGCCACCACCAGGCTCAACGCGAACACGGCGTCGCGCAGATCGACGTGCATGCTGCCCTCGCCCGCCGCCGCGAACAGCGGCAGCAGGGCCAGCAGCGGAATCACCGCAATATCCTGCAGCAGCAGCACCGCCAGGCCGTTGACCCCCGACTCGGTCGACGCGAGGCCGCGTTCCGCGCTCAACTGCAGCGCCACCGCGGTACTAGAAAACGCGAGCACGAGGCCCACCAGCAGGGCCGTGCGCAGTGGCAGATCCAGCGCCATCCCCACCCCGGTCAAGGCACTCGCGGTCAATACCAGTTGCAGACCACCGAGCCCGAAGATGGCGTAACGCAGCGCCCAGATGCGCCGTGGCTGCAGCTCCAGGCCAATCAGGAACAGCAGGAAAACCACTCCGAATTCAGCAACTTCAAGGATTTCCTTACTGTCCGGTATCCAGCCGAGGCCCCACGGCCCAATCAGCACGCCGCCCACCAGGTAGCCCGTGATACTGCTCAGATGCAGCCGTTTGGTCAGCGGCACGAAGAGTACGGCCGTCCCCAGCAGGATGATGAGATTGATCAGTGAAGCGTGCATGGCTCAAAAGTACCGGGCGAGTTCGAGGCCGACATAGTCATCCTGGTCTACGAAGCGCAGCAGATCGGTGGGCGCCGTATCGCGGAACACGCGCATTTCAAGCGCCAATGTCCAGCGCTCCCCGAAGCGGCGGCTGGCCTCGACATTCACAAAATTGCCCTCGCCACGCAAATCCGACACCACGCCGGCCAGCACGCTGCTGCTCGCGGCATCGTTGACGGCAAGGCGAAGGCCGGCGAAGAGGTCCCGGTTGAAGGGGATCAGGGCCCGGCGACCGCGTTCGTCCCAGTGATACTCCGCCAGCAGGCCCAGGTCGCAGGCTGAGCCGAAGAGGCCCACCAGCGTGTATTCGAATCCGCCAACCGCCGCAGCGAAGCCCCGGCCCTGCCCGGTACGATGCAGCGCCTCGAGTTTGAACAGCCAATGTTGCCAGGTGTAGAGGGCATCGACGCTGGTCTGGTTGATCTGGTCATAGCGCGGCGCGAGCACCGGTTCGCCGCCCGGCGTGCGGATGGCCAGCAGGCGCGGCTCCCGGCTGGTGCCGCGAAAGTGCGCGAGGCCAAAATCAAGATTGCCGACCGTGCGGGCGTAGCGCAGCGCGAAGTCCACGTGCTGCTTTTCGGCCGGTGAGTCATACTGCGCAGAGCTCGTATCTACTCGAGGTTGTGTTCTCAAGCGCCCTGATTTTCCTGGTAAAGTTCTTTCTCTAAAACCAGGCAGAACGAAGATATCCAGCGTGCCCCAGTCCCGCACCAGCGCCAGATTCAGCAGCGGCTGGCCGAGCTTATCTTCGGTGTCGAGGTTTTCCACGAGATCCGTCTGGTTAATGATGTCCACCAGGTGGTTCGATTCGGCGACCCCCCAGAATACCCGCCCGATGCCGGCCCGAAACTCCCAGGTGTCCGCCGCCGTTGTCCACAGCAGTTCGCGAACATCCGCGTGAGAACGCCGGCTGTCCCCCTGATCCACCCGCAGGAACGGCGAAAACAGCAGGCTCTGCGCGCCCTCCCCCCATGCCCAGTAAAGCTCGGGGCGCAGTGCCGCCGATCCATTCACGCCGTGTTGACCGGGAAACTGCGCACCCTCGAAGAACACCCGTGTCTCGGCGGCCAGCGCGCCCTGCACATCGAATTCCGCCGCACAGGCATTGCCGCACGCACAGCACGCCCACAACGGCAGCAGCGCTCTGCGCCAGTTCGCCAGCTGCTTCATGATGCAGAATGCGGTTCACGGTTCATTAGTGATTACTTTACAGCGCTTTATCGAATTATCTTCAACGAAGATGAACGAATCAGCATTTTCCCGTGTGCATCTTTTTAATCCTTTGGCCCGGTGGCCGAACGTTCGCCGCATTCGGGAGGTTCTTGCCGGATATTGAGCAGTGGGCGCGCCGGGAACGTCGTGTTGTGCGCGGGTGATCCCGGGTGCAGCGCTTCGAAACCCGGGCTACGTTGAGGCCCGTTTTTAACGCAAGGCAATGCCCGGATGAAGCGCTCAGGCTGGGCCAGGAGCGTGAAGGCCGGCGTCTGCGAGTTTGGTGGCCAGCAGCCAATGCCTCAGTTCCGCAGCGCGATAGCCGGGCAGCGAACGTCAGAGATGGGATGAGCAAGTCGGCCTTTGAGGAGAGATGACACAGCCGTTCAGCAAGCATGTCGGCGCAGCGGATAGCCGCGCCACGTGCCTCCTGTAGCCCGGGTGACAGCGCAGCGAAACCCGGGATCGTCGGCCTCACAAATCGAAGATCCCGGGTTCTGCGCTGCGCGCGCCGCGCGGGTGTTACGGTGCCTGCGCCACCCGGCGGGCCTCAGAGCTTCGCCAGTTCAGCCTTCGCCAGATCCAGGCCCTTGAAGTCGATATTGGCGTCCACCGCCTGCTTCAGGTTGTCCTTCGCCAGCACCTTGTTGCCAAGGCCGACATAGGCCATGCCGAGGTGGTAGCGGATGAGCGCAGCATCGGGCGCGTTCTGGATGGCCTTTTCGAGGTACTCGCTGGCCTTCTGGTAGTCCCCGAACTTGTATTCGACCCAGCCGATGGTGTCGAGGTACGCCGGTTCCTTCGCGTCCACGAGCAGTTTAGACAGGTCGCGCGCACGCTGTTTGGAGGCATCGTCCGTCTTGTACTCGATCAGCAGCATGGCGAGGTTGTTCGCGGCGAGCTGGGACTTCGGATCCTCCTTCAGCACCTTTTCGTACTGCGCCATCGCTTCGTCGAGCTTGCCGGCCTTTTCGAGATAGGCCGCCAGGCCGGTGACCAGCAGCGACGAACCGCCCGTCTTCTCGATGCCGACGTTCATCGTCTTGAGCGCGCCTTCCTCATCCTTCAGCGCAAGCTGGGCGGTGGCCAAATTGCGATAAAGAATCGCCCACTTCTCGTTGTCCTGAATCGCGGTTTCGAAGGACTTCTTCGCTTCCTCAAAGCGCTTGCTCGTGAGCTGGAGCTCGCCGAGCAGGTTGTGCGCCACGAAGTTCTTCGGGTTGCGTTCGATGACTTCCGCCAGGCGCTTCTCTGCCAGCTCGCGCTTGTCCATCGCCAGATGGCTCTTCACGAGCTGCGACAGCGGTTGCACGGCATCTGGCGACACGGCCAGGGCGGACTCGAACTGCTCGATACTTTCCGGCAGCTTCTGCTGCGCCTGGTACACGAGGCCGGCGTAGTAGAAACCCATGGGGTCGTTCGGCAGCAGGATCTTCAACTGATCGGCCACCCCCATCGCCTTGTCCCAGGCCTTCTGATAGATATAAGTCTTGAACTTGCCTTCGATGGCCGGGCGATTGTCTGGATCCTGCTTGAGCACTTCATCCAGCTGGCCGATCACCGCATCGAGGTTCTGCTGCTGCGAGTACAGGTTTGCAAGATCGCCCCGTAGCTGCAGCGCAGCCGGGTTCGCCTCTGCGGATTTTAGCAGGGTATCGATGGCAAGCTGCGGCTCCTTGTTTGCCTGGTGTGCACGCGCCAGCAGGCGCGAGACGTCCGGCGAGTTCGGGCTGTCCTTCAGCGCCGAGCGGTAGTCCGCAATCGCGGCGCTGGCGTCGCCGGCTTCCAGCGACAGCGAGCCCCGCAGCACCAGGGCGTCCTGATCGCGCGGGTTTTCCTTCAGCACTTCTTCGACCAGCGTACGCGAGCCGGTGGGATCCCCGGTGCGCGCCATCACCATCGCCTTGCGGGTTTTCGCGGCCAGGGCCTGCGGCGCATTCGGCTCGGCCTCATCGTCGATGATGGCCTGATAGGTGGTTTTCGCCTCTTCCGGCTTGTTCGCGGCTTCGTAGAGCTTGGCCAGAGCCGAGCGCAGTTCAAAGCTCTTCGGGTCCTTGCCGACCATCGCCACCAGCGTGGCAATGGCCTTGTCGGCGCTGCGCGTCTTGGCCTGAAACTCGACGAGGCTCAGCTTGGCAGTGTTGGCGTCTTTCGCTTCCTCAGTGATTTCTTCGGCGGCCTTGGTGAGCACGGCCTCGGCGTCGTCCAACTTTTCCTGCTCGGCCAGGAACTGGGCGAGGCGCAACCGATGGCCCAGCACCTTTGGCTCGGAGGCCACGATATCGCGGAAGAGTTTTTCGGCGTCGTCCTTCTTGCCGACCTGCGTGTAGACCCGCGCCAGCAGCGCCTGCACAGTGGAGTTCTTCGGGTCCTTGTCGAGTGCGGCCTTGAGCGCGGCGACCGCGTCATCCGGCTTGTTCGACTGCAGATACAGCGAAGCGGCGAGCGCGGAGGCGTTCACGTGCCCGGGCTCGGCAGCGAGGGCGGCCTTCGCATCCACCAGCGCGCCATCGAGGTCTTTACCGAGCGCCTTGATGCCGGCCTGCAGGGTGAGGCCGTCCGGGTCTTTGGCGTTCAGCGCGATCAGTTTGTCGGCGAGCTTTTTGGCTTCTTCGGTGTTGCGGCCCAGCAGGTAGATCTGGCCCATGCGCGACAGTGCTTCGCGGTGCGTGGGGTCAGCCTCGATCACCCCGAGGTAGTGCCCGGCGGCGCCGCGCCAGTCCTGCGTTTTCTCGAGCGTCTGCGCCAGCATGAAGCGCGACGGAATGTCTTTCGGATCGATCTGGAGGACATTCTTGAATTCGAGACGGGCCTTGTCGAAATCCCCGGCGTCATACAGGGCCTGGCCCTTTTCCATGTATGCAGCTTTGCGGTCTTCGGCCCCACCGCAAGCGGCCAGGGCAGAAGCCATGAGGAGGACGAGCGCCAGTGTCTTCATTCGCATTTTCTAGCCCGGATTACTTAGACAAAGCGGAATCTTACAGTGGGGAATGTTAAAAAACTGTAACGGCGTTGGCAGAGCGCGACTGTAGGGCCCCCGCTGGTCATTGAAGCAGCGCCACGCTACGAGTATTTCCACCCCGTCTCAGCCACCGGGTGTTTGTCCGACATGGCAGGTCAATTTCCTGGATATCGGCTCCGGCAATCGTGGCAAAATTGCGCAGAACCGCATGCGCCGCACTCAGATACAAGGAAGATAAAGATGAAGCGCTCGAATTCCCCGACACTTGTCACCCTGGTAGTGGCCGCGCTCAGCGGCCCGGCCGCCGCCCTGGAAATCAATCTCGCGGACAGCTTCGAGGCAGCCGATCCCGCGGACTTCGGTAACGTCATTGGCCAGGTGGCAGTGGTGCCCGCTGGCGGCGTGCTGGCCAGCGTAGCGCTGGCGTTCAACACCTCAGGCAATGAATTCCAGATCTACGACCAGATTGGCTATTCCCTCCACAACAACGGCCAGGCGCCGCAGCGGGTCAGTTTCGCATTCGACCTACTGACCGTTGACCTCATTGGCACCAACAACCAGTTCGTTGTGCTGTTCGACACGCCCCAAGTGCGCAATGTCATGTTCACGCCGGATGGCAATATTGAAGTGCTGAACCCGGGCCCTGGCGGCTCCGGCATTGTCGGCAGCTTTGCAGACCGGCAAACACTGGCAGTGGACATGCAGATGGATACGGCGGCAAACCTGTGGGAGCTGCGCATTGGCGGCGCCCTGCTCTATTCAGACACCGTGGATTCATTCGCGATCGGCAGTATCCGGCTGTCGCACGCGCGGTTTCCGGCGTCACCGATGGTGACATCACAACCACCAGCTACATCGACAACGTGGTCATATCAGCGACCGATTACGTCGACATCCCGACCCCAGCCCCCGTACCGCTGCCGGCAGCGCTATGGCCGATGGCGACGGGCGTGATTGCACTGGCAGGCCTGAGACGGAATGCGCGCTCGAAGATCTGAAGATTCAGAAACAAAACAACCCCGGGGTTCCCCCCAGGGCTGCCCATCGACAACGACCCGCCCAAGCTGATAAACGGGTCATCACGACTCGGGGAATGCACCTTCTACTAAGAGGAAGCGCTTTCTTTGATCTTACGCCGCCCGATACTGAACATGGCCGCAGCGGCCGTGCCCAGCATCAGAATGGATGGCGGCAACGGTACCGCGTTGACTGAAGCCTCGTAAATCGCACCTGTGCCGGCGTTGCCGCCGACGAGGAAGCTGAACATCCCGCCAACGGTGCTGAAGAAAGTGCTCGCCGAGCCGAACTCCGCCACGCTGACCTGGAACGATTCAGCCGAATTGGTAATACCAAAGATGAACGGCCCGGCAGGGCCAAACGTGAACGCCGACAGATCCAGCGAGTAGTCACCCGCTGCGAGGCTGAGAGAGCCTGAGTCAAAAATGCCGCCGCCCATTTCGAAGCCTTCAGACACCACCATTGCCTGGCTTGCCGTACTCAGACCCAGCAGGCCAACCAACGCGGGTACTGCCAACGTTTTTGCTATCAATTTCATACTGCCCTTCCTTCCATGAGAGAACTGAAATCGCGAGGGGCATCACAGCGGAGTTCCTCGCGCTTTCGCCCCCTTGGGTCGAAATCGACACCGGGGACTTGATGAGTGCAGAGCAACAAACGGGCCTGAATGAGCGCTTTTAGCGAGAGGGTCGCAGTTTTGCTATGAATTACCGAAAAACGCTTCTCTACCAGGCATGTTCAAGCATTGGGGCAAATGGATGAAAACCATGTAACTCATTATTTGAAAGAGATTCTCGGCATGCTGGCCTTCCTGCCGCACGTGGCCCGGCATGTCCCGCAGATGCTGAAGGCACAGCAGATTTTGGCGCCGAGCCGTTCGCTGCCGAGGGTAACTGCACAGCTTTGACTCGTTAACGCGCGATACGCATCGAATTCGGGCTAGGACGCCGAGTTCACCGAGAACTCGACGAATTTGGAAACGCCGGGATTGGTGCTTAGTGGGGGGGGGGGTGAAGGGGTGAACTGATGCCAACCGGCAAGGGAATATTACCGCCGATAAGCAGCCTCGTGCATCTCACAAGCTGCCATGACGAGAACCTGAGCCCTCCGCGAAAACCGCCCTCACGTCACTCAACACGCCACGATAAGGCGGACAATGCCACTGCATCGACGTCATGAGGGGCAGGACAACTCGCGCCGAACTGCCAGGCAGCGACTCGCTCAACCCTAGCAGCCTGTCGGACACAGGTTAAGAATAGAGATCGTCAGACGTTCACCGCCAATAGGTAAGCTCGTTTCGATAGTCATGCTGTCTACTGATCCAATGAAGATAAAGGGCAAGCCGCCCTCATCCGGGGGCCAGGCTGCGCAAGACCGCCATCCGGC
>Ga0163144_10012301_pt1 | contig 17983 bp, 10 predicted proteins | sample OliLak19BULKMAT1_FD_123175 | JGI IMG/M metagenome (GOLD analysis project Ga0163144, IMG submission 123175) | Freshwater microbial mat bacterial communities from Lake Vanda, McMurdo Dry Valleys, Antarctica - Oligotrophic Lake LV.19.BULKMAT1 | ecosystem: Environmental > Aquatic > Freshwater >...
CCTGTGTACCCTGATGCGTTATGTCTACGAAAACCCCGCACAGGCACAGGCCATCGGCGCACACGCCGCTACCGATGTGCATCAGCGCTGGACGTGGAGCAAGGCTGCAGAACGGATTATTGCGCGGCTGGAGGCGCTAGGCGAGTAGTCAGGAGTCGGAAGACTGAACTACTAAACTAATCGCACAATTTGCGTTTAGTTTAGGTATCGAGGTGGCACAAGCATTCATTCAAGCAAGGAAGCAAACGAACAAGAACCAGCCGCAATCATACTGAATTGATCCAGTGTGGTTCGTCACATTGCGAGTGTGGTTCGTCACATTGCGAGTGTGGTCCATCACATTGCTGCGGTAGGATTGCTATATGACCAATCGACCTTAGTGGACGCATCACCATCAATGATTTCGCAGATTTCGCAGATTTCGCAGATTGGGCGGGAGTGCTGGACACGGGAGGGATGGGGAGCAGTATTATCTGCACATGGCGCAGATGATGTGCAAATACGCAGCGACGCGAGGCCCCGCGTCGCTACGGAGGCCGCATTCTCCACAGATCGCGCAGATTAACGGGGAATACTGGCGACTATGGTGGAGGGAGATCTTGCATAAGGAGAATAGACCCTTCACTCAACCACGTAATCAATGGCTGGTTCGATCAGTTACACGTACTCATCAATCAAAGCCAGTATGGTCGATGATGCCTCATCTGAGTAGTTAAGGTGGAATTGCTTAACCCTCATGCTCCAATCCGGGATAACCCTGCTTATGCACAACCGATCTTCACACATGCATACTCCGGGTCAAGGAGGGATAATTGATCACGAACCCGCTGGCGTAGGCTTATGGCTGGCTTGAGGCAGTACTCAATAAAGTCCTCATCCGAAAGCTCCCCGTGTGGAAAGAGCAGCTTGCAGTAGCCAGCCGCAAGGCGTGAAATTGCCGTGATATCGCGCCGGTCGTTGGTTCCTGTGATAGTGCTGCGCTGCTGCACGATCTGCTCGTAGCCAGAACGAGTGCGGAGATGATGCAACACGTCCCCAAAGAAGTCGGCCTTGAAGCCTACACCTGTGGCGATAAAGGACTGTTCGATTCGTGGTAACTCCCACCCTGGCAAAATGCCATGAATGCGATCGATAAAGGCAGTCTCGCTGAGGAACTCAGGCAATTCTCGAAAGAGATTTTCGTGCTGCGGGCGCTTGTGTTCATCCAGTGGAATGTTGGCAAGCGCCATGATCCCTGCACTTGCCTCAACCTTCTGAACCCCGCCACGTGCGAAGCTACCTGACTCCAGATAATCCTTCAGGACACCAATGATTTCGCCGGGGTTGCTGAACGACAGTGATTGAGCCTCATCAAAAACCACTAGGTCATAGTGGGTTAACAAACCTGGCTGGCGGTTCTGGTTATTATAAAAGAGTGCTGCTGCCGTCACCTTTCCACCCGAGACAAGCCGTGCATAGCGTGATAGGTTTAGGAAGACGAAAGACTTACCGGTTCCTTTTGGGGCCAGCTCGATCATATTGACGCGCTCTTGGACGAGAGGAAGTAGCCGCGTCAGGAGTAGCATTTGCTGGTGAATAGTGTAGGCATCAGGGTTATAGCCCATGCTAGAAATTAAGAGATCGCGCCACTCGTCAAGATCAAAAGCCGCGCGCTGCTCGCAGTAAAGATCTAAATCGAGGCTTGCATTCTGCATGGGCCGAAAATCAACCATCCAAATCTGTCCTTCTTTCCGTACATGGTCAGGTGGGTAGTATTGTAGTTTGCCAACTCCCCAAACGCCGCTACCGAATAGGAGTGGGTATTGTTCAGCGATATGGCGCTCTATCCCAGCCTTGCGCTCATCAAGGCAGGGTATGCTTAAATACAGTTCATTTCGGTGCAGATCGACGGTGACACTAAACTGGTCGAGCACCGTCAGCATTTCCCCGTTTTGGAGTTGTGCCTTCAACTGCTCCTTCTGATCACGGGTCGGTAAATGCTGATTGAGGAAGGTACGAATGCGCTGGCGGGCTTCGTCATTCAGCACGCCCTCAGGCGTATGACGAGTCACAATCCATTCACTGACGAAGGTTGGGATGCTGCGTGTGCCAAAGCCCGCCTCCTGAACCAACGCCTTATTGACACAGACCTCGCCAAAGAGCCTCTGCGCCTTTTCTTCGTAACGCTTGCTGATAGTCATTCTGCCTTATCCAAATAGGTCATCAAAGCGATCCTCGGTTTGGAGCCGCCGTACTGCGATCCGTGCCTCACCTTGCTGACGATACTTAACGCCCAGAACAAGGCCCGAAATCTCCCAAGCTAGGGATAGCTCTGTCCCTTCGTGAGCACGGGCCGGTAGTGTAATCATAGTTTCATAGCGCCCACCTGCTGCGACACGCTCGATGGTCACTGGCGCAAGATCGGCGATCTGGATCATCACCTGATCGAGCGGCGCGGGATTGGGGTTTATCAATAGAATAGTGAGTGAGCCTACTTGCCGCGCACGTATCTGCCCGCTGATTGTAAGGCTCAAATGTTGTATAGCCAGTGGCTCTGGCGTTAGGTGCATTAAGGGGACAATTGTTTCCTCCGGGGTAAGTCCACCATGGGTCCAGCCCGATGGCCGCCGTCCAATCGCAGCATAGCCGCGCGGGACAAGATAATCTTGTGGGAGTTCGTAAGGAAGACGAGCAAGATAGTGCCAATCGTTGGGGTGTTCAATCTGTAATCGGTGAGTGTCATTCACCAGTACCGCCCGTGCTGAGGCAGGTTCAGTAGCCTGTTGATCCCCAGCATCTTCCCAGACATCAATGACTTCACGTGTCGCTTGCGGTAAGCGATATGTTGGTGCGCCACTTGGGAGCAGAGTACTTCCATGGTCGCTGCCTATAAGCACATGGAATGGTCGCCCTCGCTCAACACACATTGCCTGCATTCGCACAAGGGTCCGCCCAAGCTCCTCCAAATATCCACGCACAATTGCGTCGTCGGCAAAATCTGAACGATCATGGGCTAGTCTGTCAAGCATATTGGCAAACCAAATTAGACATTGGGGCGGCTCGTTGCTTCGTAGAGCCTCTAGAGACTCGTGAGCGTCGTAGCTGACGTAACCACGCAGGCCCACACGCTCCAGCTTCTCGCGCGCTGCTTGGGCGATACTGCTGCGAGGCGATTCAGGGATTGCCATGCCTGTGACAAGCGCCCGCTTCGAGATGTTCGTTAGCGAGGGTAGCAAGGCGATACCAGCCTCGTAGCGCTGTGGATGGAGGCCCTTATGTCGGCAGAGTTCTTGTAATATTCGCCCCTGCCACCAAGTCATCCCATCCACCACAAGCCAGATCACCACCGCGTTCGGCTGCATGTTGAGCAGGTCGCGTAGGAGCGTAAACTGGTTTGTGATCAGTGGTGAACCAATAATTGTGAGCCAATTCGGGTAACGCCTGGCCAGCCACAATTCGTATGCTAGAGCACATATCTGTTGGTACTCGCGCGGCTGATGAGAGCGCACAGTCCAGGCGAAGTAGGGCATGTAATCGTTAGTCGCCCATCTGAGCCACTGCTCATCGCTCCACTGCTCCTGAGGTAACACGGGTTGTGCCGGTGGAACTAACGCCTCAAGCTCGTCGAGTGTTGCCGCTGCCTCAGGAAGATCAGCAAAACGCTGCCGGAGTACCTGAAGCAGTGAAAGGTCAAGCAAGCTGGCGTTGCGCCGGAGCGCGCCTTCAATGGCTCGTAATTCGACGTTGCTCCACCCAGACATGCACTCAATAGCAGCCTGAACAAACGCTCTATTGGGTGTTGATTGTGCGATACGCTCACGCCAATAGCGTTCGATAACTGGTGCAAGATCACGTAGTGCGATTACCCAAAGGGCACCTTCGAGAGTCGGTGCGATCACGGGAAGTTCGGCCAGCCCCTGCTCGCGTAGCCATGCTGTATCATAGCGATGGAGGGCAGCGCGCCGGAGTAGGTTTATTACATCGGTCGCAAGGCTCCCCGCTCGCAGCGCTGCATATGCCGAATAGTCGTGAGCCCAGGCAACGAGGCGCTGTTGTACTAAGGGATGCATGAAGGTCGCCACCTTATCGGCATGCTTGAGTACCCAGCCAAGCAGTTGTGTCAGGTGTACTAGGCTTCCGTGTGGGAAGGCCCACAGCGCATGTAGACGCTCGCCGAGCACCCATCCTGCTGGCTCAATCTCTATTCCTGGTGGTGGCGCGTTCATGTTAGCGATATCCAGAGTAATTAGGAGAGCTGGGATAAACGGTGGCGCTGGGTCAGTACCGAATAAGCGACGGTAATCCACATCAGGTGCTATATATTCCCAGTGAATGCCCTCGTAAGTTGTCAGATCATTGAGCCAATGGATGAGGAGCCGATTCGTCACATGGACGGTCAGCCTCTCTCCCTGATCAAGAGCGTGGCGAATAGCGCTCCGGGTTCGCACATAGTCGCCAGGGCTTCTGGCGTACAGTGCGTTCGGCGTTTCAGTCTGGTATGCATGTGGGTCGGCGATGATTGTAATCATTGTTGAAACTCGTCGCGGAAGGTTTTAACCACCCAACGCTGCTCGTCATCACCCAAGTTGCCCAATCGCTTACGAAACTCGTTCCAGAGGACATCGGCGCTGTTGCTACCAGGTCCTACTTTGCCGTGTTCGGCTATCTCGCCTGCGGCAGCCCGAAGTGCACTGAGGTAGCATTCGCGCATTGACCAGCGCGTCCAGTTACCATAGGCCGAGCGCACTTCGTTGATGCGTAAGGGCAGCCGTTGCAGAAGTAGACCATCCGCATCATCTTCTGCTCCACCCAGCGAGTCGTAGAGTAGTCGTGCGTCGGATGAGATCGAGTCATGTGGCAGGATGACATAGTCCGCACGCCAATCACGCATCTGCGAAAGTACATCGGCAGATGTGTTCGGTAGTGTATCAGAGACGAAGATCTGCCCAATTTCGATGAGTAGTCGCTCACGCAGGCCGTTCGGTAGTGCTTCGACAAGCCGACACACAGTGGCGAGGCGTTCAATGGCGGTGTTTACATCCTGCTCCACCCATAGCTCAGTGCGCGGATCGAGGTCCAAAGCTGTGGGTAGATCCTGGCTGATCAGCACTTGTGCGGTAGAGTTGGCATCGCGTCGCAGCATATGCGTCAGCGCAGTCATGGTCTGTGCTTCAGTGTTTGGAAAGATGCCATATAGCTCATCAGCGCTCAGGTCTGAGACGAAGGCAGGGAGACGCTGCTCACGCAGCCACGAGCGTAACTCCGTGGCAACGAGCTCCGTCAAGCGTCTGCGTTCGCGCGGCGGACTCGCTGGCGTTGCTCGACGTAGCGACTGGAATGCACCAACTAGCCAGGTGTAGGTTTCTGGAGTCACGGGTTCATAGCTCGAGATTTCCCTGATCAACTGTTGGAGTGACTCTATATACGTCTCAAGTAGTGCAAAACGCTCCCACTGACGGACTGGCCGAGCAATAGCACCAATAGTGCGTGGCAGTGTGGTGAGCAAGAGGGTTTCAGTATCGCCAACTCCCGCGCCAATGTGAAATAGCAAACTCTTCGCCTCAGTCGACAAGTCGTTTGGATCAGGTATAGTGTAACGCTCATACCACTGTGCCATCACAATATCAACTGGCGTATCGTCGGTGATATTGATGTTCGCACTGAAGAGGCGCGCAATGCGATTCAGGACATGTCGGCGCAGATGGGTCTCGAGGCTAGCTGCGAGCGGTAACACCGCCTCGATCCGCTTGAGCGCCGCGTTAACCTCGCCCCTCGTCCATCCTTGGATACCAAACTCCTTTGGCAGTGCCTCGAGCAGATCCTCATGCCAGCGGTGCTCATCGTAGTTGGCGCGGTTGAGGATCTGCATCAAGTCATTACAGTTCTCGGTGCTCAATTCTGGGTAAATCGCTTGTATTTGTCTGGTGTCGAGGGTGTGAGCATATGTTGGCCATGCAACTCCCATACTCCAGGCTGCTAACTCGGTGGCAGTGCGATCAGCGGTGACACCACTGATCGTTCGGCCCGACGCCAAGCGCACCAAGCCCTCACGCCAGATTTCATCACCCAATGCGACCGATTCCCAGGCTCGATTGATCTCATCGCGGGCTTTCGTCAGCTCAGTAAAGACCTTTTCAAGCTTGTCTAAGTCTTGCCAATGTTGATACTCCATCCCAACGGTGATAACCCTGCGAGCGAAATCCCCGAGCAGTGTTTGCTCGATATTACCCGTTACGAGGTTCGTCAGACGAAATAGCTCTTGTGCGAGGCTTGGAAGTCGCGCTGAGGGAACTGCACTACGGTTGTAACGCCACTGGTGAATCGCGTTCCACTGGACATCTGGATCACTATGTTCAGCATTGAAGAGCGCTGCTGCACGTTGGACGACGCGCTCTTTCAGCACTACTGGCAGTCGAACGAGCAATTCGCAGATCGTCATCCAGCTTCCCAACAGTGAATCAACCGTCGCCTGGTTCCAGTCCGTGTGCTGCTCGGATGCACCCAGTCGATTAGGCAACTCGGAGAGCAGCAGGCTGGCTACATCACTGTCGCTGTTCTGATTCTGTAGTAGTAGGTACACAGCACTGATCAGCACCGCATCGCTATCTGGTAGGAAATCTGCTAACTGTCTCTCGCTCAAGCTCAGAGCGAAGGTAGGAATTTGCTGGCGTTTTAGCCAAGCCTTGAAGCGAGTTGCCACTGCCGCCCGCAGAGTCGTGCCAGGAGGCAGAGTGAAATCAGTTTGACGAAGTCCACGCTCGACAATGCCTCGTAGCCAGCGCTTTTCAGCCTCGCTCAAGAGTTGATAGCGTATCGTATAGTCCTGGGGCTTTTCTAGCATCCCCTTAAGCAGTGCCGGATCCACATCGACGGCACGGCTGCCCAAGCTTGTTCTCGTAATGGCGATAGAGTCAGCATTGCGAGCGACAAAAGCTGCTAGAAAGAGGATCAAGATCGAATCATAGAGTCCAAAGGGTGCTTGGCGCAGATCGCGGACTAAGCTCGCCCACGGCTTCCCTGCTGCTAGATGTTCGCTCATGCGACGCCAGATAGTGCCACTAGCCAGGCTTGCGCTGCTCCCCGGATCGGCAATGCTGAAGACCTCGAAGGAGCCAGAAGCTTGCTCGGGTTGCAGTAAGCCAAGGGCAACCGCTCCAATACGCAAAACATTGTCGGAGGGACTCTTGGTGCCTTTGACGAGTTGGATATCACCTTTAATAATCTGCTCAACCGCTTTTGTGATCGTACTACCGATATCATCCGGCTTGAAGTGTTGACCCAAATTTGTTATGGGGGTTTCACGGAACACCTTCTCCATCATCTGGCTCGCTAGGGTGATGATCGCAGCGCTGTTCAGGCTCGATTGGCCGCGCCCGGCGGCGAACCACTCCCACTGCCGTGCGTCGGTTAGTTGCTTTAGTTCGTGATCAAGCCGAGCTTTGTATTCATGCCCAACCTTGCCTTTGTCTTCCAGGTAAGGCTTGCTCGCCTGCTCAAGTTCTGGATCTCTGCGTAGCTCATCCAGCGCCTGGTAATCACGCAAAGCGCTTAGCACATGCGAAGGCCCAACAGGAACAGCGACAACCAAACGATTATGCTGTGCGGTCAAATCACGGGCTAAGCTCTGAGCCTCGGATCGCTCGATATCGCTTGAGGTAATGACATACCAGAGCAGCCCGTCACGGTTGCGTGGATCGTCTAAATCACTCTTCAAGCGCTCACGAGAACGTAGCATCGCCAAGTTCATATAGTAGGCGCTAAGCTTACGGTGGGAGCCGCGCTTACGATTGTAATCGGTAGCTGGAATTGCCTCTGGGAAGTGGTAGGACTGAAGTTTACTGACGTCAGTAAGCGGAAGATTCTGAGCACGATTGGTAATCCGCCGGTGCAAATTCTTGACACTCACCCAACCACGCATTGGTAGACGGTACACTCCAGATTCACTCCCGATCTCGCTGGGTGGCTCAATCGCATCTACCTGCTCTAGCAAGCTCAGCGCTGTATCCAGATCCTGCTCAGCCGATGGGGGCAAATTCAGGGCACGGCGCAGAAATAGTCTGGTCGGGCGCATCACCAAGTCGCTGCCGACTGTCTCGCACAGAGCAACAATTTTGAGAATACGCATCGCTAAGCTGGTATCAATAGTGGCCGTGCGTACCTGCTGCTCTGCATGTTCGAAGGCATCCTGAATCTCAGAGCGTTTGGTGGTGATACTCTCGCGAAAGTAATCAAAGAGTAGATCTGGTGTTAGCAGCCGGTGCCAACCAGGATATTTGTCGCGCAATGGCTCCTGTTGAATGAACCCACGTAGACCTTTTTCGTCTTTAAGAAATAGGAACATTGTTCGCTGACTCTGAGCCACGCGCTGATTAATCAAAGGTAGAGCATAAGTGCTGATCGGGTGTAACGGGAAGGCACCGTCAACAATAACATCGCGGACCCATTCCCTATTACGCCATTGGGTTTGAAATTGAAGCTTTCCGATCTCGCTAGCGATCATCAACAGATCATCCCGCTGCACATTTGGTAGAAGGATTACCCCTTCAACATTGGGGAGTCGTTTTATAGCCCCACGGATCAGCTCCTCACTGCCTTGGATGAGCAGCGAATGATGTTTGAAACGCCCGCCACTGCGCTCTGTCGCTTTGGCCACTGAAGCACTACCTATATTTCCTGCGGCACTAGCAAACGATTCCAAGCTTGCGATGATGAAATGAACCTGTGCTCGCCCAGATGAGCCACTCCGCTCGGCTAGATTTTCTACTGCCTTGGTCTCGGCCTCAAATTCACGGATTTGCTGATCGATCGCGCTCTGGAAGCGCTCTAGAAAAGCTGTGAATTCGTCACAGACAAGCAGAATGCCGCTGTAGTTGCCTGTAGCAACGAGAGCCTCAGCGACCCCTGCATACGCTTCATGGGGCTGACTATAACCATATACATGGAAATCAGAGCCAGTCACTGTCTTAAAGGTACGCAAAAATCGTCTTAGGGCATCGTCAGATTGTGGCCCACTGAGGGCCGCAAGAAGACTATTAACATCGACTTTCTCGTAGTCTTCCAGTAGCTTGCAGAAATCAGCATAACGTGCATGCCCTTCACTTTGCCATGTTTCGATCTGTTCACGAGCAGCTGCATAACGCGTTTTATTCATTAGATGTGCTAGGCCTTCTTTCTCAAGCGCATACTGAAGGCCATGTAGTACAAAACCCGGGAAGGATGAGATGGTATCTGCTTGTAATACAACGACCAAGAAGCGCGGCTGCCCCTCACGCCTGCCTCTGATAATTCCCGCCCGTGTAGGGTCGATACCTCGGAGCCGCTCGTAGAATGGGATCATCACTGGATCATCTACCCGGTATCTAAAATAGTTACAGATTATGAGTAACAGATCGGACTTGCCAGTACCAAACGTGCCTTCCATAGACCGTGCTCGTTCGGTACTATTCGGATCCAAGCTCCGTGCGATTTCTGTGAGGATCTCAATAGATTGTGAGGTTGGGATAAAGCTTCGAACCAAACGTTCATTTATGGCAGGGTTATCGAAGTCAAAGGGAAGCTGCACGGATGGTTTGAAGTCAGCGTCTACAGTCACGAGGTCGCGGAGATAAGGGGTGTCAGTTGTCATGATATGTCTCCGGATAGGTCTAAACAGTAGCGTGAATCGCGATCTGGCAGGTATTCAGCAAGTTGGCTGTAGTTAAAAAAGTGCGAAACAATAATGAGGCCACATGGAAGATATTGTAGGCGAGCGACTAGACCTGCGTAGATACGTCGTTCATTACGATCCCACGTCGCTAATACAGCATCAATTTCATCAAGCACCAAAACTGGCGCCTCACATGCTTCACACCAGCTGCGGATTGCTGCGACAAGTTGCGGGGGTTGGTAGCTCTCGATAGTGGCAGCGAGGGCATCAAAATAGCCAGGAGTGAGGGTATAGTCGAGGTACTGCCAGCCACTGAGTTCGCACAATTGTCGAGCAAGGAGTGTTTTGCGACTATGTTGTGGTTGCCCAACAAGCCAAGCCACCCTATAGCGCGGCTCTTTAATACAGCAAGCTGTAAAGTATTCACTGGCTTTGAAAAGAAGATTACTCATAATGATGTATAGTAGTTTGCAATCAACTCGTATGGCTCGTCACGGAATCGACGGGTCACTGGCTCATGTTGCGAATCGACAATATTGACTAATCCCAAACTTTGCAATGATTGCAAGGCTTGAACCATCTGATCAGGGCGTGCGGTAAATACTCGGCCTGGCATCTCGGGCTCCTGGCAAATCTGTGTTACGCGCAAAGTATCTGTATGCGAAAAACGCCGCTGCCATGTATCAAAGAGGACATAGGCAAAAATCTGCCAATCTGGCAGTTGAGTTAGCCCTGCCTCATACGTATCTTTTTCTACCTCACATAACAGTTGTAGCTTCCCTAAGGCAGCTAGAGTGGTATAAACCTTTATTAATTCGCTACAATCTTTATTAATTGCAGACTTATTGTTCGGTGTTTCCTCCAGGGCGCGCTCAATATAGATCTGCAGAGTACTTTTTTTAAAACGTGTCCCTGGATTCAGGAATTCGTTGAAGGTCTTAAACCATACTTCTGCGCGCTCTTCGTGCTCGCTTACCAAGTAATAATGTAGAAGCCAGAGCGTGCCCCGGTAGGTCAGTTCTGGATCGTGTTTTGCAACTAGTATTCCGAAAGGAGAGAGCTCGTACGCGCCTTTTTGTGATACTCCAAGTCCAGATTTGATGAGCCACCCAAGGCAACCTTCTGCTGCGGGCTCGCCAACACCCATATAAGTCGCAGCAGCCTTTTTAGAAATTATCTTATTGTCGGCTATACAGCGCACAAGGGTGGCAAGCCGCTCCCGATCAAGCTTGAATCCCTGATGAAACTTAAGATCTCGCATAACCCTCTCCTCACAAATGGCAGATATCGCAGCCCAAATCGTCGTCCTCAGCGTCGAGCGCTGCACCAACCAAGTCGATCAACGGCTGATCGGGGCGACGCTTGCGCTCAAGTTCCAGGCGAATGGTGTGCTGGGCTTTGATCTGAGCGATGCGCTCGGGCTGTTCAAGCTCGGCGAGGCTCTCGCGCTGCCGCCAAAAGAACTTCTCACCACCACGCTCGGTCTCATAGGCCTTGGCCTGCTCGAAGAGTTCGGGGTGACGCTCCTTCAGCCCAACCCACTCGCCCGACCTCTGAAAAAAACAGAAGGTGCATCCGCTGCGCTGCCGCCATTCATAGTAGCTGGGCAGGCCAAGGCCACTGCTCTCCAACAGGCGCTCGATATCGCTGATACCAAGCCCGAACTCCTTAAATGGGAAGATGGGGTGGATATTGGTTTTGGTAGAGACATAGCCGCTGCGTGCTTCGTCGGCGCGGATGCCAACATAGCTCCAGATCGTGTCGCTGCCGACATAGGTCTCGAATGGCTCGATCTTGAGTTTGCGGGTACACCAGCGCACTCGCGCCGATGGCAGCATGCCGCCATACATATCGAGCCAATGGTCGAAGCCACGCTGTGCATTCAGCTTAATGATCGGTCGTTGCAGGTAGGCTGACAATCGATCCAGGTATTCATAGGTTTCGGGCAGCTCTTTGTGCGTATCGCAGAACAGATACTCAACCTGCGGCAGCTTGTCGCGCATGAAGATTGCCAGCGCTGTGCTGTCCTTCCCGCCACTGAGATTCACAATATGGCGACCAGGGCGTTCTGCCCATGAACGAATGATATCGTCGTTTGCTGTCATTGGCGGATCTCCTTACCCGCAGGCTGAAGCCTGCGGCGAGAATGCATTGTCCCTTGCGGCGAGAATGCATTGTCCCCTTGCCGCAGGCTTCAGCCTGCGGACTCAGGTTCGAGCAGCGTCTGTAGCAGTGCGGCAAGTGTGGCCGCACGCTGGTCGGTTGTGAGTCGCTCATAGCGGCCGAGGGTGGCCGTCAGCTCAGCATGGAGCTGTTGAACAATCGGATCGCTTTCGGTCACATGCACCACACGGCTCAGTTCGCCGCGCCCATTGGCGAGGCCGATTCGCAACAGGGGTGCGTTGGCGGGCACACATTGGGCAACAATGGCAAGATCTTCGGCAGCGCAGAAGCGCCGCCCAAGTTCAGCGATGGCAGCAGCAAACGCAGGAATATCGCCATCATTCCACAGTTCGGGCGATCGCCGTGCCACCAGGGCTGCAATGCTTTCGATCCATGCCGAACCATCGGGATCGGCGGTTTCTAGGCGTACGCCAAGCGAGCGCAGCAGCGTATCGTTGGTTGTCTCGGCAATCAGGGCATAGCGTGCATGCAGTTCGGCATGAGCTATGGCCTTCGTCGATTGCAGGCCAAATGCTGCACCAATCCGTTCAGCGATCTGTTTGGTCAGTTGTGGGTAGGCATCCTGAAGCTCCTGGAGCCCTTCGCGCAGTGCGGTCGTGAATGCATCAACCCGCGCTGCACTATCTGGTTCGTCGATACGAAAAGTGGGCAGGCCACATGCAATTGGCAAACGTTCAAACAGCAACTCATCCGGCGAACGGGCCTCGCGGATGGCCTGGCGTACTGCCTGCGCTCGAACACTGATCTGCCGCGTCTGCTTGCTGAATGATGGCAGGCTATTGACCAGGCGTAGCAGTGGCATAGCCACAGCAAGCAGCGCTGGCTGCACTGGTTGAGTAAGCGCACGCGGCGCAAGTGCTGTAGCAAGGCGCTCATACACCAAGCGCCGTGTGCCATCGGCATGGCTCAGGCGCACAGCGAAGTGATCAGGGCGGGTGATCAAGCGCTCAAATGTGGCGATATCGGGTGTTGGCACATAGTTGCCGCGCTCATACAGATTAATTTCACCAACACGTGCCGCGTACAGTGCCACAAACAGCAGCGGTGTTAGCCCGGCCTTCACACCAAATGGTGGCGATTCAAGGATGGCAAACAGCTCTGTGAGCATAAGCGGCTCAGGCGATTCCTGATCAAGGAAGCGCTCCATCGCATCCCAGGCCGGGCGCAGATGCAGTGGGTCATCAACAGGTGGTAGTACAATCCGCCAATTGCCAGATGCATCCTGCCGATGCAGCCCACCCGCGCGCAATACACTCTCATAGATCGCACGCTCTGGCGGGTAGCCGACCAAGCCAAGATTGGGTTGATCGGCGTGATTGAGCATTGCCTCAACCAAGTTACGCCTGGCCTTCGCCGCTGCCGATGAAAGCTGCCGACGGATAATCAGTTCATTCCAGATTCGTGGTGTCTGTGGATAGGTTATGTCGGCAGCATTCGAGAGTAGTGCATCGATCTGTCGGGCGCTTGCCACCTGATGCAACTCACTGCGATAGAACCAACGACTCCGCCCGCCACCATAGGTTTCTGCAATCACATATTCGAGTGCATGCTGCGCCTCGATCAGCCGCCCGGCCACCTCGCGGCGTGCTGGCCGATCTTGCTCAAGTTCCTCACGCTGATCGAGCAGAATACGAAGGGCAGCGACCTCAAGCAGCAGATCGCGTAGCTCACGAACGCGCTGTGGCAGAACAGTGATGCGCGCCGGTTCATCCACACGGGCAGTTGCTTCTGCCCAATCTTCAGCCTGCTTCAGTTCGTCATCATCGGTGGGTACCACATGCAGCAGCTCACCATCAAAGCCAACCACCGATTGTAGATCAGCGCGCAGTTCGTTCACATCCACATAGCGCACAGCAAACGTTCGCGTCGCCCCCGATAGGTAGCTGTGTCGCCTGGCAATCCGTGGGGTTGTATCGGCGTGGCGTTGCAGCAGCCCTGGCAACGAAACTCGCTCACCAAGATCGCGGCGTGCTTCCTGAGCCAGTGCATCCAGATCGAGATCGCTACCCTCCCAAATAATATAGCTATCACGATGATGCCGATAGGTCAGCAGTTGCCGCCCCTGTAGCGCAAGCAGTGCATCGGCAACAGCGCTATCATCGGCGGCATCAGTTAATCCAAATGCGACCTGTGCCCTACTCGTGCGCAGCCCTGATGAGCGCTCCAGTGCATTGATCGTACCAATGATCGTTAGCACATCGAACTGTAGCGGATCACCAGCGGCCAATAGTGCTCGTGCTTCAACAAGCTCGGACCAACGCTGGCCACGGGCACGGCCAAACAGGCTTGGGCCAAGGCTGGATTCAATATAGGCGAACAAATGCGTCAGGCGGTAGATCGGCAATTCACCGATAGCTGTGGAGGGCGTATAGGCAACATCGCGCAAGCCCCATGGCTCATCGGAATGCAGAAAAGCGAACAGCGAGCGCTCATTCTGGGCTAGTTGCCGAAACAACGATGGCAGGGCAAGCAGCGCTGTTGGATGGATGGGGTAACTATCTGCAATGATCTGGTGCCATTCCGTAATGCCAATCTCGGCGGGCCGTAAACCAAGTGTATCGGTTATCGGTGCGACACGATTCACCCAAGCGGCTCGCACCGCCGTAAAGCGATCTTTCCCTTCAGGCTTTAGCGCCTGGGCGACCATGCGGATCATCTGACTGATCGGCTCCTGGAAGGGCAGATCAACGAAACGACCCTGAACCTTGGCCCATTCGATCCGGCGTGTTGCACCCGCATTGAAGGTATAGCGCTCGAACGCCTGGTGCAGGATCGTCACCACCAGCACCCTTGCCTCGCCACTGCGTGCCGCCGTTTCGGCCAGGCTTTGCAGGACAAACAGATCGCGCTCCTCATCCTGGCGAGCGGCATAATCAAGGAACTGGCCAAGCTCGTCGATCAACACCAGAACACCCTGGTAGTGGCTATGGGCCTGTAACAGTTGGGCCGCTTGTGCAACCAGGCTGGCTACACGCACCGGATCAAGCTCAGAGTCTTGTACGGCATCGGCAAGTGCCTGAAGCAACTGATCACGCTCCAGCACCTTGAGTTGAACATCATTCAGTGCCTCGCTCAGGCTGGTGAGTATGGCATGGCGCAACGAACTATTGTTGCCTGGCACAAGTACCGCAAGTAGGGATGGTGCATCAAGCGGCAGCAGATTGGTAGCATCGACAACCCCTAATGAGCCGAATAACTGCCGACGTGATGCCTCGCGGCGTTGCAGGAAGTGGGCCACAAACAGGCCAAACGCCGATTTCCCAGAACCAAATGGCCCAACCACCGAGAATGCTCGTTCGTTGTTGCCTGATGTGAGGCCAGTGATAATGCGCCCTGCCGCCTGCCGCACCAGCGGTGTCACCTGATAGCCATCCAGCCGATAGCGTAGATCGCGGAAATCACGCCTGATATGAACCGCACGGGTGTAGCGTGGTGCAATCGCAAGCGCAGCGTGATCAGGCATAGCGGCGCTCCTGGGCAAAGGCATCATCAAGCAGCGCCCGATCAAGCGTTGGATCTTCGATAGTGCGCCATATAATCTGGCGAATGCCACCGCTTTCCGAATAGACAGCACGATCCTGCGTGATTGTTTCGATGGATAGCAGGCGTGTAAGCAGCGCATCCTCATCGAGGCGAAAGATCCGCCCTGGAGAACGTTCGCCATAGGCCAGTTCATTGAATGCAACCGTCGTGCGGCCAAGCATGCGCGCTTGTTGAAGCGCAGCATAGGCCACCAACAGATCGGGCAGATCGGGATGGGCACCGCTGACAAGCCGATAGACTTGTTGATCGGGCAATATTTGCAGGATATCGAGTTCGTGCAGCGGGCACTGAAGTGCATCCTCGGCGGCTGAACTAAGTTGAGCAGCCGTAGGTCGCAGGTAGCAGCGCAGCATGCAATCAATATCGCGGTTGATTGTGGTCTCGGAGGGGATCTTGCCACCACGCTGGGTAACAGTCTGAACAATCTGCTGGGCAAGCTGGTTTGCCGTGAATTCGCCACGGCGCAGCAGATTGAAGGTGTAATACCAGGTGAAGGCTGCCTCGGGGCGTGCAGCGATCTGCCAATGCAATAACCAGCGGCTGGTTGGCGTCACCAGAAATGGATCCCACCCATTGGCATCATCAAAAAGTGCATCACCAAGCCATGTGGCCTTGTGTTCCGATGCCGTTTCTGAACGTTCAAAAATAAAACAAGCGCGGCCCCAGAAGCGCATAGACTGGGCCATGTTCTTGCCGACGCCAAGGCGCACAAAGGCATCCTCAAGAAAGAAGAGATCGGGGTGTTCCTGCAATAGATCGTAGGCCTTTTTGAGCCAATTACTTCGCAGAACGAAGGTCTCATGTCCGCTGAACGTCATTGATGCGGCATTGAGGGTTATGGAAGACATACAATCCCTGCTTCGTCGTTTGATTACACTCTAGTATAACTGAAATTCCCATCTATGGGATACGCATTCAATTGCGATCTAGCGTCATTCTGTATGCGTCCCATCTATGGGACTACGTATTCTCCATCTATGGGATGCTCTGCTTGGAGCGACTATGCCCAAGCGGATGCAAGATCTACCAGAGGAATATCTGATCAGCCAACGTGTCCTCGCACAAGCGATTGGTACGCGTGTTCGTGTGCGCCGTGCAGAACTGGAACTCACCCAGGATCAGCTACGAGCGCGGATGGAGCTTGAGCAGGTGTTCATCAGCCGAACCCAGTACAGCCGCATCGAGACAGGTGAGACACTGCCGAATGCTGCTGAGTTGATTGCACTACACGCAATCCTCGGTATTTCCTTCGATTGGCTGCTGCTTGGTGAGGAGCCAGGGTCATAACGTGCCGAACGAGCGCCGGATACGCAACGTATACTGCTCAGGGTAACATCTGGACATTCGAAATCATGTACGTAATCTGCGTCATCTGCATAATCTGCGGATAATATCCAATCCTCAGCCACGATGAGCATATGACAACAATTGGTGATTCTGAACGAATCCATCATCAAATCAAGGCCCGGCTCCTGACCATGCCACCGCGGGCCTTTGAACTGTTTGCTGGCGATTTGCTTGAATACATCGGCATGCGCGATGTCTCGGTGACGCGCTATAGCGGTGATGGTGGACTCGACGCTATTGGCACATTGGAGACGAGCAATGCGCTGATCTCCATCCCTGCTGGCGTTCAGGTCAAACGCCTGCGCACGAATGTGCAACGCCCAGATATCGACCGCTTCATTGGTGCGCTGAGCGGCCACTACTCACAGGGCATTTTCATCACAACAGCGGGCTACACACGGCAGGCCACACAAAAGGCCATTAGCACGGTTCCGCGCATTTCTACAGTTGATGGCGATCAAGTGATTGCGCTGATGCTGAGGAATCACTTGGGGATCGCCGAGCAAATCGATTCTATCAGCAGGCTCGATGAGGAATATTTCGAGCAGTTTGAAGCCCAGGCAACTATGCGCCCGCGCCGTATGAATGAGCAAGCAGAAGTCTATCGGACACAAGCCGAACCGATGCCTATACTGACGGCTCTGCCAGAGGATGATCTGATTTCCCTGCGTGCGTTAAGCCATGCACTGCGGGTTGATACTTCAGCGCTACGGCGTTTAATCGAGCGCGGCAAGCTACAGCCAGACACACCTGGATCGGATGCCAGGATCGGTTACTTCTTCCGCCGCGACCGAATCGAGTCGATTCGTACCACACTGCATGGGAAAGCACGCCCTTCCGATCCCGAAACATGGCGTCAGGAATTCCATGATTTCGCTCGTAGCCGTAACCTCAGCAAATCCTACAAGCCAGTGTTACTCAAAGCACTGTTGAAGATCGTCAACCGTAATGGTGAGGCTGCACTCGATCTGATAGCGACAGAGTTTCGTGGATTCTATCTTGCGCGGCGTCAGGCAGGCTTGATCGTGGAATATGGGCCACCAGATCTGAGCGACACCCAGGCTGTGAGCGACATTCGTTTGCGCCAGTTGATCATACAGCATCCATTGGAACGTTTTCTGATCAAGGGCTTCCTCGAATACCAGCCAGATGATGGCAGCATCCGCTTCGCCCCGCAGCTATGGAGCGAGCTACGCTACTGGGAGCTGTTGGATATCCAGCGTAGCGCCGATGAGCAGCTTGCGTATTACTATGCGCGTCCGCGTTAGCTGCCCATGCATCTGA
>Ga0163144_10012302_pt1 | contig 17983 bp, 16 predicted proteins | sample OliLak19BULKMAT1_FD_123175 | JGI IMG/M metagenome (GOLD analysis project Ga0163144, IMG submission 123175) | Freshwater microbial mat bacterial communities from Lake Vanda, McMurdo Dry Valleys, Antarctica - Oligotrophic Lake LV.19.BULKMAT1 | ecosystem: Environmental > Aquatic > Freshwater >...
GCGCCGCGCTCGCCGAGGTGTTCACGGACGGGCGTGATCCGCATCGCGCGACGGCGGCGACGCTGACGGGCAAGCCGGAGATCGAGGTCACGTCGCACGAGCGCAAGCTCGCGAAGGCCGTGAACTTCGGGTTTCTGTTCGGCATGGGTGCCGAACGATTCCGCGAGTACGCGCGCACGGGCTACGGGGTCGAGATCGATGCTGCCGAGGCGAAGCGCGCGCGCGAGGCGTTTTTCACGACGTTCCCCGGCATCTCGGCGTGGCACCGACGCATCGCGGATCTGTGTCGACGCGGCGGCACCGTCGTCGTCCGCACCGCGCTCGGTCGACGCAAGCGCTTCGAGCCGGATCGCATCAGTGTCCCGGCCGCGCTGAACATCCCCGTGCAGGGCACGGCCGCGGAGGGCTTCAAGCGCGCGATGGTCCGGCTGCAACCCGAGCTCGCCGCGCTCGGCGGTCGCGGCGTGCTCGTCGTCCACGACGAGTATCTCGCCGAGGTCCCAGAATCGGTCGCCGAGCACGCCCGCGCCCGCGTCGTCGAGGTCATGCAGGACGCGATGGCGACCGTCGTGACGCGCGTGCCGATCGTCGTCGAGGCCCGCATCGCGGCATCGTGGGCCGACGGCGAGTGAAAGCACTGACGTGACCACCGAGATCCTCCAACAGATCCGCGCGGACATTCGCGAGCTCCGCGACAGCCTCGAGGGCCGCATCGATGGTGTCGACGCCCGTCTCGGCGTCGTCGAGTACGCGATGCGCGGGCGTCACGTCAGAGGATGTCCGCGACGCGGCCGCCCGACTGGGAGCGCTCGAGCTCGGAGAGCAGCGCCGACTGGATGTGATCCTCGGTGCGATCGTCGACGTGCTTGAATGCGACGCCGACCTCGAAGCCGTCCTCGGCTTCGGTGCAGTCGAGGACCTCTGCGGAGATCCGGACCTCGGGATACAGCGGCAAGCGTAGGATGACTTCGACGTAGGCCGTCGCCACGAGGGCCTCACGACCGACGAGCGTTGCGCCGCCGACCGACAGGCCGCGGACGGCATAATCGAACAGGCCGCGATTGGTCGCGACGACGGCTTCGGTCGGGCTGAGTGTCTGCGGATGGCGAGGATGGGTGCGATGGGCGGTGTCGAACTGCATGACGAGGGCTCCTTGTCGCGCGCGGCTCTGTTGCACCAAGACCAAGACCAGGACCAAGACCAAGACCAAGACCAAGACCAACGAATAACCTCGAGACCAAGCCGACGCACGAGGCGACGAGCTCAGCCAAAGCGTAGCGCCGCGTCACCCGAATGGAACGAAAAAAGATTGCGCGCGACGACTTCGGCGATCAGCCCAGGCGTGACGCGTAGTCTTCGTATCCGAACCGACGATGCACCTGCAGATGGCACGCGGTCGGATCCCACGTCGCGATCGAGGGTGAACGCACGCCGTTGAACGTCGACGTCTTCACCATCGTGTAGTGGGCCATGTCGCGGAACACCAAGGTGTCGCCGACTTGCAGCTTCGTGCCGAAGCTGTAGTCGCCGATCACGTCACCCGCGAGACACGTCAGCCCACCCAGGCGGTAAGTGTGCGCGTGCTCGCCCGGTGCACCTGCACCGACGATCTCGGGGCGATACGGCATCTCGAGCACGTCCGGCATGTGGGCCGTCGCGGAAGTGTCGAGGATTGCGATGTCCATGCCATTTTTCACGAGGTCGAGCACGCGGCTCACGAGCACGCCGGTGCCGAGCGCGATGGCCTCGCCCGGCTCGAGATAGACCTCGACGTTCCACCTCGCACGGAACGCACGTACGACCGCGATCAGGCGCTCGATGTCGTAGCCGGGCCGCGTGATGTGGTGGCCGCCACCCATGTTGATCCACTTCATCTTCCCGATGAATTCCCCGAACTTCGCCTCGACCGCCGCGAGCGTGCGTTCGAGCGCGTCCGAGCCGAGCTCGCAGAGGTTGTGGAAGTGCAGCCCGGAGATCCCCTCGAGCTGGTCGGGGCGGAACTCGGCGCGAGTGACCCCGAGGCGCGAGCGTGCGGCACAAGGATCGTAGAGCTCCACGTCGACCTCGCGGTGCTCGGGGTTGAGCCGAATCCCGAGCTCGACGTTGCGCCCGCCCGCCGCGACGTGTCGACGATGGCGTGGGCCGAGGCGTTCCCACTGCGAGAACGAATTGAAGATGATGTGGTCGCAGAGCCCCAGCAGCTCGTCGAAGTCCGCGTCCGAGTATGCGGGTGCGCACGCGTGCACCTCACCGCCGAAGTGCGCACGACCGAGCCGCGCCTCGTGGGGCGAGCTCGACGTGATGCCCGGCAGGTACCTGCGCACGATCTCGAACGTCGGGAACGCGGCGAAGCCCTTGAGCGCGAGCAGGATCTTGCAGCCGGCCTCGTCCATGACCCGGCGCAGGATTGTGAGATTCGCCTCGAGCGCGCCGGTGTCGATGATGAAGCACGGAGTCTCGATCGACTGAAAGTCGATCGCGGGCACGCGATCGGAGATGAACATCTACAGCTCCATCACGTGCCAGGGCAGGCCGGATTTGCCGAGGCGATCGAGGAACGGCACCGCGTCGAGCTGCTCGGTGTGCCACACGCCGGGACGGCGCCACTTGCCGGTGACGATCATCTCGGCACCGACGGCCGCGGGCACGCCGGTGGTGTACGAGACGGCCTGCGCGCGGACCTCTTCGTAGCACTCGTGGTGATCGCAGATGTTGTAGAGGAAGACTTTCTTGGGCTTGCCGTCCTTTTTACCCTCGATGATGCAGCCGATCGACGTCTTGCCGGTGTAGTTCTCGGCGAGGCTCGCGGGATCGGGCAGTAGCGCCTTGAGGAATTGGATCGGCACGATCTTCTGCCCCTGGAACTCGACCGGATCGATGCGGGTCATGCCGACGTTCTGCAGCACGCGAAGATGCGTGAGGTACTCGTCGCCGAACGTCATCCAGAAACGGATGCGCTGCAGGCCCGGCAGGTATTGCACGAGCGATTCCAGCTCCTCGTGATAGATGAGGTACGCCTTGGTCGGACCGACGCCGGGGAAGTCGAAAGTCTCGGAGATCGACATCGGATCGATGTCCTTCCACTCGCCCTTCTCCCAGTACTTGCCGCGCGCGGTGACCTCGCGGATGTTGATCTCCGGGTTGAAGTTCGTCGCGAACGGATGGCCGTGGCTGCCGGCGTTGCAGTCGACGATGTCCACGGTTTCGATCGTGTCGAACAAATGATCGCGCGCGTAGGCGCAGAAGATGTTCGTGACGCCGGGATCGAAGCCGCAGCCGAGCAGCGCCATGATGCCGCGCTTCTCGAAGCGCTCGCGGTACGCCCACTGCCACTTGTATTCGAACTTCGCGACGTCCGGCGGCTCGTAGTTCGCGGTGTCCATGTAGTCGACACCGGCCTCGAGGCACGCGTCCATCAGCGGCAGGTCCTGGTAGGGCAGGGCGACGTTGAGGACGAGCGCGGGCTCGAGCTTGCGGATCAGCGCGACGGTCTGCGCGACGTCGTCGGCATCGACCTGTGCGGTCGTGATGGTGCGGCCGTGCAACTCGCTGATCTGGGCCGCGATTGCGTCGCAGCGCGACTTGGTGCGGCTCGCGAGCACGACATCGCCGAACACATCCTTCGCCATCGCGCACTTGTGCGCGACCACGCCTCCGACTCCACCTGCGCCGATGATGAGAACCTTGTGCATGACGTGGGCGCGAACGTAGCACGCCCCCAATACCGACGGACTACCGTGGTACGGTGACCGCGAAGACCTCGTGACGATCCTGTTGCGGCTGGCCTACGACGGCACGGACTTCCACGGCTATGCGGCACAGCCCGCCACTGCCGCAGGCGAGCCGGTGCGCACGGTGCAGGGCGAGCTCGAGCGTGCGCTCGCCGTCGTGTGCGGGCAGCCCGTCGCGACGCGCGGTGCATCGCGCACGGATGCGGGCGTGCATGCGGAGGGCCAGCTCGCCGCGTTCGAGCGGGTCACGCCGATCCCGTGCAGCAACCTGGTGCTCGCGCTCGGGCGCGCGCTCGCCGACGATGTGTCGGTGCGTGCGGCGTGGGAGGAAGTCGGCACCGATGGTGGGCCGGTCGATCCGCGCCACGGCAACGCCGGCAAGCACTATCGCTATCGGTTGTTCCTCGGGCGGATCCGCGATCCGAGGATCGTGCGCTTCGTGTGGCCGGTGCCGCAGGTGCCGGACGTCGGGCGCATGCGCGACGCTGCGACGCACTTGGTGGGCACGCACGATTTCGCGGGATTCCGCAGCACGATGTGTCAGGCGCCCACGACGGTGCGCACGATCCACGCCGTCGACGTGCGCGAGCACGCGAGCGATCGCGGCGATGCGATGATCGACATCGACGTGCGCGGCACCGCGTTCTTGCACAACATGGTGCGCATCATCGTCGGCACGCTCGTCGAGATCGGCCTGCAGCGTGGCGATCGGGGGCGCATCGACGACGTGCTCGCGACGCGCGATCGCACGAAGGCGGGTCGAACCGCGCCGGCGTCCGGCCTCACGCTCGTCGAGGTCGTGTGGCCGACTGCCCCGCGCTGACGCTCACGACTCGCCGCACGCCCAGCGCCATGATCGCGACCGCCCCAGCTGATCGCACCCGCGACGAACAGCGCCGCACCGGCGACCGAGGTGATGGGGCGTCGTCGTCGTCCGGCGCGACCCGTCACCGGATGTCCCGGGACATCCCAAGACGACCCTTGGGCCGTCCCCTGATCCCTGCCACGAAACTCCGTCCCGCTTGGTGGTCACAGTCACCCCGGCGGCCCTCTGCCAAGCATGAGCCGCAAGACCCTCGTCTCCTGCCGTCACCGATTCGCACGCACCCTCGCGACCCTCGCGCTGGGTACGTCGGTGGTCGCCTCGTCCGCCACCGCCGCACCGATGGCGGCGAAGCCCGCGTCGATCCCCACGGCCGCACCCGCGGCAGGCCCCGCCATCGTCGCCGGCCCGTACAGCGCCGTGAAGGCGCCAGTGCCAGTCGCTAGGGCCCGCGCACACCAGTTCCGCCCATCCAACACCCTCGGCGACCTCGAGATGGACGATGGCAACGGCGCGCCGTTGGTCGCGAAGAAGCCGAAAGTCCACGTCGCGACGCCCAAGCTCGACATCGCGCTGTTCAGCGACACGTTGCATGCGGCGCTGAAGGACAATGTCCGCGGCTACTCGATGGTCGTGCGAAAAGACGGCGTGCTCGCCTCGCACGTGATCTGGGAGTACGCGAAGAGCCCGACCGAGGGCAACAAGGGCTGGACGATCGACACGCGCATGCACGTCGCGAGCGTGAGCAAGTTGCTCACCGCGATCACGATCGTCGATCTCCTCGACGAGCAGGGCATCTCCGTCGACGCCAAGATTGGCCCATACCTGCCCGACTACTGGACCGTCGGCAACAACGTCGCCGACATCACGTTTCGCGAGCTCATGCGTCACCTCTCGGGGTTCGCGTCCGACGACAGCGACGGCTCGTTCCCCGCCATGAAGCGCGAGGTCGCCCGCAACGTGCCCAAGCAGCCCGAAGATTCCCACTACGCGAACGTGAACTTCTCAATGCTGCGCGTGCTCGGGGCGACGGTGTCGGGCTGGGTCCCGCCCGAGACCCTGTGGGATTCGGAGATCAACGATGCGATGTGGGACATCGCAACGACGCAGTGGCTGCTCTCGCGCACGAACAGCAAGGTCCTCGCGCCTTCGGGGGTCACCGCGATGAGCCCGATTCCAGCCGGCGATTCCGCGTATGCGTACGAAAGCCGCACCGACAATACCGGCTGGAACTCCGGTGACGTCAGCACCCAACTCGGTGGCGTCGGGTATCGCCTGTCACCGAACGAGGTCGCCAAGGTGCTCGGCACATTCCGTCGCGGCGGCAAGATCGTGTCCGAGACCGTCGCGAAGTCGGCAATCGAAGGGCATCTCGGCATCAACGGATCGATCGATACGCCCGCCGGCAAGGCCTACTACCGCAAGGGCAAGTGGGGCAACGCCGAGCAGTCGGTCGCGTATTACATGCCTGGAAACATCGAGGTCGTGCTGTTCGTGAACTCGCCGATCGGGACCCAGGACGCGACCATGCGCGGCACCGTCGAGAACGCGTACCTCAACAGCTTGAAATAGGGGCGCGAGCGATCACGGGAGCACGAGCAACTTGCTCCCCGCCATCGCCGTGATCGGCGCGTCCAGGCGCCGCCGAAGGGCCGCATCCGTTGTTGCGCGAGCTCGCGGCCGCGCCAGCGGTCGGTCTGCGCGAGGCCTACCTGCCCGCCGACACCATGATCGGCCAGAGCTACCCCCTCCACCGCGTGGCTTCATCGCCATGGAGCTGGTCGAGGGCAGCGACGCGCGGGCGTGGGGCCGCGCCACGGTGCGCGGCTGGCAGGAGATCGTCGAGGTCTACCGACAAGCCGGTCGCGGGCTGGCTGCGGCCCACGAGGTCGGCATCATCCACCGCGACTTCAAGCCCGACAACGTGCTGATCGGCAGCGATGGTCGCGTGCGGGTCGCCGACTTCGGGCTCGCGTCCGAGCCGTTCGCGGCGGTCGAGCACACCCTCGGTCCGGTCAGCGGCGAGGGCTGATCACGGGCTCAGCGACGATCCGGTTGCGCGTCACCCCGACATGCGCAGCCTGGTGGCCGCGCTCGACCCCGGGCCGCGTCAGCGCCGACGCGTACTCGGCGTCGCACTGATCGGCATGACGATGATCGGTGGGTTGCTGGTGCGCGCAGGCGGCTGGCTGGCCACACCCGAGCGCGACGTGCCGTGCGCGGACGCGGGCGCGGCGATCGACGACGACTGGAACGAGGCGCGGGCGGCCGATCTGCGCGCCGCGTTCACCGAGCGAGCACCGGCGCTCGCGAGCTCGACCGCCGAGCTGGTCGAGCCGCGGCTGACGGAATGGGCGACGAGCTGGAGCGAGCACCGCAAGGACGCCTGCGCGGCGACGCGCGTGCGTGGCGAGCAGTCGGAGCAGCGCCTCGCCCGGCCCGCTCCATCGCTCGAGCCACTGTCGCGCACCGGTGGCATCGTACTTGATCAAAACGAAGTCGTGGTTCGACCCGGACTGGGGATGTCCGGTGAAGCTGCCCCACCCGGGTGCGTACTCGGGGCCCGAGAACGCCTCTTCACCGGCGAGCGACGCTCCGTCGAAGTATGCGATGCAACCGGGGGCCATTGCGCCTAGGTCGATGGGCGTTGGTGGCGAAGCTCGCGGCGTCCTGTGTCTGTGGTTCGGGATGTCCCGGGACCTCGCTGGGGCAGGTTTCAATTTGGTTTGGAACGTCCCCGGACATGGCCCGGATAGGGTTCAACCTGCTTCGGGATGTCCCGGGACATGGCCCGGGTAGGGTTCGACCTGCTTCGGGATGTCCCGGGACATCCCTCGGGCACCGGGTACCGCGCATCGCGCGATGCCGCGACGCCGCGTGGGCGTCACGCGTCGACGATCGGGATCGGCGTGGACGGGGTGACCGTGGCTCCGGCGGACGGCGCATCGTCGGGCTCGTTGCCGCGGGCGCTCGTGCGTCGCGCCTGGGCCTCGCGGAGATCGTCGAGCGGTCGCAGGGCCGCCCGCGCGTGCGGTACGAACTCCGGCTCGCTCTGTGCGGCGGCGACGATCTGCAGCGAGTAGTTTGAAATCGCCTGCTGCACGACACGCATCGGCTCGAGGAGGTTCGGCGCCATCGCGGTGCCTGGCTTGGCGTTGGTGATGCCGAGCACGCGGCCATAGTTGGCGTGGGCGTCGCGCAACTCGGTGAGCACGAAATCGCCGACGAGCTCGGCGATGGGCTCGGCGATCTCGTCGCCGGCGATCTGCGTGAGTCGTTGCTCGCTCTCCGCCCACTGCCGCTCGTAGGGGAGCTTGAGAAACGCGAGGCCATCGGGGAAAAGCTGCGCGTACAGGCGCGCGGCGATCTTCGCCTCGGGGAGCGCGGCCGGGAGTTCGGCGATGGATTCCAGGCGAGCGCCGACCGCTGCCCAGACGCGATCGAGTCGTTGATCGGCGGGGCGCTTGTCTTCCTCGGTGGAGAGGTCCGCCTGGCGCTGCGCGGCCCAGTCGGTTTGGAGGGCCACGACGGCGTGGCGAAGGGCCTTTGCGGCGCGCTTGGCCGGGGCGGGGAGGTTCTTGCCGGCGGCGGTGAGCAGGGCGATGCCGAGGGCGACCGCGCCGGGGACATCGAGGACAGGGGTGCGGAGGTAACGGGTGGGATCGAGATCGGTGGTGGTGTTGGTTGCTGCTGGCATGCGGGGGGGGAGTGGAGCATGGCCGTTGGTGGTCGTGGGAGCGATGTGATGGAACGTTGTTCTCCGGTCGGTCCACCGTCTCGCCGTCGTCGATACCCCTCGTCTGTGCCAAGCCGTTTGCAGCGAACCGGAACAAGTGCGGCGTGGAGGGGATGGGTGCATCGGGGAGCCACTGCTCGAAGCGAGACTGTCGCTCCGAGCGTGTTCGCTGGTTTCCGCTCGCCGGGATTTCGAGAAATTCATCTTCTTCGAAGTGCCTGATCACCTCGGTCGAGTAGCCGAGCAGCACGCGGACGAGATCGATGAGAGCAGCCTCTTTTCGGTCGCGAAGCTGCGGATCCTGGGTACGATACTCGCGCGGCGACACCCGCGGGCACGCGGGGGTGAGTGCCGCAATCGCGCGTTGCTGGCCCTTGGATCAACTCCACTTCGGATGTGGTTTGAACGTCGTTCAGCAGCCGGAGCCGGCGGAGGGCGGGCGAGCCGCGGTGGCTGTTGGGAGCCGTCGAGTTAAGCGGGCCTACGGTGCAGCGGAGAGAGTCGGCGTAAAGCGAGGGCGACGAGGTTTGCTGATGCGGTATATGTCGTGGGAAGGCGAGTGCGTGGTGGACGCAGGGCCGACACGAGGAAGTGGGCGCGCAAGGGCCCAAACCGGCGAGAGCGGTCGCGCGGTGCGAGATCCTTGGTGCCGACCACCGTGTTCGCCATCGCGTCCTTGTGCGCGTGCCAGAACCCGAGCAGATCGTGGAGGTCCTGCACGGTGTCGGCGAGGCTGCTGCCCTCGTTGATCATACGGCGATGCGGCTCAGCTCGGGGCCTGCGCGGCGTCGCTGCGGAGCGCGCAACGACCGGCAGCGACGAGCTTGGATCGCAAGGCCTCGGCGTCGGCGAGGAGCTTGCGGTCGGCAGCGGAGAGCGAGACGCCTTTGCCTGCGCGTTGCCAGGCGGATTCGGTGCGCCTGGGCTGCGGGGGCGCTGCGCCGCGCGGTGGATGATCAGAACTTGATCACGCATGCAATCCAGGGTTGCGGTTTCTGCCGCTGGGTGGTTCAACCGACACAGGTGATGCGCCGGGTGATCGGGCATCGCCCGAGCATCAAGGACGATCCATGGAATCCGATCCCGTCGTCGACGTCGCTTTTCCTGCCACGGGTGGCCCGCTGCCCTTGGATCACGGCTACGCGCTTTTCGGAGCGATCGCCCGAGCCATCCCGCGGGCGCACACCGCAAAAAACTGGGGGTTCCATCCGGTGCGCGGTCGCAGAGCGGGACCAGGCGAGCTCTTCCTCGACGACAGCTCGCTGGTGAAGGTGCGCATGCCGGCGTCGGACATCGCCGGCGTGTTGCCGCTCGCGGGACGCGAGGTCGAGATCGGCGGGGCATCCGTTCGGCTGGGGGTTCCGAGGATCTACGCGTTGGTTCCGAGTCCCGTGCTGCGGGCGCGGTTCGTGACGGTGCGAGGCTTCTTCGAGGAGCCGACCGCGTTCGAGGGCGCGCTGCGGCGGCAGCTGGCGCTGCTAGAGCTCGGGCAGGATCCGGAGCGCGTCGTGGTCGTGATCGGCGAGCGACGGGTGATGCGGATCAAGGACAAGACGATCGTCGGGTTCGCGGTGCTGCTCGAGGGGCTCGAGCCTGATGCGTCGTTGGCCGTGCAGGTTGGCGGGCTCGGCGGGCGACGGCACATGGGGGCCGGGATGTTCGTGCCGCCCGGGAGGCGCGGATGAGCATGCCGACGTCCCTGCTCGCAAAAAGCCTCCGCCCAGGACATCCCCCGGTCACGCTCGCGAAGCATCTCCACGACACCGAGGAGGCGGCGTTCAACGTCTTCAGACCGGATCGTAGGTGGGGCGTCGCCTACTGCCGCTTTTTCCGGATTCCGGAGCAGGCCGATCGGTTCCTTCTCAACTTGCGAGTCGCCGCGCTGTTCCACGACATCGGCAAGGCGAACGAGGAGTTCCAGTCGATGCTGACGCGGCGCACCGACGCTAGGCAGAGCTTGCGCCACGAACACATCAGCGCGCTCGTGCTTCACCTCCCCGCTGTGCGGCAGTGGCTTGCCGGCTGCTTTGCGCTCGATCTCGAGATCATCACTGCGGCCGTGCTCTCGCATCACCTCAAGGCCGCGGAGGACGAGCCGTGGAGTTGGGGCCAGCCACGCGGCGCGCGGCGTGTGGCGCTGTTGCTCGACCACGAACAGGTCCGCGATGCACTCATCAGGGTCGCCGAGGTCGCCCGGATCGATCGGTTTGTCGGCGACTTCCCGACCGACTGGCGAGATGGAACGCCATGGTCCGACGCGCTCGAGCAGGGTCGCGCGGCCGCTCGCGCACTCTCCCGTGCACTGCCGCGACCCGGACGGGATGGCGATCTCCCACGGCGACAGCTGCTGCTCGCCGTGAAGGCGGGCCTGATCGTGGCAGACTCAGTCGCTTCCGGGCTCGTTCGCGAGGGCCACGCGATCCAAGGTTGGATCGACGAAGTGGTGCACCGCCCGCCGCTCACCCCCGAAGAACTCGAGCGCAGCATCATCGCCCCGCGACTTCGCCAGGTCGGGAACCTCGAGCCCGCCAAACTGCATTCGTTCCAGACGCGAGTCGCCAAGCGTGGACCACGAACGCTGCTGCTTGCTGCCTGCGGCGCAGGCAAGACGCTCGCGGCCTGGTGCTGGGCGGAGCAGCAGCTGCGGGAGCGACCGTGTGGTCGCGTGATCTTCCTGTACCCGACCCGCGGCACGGCGACCGAGGGGTTTCGCGACTATGTCGCATGGGCGCCTGAGACGGACGCGGCGTTGGTCCACGGCAGCGCGACCTACGAGCTCGACGCGATGGCCGAGAATCCCGGAGAGAGCGTTGCAGGGAAGCAATATGCCGACGAGGCGAGCGCGCGATTGTTCGCGCTCGGGCTGTGGTCCAAGCGGTACTTCAGCGCGACCGTCGACCAGTTTCTCGGTTTCATGGAGCACCGCTACGCGAGCCTGTGCCTGCTGCCGGCGCTCGCGGACTCGATCGTGATTCTCGACGAGGTCCATAGCTACGACGAGAGCCTGTTCCGAACCCTCGTGGCCTTCCTCGAGAGCTTCGATGTACCGACGCTGTGCATGACCGCGACCCTACCAGGCAGCCGTCGCGACGAACTGTCGGCGCGCGGGCTGGAGACGTTCCCCGGCCCTGAGGATCGCGAGCACCTTCACGACCTCGAAGCGAAGGAGTGCGCGCCGAGATACGACATCAGGGTCTGCGACGACCCCGACGAAATCGATGCGTTGGTCCAACGGACGATTCAGGACGGCAAGCGCGTGCTGTGGGTGGTCAACGTCGTGGCGCGCTGTCAGGGGCTCGCGCGACGGATCGGCGCGGCGATCGACGTGCCGCTCATCTGCTATCACAGTCGGTTCCGGTTGGTGGACCGGCAACGCGCCCACACGCGCACAGTCGCGGCGTTCAAGCAGATCGCTTCGCCCGCGATCGCGATCACCACGCAGGTCTGCGAGATGAGCCTCGATCTGGATGCCGACCTGCTGGTGACCGAATTGGCGCCGTGTTCCGCCTTGGTGCAGCGGTTCGGTCGCGCGAACCGTCACCTGGCGCGCGGACCGGACTTCCGCGCTCAGGTGCTGGTGACGTCGCCACCGCGCGAGCTGCCCTACCAGCCCGACGAAATGGTGGCGGCGCGGGCGTTCGTGGCGGCGATCTCCGGGAAGGACATCAGTCAGCAGCGGTTGGGCGAGGCACTGGGTGAGCACGCGCTGGCCGAGCCTCAGGTGCGTGCGACGGCCAGGTTCTTGACCGGTGGCTACTACGCTACCGAGGGGAGCATCCGTGACGAGTCGGATCACCTCGTCACGGCGGTCCTGGATCGCGATCTCGACGACCTCGAGAAGGCCGTCCGGGTCCGTGGTGCCCTCGACGGCTACATCCTCTCGGCACCGAAGCGGGCAGTGCTCCCGGTGGAGGGACGGCCGAGCTGGCTGCCGCGGTACCTGAGTGTCGTCTCCGCACAGCGCTACGACGAGTCGCTCGGGTTTCTCATGGAGGAGGCGACACCATGACCACCATCACGCTGGACTACGCGCTCGCCGAGTTGCCGTCCTCCCAGCACCGTGCCGGACTCGCGGGGCTCGTGCTCATGCTGCAGTGGTTGAAGCGCCAGCCGGGCAAGCGCAAGGGCGTGGCGGAGGTGACGGGTCTGCATGCCGCCGGCGCCACGATCGAACTCGATGAGAAGGGCATCGCGGAGCTGCTGGATTGCGCCTATGCCGCTGCGAAGGGCGAGGTGGAGAGCGGGACGCTGCGGAAGGACAAGGCGAAGGAAACCGTCGAGCCGCTGCGCACCGAGGAACGACAGACCACGGACAAAGCAGGGAAGGTCCAGACCAAAACCGTCTACATCTATCCGGCCGTGGTGCCGCGTGGTGCGTTTCTCCTCGAGTGGGATCCGACGCGCCAAGGTGATCGTGGGCTGTGGATCAAGCTGTGGCGCGACACGGTGTGGACGGTCCTTCGTGGTGTCCCCGCCCAACGCGCGCCCTACGAGGCACGAGCCGACAAGACCCCGACGGAGGATGCGGCGAAAGCCTGGAAGGCACTCGCGAAGCCGGACGCGTCGGACGAACTCGCGAGCACGTACTTCATCGGCGCCCAGGCGACGAGTGCGGAGAACGTGGCGTTCCGGGATCGGAACCGATTCCTGTTCCTCCTGCACTTTTGGCCCTTCGTCGCACAGATCTACGTGCCGCAAGTCGTCGACAACGACGGCAAGTCGACGTTCGAGGGCTGTGCGCTGGCGATCCCGGACGTCGCAAATCTCGCGGTGTTTTGCGAGGAACTCGAAGAGGTCATGCTCGGGCGTCCCGTCGAGGTCGCCGCCTACCTGCCGCGTGGCGCCGTAATCGACATCGTCGAGGAGGTCGGCCTCGATCTTCTGCGGCAGCTCCGAACGCATCTCTCGAAGAAGCTGGCGAAGGTGCGTTTTGGCGACCTGCTGCTGGGTATCGATGTGGCGCACCTCAAGAAGGAGGGCAACAACGTTCGGTTGCTCGCGAGCGCCCGCGTCGAGGCTGGCGCCGTGCTCGACGAGTACGAGCGAGTCCGCGGCGCGTTCTGGAACCCGCGTTTCCGCCAGGTTCGGCTGCGCGCGCTCGTGCGCGGCAAGCCGTGGTTCTCTGGGTTCGACCGACTACTCACCACCACCGGCTACGACCAGACCTTCGGCAACTCCCACTTTCGGCGGGACGCGCGTGAGGCATTCAGAATCGAGGCAGACATGAACGATGCTACGGACAACCCCGAGAACCCCGAGAAGCTCGAGAACGCGGAGACGAGCGACACGCGCGGGCCTGCGCCGATCGAGGCGCTCATCTACCGCATGGTCGGGGGCTACCTCACCCGCAAGCTACGAACCAAGTATCAGCTCGAATGGGCGAAGGTGAAGGATTCGCCAGCGCTGAAGGCCGAGTATGAAAAGCAGAAGGAGCGGTTGGCGAAGGACGCTTTCTTGGCGATCCGCAGCCGCACCGGTCCGGACTTCATCGAGTACTTCACCGGCACGTTGTGCTCCGTCCCCCAGCATGTGGGGGAGGAAGGCTTCCTCGCGCTGACGCGCGCGCTGATGACGGACACCGACAAGGTGCGAACGCTGACTCTGCTGGCGCTGAGCGCTCGCGCATGAGCCCCCAACCACTCGAGGAACCTCAGATGACCATCCACAAGAATCTCTTCGCCACCGTCCTCACCCACGCCGCCCCAAGCTCGAACTACCGCGGCGAAAGCGAGGAGAACCGCACGGTGATCCAACGCATCAAGAAGGGAAATCACGAGTACGCCGTGGTCAGCCCCGAGGCGATGCGGAACGCCCTGCGTGAGATCCTCGCGGCCCGCGAGTTGCCGGTCAACCGTACCCGCCTGCACGAAGAAGACCAGCTCGCGGTCGAGTTCAAGGATTTCCCGGACGCGAGCAAGTACGCCGACGACTTCATCTTCGGCTACCTGGTCGCGGACGCCAAGGAGATGAAAAAGCACAAGCGCCCGGCCAAGCGCGACAGCGTGCTGCGGATGAACCTCGCGGTGGCGCTGGAGGCCTACCGTTTCGACGCGACGTTCCACCAGTCGCCGCTCAACGCGGGCAAGAGCCCGTGGAAGAACTCGGCGACCTCCGCACTGCTCCACCGCGAGACCTCGTACACCGCGTATCAGTACCCGTTCGCGCTCGCGGGAGCGGACTGCATGCAGGGAAGCGGGCCAGCGTGGATCCGCAGCCTCATCGTGGCGATCGGCGAACTCTCGGACGTCGCCGGCGGCCACGCTCGCAGCCTCTATGAGATGGCGCCCCGCAGCATCGTGGTCCGGATCGGCACCTCGCTCGTCGCTGGCTACGACTCGTACGGCTTCGACCCCGCGGGGAACTTCCCCGAGATCATCGCGCGGATCGGGGCCGGGGATCTGCCGGGTGAAGAGTTCCTCATCGGTGGCGAGCTCGCACGCTCGATGAGTGCGGACGCGAAGAAGGCCCTTGTCGCGAAGGGCGTCGCCCTCGACGACAACCCGCAGCGGCTGCTCGTGCTCGCCGCCGATCGTCTGTTGGGGAAGAAATCGTGAACGAGCTGGTCGTTCGGGTCCGCGCGCCGTTCGCCGCGTTCCGCTGGCTGCAGGCCGGAGTGTATCGGGCGACGAGTCCTGTCATCCCGCCGTCGGCGGCATGGGGCCTGCTACTGAACATGGCGGCGATCGACTCGCGAGGGGCGGACGTCAAAGGGACCACGACCGTGCGCCCCGACGCCCCAGCGCTCGAGATCGCGGTCGCTGCCCTCGCGGAGCCGGAGACGGCGGTGCTGTACCAGCAGCTCCACAGTTACCCCGTGGGCAACTCCGGGAAGGAGTTCCAGGCGCGCACGCACGGGGCAAAATACTGGATCGCCCCGGCGCGGCGCGAGGTCCTCGTGGGGTTCGATTGCCTCGTCGCAGCGCGGGGTCCAAGCGAGGTGTTGCACGCGATTCGGGCGGGCCTGCGCGGCGACCTTGCGACGCCGCGGTACGGCTTGCTGCATGCCGGCGACAACAACCTGTTGGTCGACCGCGTCGATGTGGTCGACGAGCCGCCTCCGTGCCGGTGGTTCGCACGGCTCGGCGCAGGCGACACGCCACGTAGAGGTAGCTGCCGGCTCACGATCGGGATCGATCGCGCGGACAGTAGTGGGACCACGTCGGCGACTTATGCACCGCTATCGACCGAATCCAGCCAGCCGCCGCCCGAGGCCTGGACCTGGGTACCGCGCGCGCCGGCTTGACCGGTTGGCTCGAGTGGTGTGCTCGCCAGGCAGAAGGCACCGATGCACGACGAGAACTCATCCGCGTCCATTCGCGTCATGGCCCTGCACGCGCTCGCCTACTGCGAGCGCCTCTTCTACCTCGAGGAGGTCGAGGAGATCCGCGTCGCCGACGAGGCCGTGTGGGCCGGCCGGCGGATGCACGTCGAGCTCGAAGAGCCCGAGGAGATCACCAATCTCACGCTCGAGTCCGAGGCTTTCGGCATCCGTGGGCGCCTCGACGCCGTCCGGCGGCGCGACGGCACGGCGTATCCGATCGAGCACAAACGCGGCCGCTGCCGTCGCGGGGACGACGGCAGTGCGCTCGCGTGGGATAGCGACGAGCTCCAGGCCACGGCCTACGCCCTGCTGCTCGAGGAGCACCTGGGCGCGCCCGTAACCGAGGCCCGTATTCGCTACCACCACGACAACGTGACCGTATGTGTCCCGATCGGCGACGCGCAGCGAGCATCCGTCCGCGACGCCATCGCTCGCGCGCGCGAGCTCGCGACCCACAGCATGAGGCCGCCGGTGACGCCGCACGAAGGCCGGTGCACGCGCTGCTCGCTGGCGCCGGTGTGCCTGCCCGAGGAGAGCCGGTTCGCCGCGGGATCGCTGGCGGCGAACGATCCCTCGGCCGCGGCGACGAAGCCTATCCGGCTGTTCCCGGCCGATACCGAGCGCCGTTCCTTGCACGTGCTGACCCACGGTGCTCGTGTGGGCCGCTCGGGCGAGACCCTGGTGATCACCGCCCGAGATGCGCCAAAAAAGACGGTGGTCGGGATCCGCGAGGTGAGCGACGTGGTGCTCCACGGCTTCGCCCAGATCACGACCCAGGCACTGCGGTCATGCGCGGCTGCGGATGTGCCGGTGCATCTGGTGACGACCTCGGGGGCGTTCGTGGGGTCGTTCGCGGCGCAGTCGGGCGGGGTGCAGCGCCGGATCCGGCAGTATCGTGCACTGACCGACGACGCGACGGCGCTGATGCTCGCGCGTCGGCTGATCGTCGCGAAGGTGCAGATGCAGATTCAACATTTGCTTCGCGGGTCGCGCGGCAAGGCCGATGTGCGCTCCGCGATCGACGGCAAGCTCGGCGATTTGCGGGCCGCTGTGCGCGGGGCCTCGCACGCCACGACGACCGAGGCGCTGATGGGTCACGAGGGGCACGGCGCGCGGGCGTACTTCGGCGGCGTCGCCGAGCTGGTCGTGCCCGAGGCCGGGGCGACGATGCGACCGCGGGGGCGGTCGAAGCATCCGCCGTTGGATCGGTTCAATGCGCTGCTGTCGTTCGCCTACTCGCTGCTCTACCGCGATGTGCTCAGTGCGACGCTGCGGGTGGGGCTGGAGCCCGCGTTTGGGCTCTTGCATCGGCCGAGGTCTGCGGCGTATCCGTTGGTGTTGGATCTCATGGAGCTGTTCCGTGTGTCGATCGTGGACATGGCGGTGCTCGGCGCGGTGAACCGGCGCACGTTCGGCGAATCCACCGACTTCGTCGTCACCGGGCGGCAGGTGTGGCTGTCCGACGACGGGCGGCGCAAGCTCATCGACGTGTACGAGCGCCGCAAGCACCAGGAGTACCGCCACCCGTTGCTGGGCTACACGCTGTCGTACGCGCGGATGATCGAGCTCGAGGCGCGCTTGCTCGAGAAGGAGTGGTCCGGCGAGGCGGGGCTGTTCGCGACCTTCCGGATTCGGTGAGCAACATGGGTGAGCCGCGGCATTGGCACTTGGTGATGTATGATGTGTCCAACCCCAAGGCGCTGCGCCGCGTGCACAAGAAGCTCTGCGCGTGGGGGAAGGCGGTGCAGTACTCGGTGTTCCGGGTCCGCGCGAGCGCCCGCGAGCTCGAGCGATTGCGGTGCGAACTCGCGCGGATCCTCGCGCCGGACGATCGCTTGCTCGTGGCGCGCCTGTGTGACGACTGCGCCGAGCGGGTGACGGTACGCGGCAAGGATCTCGTGCCGTTCGAGCTGGATCTCCCGCCGTTCAAGATCGTATGATGGATCGATCGTCGATCACGCACCTGCGACCGTCGCGGGTCGGGATCGCTATCTGAAAGCGAAAGAGTCGTGAACACGTCTAGTTACGGCGACACTGCGGGCCGGAGGTGCGTGATCGGGGACAAGTCCGCGCAGGTGGACGGGATTTCGGCGGCGGACTGCGACCGATCGGGGATTTCGTGCGGGGCAGGGAGGGGGAGCGTGAATTGGGGGGTGGATTGCGGTATGATTTTGGGGAGTTGCTGCGGCGGGGTCGTCCTCGCCGTGATGCCGCAAGGCGTTGAGCACAAGCTCTGTATCGTGTAGACGTTGTCGTAGCCCGATGTCGTCCTCGCCGTGATGCCGCAAGGCGTTGAGCACCACAAGCGAGTACCCCCGGGGGTGCAAGCGCATCGTCGTCCTCGCCGTGATGCCGCAAGGCGAGGACGACGA
>Ga0163144_10012303_pt1 | contig 17983 bp, 14 predicted proteins | sample OliLak19BULKMAT1_FD_123175 | JGI IMG/M metagenome (GOLD analysis project Ga0163144, IMG submission 123175) | Freshwater microbial mat bacterial communities from Lake Vanda, McMurdo Dry Valleys, Antarctica - Oligotrophic Lake LV.19.BULKMAT1 | ecosystem: Environmental > Aquatic > Freshwater >...
GTACCGCTGGATCCTGTGAGGGCGGGACTGGCGGCGGTAGAAGCCGGCTCGTTTGAAGCGCCAACTGGTTGAATCCAGATGGAAAAGGCAATCGGGGTTGGGGCAGTGGGGCGGCGTGGAGACGGCAGGATCAGTGGAGCGGTTCGGCATGAGACTGCAGAGAGCAGGGATCGTGCCGGAAACAATCAACGAGCCACGTTAGGCAGCGTCAGCTGCCATCGCCAGGCATCGCGCATCGCGTCCTCGAGCGTGCGGGAAGCGCGCCAATCAAGGACGCGGGTCGACTTTTCGACACTCGCGAAAATCTGCTCGATGTCGCCCTCGCGCCGGGGCCCGACACGGCTCGAGACCGGCTGTCCCGTCGCGCACTCGAAGGCTCCGATCGCTTCGCGTACGGAGGTGCCTCGCCCCGTCCCGACGTTCAGGACCTCGATCAGGGAATTACGCGCCTCCTGCTTCATCCAGGCGAGCGCCCGGACATGTGCTTCTGCCAGATCGAGCACGTGGATGTAGTCGCGGATACACGTGCCGTCTGGCGTCGACCAATCGTCCCCGAAGATCTGGACCGGACCGCGCAGCCCGGCCGCGCTCTGCAGGATGATCGGGGCGAGGTTCTGCGGCTCCCCGAGCGGGAGCTCGCCGATGCGTGCGCTCGGATGGGCCCCGATCGGATTGAAATAACGAAGCAGCATGACGCGGACGGGAGCCCGGGACGCCACCAGATCGAAGAGGATCTGCTCGCACATCTGCTTGGTCGCCCCGTAGACCGAGGCCGGGGGGGCGATCGGCGTCGCCTCGGTGACGGGCAGACTCGCGGGCTGTCCGTAGACGGTGCACGACGACGAGAAGACGAGCTCGGGAACCTGGAACTCGAGCATGACCTCGACGACGGCCAGCAGGGATCCCAGATTGTTCGAGTAGTAGTGGAGCGGCTTCGCCTGCGACTCGCCGACGGCCTTCGAGGCGGCGAAGTGGATGACGCCCGCCATCGGGCCTTCCTGCGCGAAGACACGCCGGAGCGCCGAACGATCGCGGCAGTCGAGGGCGTGGCAACGCAACGGGCGCCCGCAGATCGCCGCGAGGCCGTCGAGCACGCTCGCGTTCGAGTTGGAGAAATCGTCGACGAGCACGGGCTCGAAGCCGTTCTCGACGAGCTGCACCACGGTGTGCGAGCCGATATAGCCCGCTCCCCCCGTCACGAGAATCTTGTTGCTGGACACGCTTTTCCTTCGCTCAGCCGTTCTGGATCGTCATGCCCCCATCGACCGGCAGCACCACTCCATTGAGATAGGAGGCCGCCGGGAGGACGAGGGAGAGGGTCGCATGCGCCACCTCTTCGGGGATGCCGTAGCGACGGAGCGGAACGTTGCGGCGCGCAAACTCGTCGCGCGCGGCCTCGGGGATCGCCTCGGTCATGCCGGTCAGGATCGGACCGGGGCAGATGCAGTTCACCGTCACCCCCCGCCGCCCGAGCTCGACGGCCATCGAACGCGTCAGCCCGATCACGCCGTGCTTGGCCACCGTGTAGGCCAGGTCCCGGCCGTCGCGCCGAGCCCCTCGGTCGACGCGATGTTGACGATGCGCCCCTCGCCCTTGCGCAGCAGGTCCGGCAGACAGGCCCGAGCCAGACGCACATGGGCCGTCAGCATCAAATCGAGGGCGCGCTGCCAGGTCCGCTCGTAGTCCAGGTCGGATTGCTCGAGGGAGGCGCCGACCGCGATTCCTGCGTTGTTGACGAGGATGTCGATCGGGCCCAGCGTGTGCGCGACGTCGCCGACGACCGTGCGGATTCGTTCGGCGTCGGACACGTCGAGGGGGAAGCCGGCGGCCGTGCCGCCGGCCGCACGAATCTCCGCAACGACCCGCTCGATCCGCTCGGCGTCGCGATCGACGATCGCGACGTGCGCGCCTTCGTCGGCGAAGAGATGCGCCGTGGCGCGTCCCATGCCGCTCGCTGCCCCGGTCACGAGGGCCACGCGACCGGCGATCGAACGCGAGAGCTGGGAGAGGCGAGCCATCGCTACTTCGAATCCTCCACAGGGACGCCGAGACTCGACTTCGGGCGCCGAGGAGAGCGGCAGTCGCCCGCGAGATCCGAGGCATGGAGTTACCGGGGGCCGCAAGAGGGCGACTGGTCGGGCCGGCGGGACTTGAACCCGCGACCTCTTGACCCCCAGTCAAGCGCGCTACCAGACTGCGCTACGGCCCGACGAGGGGCGAACGTTTAGCCCAGGCCGGGGGGCCCTGTCGACCGGCCCTTCGATCGGTTGACTCGGATCAGAACGAGTCGTCGATCGGTTGTCCGAGCCAGGCATCGGTCCGGGACGTCATCGCCAGTGCACGCGCCAGGGCGGCTCGCTCGGGCTCGAGCAGCGCCATCACCACCCGGTGGATCCGGCGCGGGATCCCTCCCGAGAGCGCGCGGATCCGGGTCACCGTTGCCCGATCGAGACCGTCGAGAACCTCGGGACAGAGGCCCGTGCGTGTGAGGCGAGCGCGCAAGTAGGCCTCCGTCTCGGCCTCGTCGAGGGGCTCGCGAAAGGGAAGCTCGAGAGGCCGGAGCGAATCGAGGCCTGCCAGCATCCGGGTCGCACGCGAGTCGTCGGAGAGGGCGATCACGATACGCAGGGGGGAGCACTCCCTCGCGAGACCGTGAACGAGTGCCCGCAGTGTCGCGCTCGGCATCGAATCCGCATCGTCGATCAGGAGCACGAAAGGTCTGCTCGCCCCCCCGCCGAGCGCCAGCAGCGCCGCCATCGCGTCGTCGTCCGCATCGCTGGCGGCCGCGGCGCGGGGGCGCGGCAGGCCGAGCAGACCGTGGACCCATTGGCAGAGATCGGGGAGCGAGAGAGCTGCATAGGGGAGATAGAGGACCGAACGTGCTGAACGAGAAAGGCCGTTCGCCGCCGCGACGCCCGAGTCGCGAGCCATGTCCTCCCGGAGCCGGCGAGACTCGAAAACCCGCAAAAGATGGGTCTTTCCGATGCCGGGCGGTGCGACGATCGCGGCGACCGTCGAGCCGATGCCCTCCGACTGGCACCAGCGCCACAGCGCATCGAGTCTCGACTCCGTTCCTGGTCGCGGTACGTGCCTGCCCGGATCTGAGGTTTCGCTGAAGGCACGCCGAACCGCGGCCGAGGTCGCCTGCGAGCTCTGCACGCCGACTCACAATCCCCGTTGGAGGGCACCCCGCAGCGCGAGGAGCTCGCCCTGCATGCTCTCGAGAGCGACCCGAACGCCGAGCCAATCGGCGTTCGGCACGTCGCCGTCCTGGCGCCGGCCAGACGCCTCTCGCATCGGCTGCGCGCGCCCTCCCGCAGTCTCCGAAGGTTCCGCCACGAGATCGCCGACCGGAATCGCGAAGGCCGCGTCGAGGGATTCCGCGTCGCCGCTGCGCGCGAGCGCCTCTTCGAGGCCGAGATCCTTGATGCGCTGGCGCGCACCGGCGATCGTATAGCGCTGCTCCCACAGGAGCTTCTTCAGGAGCCAGACGAATTCGATGTCGCGCTTGCGGTAGAGACGCTGCTTCGACCGGGACTTGGGCGGCGCCATCCAGCGGAACTCGGTCTCCCAATAGCGGAGAACGTGTGCCTTGACGCCGGTCAGCTCGCTGACCTCGCCTATCCGGTAGTAGAGCTTCGACGAGGACGCGAGCGTTCGCCGCGCATCTTCCTCACTCGGCGTCGCGCTCTTGCGCGTCGATCGCACGCGGTCCGATGCGTCGGATTCATTCACGCCTCCGAGGTCTCCGAAAGACGCACCCCTGCCCTTCTTCACCGCCCGCCTCCCGATGGACTGAACTTCGGAGGGCAGCATGGCAGATGGCTCGCGCAGATGCACTGGAAATTCGAGCCTAGTCTTCGTCGTCCTCGCGAGCCTGGGCTCGTTCGGCTTCGCGATCGGCCTCCGTCACCTCGGTCTCGTTCAAAACGTTCTTCAGGACGAGGCTCGGCTTGAAGGTCAGCACGCGGCGCGCGTCGAGCAGGATTTCCTGGCCGGTCTGGGGATTGCGGCCTTTGCGCGCATTCTTTTCCCGTACGACGAAGTTTCCGAAGCCGGAGATCTTGACCTTCTCCCCCTCGGCGAGGGTGTCCTTGATGATTTCGAAGACCTTCTCGACGAGCTCGGCCGCTTCCTTCTTCGAGAAGCCCACTCGTTCGTAGATCTGTTCGACGATCTCGGCCTTGGTCATGCTCCGCTCTCCCGCGCGGCCGGCACCCGAAGGTGCCGGCCCGATCGATCCCGCCTCATTCTCGTCCAGGCGGCGACGAGGCGGCCTTAGGCCGCTCCGGCCTTGGCCCGCTCAGCCAGCGCGGCGAATCCCTTCGGATCGTCGAGCGCGAGCTGGGCGAGGACCTTGCGATCGATTTCGACGCCCGCCACACGCAGACCGGACATCAGGCGGCTGTAGGACAGGCCATTCATCCGTGCCGCGGCGTTGATGCGGGCGATCCAGAGACCGCGAAATTCCCGCTTGCGATTCTTTCGATCGCGATACGCGTACTTGTCGGCCTTCTCGACCGCCTCGATCGCGACGCTGTAGAGCTTGCTCCGGCCCCCGAAAAAGCCCTTGGCTCGCTTGAGGGTACGTTTGCGTCCCTTGGCGCTTGCTACGCCCCGTTTCACTCTCGGCATCTTCTCGTTCCTCTTCCTTCTCGCTGTTCAGATCGGTGCGAGTGACTCTTCACCAGCCCGATGGCTCTGCGGGCGTGCCTTGCCCGTTCGAGCCGGATGGATCGCATCCCCCGCAACGCGCCGAGGCGCGCACGCGGACTGCGATCGCTTGCGTCCGCCGTCATAGATACGGCAGCGACCGCTTCACACGCGAAACGTCCGCATCCGACACCAGCTCACTCTGGCGCAACGGTCGCTTCCGCTTCGTGCGCTTCTTGGTCAGGATGTGCTGCTTCCCGGCCTTGTTGCGCTTCAGCTTGCCGGTTCCGGTCAGGCTGAATCGTTTCGCCGACCCACGATGGGTCTTCATCTTCGGCATTTCTTCTCCATTTCAGTCGACGCGAGACGTCATTCGTCGCGCGTATACACATTCGGTTCCGTCAGACTTCCGCGACCGCTTCCGCCTCGTCGTCTTCGTCGTCGTCCCCCGCGAGCGAGGCGAGGTCCGCCGCCTCGATCGCATCGACCTCGGCCCGTTCCTCCTCGGTCGGCGTCGCGGAAAGACCCGCCTGACGCCGGGCCTCGGCGATCGCGTCGCGATCTCCGACTACGATCATCGACATGAACCGCCCTTCCATGCGGGGCGTGCTCTCGACCTTCGCGATCGTACCGAGCTGCTTCACCACCTCGTCGAGCTGCTCGCGACCGCGGTAGGTGTGCACCATTTCCCGACCCCGGAACATCACCGTGATCTTCACCTTGTCCCCACCCATCAGGAACTTACGGGCATTGTTCAGCTTGAAGTTGAGATCGTGCTGATCGGTCCCCGGTCGAAGCTTCACTTCCTTCAACGCCGCGGAATGGGACTTCTTGCTCGCGCTCTTCTTCTTCTGTTCGTACTTGTACTTGCCGTAGTCCATGATCCGACACACGGGCGGCCGCGAGGCGGCGGCCACCTCGACGAGATCGAGCCCCCCTTCGCGTGCGATGGCGAGCGCCTCCTCGGGCGCCATGACGCCGAGCTGCTCACCGTCCGCGCCGATGACACGGACCTCGCGCACGCGAATGCGTTCGTTCACTCGAACCGTATCGCGCTCCGGAGCCACAGGTCGAAACTTGGGTCGTGCAGGGATGGATCGTCCTCCTTCTTACTGGGATCAGCCGAGAGCGGCAGATCGACGCTCGAGATTCGCCACGCGCAGTGTCTCCACGAGCGTGGCGGCCGGAATCGCGTCGAGCGCCTTCTTCGATTTGCGCAGGCGGGGGGCGACCGTGCCCCTCGTCAGCTCTTCGTCTCCGATCACGAGGGTGAGCGGAATCTTCTGGTTTTCAGCTTCGCGGATCCGGTAGCCGAGGGTCTCGCTCCGGTCGTCGACTTCGGCGCGCAGACCGGCGGTCGTCAGCTGCTCCCGGATCGCATGACCCGCCGCCGCGTGGCGGTCGGAGATCGGCAGGAGAACGACCTGGATCGGCGCGAGCCAGAAGGGAAAGTCGCCCCCCGTATGCTCGATGTAGATGCCGATGAACCGTTCGAGGGAGCCGAGCACCGCGCGGTGGAGCATCGCCGGTTGATGCAGCTCGCCGTCGCGCCCGACATAACGAAGCTCGAATCGGCCGGGCATCGCCATGTCGATCTGGATCGTCGCGAGGGTCCAGGCTCGTCCGAGCACGTCCTTGAAGTCCGCCTCGACCTTGGGCGCGTAGAAGGCGGCCTCGCCGGGCTTGATCTTGCAGTGGAAGCCCGCTCGCTCGACGGCGGCGATCAAGGCCTGCTCCGCGACGTCCCAATCCGCGGGATCGCCGAGGAACTTCTCGGGGCGCGTCGAGACCGCCATCTCGATGCCGTCGACGCCGAGCTTCTGGTAGATCTCGGCCGTCATCTGGAAGAAGCGGTCGATCTCGGCGGGGACCTGGTCGGGCTCGCAGTAGATGTGGGCATCGTCCTGGGCGAAGGTGCGGACGCGGGTGATGCCGTTCAGGGTTCCGCTTCGCTCGTTGCGGTGCAGGCGAGAGAATTCGGCCCAGCGGATCGGAAGCTCGCGGTAGCTCCTCTTCGCGGTCCCGTACAAATGGCAATGGCCCGGGCAGTTCATTGCCTTGACGCCCAGCTCCTCGCCCTCGTCGGAGCCGGCGAACCAGTACATGTCGTCGTAGAACTTCTCGTAGTGGCCCGAGGTCTTGAAGAGGTCCGAGCGGAAGAGCTGCGGCGTCATGACCTCCCGGTAGCCGTACTTCGGATAGAGGTCGCGGACGAAGCGCACGAGCTCGTTGTAGAGCGTCATGCCCTTGGGCAGGTAGAACGGCGAGCCGGGGGCGAGCGAGTCGAGGTGGAACAGGCCGAGCTCGGCGCCGACCTTGCGGTGGTCGCGGCGCCGGGCCTCTTCGATGCGTTCGAGGTGCTCGCTCAATTCTTTCGCGGACGCGAAGGCGGTGCCGTAGATGCGCTGGAGCTTGGGACCCGATTCGTCGCCTCGAAAATACGTCCCCGAGGACTCCAGCAGCTTGATGGCGCCGATCTGGCTCGTGTTCTGGACGTGGGGTCCGCGGCACAGATCCACGAAGCTGCCCTGGCGGAAGACCGTGATCTCCGCGCCGTCGGGGATGTCGGCGAGGCGCGAGAGCTTGAGCTCCTCGCCCATCGACGCGAAGAGCTTCTCCGCCTCGGCCCGGGATACGACCTGTCGCACGAAGCTCGACTTCTCGGCGAGGATCGAGTTCATCTCCTGCTCGATCCGCGCTAGATCCTCGGGCGTGAAGGTCGTGTCGACGAGGAAGTCGTACTGGAACTTCTCCGAGTGGTCGCTGCGGCCGGCGTCGACCTGTGCCTTGGGAAAGAGCCGCTTGACCGCATCCGCCATCACGTGCTCGGCAGAATGACGGATCACCTCGCCGCCGGCGGGATCCTTCGCGGTCACGATCGAGAGCGTGGTGTCGCGATCGAGAGGCTTGCGCAGGTCGACGAGTGCGCCGTCCACGCGGCCCGCGAGGGCTGCCTTGGCGAGTCCTGGACCGATCCGCGCTGCGACTTCCAGAACCGTCACGCCGACCGGGAGCTCGAGTCGCTTGCCGTCGGGCAGCTGGACGGAGATGCTGCTCATGACCGCGGCCGCGCCGCGGGGGTGCGGAGAACGCGCTTGCGCTCGCGGATCGATGCGAATCGATGCGGACACTTCAACTCGTTGCTCCTCGAGCTTTCTGCGGCTCGGGCTCTTCTCTTCGCGTATACCCATCGCGTATACCCATCGCGTATACCCATCGCGCAAACCCAATCCCCGCCCGATCCTCGCGCGAGCCGCTCGTCCGGCGGCTCGCCGTTTCACCCAGGAGGGGCGAGCGGCGCCGTCGCACACGCGCGATTCCCGGCGGCGATTCCCGTCAAATGAGCGGGGGATTCCCCAGCTGGTAGGCACGGGCGGAATTGAACCGCCGACCCCCGCCATGTCAAGGCGGTGCTCTAAACCCCTGAGCTACGTGCCTGTAGCCAGCTAAGGCGCCGGTTTGATTAGCCTTTTGGATTGGGGGTGTCAATCATTTTCGTGCTGGGAATCGGATCGGCCCTGCAAATCACGGGCGTGGGGCTGAAGGAGGACGGGTGCCCGTCTCGCCCGGAGCCCCGTCCTCGCCGGGACTCGGCGCAAACCACTGGGCCAGCACCCGCAGCCGCCTCTGCCCGGGGTCGACCTCGACCGCGTCGAGCATCAGGTCGGCGGTCTCCAGCCGTCCGAGTCTCGAGGCGAACTCCGCCGGTCCGAACGGCGACTCGAGGCGAAGGAGCTGGCGTGCCGGCGAGAACTCGAGCGTCTCGATGTGGGTCGCCGAGAGGTCGCGTCGGAGCGTGTCGAGAACGCGCCGTAGCCCCGCGTGCTGATCGAGGCCGATCAGCTCGATCGTGATGGGCTCCCGACTCCCCCCTCGAGGTTTGCCGGCGACGAGCCCCGCGCGGGACAGCTCGGCCGTGACCCGTTCCACGTCGACGAGGACCTCCACCACGACGAGATACTCGGAGCGAACGCCGGGCTGGTCCGCAAAGAGCACCGGATGCTCCCCGCGATCTTCCAGGATCCGAAAGCTTCGCGTAAAAGGCATGATCTCGCGGCCAAAGATCTTCCGGAATCGCAGCGTGGGATCCACGGGTGCTGCGCCCGGCGCTTGCCCGGGGCTCTTCGAGGGGTTCGTCTCAACCGGAACCGGATCGGCCTCCTCGCCCATCTGTTCGAGCGCCACCCGCGAGACCGCCTCCCAGAGCGCCTTCTGGATCGCCTCCTCACGCGGATCGAGCTTGCCCCGCATCGACTCCCGGATCGGAAACGTGCCGACCACTTCGACTTGATGGGGATCGGCCGCCTGCGACGCGACGGCCAGCAGCAGCCCGGCGACGAGCCCGAGCACCGCTCCCCCGCGTCGGCGCAGGCAATCCATCCGATCTCTCGTCTGCCCGCTCACGCATCGTCCCATCGTCGTCCCCGCTTCTTCGTGCTCAGAGTGTTCGCTCCGCGACCGGCCGGCCGAACAGCCGGTCGACGTCCCGACAGAGCGCAGCCGTCGCCGCGACGCCTCGAATCCCGCCGACCCCGAGCACCGTCTCGCTCTCGCCCGGAATCGTAATGTGGAGGAAGACGCCGCAATCCCCGACATGGCTTCCGAAGAGTCGCTTCAACGCCAGCAATCGATCGCGCGTGACGTCAGCCGCCTGGACCCGCAGCCGCAGACTGGCCGACAGCTTCTCCTCGGCTTCGTCGAGCCGCGTCACCTTCCGCACCAGGATCTTCGGCGGATCCCCCTCTTCGAGTGTGCCCTGCACCACCAGCGGGACCGGCCCGCGGCCGCCGTCCGCACTGGCCTCGTCGCGGGCCACACGCAAGAGCCCTACGCACTCTTCGTACACGTCGGAAAAGAACACGAGCTCGAAGGTCCCCTCGAGGTCCTCGAGCTGTCCGAAGGCCATGCGGGTTCCGCGCTTCGTGCGTGTCTCACGCAGACCGGCCAGCAGCCCACCGGCCCGGACCTCCCGCCCCGCGCGCCCGGCCGTCGCCAGCGCCGTCGTATCGGTGAAGCGCGCGAGCAACGGGGCCACCGCCCCGAGCGGATGGCCCGTCACGTAGAAGCCCAGCAGCTCCTTCTCATGCGCGAGCCGCTCGCGCTCGCCCCACTCCGGCGCTTCGACGAGCTTCGGCACCGCGAGCCCCCCGCCCTGAGCGAGCCCCCCGAAGAGGCTCGCCTGCCCGACCGCCCGATCGCGCTGAAGCGATGCTGCGCGCTCGAGGGCTCCGTCGATCGAGACCCAGACCGACGCTCGCTCGGGATGAACCCCGTCGAAGGCACCGCATTTCACGAGCGCCTCGACGACCCGCCGGTTCACGCGCCGCGCGTCGACGCGGTCGGTGAAATCGAAGAGGCTCGTGAAGGGCCCGCTCGTCCGACGCGCTTCGAGTATCGCGTCGATCGCCCCGGCGCCTACGTTCTTGATCCCCGCGAAGCCGAAGCGGATCGAGCCCTCCACCACGCCGAAATCCTGCTCGGACTCGTTCACGTCGGGCGGCAGGATCTCGATCCCGTTCTCGCGGACGTGGGCGATGTAGCGCGAGAGTCGATCGTGATTGACGGACTCGATCGTCAGCACCGACGCCAGATACTCGGCGGGATGATTCGCCTTCAAGTAGGCGGTCTGATAGGTGATGTAGGCGTAGGCCGTGGAATGGGCCTTCGGAAAGCCGTAGCCCGCGAACTCGACGATCAGGTCGAAGACGTGCCCTGCCTCGGCGCCGTCGATCCCGTTCGCGCTGCAGCCGTCGACGAATCGATCGCGCTGCTTCTGCATCTCCTCGGCCTTCTTCTTGCCCATCGCGCGGCGCAGCAGATCCGCTTCGCCCAGGCTGTAGCCCGCCATCTTCTGCGCGATCTGGAGCACCTGGTCCTGGTAGACGATTACGCCCAGGGTCTCCTCGGTCAGGTCGACGATCGTGGGATGCAGGTACTCCGTCTTCGTCGTGCCCGTCTTGCGTGCGACATAATCGTCCACCATGCCCGCCTGGAGCGGACCCGGGCGATAGAGCGCGACGAGCGGAATGATCTCGCGGAAGGTGCGCGGCTTCAGCTTCAGGACGAGGTCCGTCATGCCCGAGGACTCGACCTGGAATACGCCTTCCGTGTCGCCCTCGCAGAGCAGGTCATAGGTCTTCGAATCGTCGATCGGGATCGCATTCACGTCGAAGCTCTCGAATCCGGGCTTCTTCCGGATCATGCGCTCCGCGTCCGCCATCAGCGTCAACGTCTTCAGACCCAGGAAGTCGAACTTGATCAGACCGACCTTCTCGACGCAGCCCATGTTGTACTGGGTCATGACGTCGCCGGACTTCGGATCCTTGTAGAGCGGGACCATCTCGATCAATGGTCGCGTTCCGATCACGACGCCCGCGGCGTGCTTCGAGGCGTGGCGCGTCAGACCCTCGAGGTTGCGCGCGGTCTCGAGCAGACGCCGGACCTGGGAATCCGCCTCCATCAGGGCGCGCAGCTCCGGGGACTGATTGATCGCGTCGTCGAGCTTGATGCCCAGCACATCGGGAATCAGCTTCGCGATCCGATCGACGTCGCCGAACGGCATCCCGAGCACGCGGCCCACGTCCCGGATCGCAGCCTTCGCCTGCAGGGTTCCGAAGGTCACGATCTGCGCGACCTTCATCGCGTCGTAGCGACCTTCGAGGGAATCGCGGTTCGCGACCTCGCCGTCGTACTTGTCCGCGACGTAACGGATCACCTGCTCGCGGCCCCGCATGCAGAAATCGACGTCGATGTCGGGCATCGAGATGCGCTCGGGATTCAGGAAGCGCTCGAAGATGATGTCGTACTCGATCGGGTCGACGTTCGTGATGTTCATCCCGTAGGCGACGAGACTGCCGGCAGAGCTGCCGCGGCCCGGGCCGACGGGAATTCCGTTCTTCTTTGCGTAATTGATGAAGTCGGCGACGATCAGGAAGTAGCCCGGGAAGCCCATCGTCTTGATCACGGAAAGCTCGTGCTCGAGTCGTGCGGCGTAGACCGTCCGCTCGCCCTCGAAGGGCTCGTCGGGGGCCATCGAGAGCTTTGCCCGAAGGCCGCTCCAGGCCTGCTCGTCCATCACCTGCTCGAGGGTCTTGCCGCTCGGAACCTGGAAGTCGGGCATGTGGTATTCGCCCATGGGAATCTCGACGTCGCAGCGTTCGGCGATCTCGAGCGTCGCCTCGACGGCCTTGGGCAGGTCGTGGAAGACCAGCCTCATCTCGTCGCCATCCTTGACGTAGAAGCCGTGGCCGTCGAACCGGAAACGCTTTTCGTCGGAGACATTCGCTGCCGTTCCGACACATAACAAGAGATCGTGGTCTTCGTGATGATGCGCTTCGAGGTAATGGGCGTCGTTCGTCGCGACGAGCGGGACCCCGAGGTCCTGGCTCATCTTGACGAGCTCGCGGTTCACGATCTCCTGGGCCGGGATGCCGTGGCGCTGGATCTCCAAGTAATAACGATCGCCGAAGAGCCGCTTGAAGTCCTCCGCGAGGGTCCAGGCGCGGTCGGGCTCATTGGCAAGGACCGCACGCGGGACCGGAGCGGAGAGGCAGCCCGAGGTGCAGATGAGACCCTGATGATGACGTTCGAGCAGCTGCCAATCGATGCGCGGCTTGTAGTAGAAACCCTCGAGATAGGCCTTCGAGACGAGCTTGATCAGGTTCTGGTAGCCCTGGGCGTCCATCGCGAGCAGGAGCAGATGGTTGATCGCGTCGAAGCCGGTGTCTTCGCGCGGCTTCTTCTCGCGATCGAAGCGCGAGCCGCCGGCAAAATAGACCTCGCAGCCGATGATCGGTTTCACGCCATTCGCGCGGGCCTTCTCGTAGAACTCCACCGTGCCGAAGAGATTGCCGTGATCCGTCTGGGCGACGGCGGGCATGTTCGCGGCCTTCGCGCGCGCGAACAGCGGGTTGTGCTTGATCGCGCCGTCGAGCAGCGAGTACTGGGTATGAAGATGGAGATGGACGAAGGGCGAAGGCACGTGCCTAGTCCTCGAACGGTCCGGCCGTGCGGCCGTCCCGGCACCCCACGGCGATGCCCCCGCTACGGCCGCCGAATCGGCTTCGCTCGTTCCTCATCGCCGGCCTCCCCATCTGCGCGTGACCCCCAGAGACCGATCCACGACACGAGCCTTTAGCATCGATCACCCTTCAGTGCCGGAGCTGAGCCTCCAACGCATCCAGATTCTCTCGCGACATCAACGACTTGAGCAGCGGCGGTTGGAAATGCCGTTTCACCGTGATCGCGTAGAAGCTCTCGACCAGGTTGGGCACGACGCAGTACTCCTGTAGCAATCCGTCGCGCAGCTCGTCGCGCACGACGACGGAGGGCAACAGGGCGATCGCATCCGTGTCTCGCGCCAACAGGCGCAGCATCGCCATGTCGTCGACCTCCGCCAGGACCTGGAGTCGCACGCCGAGCTGCTCGCACAGGAGGTCGAACGATGTCCGGATCTCACTGTTCGAACTCGGCAACAGGAGGCGGTGATCGGCGAGGTCCTCCGGAAAACGGAAGGCCCGCCCCCGCTTGCGCGGTCGCCCCACGAGGCTCACCTGCTGACGCGCGATCCGTCGACACCGCCAATCAGCCTCGGCATCGCCGTGGACCGGTCGATTCGAGAGCACGAGGTCGAGGGTATGCGCCGAAAGCCGCGTGAGGAGCTCGCCCAGGCTTCCCGATTGCAGCACCAGGTCGATGTCGAGCCGAATCAGCAGAGGTCGGACGAAGGATTCCTGGAAGTTTCGGGACAGCGTCGCCACGGCCCCCATGCGGAGCACCTGGCGGTCGGCGCGCGCCCCATCGCTCAGGGTCGCCAGCAGCTCGTGGCCGGTCGCAAAGATCTGCTCGGCATAGCCCTGTGCGATTCGCCCCGCCTCGGTCAACACCAGGGAGCGGCCGACCCGTTTGAAGAGCGAATGCCCGAGCTGATCTTCGAGCTGTCGAATCTGAGCGGAGAGTGCCGAGGGCGAAACGTGCAGGCGTTTCGCAGCGTGCGTGAGCTTGCCTTCTCTGGCGACGGCCCAGAAGTATTGGAGGTGGTGGTAGTTGAGGTGGACCATGGGATTTTCTCTTCTGAAAAAACGAACGTTCCATCAATTAAATTCTATTTTACAGAATTTTGGATCGGCGTCACATTTCGTCTCGAAGCCAAACCACGGGAGATCGGTCGTGATCGAGATTCAATCGAGCCTGGAGGGAATATATGCCGGCATGATGGGACTCGTTCCGCTTTCGTTCGCCGTCTCGGCCTGGTTGACGAGCCGGTCGAGAAGCAGCGACGGGTCCGGCGCCTGGTCGCAAGCGAACTTCGTGGCGGCATCGGCCATGGCGCTTGCGATCTCGGTCGCCATCGCCGCGGCGACGACGGGCGGCGGCATCCTGCGTGCGGCCGTCTTGCCCGGAATCGGGGGGGCGGACCCGATCGAGCTCAACCTCCGTATGGACCCGGTCGCATGCGCGATGTTGCTGCTCGTCACCTTCATCGGCCTCGTGATCGTCCGGTTCTCCCGCCGGTACCTCGACGGAGATCCGGGCTTCCTCCGATATCTACGATGGCTCCAGGCGACCCTCGCGGCGGTGACGCTGCTCGTGCTCACGAACAACCTTCTCCTGCTGGCCCTCTCGTGGATCGCGACCAGCCTCGCCCTGCACCAGCTCCTGACTCATTTTCCCGAAAGGCCACCGGCCCTGATTGCCGCCCACAAGAAGTTTCTGGCGAGCCGGCTGGCGGAGCTCTCTCTGCTCGCGGCGATCGGGTCGATCCGGTCGAGCGTGGGTAGCTTCGAGATGGATGCGCTCTTCGCCCATCTCGCAGCGGTCAGCGAGCCGGATCGTGGTCTCGAAGGGGCGGCACTCCTCCTGACCGTCGCCGCCGTGCTCAAGTGTGCGCAGATCCCCTTTCACGGTTGGTTGATCCAGGTCATGGAGGCCCCGACCCCGGTTTCGGCACTGCTCCACGCGGGCGTCGTCAACATCGGGGGCTTCCTGATGATCCGGCTGGCACCCCTCATGGTCGAGGTGGAGAGTGTTCAACTCCTGCTCGTCGCGTGGGGTGCGACGAATGCCGTCGTCGCTGCACTCGTGATGACCACCCGCGTCAGCATCAAGGTCGCGCTCGCCTGGTCGACCTGTGCACAGATGGGCTTCATGCTGCTCGAGTGCGGTCTCGGCGCCTACTCGCTGGCTCTCCTCCATCTGCTCGCCCACTCCCTCTACAAGGCACACGCCTTCCTCAGCGCGGGAAGCGTCGTCGAGCTTTTCCGAATCCAGTCGTTGTCGGCCGCGAAGTCGGCGGTCCCGCTACACCGGTGGCTCGGCGCCGTCCCGGTCGTCGCGCTGGCGATGCTGCCTGCAGCAATCCTCTTCCGGCTCGATCCGCGCCAGGAACCGGCGCTCTGGGCGCTGGGACCGATCGTCGTGTGCGCGCTCGTGCCCCTGGCCGTTCGCGGACTCGCGGGCGGGCTCGATCGATTCGCGCTGGCTTTTGCTGGCTGTGCAGGAGTCGCCGCGCTCTATGGGCTCTGGCATGCCTGCTTCGGAGCCCTGCTGGACTCCCCCGGCTCCCCCGGCTCCCCCGACACGAGCATGACCCTCCGCATCGCCATCGCCCTCGCCTGCTTCGGCTTCCTGTTCGGGGTGCAGGGCATCCTCTCGGCCCGTCCGAGCGGCCGTCTGGCCTCCGCGCTCTACCCCCGTCTCTTCGCAGGGCTCTACCTCGACGATCTGTTCACTCGCCTGACCTTCCGGATCTGGCCCGCTCGACTTCCGCTTCTCGAGGACGTCGACGCTCACCGCAATCCCCTTCAATGAGGCACCTACCATGTCGCTCGCCCCGGCTCCCGAATCGGGCTTCCAGGACCCCGCGCTGATCGCGACCATCGATGCCGCGTGCTCGCGAATCGCCCCGACCTGGCCCCTCGACCAGTTCATCGCCGTCAATCCGCTCTGGGGATTCATCTCCGAACCCGTCCCTTCGGCCTCGGCCCGGATCGAGGCGCTCTCGGGTAGCCGGCTGGTCATGCCGCGTGCCTGGTTCGCCGAACGCTGGCGCAATGGCCTGCTGCGCGAACGGCATCTGCGCCGTGCGATCGCCCTGTCGAAGGCAGATTGCACCGTCGAAGAGCTCGTCGCCCACATGCAGGCGAGCGAGCCCGAGGTTGCGCGCTGCGCGCTCGTGACCGACATCGCCGATAGCTTCCGCGACACCGTGCACGGCATGTCGTGGTGTGACTTCGTCGCCCATACACTCTCACAGTTCTGTGCCTCCTACTTCGACGAGGGTCAGGCTCAGCTGGGGCCGGATCGCAGGCTTGGGCTCTACCCATCGTGGCTCGAGTACGCCCACCTCGACTGGAGCCCGCGCCTGCTGATGGGGATGCGCGAGTACGGTTGCCTGGTCCAGTCCCTTGCAGAGGATCCGCACCGACTGATTGCCGACGCGACCGCCGCACTGGGAGTCCCGGACGATCAGCGAGAGGCCTATTTCACCGCGCTGTTGTTGCGGGTCAACGGCTGGGCCGCGTGGTGCGCCTATCGCCGCTGGATGTCGCGGTTGGCGGGCCAGGACGATGACGCGATCGTCCACCTGCTCGCGCTTCGACTCGCGTGGGAATGGATTCTCTACCGCGCGTCGAGCCCCGACGAGGTCCCCGAGCGCTGGGCGCGGGCAATCGGCGGCTGGTCCGACACCCATCTCGAATCCGCTGCCACGCAGCGCCTGGACTGGATCCTCCAGCGCGCGCACGAGCTGGCCTACCAAGCTCCGGTCGTCGACGGACTCACCCGCCAGGCCGAGCTGCGCAGCGAGGCGCGTGCGGTGCCCGAAGCACAGGTGGCCTTCTGTATCGACGTGAGGAGCGAAGTCTTCCGCCGGGCCCTCGAAGCGGTGGCGCCCGGCGTGGCCACGCTCGGATTCGCGGGATTCTTCGGCGCCCCGATCGAATACCAGCCCCTCGCAGGACAAGGGGCGCGGCCCCAGCTGCCCGGACTCCTCGCTCCTTCGCTGCGCGCCACCGACGCCGGGGCCCCGGCCGAGCTCGCCGGCCGGCGCAAGTCGCGGCTCGAGCGGCGCGAGGCCTGGAAGCGACTTCGCCAGGCGTCGGTGTCGGGGTTTTCCTTCGTCGAATCGATGGGGCTCTTGTACGCCGCGGATCTGATCGGTCACAGCCTGCGCCTCACCCGACCCGTTCCGAACCCCGAAAACGTCGGACTCACATCAGTCGAGAAGGCCCTCTGCAAGCCCCGGATCGCGGGTCCCGTCGCAGGTGGAACGCTCGCCCGCGCTGCGCGAGTCGATCTCGCCGCGGGGATCCTCGGGGCGATGAGTCTCACGCTTGACCTGGCCCGGCTGGTCGTGCTCGCCGGTCACGGCAGTGAAACGGTCAACAACCCGCATGCGGCGGGACTCGACTGCGGTGCGTGTTGTGGCCAGACGGGCGAGGTCAACGCGCGCGCGGTCGCGGCTCTGCTCAACGACCCGGACGTCCGAGCCGACCTCGCCGCACGGGGGATCGAGGTCCCGGCCTCGACCCATTTCCTGGCCGCGCTCCACAATACGACGCTCGACCACTTCGTGCTCTTCGACCTCGATGAGCTGCCGGCCTCCCATTCGACGGACCTCGCCCGCTTGAAGGAACAGCTCGATCGCGCGGGGGACAGGGCGCGGCGGGAGCGTTCGATGAATCTCGGATTGTCGAGTCTCGAGCCCGAGTCACTCGAGGCCGCCGTGGTTGCGCGCGCGACCGACTGGTCGGAGATCCGCCCCGAATGGGGCCTCGCCAACAACGCGGCCTTCATCGTGGCACCGCGAGAGCGATCCCGAGATCTCCACCTGCGCGGTCGTTGCTTCCTCCACGAGTACCGCTGGGAGCAGGATCCCCGCTTTGCGGTGCTCGAGCTCATCATGACGGCACCGATGGTCGTGACCCACTGGATCAACTTTCAGTACTACGCTTCGACCGTCGACAACCGGCGATTCGGGAGCGGAAACAAGGTCTTGCACAACGTCGTCGGGGCCCGTCTCGGCGTCTTCGAGGGCAACGGAGGGGACCTGCGGATCGGCCTCCCCCTCCAATCGCTCCACGATGGAAAGCGCTGGATGCACACCCCGCTGCGTCTCTCGGTCTTCATCGAGGCCCCGCGCGAGGCGATGGACCAGATCATCGCTCGCCATGCGCACGTGCGGCAGCTGGTCGAGAACGAGTGGATCTTCCTGTTCCAGATCGATACGGAATCCGGAGCCGTGCACGCCCGTCATCCCGGCGGCTGGGACCGGGTCACCACGGACGAGGGTTGAACCGGCAGGCCAGGGTACCGGCGCAGCTCATTCCCA
>Ga0163144_10012305_pt1 | contig 17981 bp, 12 predicted proteins | sample OliLak19BULKMAT1_FD_123175 | JGI IMG/M metagenome (GOLD analysis project Ga0163144, IMG submission 123175) | Freshwater microbial mat bacterial communities from Lake Vanda, McMurdo Dry Valleys, Antarctica - Oligotrophic Lake LV.19.BULKMAT1 | ecosystem: Environmental > Aquatic > Freshwater >...
CACGAGGTCGGCGTACTGCGCCATTTTAATGAACGTCCAAATATTTTGTGGCTTACAGGCTTCAAGGCGCAAGACATAAAGCGGGTCGCCTAATTCGCGCACGAGCAGACATTCAGCGGCGCAGATGTCACTGGCAAGGGCTTTTTCGCTCATCACGAAAATACCCACGTCGGCTACATTAATCGCAGTGCGGATGGCCTTATCCCAGTTGGGCATTCCTAGTTCAATCCCGTGGTCATGGTCTACCCAGACCGTGAAACCCTCCGCTTTTAATTTCGCAGCGATGGTATTAATGATTTTGTCGTCAGTCGTGCTGTGGCTGATAAACAGAGTCTTGGTCATGCGTCACCTGTTGGCGGGTTCTCTATAAATCAGAGTATAGCGCGTGGGGTGGGATAGGCAAAACATCGGTGTAGAATAATAGATTGAACGCATTAAATTTCAAATGATGGTTGCCCTCAGCGATGATTGCAGAAGGATAATCGGCGGGGCGGGCAAGCCTCGTCCCCACAAAATTTCTGGTGATGTGTGGTCAAAATCGCGTCACCGAATGCCGTATAGTGGCGCAGCGCCCGATAAATTTTCAGACCAATTCCATCTATAATTCTCTCCTTGATGGACTCTACTGGTGCATAATCAAAAGACACGCACTCAAAGGACTAAAATGAGCGAGATGCTGGCGCTGCTGCGCCATATCGGGCGCTGGTTGCTGTTGGCTGGTCTGGTCGGGGTTTTGACCGGCGCTGCCTCTGCGCTATTCCTCGCCCTGTTAGATTTAGCGACTCAGACTCGCCTCGCCAATGGCTGGCTGCTGTTTTTGTTGCCCATCGGCGGATTCATCGTCGGCTATGTCTATTGGCGCTATGGCGGTCTCGCCGTCGGCGGCACGGGTCATGTGATAGACCAAGCCCATACCCTCAGCAGTCGGGTTCCAGCGCGGATGGCTGCTTTAGTGTTGTTCGGGACAGTGATGACTCACCTGTTTGGCGGCTCGGCGGGGCGGGAAGGGACGGCGGTTCAAATGGGCGCGAGTCTGGCAGATAGCGCCCGCCGTCTGCTCAAAATCACCGACCCGCAAGACCGGCGCTGGCTGATTCAAGCCGGTATCAGTGCCGGATTCAGCGCCATTTTCGGGACGCCCATCGCGGGGATAGTGTTCGGGCTAGAAGTTCTAAACGTCGGGCGGGTGAGGTATGACGCGCTCATCCCGTGCTTGATTTCCGCCGTGGTCGGTGACTTGACCGCCCGCGCATTGGGCGCACATCACGCGCATTATCCGCAAACGGCGCTGACCGGCTTGGACGGCGGACTGGTGCTGAAAGTCGCGCTGGCAGGGGCGATTTTCGGGCTGTGCGCGTGGGCGTTTATCAGCCTGATGCACGCGATAAAACACGCCGCCGCCAGATTTATTGCGTGGCCGCCCTTGCGCCCGGTGGTCGGCGGCTTGATCGTGATTGCGTTGGCGGTGCTGCTTAACACGTCGGATTATCTCGGCCTGAGTCTGCCGCTGATTCAACAGAGCGTTGGCGGCGAGGGTGTTCCGGTGACGGCCTTCGCGCTCAAGCTGATTTTCACCGCCGTCACGCTGGGGACGGGATTCATGGGCGGAGAAGTCACACCGCTGTTCGTGATCGGCTCAACGCTGGGCTATACGTTGGGGACGGCGCTGGGCGTTGACCCGTTATGGCTGGCGTCTATCGGGTTCGTGGCGGTATTCGCGGGCGCGAGCAATACGCCGCTGGCGTGTGCGCTGATGGGAATAGAGTTATTCGGCGGCGGCGCGGCGTTGTATCTGGTGATCGGGTGCGTGATGGCGTATGTATTCAGCGGGCATCGCGGTATTTATATGACTCAGCGCCTCGATACGCCCAAATCCCCGTCCGACATCTCCTACGGCACGATTTTGAAGGATTTATAGAGATGGTCAATCACGCAGCTAGAGGGATGGTGCGCCACGCCCTCATGTGGGTAAATTGCGCCCTGATTTTGGCATTTCATCTGATGCCTACTACGGCGCAAGCATCCCCGATGATATGCGGGACGGATTTATCATTTGTGCCGCAGGTCGAGGCGGGCGGCGGATTATTTTATGACGACTCCGGCGCTTCGGTTGATGTGATCGATGATTTGGCGGCGCAGGGCTTGGATATGGTGCGGTTGCGCCTGTGGCACACGCCCGCCGATGGCGTGAACGGCCTCGACTCGACCCTAATTATGGCGCGGCGAATCCACGATGCAGGGATGAGACTGCTCTTGGACATCCATTATTCAGACACATGGGCAGACCCCGCCCACCAGACCAAACCGGCGGCGTGGGAAAATTTACCGTTCGATGCGTTGACCGAGGCCGTCCATGACTATACAGCGGAAGTCGTTTCGGCATTGGTAGAACAGGGGACGCCGCCCGCCATCATCCAAATCGGCAACGAAATCACGCCGGGGATACTATGGGAAGACGGGCGCGTGCAGGACGATACCGGTTGGTTGAACTTGATTGCGCTGCTCAACGCCGGAGTCGAAGGCGCACATTCCGCCGCGCCAGACGCCGACATCATGCTGCATATCGATTCCGGCGGGAACGCCGAGACCAGCCGCTGGTTTTTCGACCATATCGGCGACTCGGTGGATTTCGACCTGATTGGGGTATCGTTTTACCCGTGGTGGCATGGTGAATTGGGGGATTTGCAAGCCAACCTCACGATGCTGGCCGAGCGTTATGGCAAGCCGATTATCGTGGTCGAGACCGGCTATCCGTGGACGTTGGGTTGGGCGGATGATACGCACAATATGGTCGGCGAGATGGCTCAACTTCACGCCGGTTTTCCGGCCACGCCCCGTGGTCAACACGCTTTTTTAACGGCGCTGACTGCTATTGTCGCCGATGTGCCGGATGGCTTGGGGCGCGGCCTATTTTACTGGGAGCCAGCCACCATCTCCGCCCCAGAGTTCGACTCATTCATGGAAAACCTGACGCTATTTGACTATGACGGCCATCCGTTGCCGGGTTTGTCTGCGCTGGTCAACTGCGGCGGGTGAATCACTCAAGCAACAACAATTCCACGATGACGACATCACGCCATTGGCCGTTGAGTTGCGCGTGTTTGATGTACACGCCGACCTCACGGAATCCCAGCGACGCCATCAAATGGCGACTGGTGGTGTTTTCGATAAAGATGCGCGAGAGCAACTTCCAATAGCCCGCCGCCCGCGCCGCTTCAATCAAGCCGTTCATGGCGATTCTGCCCGCCCCGATTCCACGCGCCTCATACACCGAATATTCGGCGATTCCGACGTAACACTCACGCGGGCGATAGCCGGACATGGACGCCCACCCAATCACTTCCCCATCACGCTCGACCACGACCACCGGATACGGCGCATCGAACCACGCTCGCACATCTTCGGCAGTGCGCGGGCGGGTTTCAAAGGTGGATGTGCGGTCTTCAATCCCCTGAGTATAGATGCGGGCGATGGAGTCGGAATCGGCGGGGGTTGCGGGGCGGGTGGTCAGCGTCATGGCGTACCTCATGCGTGGGCGCGGCGTGGGGGAGATTAGGCGTAAAATAATGATAGTAGCGTAACCTGTATTTTTTCGAAGGCGGTAGGCACATGCGAGTCTGGTTATTGGTTTTAATGATGTTATTGGCGGCTTGCGCGTCGGTTGGGTGGGCTGACCCTGTGGTGGATGATACGGTCAATGAGGCCGCGCCGCTGTTGGACATCCCAGAAGGCACAGAGATTTTCCTGCTGGCGGCGTTCGGCGATTCCAACGCCGCCACGCCCAGCCTGACCGATGTCCTGATGTTGGTCGCAGTGGATACGGCTAACGGGCAAGTGTCGCTGTTGCACATCCCGCGTGACCTATGGGTGAATATCCCCGGCTTCGGGATGGATAAAATCAACACCGCCTATTATTCGGGCGAGACGCACAAGGTTGAAGGCGGCGGCATCGAGACCTTGCGCCAGACCCTGATTTATAACTTCGGCCTAGATTTCGACCATTATGCCCTGATGGATTTCACCGGATTCTTGGGCGTCATTGACCAGTTGGGTGGCATCCGCATCGCGGTAGATTGCACCATCCAAGACTGGAAATTGATTGACCGCTACGCCGATAAATCGGTGGCAGAGAATTATGAGATGTTCACCCTGCCCATCGGGGTTTATACATTGGATGCCGATACCACCCTCTGGTACGTCCGCAGCCGTATCACGTCGTCTGACCTAGACCGTGGACGCCGCCAGCAAGACGTTTTGCGGGCGATTTGGCGGTCTGTGCGCTCACAAGATTTGCTGCATACACTTCCGGCGCTATGGGAGGCGACCTCTCAGTATGTCATCACCGATTTGACGCTGACCGATGCGCTGGGCTATGCGCCGATGGGGCTGTCCATTGACGCCGACAAGATGGAGCAATATCGCTTTAAGATGGGGACGCATATCAACAATGCCCTTAGCCCCGCGCCGAGGTTTAGCAATATCCTCCAGCCGGAATGGGGCGCTATCCACGACCTCCTGAGCGATTTCATCACCCCGCCGACGGCCAATCAGGTCGCGTTGCGCGGCTTGCGGATTCAGGTCATCAATGCGGGCAACGTCAACGGAATAGCTACCGTGGCGGCTGACCGACTCATACAAGAAGGATTCAGCCCAGAAATCATCACCGAGGCCACCCGTGAGCGCGAGTTCACCGCGATTTACGACTATACCGGGCAAGAAAAAGGCTCTCCGATACCGACCTTCCAACGCCTGTTCCGTACCACAGCCGATGGCGTCATCGTGCAGCCCGACCCCAACCGCACTGTCGATTACAAAATTTATGTCGGCGCAAGCTACAGCGGTTGGGCGTGTACCCGCAACGTCATCCAACCCCTATTGCTGCCCACCGTAACCCCAACCCCTTAGTAGAGACACGGCATTGACGTGTCCGCTCATGGCGTCGGGCTAGGGCTTAGGGTCGGCGGCGCGGTGATAATCAAGCCGACTGCCGCTGGGATAACGCGCACGCCATCGGGGGCGATTTGTGCGCCAGTGATGCTGGCCTGTGGCTGTACGTCTTGTGTCCCGGCCGTAAGACCGGTCACATCCACGGTGACGGACACATCTTCAAATTCGAGCGCGTCAAGGATGGGCTGTGGCCCCGTCAAGATGACCGTGACGCGACTGGGGATGACGCGCACCTCCCCCGTCGCGCCAACCACCCGCACGGCTACGCCGTCGAATTGACGCTGTGCCACACGCGCCTCAATCACGATGCTGACCTCTACGACTTGCCCCTCAAGCAACGTCACGCTGCCCGGAAGCAGGCCGTCCGGCAAAATGACAGCCACCTGCTCGGTGAAATTGGCCGTCCGCCCGCTGAGGTCAATGCGCGCAGTATCAAGGATTTCTGGCAATGCCGCCAGAATCGCTGGCGAGGCGCGCACGGTCACGGTTTCCGGGCTATAAGTGTCGAGGCGAGCGACATACCCGGACGGCACGCTCTCATAATCAATCTGCGGGCTGACCGGCACGGCCAGCACATCCTCGCGCTGGCGGATTTCAATGCTGACGGTGATGGTGGCTTGCGCCAATGTGATATCGCTGACGGCCACCCCGTCGGCATCCACTGGGATGAGGATAGCGTCATCTTGTGTACTATTACGCGCTTGACTCAGGTCGATTCGGGCGAGCAAATGGTCAACCAATTCGACCTGCGCCAGCGTCCCGCTAATCAAGACCTGCGTCTCGCTCAGGGTGACGGATTCGCGCATATAGCCGGTAGGCACATCGGCTGTAAATTCAATTTCAACCGGCTTCTGGCGGGCTTGGCGCTGTTCCAGCGTCACGGTTAATTGGGCAGGGCGGGTATCGACCATAGCGCGGCGCGAGGTCGTGACCACCAGCGGGGCGGCGTGTGTGCCGGGGGATAGGTTGCTCAGGTCGGCGCGCACGGTGATGTCCTCCGAGGTGAACAGTTGAAGCACCGAGTCACGGGCGCGAACGTTCACCGTGACCGTGCGGCGCAGGCTGCTCCGGTTGGTCAGGATCATCGCATCGTTTTCGACCAATTGGATTGGGATGTTGTTGAATACCGCTACCCGCAGCGGGTCGGCTTGTAGGGTGGCGATCACCCATACGAAGAAGGCCAGCCCTAGCGCCGCCCCAAACCAGACCGCATCACTTGAAATCCGCCGCATAATTGCCTTTTACTATGATGCCGAGGGGGGATGCCCCCGGCTGAACCTTTCTAAAAGACGCGACCATACACGCTGAACGCGGCCATTGTCAGCGAGGGCTGTGGGCGCGAAAAACCCTTCCAGTAACGGGCGTAGACGGTCTAACTCAATGCGGACAATCATCCGCCCGCCCTGTGTCAGTGCGATACGCCCAGTTTCTTCGCTCACCAACACGCAAATGGCATCGCTGACCTCACTGATGCCCAGCGCGGCACGGTGGCGCGTCCCCATCTTACGATTGGGCATGTTGCGACTGGCGGTCAGGGGTAGTACCGCCGCCGCCGCCGCGATTTTCCCCGCCCGGTTGATGATGACCGCGCCGTCGTGGAGTTCGGTTTTCGGCCAGAATACCGTCAGCAACAGTTGGGATGTCACCGTCGCCTCTAAAATGATGCCGGTACGGATGAAGTCGCCCAACGTACTATCACGTTCCAACACAATCAGCGCCCCGTGACGGCGCTCACTAAGCTTATCTACCGCCTGCACGATTTCATCAATCACTTGGGCGCGTAGGCTTTCTGCCCGTTCGGTGCTGTTGAAAAAACTCCCGCGCCCCAATTGTTCTAACGCCCGTCGCAGTTCCGGCTGGAAGATGATGGGGATGGCGACGGCCAGCACGGTCAGCAGATTGTTGAGAACCCAGCCCAGCGCTTGGAACTCGAACACCAGACTCAGGACGACCATCCCGACCAAGACCGCCAATGTGCCGCGCAGTAACGCAATGGCTTGCGTTCCGCGAAATAGCAAACTGACGCCATAAAATAAGGTGGCGACGATGAGGATGTCTACCAACGCTCGTAGGTCAAAATTCTCCAGCGTCCACAGTAAATCCAACGCGGCCTATCCCTCTAGTTGGCGCAGTAAGTTGCGGTATTGTTCGATATTCGGCGGATCCATCTTGGTGATTTGGCGGATGGTCACAATCGCGTCTTGGGTCAAACCAGCCTTCAATTGGAGTTCGCCCAACGAGTCTAACTGCTTAATGGCGTCAGTGGTGCGCCCCAATTGGCGGTAAATCCCAGCGAGGCGTGAACGGACACCGATTTCGGTTGGGTAGAGCCGCGCCAGTTCTTCCAACGCCTTGAGGATCGGGTTGACCTGTCGGTTTTTGGCGAACATCCCCAATAGCATGTCGAGGCGGCGCATCGCTTCAACCGAATTGCCCTGATTGAGCAGGATTTCGGTCAATTGACGGTAGGCACGCTCGTCCTCTGGATTAATCTCGATGATTTCTTCATAGAGGCGCTGGGCGCGGCGCGTATCGAGGCGGCTGACATCAATATCGGCCATCGCGTGCTTGACCAACAGCAAATCGTCACGGGCGTTCATCCGGCGGGCGATGCCTTCCGCCACCAGATAAACCTCGCGTGCGCCCTCGACATTGCCTAACTGTTTATAGGTCTGCCCCAGTTGGATGTAATGGATGAGCGATTCATCCGTCCGCCCCTGATACTCTAGCACGCCAATCAGTTCTTGGCGGATGGTGGTATCCAACGGAGCCATTTCGATGACCTCGTTGAGGACGGAAGTGGCGCGGTCATATTCCTCACGGATGAGGTAAACCCGCGCTACGATGTAATATTTGTTGATGGCCTGCCGCAACCGCCCTTCCTTAACCATGATTTCGGCCATGCGGACATGGGCGGGCAGATACGACGGCGCTTGCTCAACGGCTTGGTGCGATTCATCCATCGCCAATACCAGTCGCCCTTCACGGATATAGCGGTCAATCCGTGCGATGGTGTCGGCCAACTCATCACCGCCCTCGCTGCCGAGGAAGTCGCGCATCCCGCCCGCGCCACCTTGCCCACCGATTTCGCCGAGATGCTGGCGCAAGTCAATCACACGCTGCGGCCAATCCTCACCGCTTAGGGTGCGGATGAAGCGCTCGTTGATGGCTTGCAGAGCATCTGGCGTGGTTTCTTTCAGCGAATCCAACAAGTTACTGTAGGTTTCTTCTAATTCGGCGGGGGTGCCGCTCTTGCGCTGCGTCTCCACGGCTTGCAGGCATTGGATGAGGTAGCGGGCAGCCTGTTGGTGCTTGCCAAGTTTTGTATAGGCCATGCCCAGCGCGTGCATCGCGCCGCCGGAAATATTGGGGTCTACTAGTGCGTCTCCGAGGTACTTCACCGCTTCGGCGGCGTCTTCTTCCAGCAGTAGGAGTCCGCCGAGGCTCATTTTGAGGCCGGGGTGGGGCAGTGATTTGACCGCCCGCTGATAAGCCGCAATCGCGCCCGGACGGTTTCCTTGCCGTTGAAGTTCCATCCCAGTCAGGGCATCCGCCCCCGTGGCGTCTAACATGCCTTGTTCTAGCACATAAGCGGCCAGCAAGTTTTGGGATTGGCTCATCGCCTCACCCATCGGCCCCATCGGGTCGCCAGTGGTGCTGATGACCCCACCGCCCTCCTCATCGAAAAGGCCGAAGTCCTCATCCAATCGCTTGGCTTCTGGGACATGGCGGCTGACGGCGTTCTCATCTTCAGGCGGCAACACTTCACCGCCAGAGCGCAGGGCGGCCATCGTGTTCAGCGCCCGCGAGTCACGCGGTTCAAGCGCGAGGGCACGTTCAACCGCCTTAATGCCCTTATCAATTTGGTTGCTGCGGGCGAAACGATAGCCCAACATCAGATAGTGGTAGAGCGCCCGCTTTTTATCGCCGGTGCGCTCGTGCGCTTGGGCGAGTTTGGCATGGATGGGGATGAGACCGGGCGTGAATTGGACGGCGAATTCCCATGCTTGAATCGCCTTTTCAAGGTCGCGCTGCTGTAAATATAGGTCGGCGACCTGTGTATAGCGTTGCGACGCTTCTCTCAGATTGCCGATGGCCTCCAACGCATACGCAGCGCCTTCTAACGGGGTTGGGTCTTCCGGCGCGAGGGTCACAGCCCGTTCATAGACTTTGAGCGCCTCGTTCATCCGGTCAGCGCGCACCAGCGACAGGCCGAGGTTATTCAGCGCTTCTGGGTCTTCTGGAAATTCTTTCAGCGCCAGCGAGTAATAGCGGATGGCGTTGTCCCAGTTCTGTTCCCATGCCGCGTCATGCCCAGCCGTCATATAGGTGTCATAGGCGTTTTGGTTGTCGGCCATTTCTTAAAATCCTTTTTTAGCGATGAGTCCTGAGTGATGAGTTTCCACCCTATAAGGACTAACGACTCATTTCATCAATGTGGCGAGGATCGCCTTTTGCGCGTGTAGGCGGTTGTGCGCCTGATTGAACACAATCGAGCGTGGGCCGTCCATCATCTCATCGGTAATTTCTTTGCCGCGATAGGCCGGTAGATCGTGCATCACCACCGCGTCTGGGTTCGCCAGCGCCAACAGGTCGGCGTTGACCTGATAACCAGAGAAAACCCCGATGCGCTCGGCGGCTTCTTCTTCCTGCCCCATGCTAATCCATGTATCGGTATACAGGATGTCTGCCCCGCGTGCGGCGTCTTCCGGCGCGATGACCTCGGTGAAGTCGATTTCACTGCGGCGCATCATCGGCGCGGCGGCGTCCTTGATCTTCTGGGGGATTTCGTAGCCTTTGGGCGCGGCGATGGCGTAATCCAAGCCGAAATGGGCGCACATCAGCAGCAGAGAGGATGCGACGTTGTTCCCATCCCCAATATACGCTAATTTCAATCCTTGCGTGCGACCAAATTGCTCTTTAATCGCCATGACATCCGCCATGACTTGGCATGGGTGGCGTTCGTCGCTCAGACCGTTGATGACCGGCACGCTTGACCACTTGGCGATTTCGAGGACATCATCATGCCCGAACACCCGCGCCATGATGCCGTGAACCATGCCGTTCAATACGCGGGTGACATCGGCGATGCTCTCGCGCTTGCCGAGTCCGATTTCCGACGGCCCTAAGTAAATCGCCGAGCCGCCGAGGTGCTGCATCCCGACATCAAAGCTGACGCGAGTCCGCAACGACGGTTTTTGGAAAATCATCGCGAGGATTTTGCCCTTGAGGATGGGCTTGTTGCCGCCCGCGAAATGCTCACGCTTCAACTCTATTGCGAGGTCGAGCATCGCTTGGAGTTCTTCGGATGACCAGTCTTCAAGTTGGAGGAAATGCCGCATGACGCCTTCTATCTCTGTGCCAGAATTATGCGACGGAGTATAACACGCCAGCGGCGCGTGGGCGAAATATATTCCCCTGACTACTTATGGAGAACCTGAATAGAACTAGCATAATGCACATCATTGGGAATTTTCGTAGGGGCGAGGCTTGCCCGCCCGCTATTTGAGATGACACAAACGCTCGTTGTAATTATGCAGTTTTTGTTTCGGTTCTCCATTAGACCGTTAAACGGTATGTGTCAAGGATAATGAGACAACTTCGTAAAAACGGTTAAGAGAGAGTCTCGGGCTGGTCGGGTGGGTTGAGATAGACCGCCGTTGGAACGCCTTTGACCATTGGTCTGCCGCGAGTGAAGCGCGTGGGGTCAGCAGCGTAAGCCACTGACGTTTCGGAGATTTGAGCCTCTTTCAGCTTGGATGGGACTTTATTGAGCGATGATTAGCCTTCTGTCTCTTTCCCGAACGTCTATTCAGTGTGCGGCGGCTAACTTTTGGCGAAAGTATTGCAGACGCAAACGATTTCTTAACGTTTCTCAATTTGACAATCGCTTAAACGGGCGTTAAACTATTCTTATAAGTAGTAAGGAGGCAGATGTTAAATGAAGCCTACTCCCCAAAAACCCCACACCAGCTAAAACACGCGGATTGTCCTTGAGGACTCCGCGTGTGTTTTTTTGCCGCACATTTACTCGTAGGAGGAATACCATGGATTACAGCCTGATTGGGAAAATTCAAAAAGCTAAGGAATACGCAGAAGACCCAACCCGTGTCACATTCAACAGCCTCACTCTTGAATTTCAAGGCGATAACAACACTTATATCATTTCATTAGGGCCAGACGGTTGGCAAAGTAACGATAACGGTTTCCAGAAATATGGCATCAGCCCGCACATCATGGCGATGGAGCGCATGTTCGGCTCGATGTTGAAGCGTGAGCCGTTGCCCTATGCGCCGGGTCAGAATGTGGTCAGCGATGTCGAAAAAGCCAAAAAATATGCCGGCGAGCCACACCGCATCACCTTTTTATCCTTCAATGCACGTTTCCGTGGCGACCACAACGAGTACAACATCAATTATGATGAAGGCGTGTGGCAGTGCGATAACCCCTATTTCATCAGTCACGGCGTATGCAGCCACACGATGGCGATGGAACGTCTACTGAAGGGGATGGTCAAACCCAACATCCCCGTCGCTACACCACAGATGATGACCGAATAACCTATTACACCGCATCCTCTAAAACAAAACGGACGCTAATATAAGCGTCCGTTTTCGTTTTGTCTCTTATTCCTTAATTCTCACCCTCGCCAACCGGCTCTTTGTTGGTCAGCACACTAATGAGGTCGGGGCGGGCGTCATCTAGGAAGGCGTAAATCGGCTTCTCGTTGCGGAGCGTATCGACGAACGCCATCAGGTCGGAAATCGGCAGATACATGGCGGCCTTGCGCTCACCGGGGTTGAACCATGGGGCTGGAATCGGGCTGTCTGGGGAGATAAAGACCACATCCAACGTATGTTCCTCATCGGACTTGACCGGCGTCCCGCTACAGCGCACTTGCGCCCGCACCAAGACCTCTTTGCCATCCACCATGCGGCGCTCTAGCTGACGCCAAGATGTCTGGTAAAACTTGACTTCGATTGTGACGGATGCCATGCGTTATTTTACCCCTGAGTGACGTTTGATGATGATACCCGCTATTATAACCCCTTAGCGGCTTGCTTGCGCCGCAAAAAGAGCCACCCCCTCATCCAAGCGATGGGTGAGGGGGTGGTTGTCTTGATAGGGATAGGGCGGGTTTTTATGCCTCGAACTTGATGACGCGGATTGGCGTGATCCACCAGCCGTCGTAGTAGGTATCGACCAAGTTCAGCGAAGCATTCCCTTCCGCGTCGCTGCCGTCGCAGTCTTCCTTTTTGACGCAGTAGGTGGTCAACCTGTCCATACGGAAACGGAGCAGAATATTCTGACCGATGTAGGATGTCAGGTTATTTGTCCTGACCTGCCACGGCTCTATACCGGGCGTGGTCACACCATAGGTGGTATCGCCGAAACTGGTGCTGTTGAACGAGAAACTGTAGGCGCTAAATGCGGGTGGCGCAGCCGCCGTCAAGTTGGCATTCGTCCAAGTGAAGCCGCCATCTACACTGACCTCAAGGCGGGCATTGGTATTGCTCGCCAAGCGGTATTTGGTCTGATACTCCAGTAAGACCATCGCTGAGGTCGGGACTTCGGTCAGGTTAAGCACGTTCTTCAGGATGAGCGACGTGTTGGAATAGGGGATGGGCTTGACGTCAGGGATGGGGCCGCCGGACGCCTTGGGGCTGTCGCTGAATGAGAAGCGTCCATCGGTCACACTGAGCGTCACCGTGCCGTCACCGGTCTTTTCATAGTATTGCAGCGTGATACGATAGCGTTTGCCATTGACGAAGGCGAATGTGCCTTGGTCAGCGACTTCACTGCTGTCCGTCCAACGGTTGACGACGTTCCATTCCACCGGCGTGGGCAATACAGGCACACCCGCTACCAGTTCTTCAATCTTCAAGCGCACGCCGTCGTCGGCGCGGGTCGTGAAGCTTCGGACGCCAGATGGGAAGTCGATGCCGCCGACGACTGGGGTATCGACAACCGCACGCATGACGAGGTTATCGGTCTTAGTCCAACCGCTGACCGGTGAACCACTGAAGAAGCGGTAGTTGATATTGGTCACAAGTTGCGACCTATCACCCGCAGCCGGAGTCGGATTTTGCAGGAAGACCTTGGTACCCTCGCGCAATTTATTGTTGTTGGAAGTCCCACCGGGCGCGAGGTTGGGGCAGTTGGCACAGTCCCACCACTTCACATCCCACACGCCGAGGGTGACTGGGCCGCCGCCGCCGCCTTGGAAGACCGCGACATCCAGCCCCCATTTACCTTCCGCCGTCCAGTTGGTGATATTGCGCGAACGGTCATCGAACTCAGCGAGATTGAGGTTGGTGGTCAATGGGTTGGGCAGGCGGTGTTCCAAGCGAATGTTATCGATATACCAGCCGTCACGATTGCTGTCGTTGTCCAGTGCGTCATAGACAAAACGAATCCGAATGCGCTTGCCTTGTGTGTTGCTGTTGGCGAGATAGGCATAGGGCGCTAGGTTAACGACGGCCTTCTGCCAACCATAACCCGTGGTCGAACTATTCGAACCGCGTGTCCACGCCGTCGTCCATGCCGACCAACCGCGTTCTTGGTGATAGCACTGAATCACGCCTTGATTGGCACAGCGGGTTACCAACATATCATTATCAATGGTTGCGGCGGCACGGGTATCCTCAACAGAGATTTCAACCCGTACATAGTCATCCGCGCCGATGTGGTAATGCGTCCAGAACGACAACATCGGGGCTTCGTCTTCACCAAACACGGCACGCAGGTCAATGATTGGCTCAAGTTCCATCACGCTATAGCTGTCGATGGGGGTACGCCATGCCGTGTCGCCAAAGTCATCATTGCCCGTAGCGACATTACGATAGCCGGTGGGCGCACGATCCTGTCCGCCAATAGAGCTTTCATGCAGGCTGAGTGCGCCGCCACGGGCATCATAAGAAACGGCGTTCCAGCCACTGCCGACGCGCAAGACTTCCCACCATTCTTTGTTGGTGGTGACGAAATCTGGCTCGACCACGAAGATTGCTCCCGTACCAACCCCCAATGAGGTGCTGTTGAACGGGTTTACACGGTTTTCGTTCGACGGCCAGAGCTTCAAGACCTCGCCGCTGTTATTGCCGATACGGATATCGTCGATGAATACGCCATCATCGCTATTGCTGCTGTCAGCCTTGAGACCAAAGCGGAGCATGATGTCATCGTCCGCCAACTGCGCCCCCGTACCAACCCCCGGCGCACCGTTGGCGTCGGTGGTGAACTGCTTGAGGATGGGGTACAGGCTGACGCGGGTGAACTCCCATGACTTGTTGATAGCCGTGCGTGAATTGGCTCCGGCGGGGTTCGTTGCCATACCGCGACGATACATCCACAGCACGCGCCAAGAAGCAGCAGGTTCGCTGGCACGCTTCCATTCGATACGGAAGTCATCCGTCGCGGCGATTTCGTGCCATTGGACAAACGTCAGTTCTGGCACAATCGCGGGTGCGCCTTGCGTATTACTGGTGATGATTGTGCCAGTGGCATCTTGAAGCACCAGCTTACTGGGCGTGTCGTTATACAAGTCAATCGGCCAGCGCATGGTCATATAGGTGGTCGTGCTGTCGGAATAACCGCCGCGTGGTGAGGAGGCATACGAGATGGGTGTCACGCCATTAGTCGGGTTGAGACCCGCAAAGGCGATGGAGTCGGTTGGTTCCCATAGGCCGCTATATGACCAGAACAACTGTTGACCGTTGCCCTGTGCGTCATCGACGAACGGGTAGTTCAGCCACTTGGGGGCTTCCGCACGGCCAAGCAGGATTTGGTCAATCCACCAGCCGTCTTTGACCACCGCTTGCGAATGCACGAGCATGGCGAAACGCAGCCGGATTTGCGGCGGGTTGCCGGGTAGGCCGTTCAATGGGATAGCGAGTTCTTGTAAGGTCGGGTTGCGGAGTTCGCCCGTGACCGTGATATCGCGGATTAACCCGCCAGGGAGTGTCAACCAATTGGCCGGGCTGACGCTGTATCCATCCGTCGTGTACTGAACCTGTAGGCCTGTTTTGTCACCGACATGGAAGCCGTGATAGAAACTGAGGGTCGGAACGCCGGTATTGCCCTTCAGGTCGGGGGTCGGAACGTTGGCGAGGTCAATGAAGCCGTTGAACTCCAACGCATGGACGCGAACATCCTTCAAGAGATTGGTATTGGGCGAACCGCTGTGGCGCTTATAGGGGGTATACCCATTCACGCCGTTAGGGCCGCCACCGGCGACATCGTTGGGGTCATCCACCACGGGGTCAGCGCTGTCATGCCAGCCGAGGCCGCCCGTGCCATAGCGGTTGTTACTGACCAAGCGCCAGCCGCTTTCGTCGCCCGGATTGCTGCGGCCACCATCAACGATGAAGTCGAAGCGCTCATCAGCGTTATCCAATGTCCACAGCTTGTTGGCGGTGATCAGGGTGGAGGTCGCGTCGCGCACTTCAATGTCGTCAATAATCCACTTGGTTAGGCTGACAACACTGGTCGTTTTGATGACGAAACGGAAGGTCAAATGCTTGGGTGTGGTGCTGAAGCTGACCATCAGCGGGGTCAAGTCTATGGCGTTGCGCGTCCAGTTATAGTTGGCCGTGCCGCCCGTGGTATGCGATAAATTAACACGTTGCCACGTCATAGCAGTGCGGTTAGCCGTCTGAGGGAAAGCCGCAGCATCTAAGGGGATATATTCGGCGACTTCAACCCATGCCTCTGAACCGACGGGCAAGTCCCACACATCCCAGAAGGCCAACTCAGGCCGCAACATCGTCACCGGCATGATGACCGAGCCGCGCCACTCCAAATAGCAGGTGGTATTGGCGGCAGAAGGACCGCCCAAGTAGTCGTCAAACATATTTGACTCGGTGTTGGCGTCGTTACTATTGGTGAGTTGACCCCAATTACAGGCAAACGGGTTGCCAACCGTATTGGCGCGGTCATCCGGGTTTGCAGCGCCGCCAGTGATATCAACCTTCAGGCGTGCCGTGCCGGTCTTATTGTAATATTCAACGATGACGGTATGCGGTGCGCCGCTGTTGACAACCGTTATACCAGTCCACAGCATCGGAGCGGTCTGGTCTGCCCACGAGGTCGTGTTGTTGTTGGGGTCGCGCAAAGTCAGGGCGACACCATCAATGAACACGCGCACGCCGTCATCAGCGAGGAGACGGAAGGTCAGCGCCTGAGTTTCAACGGCTGGCGTAACCGGGTCATCTACGAACTCAATCGTGCGCTCAAAACGCACCGAGAAGTTCTGTCCGGGCGCAGCCGATGGGAAGCCAGACACGAACAACCCGTTATAGTCGATCCCCATCAGGCCGGGCTGGGTTATCTTAATGCTGCCAGACAAATTGATGTTGTCATAGAAATCGACCTTCCACGGCATCCCGCTCAGGTTGATATTGCTGTCCATGCGCCACCAACCGGCCTCATCCACCGTGTCCTTGAACGGAGCATTCTTCTGGATGTCCCCCGGGGTCTTGGTCGGCTTGGGCGTCGAGGTCGGTTGCGTCGGAGATGGGGTGAAGGTGTTGGTAAAGACCGGTGTAGGGCCTCCCGGCGTATCTACCGGCGTCGGGGGAGCTTTGGTGTTGGTGGCGATACCGCCGCCGGTGGGGACATATTCGAAAACGCTGGTGACGGTATTCCAAAATTCGACACCGCCGGGCGCGTCCACGATAGCGGTCTGACGCAGTACGTCATCCACGATGCGGTCAAATAAGTTACCGACCACAGGGCCGGTAGCGGCAAGACCGGCGCCGAAAGTCAGGCCAATCAATACCGTGATGAGTGCGTATTCGACCAATGCTTGGCCGCGTTCGCGTAGGTTGGGATGTGGGTTGTTATTAGGGGCGCGCATAACGGGCATACCCTCGTTGAATAAACGCTTTGACTCTTAGTTTGCAGTGTAGCGCACCGCCCTCCTAGTTTTGGGTTTTCTTTTGTAGGAAAGTTGTTCGAGGTCATTCACAGTGTATTGACACTACCCCGCCAGAGCGTTGAGTCGGCGTCACCCAAGCGTCAGCCTATGCGGGTGATTGCGCCGTATAATGAAGGTTATGACAGAAGTTTTAAGGGATGGGTGAGACGCTATGCGCCGTGTGATGGGGATTGGCCTGTTGGCCGTTTTGTTGTTTGGCGTGGTTGGAGGGGTAGCAGCCGCGCAAGGGCGCTGGGATGGACAAGGCCGCTTCACTATTCTGGTGATGGGGATGGACAGGCGTCCGGGCGCACGCGATACCCTCAACACGCGCACTGACGCCATCATGGTCGTGAGTTTTGACCCCGGCGACCCCGCCGACCCGTTGGATGACAGCATCGGCGTCTTGCACATCCCTCGTGACATCCACATCGTGCCGTTGGACGTGCAAAACGCTTATATCCGCATCAATACCTTAATGGTGCAAGGTGAGGCCATCCAAGAGAATTACGGCCCGTTCTATACCATGGACACCCTCAGCCAGAACATCGGCATGTACATCGACGGATTCATCACCTTCGATTTTGAGGCGTTCATTGCGATGGTCGATGCGTTGGGCGGTGTCGAAATCGACGTGCCGTATGCCATCAATGATCAAGATTTCCCAGACATGAATTATGGATTTGACCCGTTCGTGATGGGTTCCGGCGTTCACTTAATGGACGGGCATACCGCGTTACAATATTCTCGCACGCGCCACAACGACAACGACTATCAGCGCGGCGAGCGCCAGATGCAGGTGCTGACCGCCGTCGGACTCAAGGCCACCGACGCCAGCGTATTACCCGGTTTGCTGGCGAACGCCCCGACCTTGCTGCAAGACCTGACCGGCCATGTCTATACCGACCTGACCTTAGATGAGATGGTTCCGTTGGCGCTATTCGCCGCCCGCGTCCCCGTCGAAAACGTCCGCACGGGGTCATTGAGCGGCAAATATATGGCGCAAATCGTCGTGACTGGCGACGGTGGGACGCTGCCCATCCCCAACTATGCGATTTTGCCCGACCTATTGCGCGAAGTATTCGGCGCAACCTACGCGCCGGGGAGCTAATCCAGCGGG
>Ga0163144_10012306_pt1 | contig 17980 bp, 6 predicted proteins | sample OliLak19BULKMAT1_FD_123175 | JGI IMG/M metagenome (GOLD analysis project Ga0163144, IMG submission 123175) | Freshwater microbial mat bacterial communities from Lake Vanda, McMurdo Dry Valleys, Antarctica - Oligotrophic Lake LV.19.BULKMAT1 | ecosystem: Environmental > Aquatic > Freshwater > Lake...
ACTCGCATAATAAATGCGCATCCTCGTGTTTGTACCTGTAGGTGTGCCTGAAATTTCATAGATGCGTTTGATGCCCTTGCCTCCCTGCGCTGCGGCTTGATAATGCCTTCTTATTACGGTAACAACATAATCACTGCCTCCAGTGCGTTGCAAATACAAGCCCGTTCCGCGTATTTCGATAGTGCCAGCTGTAACGGTTGCTGTAAAATTGATAGCTCCGCCTTTGCTTGTTTCATTGGTAGCAGTATTGTCTTTTACAATATGATTGTTGGGACGGTCTTCTGCCAAAGTGCCTGTTGCACCCAAGGAAACATTAAAACCATTTAAGTTTAAATCGTTGTTTTGCACAGTTAAAGTACCACCCAAAGACACACTGCGGTTTAAGGTAACATCACCAGCCGAGTTATTGATAGTGAGGTTGTTCATACTTGTTAGCGTGGCAGGCAAGCCCATGTTTTGTGCCACAACACCATTGAAAGTGTAGTTTGCTCCTGCATTCCATGTAGTCGTACCAGAGGTGGTTATAGAACTATTTACACCTGAAGCGTGTGCAGTGGTAAGACTTGCACCACTACCCAAAGTAAAATTACCAGCTCCTGTAATGAGGGCAGTTCCAGCAGGCAAACTCACGCTACCATTCAGAGTAAGTGTTTGGGCAACACTACTTATGGTTAATATACCTGCGGTAGCCGTATAAGTGCCTCCTACTGTTAAATTTGTAGCCAATGTACCTGCGCCTGAAACTGTTCTGTTAAAAGTAAAATTATTTAACGTTTCGCTTCCTGTAGCAAAACTCAAACTTTTCGATAAACTACCTGTACCATTTATAACAAGGTTTGAAGTTGCCGAACCTGCTATAGTGCCTGTGCCTGAACTGCTGATATTAAAAAGCGTTAAAGTATTGCCGTTTAAACCGAGTTGCCCTGAAGTCAATATCAAATTTATCGTAGCTCCTGTGCCTGATACTGTAACATTACTACTCAAATTTACGCCTGCAACATTGCTATTATCAATCTCTAAAGAGCGACAAGTATTGGAAGTAGGAGTTGTAACACTCCAAAAATTGCCTGTATTTTGTGCCAACGAGCCTCTGAAACGATAGTCGCAAGTCGAACTATAACTTCTTGTAGTAGTTTGTATGCTCCCTGTTGCAGCGCTTGCCGTAAAACCATCTATATGTTGGGTAGAAACCAACGCATTGTTTTCAGCTATAAAAGAACCCGTACCTGTAACTATTCGAGTAGCATCGAAATTGACTTGTGCCGGTCCACCACTTAGCGTAAGTACTTGAGGAGTATCAACAGTCAAATTTCCACCGCTTAGACTTAATACGCTTGTAACTGTAACACTGTTTGACAAAGTTACGCCATTGCTATTGTTTACACCCAAATTGCCCACTGTATTGACGGGTGTAGTAATTGTTACAAAATTGCCTGTAACTTGCCCTGCTGTGCTACCATTAAAAGAATAATTTCCGCCTGAATTGTAATTGCGTGTAGTGGTTTGTACGCCACCGCTTGCACTGCTTGCTGTCAAACCATTTACATTGGAAATAAAAATACCTGCACCCGAATTGAGCGTAAAAGTTCCTGTGCCTATGATTGCAGCAGTGCTATGTCCTATACTGTTTTGACTGCCTGAAAGCGTAAGCACATTAGGCGAGGTTACTACTAAACTACCACCACCACCACTTGCAGGCAAATTAACAGAGTAACTAACCGTCATAGATTGATTGAGTGTTACATTGGCACTGTTGGTAATCATGATGTGAGGTAGAGTTGTGAGTGTGGCAGGAAAGCCCGTATTTTGAACGGCTGAACCTGCAAACTCAAAACCCGAAGAAGAACCAGCCGTAAAACTAAAACTGATAAAGCTTGAAAAATGACCACCTACGCCTCCGCTATTTCGTATTTTGATAGTAGAACTAGTACCCAAACTCACAGAACTTGCTCCAGAAGCCGTAAATTGTGTATCAGCTGCTAAATCTATAGTTGCTGAAGTGCCTGTGGTGATAGTTCCGCTCGTTCCCATAGATACGACTACACCTGTTGTTCCCAGCGAACTCAAAGACGCACTTGCCAACAATGTGAGTGTTCCGTTTACTGTGAGGTCTGTACCCGTGTCATCGTTCAGTGCGAGTGTAATGCTTGTATTTACTTGCAAAGCTCCCTGTACTATGAGTTGGTTGAGGGTGATGTTTGCACCTACAGTAGCAGTGTGTCCTATGAGAATAGTTATCGTACCATCAGCAGAAGTAGGGGCAGCACCTGCAGCCACCCAAGCAGTGCCGTTGTAGGTTTGCCAGTTTGTAAGGGCGGCGAAAGTTACTGTGCCATTGCTACGGAAGTCGCCTGAAACTTGCGCCCTTGCCTGCATGGCGAAGCAGGCGAGCATCAAAAAGGATAGGAAAAAGCCCCCAAATCCACGAAGGGAGAAGAATCCTGTGTTGGATTGTTTAGTAATTTCGTTCATGATAGGTGTAATTTTAAATTGTCAAGATGCAAGTACTGCTTTTTTTTTGGAGTTTGCAAATTTTTTTTAAATATTTTTGAAAAAGGCTGTTTACAAGCCAAAAAACTACATTTTCAGAAAAAAAAATTACAGAAGCTGACATTTTTATTTTTTTGTATTAGACTTCTTGCAAAAATATTTCTAAAGACCTCACACTCTCTCTCCGATTTGGAGAGCGGGAAAAGAACTTTCGCAAGAAGTCTATTGGTAAATCATAGCCTTGTATGTAGCACAGCCTTTCAGTTTGTTTAGGGTATATGTGCAAAAAAAGGGTGTTTGGGTATATTATTTTTTACATAGTCCCCTTTTCTAATCTCGTTTTGTCCAAAACGCTACACGTAAGTTTTCTGATGAGAGGACAGATGGACGGCAAATGTGTAAGTTTCCTGATAAATGCAATTTAAATATTTGGTACGCTGACAAATTTTGTGTTGAACCACATAAGGACCTGGAGAACATAGCCCGAAACACTATGTTCCATATTTTTCTAGGTGGTTTATACCTTACTCCGCTAAAATTGTCGGAGCATTAAATATTTTGAATGAAATCGTTCATATCTTGCTCTGCGCTTAGGTTCAGCTTCTTTTTGAGGCGATAACGTGCTGTTTCCATACCTTTTACGGATATGTTGGTCAGTTGGGCTATTTCTTTTGAGGCGAGGCGCATTTTTATATAGGCGCAATGCTTCAATTCGTTTTGGGTAATTTCGGGAAAGGCTGTCTGTAATTTGCTAAAAAAATCGGGGTGTACTTCGGAAAAGTGCATTTTAAAATTGTCCCAATGTGCATCTAACTGAATGTTGCGCGCTATCAAACGCATAGCCTCTTGCTTGGTGTTGGAGGCAGGCAAGGTTTCTATCAATTCCTTCAATGCGTTGAATGCTTCTGTTTTTTGGGCTATTTGTACGCTGTTGGTAGCAAGTTCTCGTTTTTTTTGTTCCAAATTATGTTCGTAGATTTCTTTGAGCTTTTGGTTCACGTCATGCAAATTGATAGCGCTCCGAACTCTGGCTATCAATTCAATGACATTGATAGGCTTGCGCAAATAATCTACTGCGCCATTTTGCAAAGCCTCGTCGAGGTTGAGGTCATCTATCATGACTCCTGTAACAATGATTATAGGTATTTCAGCAGTGATGCTATTTTGTTTTAGTTGTTTTACAGCTTCTAGTCCTGTCATGACAGGCATATTCCAGTCCATGAGGATTAAATCGGGGACGTTTTGGTAGGCAAGTTCGCAAGCTACTTTGCCATTCGGGGCGTAGAGAATATCATACTTTGCACCTACCTCTTTGAAAGCCTGTAGCATCACTCGGAGACTATTGGTGTCATCGTCTGCCACGAGTATTTTTTTGTGCTGTATTGTTTCCATGAAGGGTATAATTAGCGTTAAATTTAGTAAAAAACCTTCGCATTTCAAAAAAATGCGAAGGTTTTAAGTGTTATATAATTTGTTGATATGCTTTGCTGCTTATTTTGTTACCAGTACTTCAATGCGGCGGTTGCGGGTGCGTCCTGCTTCGTCTGTATTGGGGGCTATGGGTTTCTTATCACCATATCCGATAGTCGTTAGGCGCGTGGCGTTGATGCCCTTGCCTCCGAGATACGCCTTTACAGACTCGGCACGTTGGCGAGAGAGTTCTGTATTGTTGGCAGATACGCCTACATTATCCGTATGCCCTTCGATGAGAAAGTTGTTTTTGGGGTATTTGTTCATCACTTCGGCTATTTTGTCTAAGTAGCTTAAGGCTTCTGCCTTGATAGTAGCTTTGCTTGATTCAAACAGCAAGGCGTGTGCATTTGCATTGAGTTCATCTTGCACTTGTTTGAGGTTTACTTCGCTAATCATTTCGGGGCAACCGTTGTTGGTGGCTACACCTGCTTCTTTGGGACATTTGTCTTGTGCATTGGCTACGCCATCGCCATCATCATCACGAGCAGAAGTGCGCAAAGTATCCGTTTTGATGACGTTTCCATTTTTGTCTTTGGTATCTTGCAAGACATAATTGTTTTGTTCATCAAAGATAGTGCGCTCTTGTTGTGTGGTTAAGGATTCTGTTTTGACGGTGTCGCGTTTGATTTCGTTGCCTTTGGCATCTTTGGTAACTTCGATGGTATAGCGTTCTGTTGCTGTTTCAGAAGTAATGGTTTCTTTTGTTTCTTTTACTTCTTCTATGAGTTCTTTTTTCTCAGGAGTTTTGCCTTTCAAGATTTTGCGATAACCAAAGACGATTTCGGGTGCGCTACCGCGTGTAAGGTCTTTGGTAGGAATATCATAGCTGACTGCGGCTACAAAATTACCAAAACCGCCTTCTAAAGCAACCACTCCTGCGCGTGTACTCCACCAAGCACCTAGACCAAGATAGCTTTTTTCGTTGAGATAATATTTACCTAACGCGCCTATGTTGAGTTGATTGCTTTTACGGCTATAAATGTAACGTGCATTGGCATTCAAGTTAAACTTTTCTTTGTCTATCAAGTCCCAACCTGCCGCAAATACATAATTCACAGGCATTTTTTCTTTTGCGCCTATGTTCAAAAAGCTGTAGGTGGGTGTATTGAGGTGATAAGCGGCAGCACTGAAGAACTTGCCTGCCTGCCCACGACTGTTTTCTTGGTACCACATCCCGCCTAAGCTTCCCGTGAAGAAACTTTTGGTCTGTGAGGCAGTAAGGAGTTGGTCTGTATTGGCATTGCTTAAAATTTCTTCACGACTTGTGAAGGAAGCAGAAGATACATTTTTGTTGTAAAACCCTAATTGCAAACCAAGCGCAATATTACTCTTGCCTGCTGTAAAGTTTTGCCCATAAGAACCTGTTATGCCTGTAGTCTGCAAAGCATTTGCGCCATCTATTTGCGTTTGGTCTTGCATCAAACCTACCCCAAAGCCACCAAAACGTTTATCGCCTTTGTATAGCCCCTGTGTATAAGAAAGCATTGGATTGCGATAAGAGAAACCTGAAGCAAGGTTTTCTTGCCTGTAGTGCAAAATTACCCTCTGTTCATTGCTACTTGCGACCATAGCAGGGTTGATGAGTAATGGACTGTGTTGGTATTGAGCGTACTGATTGTATTGAGCTTGGATAGGGAGCGAAAGGTATAGCATAAAGATACACGCTATACTACTTGTTTGAAATGTATTTTTCATTACCATGTAAAGTTAAAAGTTGGAAAAATAAAAAGCTTTGTAACATACTTTTACAGTGTTTTTTTCATTGTTTACTTAAACAAATGTATTGAATATTGCTTTATAAACATTGGCATTACTGTTGTAAACACTAACACCGCTGTTGTAAACACTAATAATTGTGTTTTCAATGCTAACATTTGTGTTTTTAACGCTAACATTTGTATTGTAAGCGTAAAAACTTGTATTGTATGTATTATTTTGAAAGTATGTTTTGTTTTAGCATAAGATAGGGCATAATACCCTATCTTATTGCCAAAAACAATGAAGGTTTAGCGTTGAATGTTGATATAACCTTTCTCTTTGATGCTTTTGCCTGTGGGTGTTTCATAAGAAATGAACCACGCATAGCGTACATTGGAAGGAGCAAGATTACTACCGTCATTTTTCACTGTACCGTCCCAACCTTTGCTCATCAATTCGCTCACGTTGTTACTTTCGTACATAGTGTTGTTGCGCAAATCAACAATGGTTAGTTTAGCATTGATAGGAACAACGCCTAACAATACATCAAAGAAATCATTTTTACCATCACCATTGGGTGTAAATATGTTAGGCATTACCAATGGGCGCACTACTTGTACTAAAGAAACAGCTGTTTCTACTGTAGAAATTGTTGCACAAGGGTAATTGGTGGTAAGTTGTATCGTTACGTTGTACTGTGCTTTCTTGCCTGCGGTTGCAATCAAAATAGCATCAGTCAAAGTGTAGGTAAGTGCGGTTGCTCCTACGATATTTTTACCATCTACTTTCCATTGGTACGTTACTACTACGGGGCTTATAGTAGTGAGTCCTACACCTGTATTGCTTGCTGCTGCAAGAAGATTGATGCTTGCGTCTTGGTCGATAATTCTATCAGTAGGACGTACATCGGCATCTGTAGCAGAAGTTATTACAATAGCGGGTGTCAAAGTAGGGTTTACGGTTACGGTTATAGGAGCAGAAACTCTATCATTACAACCCAATGCTACTCTACGGAATAGAATTTGCAAAGAAGCAGTACCTGTGTTTGTAAGTACACTGCTTGTATAGGTAGTATTGTTTGAGCTTGCAAGGTCAGCCCAAGTAGTGCCGTTGTCATTAGACCTTTGCCACTTGTAACTTACGAGTACGCCTGAACTTCCTGCAGGTAAGCCTGTGCTTGTGAAGGCTGCAGGGGCAGTGCCATTACAAATAATTTGCGTTCCTATAATACTTCCAGCAGTTAATTGACAATCATACGCGAAAGTAAAGAATTGTCCGTCATTCAAGTTTACACCAGAGAACTTCACGATACCATCTACAAAGCTATCAGCGTTTACGATGGTAGCTGTAGAGAAATCTGTACCGCTATTGCTGATAAGTAGTTTGTAGTTAAGTGCATTGGCGCTTGGATAATTCAAGCCTGTGATGTTGAACCACACTGCTACGTTACCTGTTTCGCCATTGTTTTCTTCTACACGCCATACTCTTGTCATACGGTATTCTACTTCGGTAGGCAAGTTGGTGAGGTAGGTTGCGGTTGCAAAATCCTTGCCTGCGCCATTGTTTGCCCATACTAAGAAGCGTTTATCGGCACTGATAGTGTTGGTATTAGCGTCATTGTCTATAGCTATTGTACCCAAACCTATGGTTACAATCTCTCCTGCGTTTACAGAGCGTGATTGTTTTTGGTACAAGTTGCCTTTGTCATCACGTCCTATTCCTGCAATATCTTTGTTGTAAAGGCCGCTTGGTGCTGCGTCCCACATACGGATACCTGTTGTGCCGTCCCAATCTGAAGCAAAGTAATTTTGTGCGGGAGATTGGTTGAGTGTAATGCCGTATTTTAAAGCCATATAAGACTCTACGCGGTTGCGTTCTACAGTAGTGAGCTTTTTAGGAAAAGTAATAACTTCAGGAATAGCTCCTTTGAAGTTGAAAGGCTCTTTAGTTGCGCCTGTGCCTATGCTTCCTATCACAAATTCACCACTTGTTTGAGGTGCGTGATTGGCTGTGAAGGTAAGTTCTGACTTGCCTTGCACATATACATTTGAACCATTGGCAACATCTTCATCAAACTGCACAGTACCCAATGATACTAAGCCTTCTTTGATAAAGTTTGGCACTGTTGGTGAGGCGCCGCCTGCTTGTCCCAAAGTTGTTTGAGAATTATACGCGAATCTGTCCCAATCATCATTATCTTCACCCCAAATGCCTTGATTATTGGCTACTAAGAGCGCAGCATCAGGCAAATTTATACCTACTACTGCCATTTGAGGGTTCGTACCTGCATCTATTTTGCTTGCTGTGTGGATATAACCACCTCCATCAAAGGTTATGGTTTTATTGAAGTTAATTAAACCGTTAGGATTATTCGCGCCAGTGCTTACTGTTGGAGTTCCTACTATGATGGGTGCGTTTTGTAGGAAGTCAGCGTCAGGGGGAGTGTTCCCTGATAAATCTACTACATTGTTGTCAGGCGAGGGAGAGATACCTATCCAAATTCCAGTACCGATACTTACTCCACCGGGTGTTGCAGGGGTGTTGTAACCGATAGTAAAGAACTGTCCGTCTGATAGGTTTACACCTGTAAAACGAATAGTCTTGCCTGCCATAGCTACTCCGCCTGCTACTGCTTGAGTAGTGGTAGCTGCGCTGAAGTCCACGTTATTAGTGCTTACCAATAAGTAGTAATTGCTTGTCAAGTTGGTATTATAACCTGCAATTCCTTCAAGGTTAAATTGAATTTCCATAGTTCCCAAGTCGCCACCTACTTCTCTTGTACGCCATACGCGTGCCATACGGCTCGTGATATTAGCAGGGAGTTGTGTAGTGAGCGTAGTGGTAGGCAAGTTATTGTGCGCCCATACGAATGCTTGTTTATCATTGGCAATCGTGCTGGTATTGATTACATTGCTCATAGCAACATTGCTCAAACCTGCGCCTACTATGTCCTTACCTGTAGCATTCACAGATTGTTTTTGCAATAAATCTGAAGCATCATCTCTGGCAATACCTGTGATACCAAATTTATGGTTGCCCATTGCAGCTGCATCAAACCATAAGGTAGTGCCATCAGAAGCTACATAATTGGTGGCGGTAGTTTGGTCAAGCGTAATACCGTATTTGATAGCCAAATAAGACTGAATACGGCTATGTTCTATGCCTGTCAAAGCACCTGTATAAAATACGACCTCACCTATGCGTCCGTTGTGGAAGTAACCTCCTTCACCTGACCCCAATTCAAAAGTCGAGTTGTTGCCTGTGAAAGGACTTGCAGTAACATCAGAACCAATAGTCAAGCCATCGCGGATTATGTTTTGGTTATTGCCTGCGCCAAGTGCGGTATTGGTTGTAGCATACAAAGCACTCCATAAGTTTTGCCTGCCTGCGCTTGTATTCCAAGCGGCACTTAGGCGGTTGGCGCCTACGCTGTTGCCAGCGTCCCAATAAACATTTCCATCAGTCCAAGGCAAGTGCATACTTATGCGTTGTCCAAGCCAAGAGGCAGGAGCTACACTTTCACGGTAAAGGAAAGAGGTTTTTACTACGTCCGTTGTAACAACTTGATAGGTATTCAAATGATTGTAGGTAAGGTTTCCAAATACGGAATTGCCTCTCATTGCTTGATTTACACCATTGAATTGCACAGCAGGGTTATAGTTCAAAGAACTTGTGGCGTATGTAGGCAAGGCGTTGGCAGCATATTGAGTAAAAAGATTGCCTTTAGCTTGGTCTGTCCATACTTGTACGCTTTCGTTTTGTGCAACTCCTTCGTTTGCTTTGAGCCATAAACCGAGATTGGCACTAACACCGCCAGGTGCTTTTGGTGCATTGTAACCAATGGTAAAGAACTGGTCGTCTGCAAAGTTTACATTTTCGAAATAGACTTTGCCGTTCGCCAATGCTACAGCGTTTACTACAGTAGCGGTTGCAAAATTATTGCTTCCACTGATAAGGAGTTTGTAACTTCCTGTACTTTGAGCTGTATAGCCCAATCCTGTCAAATCAAACTCAACATCAACCGAGCCTGTTTCACCATTGTTTTCTTCTGTGCGCCAAACGCGTGTCATACGGTTGCTGATACCGGCAGGCAAGCCTGTAGTAGTAACGGCAGCGAAGTTAGCCGAGCCATTGTCGTTTGCCCATACAAGGAAACGCTTATCGGCAGGGAAAGTGGTGGTATTTTGTGCATTGGTTTCAAAGGCATTGCCCAAATACATAGCCACTATTGCGCCTATATTCACAGAGCGCGATTGCTTTTGTGTAAGTGCAGTATTGTCATCACGCCCTATACCTGCTATATTGCGGTTATATACACCTGTGTTTGCGCTATTCCATGTGATTGTGGTACCGTCAGAGGCTACATAGTTTGTAGCAGTTGTTTGGTCAAGCGTAATGCCATATTTGATGGCCAAATAAGATTGAATGCGTGCGTTTTCAGCAGCATTTAAAGCGCGATTGATAGCAAAAACTTCAGAAATAACGCCTGTATGACCTGCACCGATTTCGAATGATGCGCCAATGCCTGTTATAGCACTTACTGTTGCTGTTTTATTGGCAATAGCCAAGCCATCACGTACTATGTTTTGCTTGTGAGTCGCACTTACAAAGGTTGAAGTAGTACTATAAGGCAATGCCCAGATATTCGGGATACTCAATATGCCACCCCAAGGGTTTTGGACACGACTTGTTGTTGCATCAACATCAAATATAAAATTTCCGTCAGTCCAAGGTGCGTGTGCGCTGACACGTTGATTGGACAGTGCGCCTATTGATTCTTTGAATAAGAAACTTTGTGTAGCAAGGTTTGTATTGCTTGACACAGCATAGAAGTTCAAATCAGTCAAAGGTGTAGTACCTAAGATACCTCCTGCGATGGTCACTTTCTTTGTGCCATCAAATACCAAACCGGGATTAAAATTGGTTTGTGGAGATACCAAAGCGGGAGTGTCGCTTCCTGTTGCAGTAGCATTTTTGCCGTTGCCTGTTTGGTCTTCCCATCCTGTAACATTGGGAGTGGGTGAGGTAGTTACACCTTGTCCACCTGTAAGCCAGAAAGAAACACCTGTAGTAACACCGCCAGGACCTACTGTAGCAGGTTTGTTTCTGGCAAAAGTAATGTATTGACCATTGGCTACATTAGCAGAGAATACCAAATCGGTACCACTCACTACTGCATTGATTACAGTTGCACCTGCGCTAAAATCGCCATCATTGTCCACCAACATATACAAAGCACTTGTAGTAGCAGGAATGATGTATTGCAATGCGCCAAAGGCTGTATTTTCTTGGATTTGCCAGATGCGGTTCATGTGCATCTTGTTACCTGCGATAGCGTCCATGTTCGTATTTGCACCATTGTTTGCCCAGCTATGTGCAGTCAAATTGGTAGGCAAGGTTGCGGCTGCGTTGTAATTAACAGTAAGCAACTCGCCTGCGTTTACGCTCATAGATTTCACTTGCATAAGCGCGGATTTATCATCACGTGCAATGCCTGCAATATCTTTGTTGTAGACACCATTCAAAGCTGAATCCCACATATCTGTTTCATCAGAGAACACATAATCGTAAGGTTTGCTTTGGTCAAGCGTAATACCATACTTGATAGCCAAGTAAGATTGGATACGTTGGTGTTCTTCAGTTGTTAATTGACCTGTGTACATTACTAGTTCGCCGACTTGCCCTTTGTGGTAGAACAAATCACCTGCAATATTGCCGTAACCAAGTCTAAAATCTGCTCCTAAACCTGTGAAAGGTGCAGCTGTATTGTCTATACCCAATGTTTTGTTGTTGTAAACAAGCCCTTGCTTGCCTGCACCCAATGCAGAAACGGAAGTACCCGAAAGACCTGCTAACAAATGAGGTACATTGACATCTACTGGAGATTGTAATGCTATTCGTTCAGGTTGGTCAGCATAGCCTGCATCAAACACAAAGTATTTGCCAGCCCAAGGGGTGTGCATACTGATTCTACGACTTCTTAATACTCCTGTTGCACGATTTACTGATTCGCGGAATAAGAAACTTGATTGAACAACGGTTTTGTTGCCCACCACATACACGTTTAAGTCATTGTAAGTAGCTGTACCCAACGTACCACCAACTAAATCCATGTAATTGCTCGTTCCATTGAAGCCGATAGAAGGATTGAAGTTAATCGCGCTATTGTTGAGGGCAGGCGAGGCAGTACCTGTGGCAACTAAGTTCGTGTTGCGAGTTTGCTCTTTCCAACCGGTAACGGCAGTAGTGCCTGTTACGCCATCGTTGGCTTTTACCCAGAAGTTCAAATCTATACCTACACCACCAGGTGCAGTTGTAATCGGACCTGCAGGGGCGGTAATTTTATTGGTTTCAACGCCTATTGTGAAGCCTACACTGTTTGTAATTACATCACTGTTGTCTGAATTGATGGTATAAACAATGCGTGAGAATATTCCTGTTAGCTTGATAGCAAAACCTGAATTGGCTACATCTGTTCCCGCCGGTACACTTATTTCATTGCCGGTAATGACTACGCCTGCAGGATTTGAATCCAACAGTGTAAGGACAGTACCCGCAGGAAAGGTGATTTTGAAAGGCTGTGCGTTAGTAAAGTTAAAGAATAAGAACGGGTCAGTCAATTTATAGCCGCCAAAGCTTACGTTGGCATAGTTTTGCGCTCCGTTGCTCCAATCTATTCCAGTAGCTTCATTTACTACATCTACGCTTGTAACACCTATAACATCATTGGTACAAGTGTTTGTAGCCCATGTAGTTGCGAATACTGAACCGCCGTTGGCACCTAATGCATTTGAAGTAAAGTTTACGGGAGCTACGCCAATTGTACCGTTGCTTTTGCCATCATTGGTAGCATCTGTATTCCAATTAACTGTAACAAGGTCAAAGGGGTTTTTGTAGGCAAGGGCAAAATATACGACAGGATTGCTGTTATTGGTAATGTTGTTAAAATACAAATTGCGCACACTTGTAAACTCCGCATCTATGGCAGGGTTGCCAGTTACAGCATTAATTGAATATGCTATAGTAGAGAAGTCGGGTACTAAGCTCACTACGATTTTGTAGTCAGCAGGGTTTGTATTTATATAACCCAAAGCATCTAAGTGCATTACAACGGTATGTTGTGTAGAGAATTGCATTTGCCATCTTTTGGCAGAGATGAGATTCACGCCTACTACTCCAGTAAGTGGAGTCATAGCAGAGAGATTCAAAGATGCTCCATTATCGCTTATAGCAGTATAAGTTTTATCTGCTGAAGTAGCTGCATTAACTTGATTAGAAGCAGGAATAGCACCTGAAGCCACCATAATGGTTGCTTTTCTATCTACATTTACACTGCGAGATTGTTTTTGGTACAACTTGCCTGCGTCGTCACGTGTCATGACCACTATGTTCTTATTGTAAGCACCTGCTGTGGTGGCATTCCAAACGACTGTTCCGTCAGAAAGGATATAATTTTGTGCGGTCGTTTGGTCAAGTGTAATACCATATTTGATAGCTAAGTGTGATTCGACTTTGCTACGCTCAAGGGTAGTTTGTGTGCCGCCAAACACGATTATTTCACTTATATCACCTTTGAACACCCTTTGAGTTAAGTTGTTTATAAAGGTGCGCCCACCGATTTCAAAGTTGCGAGCAGTGCCTGTACCCAATAAACAACCTGAGAGCGGTGGAAGTTCAAGACCATCTATCCGAATATTACCACCTACAGTGCTGGTAACGCTGCCGTATTCTCCTCTAAATAACCTATAATTATTAATAGCTGTAGAAGCATTTGCTGCACCTCCACAGCCATCGCCATCAAGTACATACCTGCCATTATTGGCACTTGCGCCTGACCATGCTATACCTGGGCCTGGCTCTGTTACACCATACGTAGAGAAAACTCCTCCTGTATTGGCAGAGGTGCCATTGTCTTTTGCGACGAAGTAAATATTCGCCTTAGTTGCCATAAAATCCACATCGGAGATACCGCGCAAGACTTTGCCTGTTGTACCCAAAAAACTTACAGAAGGGTTGTAGTTAACGGTTGCTGTTTGCAAAGTAATATCTACTGAGGGTACCGCGGCTGTTGCTTGTATGTTTGTATTATAAGTTTGGTCAGCCCATTGGCTTACATTGCCACTTGCCTGCGTGACACCTGCGTCAGCTTTGAGCCAAAGGTTTAAGCCTGTTGTAACACCTGCAGGAGCATTGAGTGCGGGGTTTATAAATACATCGCGTGTACTGGTGATTTGGAGTACAGGCTCGTTTGCCATTCCGCCAAATTCTACATAATAGCCTTGAATAGTGCCATTGTTAAATGCAAAATCGTTCCATTTGCCATTTGGGAGAAAATGTGCAAAGTTTTCTGCACCTGAATTGTTGGGTTCTCCACCAGCCCAGTTGTTATATATTCCTCCTACTATTGAACCTGATGGGCCACCTTGCCAAAACCGCAAGCCTGCTTCTGGGCCTGTTACCCAGTACCAAGCGCCTTCGCCATTGGGCGTGTAAGTGCTATTAAAACCTATGTCATCACTTGCGCCAACCCATCCACTTTGTGCGATAGCGTTAAAGGCAAAGTTGTTTTCTTCTACACACATAACAGTAGCCAAGTACCCTTGCAAACCGAAATGACTTGCACTGTTTGAGGCTGTATTTGCGGCTTGCCAAGTAATGGAAGTCGCATTTACATAACGGTAATAATGCTGAACAGGTGCTCCACAAGGTGTAAAAGGTAAAGCATCGCCTAGAGTAAAGGAAACAACTCGCTTAACAGCTGAGGGTGTTGGAGTGGTATTGCTGTACCTAATTGTACGCAAAATCTCTTGATATTGTGCCAAAGTAGCTGTACCTGTTAGTTTCAAGGTACCTGTAGTGGCAATAAATGTGCTTGTTACACCATGCAAACTAGCAGGATAAACAAGCTGGTCTTGCCCACTCACATAACCACCCGCCGCAATATCAAAGTATGCATAAGCGGCATCAATACTTCCCGTACCTGTAATGATCAGGTTAGGGTCAACAATGATGGTAGTGCCAAGCCATGCTGTCGCGCTATTGCTACCTGTTAATACAGGAGCTTGTGCGGCAGCATTTTGTGGGCAGGCAAGGTTGATAATAGTGAGCATCGCCATGACGCTGAGGAGCAATCGGCTCGTCCGCCCCCATCGCCACGCGCTTCGCTCACTTGGAATCCGTTTTTTTGTTAAAATGTTCATAAGATTATGACTTTTAATGAATTGATTTGATTAGAAACTTTGAGGCTTCCAACTGCGTGCAAAGTTAGAGGGCGTAAACTTAGAAAGCTATTTTCGCACCCCTTCAAATACACTTCAAACGCCCTTGCCTACCCCTTCAAATACACTTCAAACCCTATATACAGGCAAAACGAGATGTAATAGTACGTAAAAAAACTTCACACTATAAAATAGCGTGAAGTTGCTAATAGCTAATAGAGCGGTGCTGCTCCTTATTTTGGTATGTATGTATTGTACATTCGAATATTATAATGTTGCAAAATTAGTGTGTATATAGCAAGAAAGCTATTTTTATATCCCTTCAAATACACTTCATTGGAAAAAATAAGTTATATTTGCAACAAAAAGGTTTGACCAGCAGAACCTTTGAGATTTTGCAAGTGCGTTATTTTTCAGTCAACTCTTAACGACAACCAATTAAAACAAAATGATAAAGTTACTGCTATGTATATGTGTGTGTTTATTTACTATCCCATCTGTTTTTGGGCAATATAAAACATACTTGACTACTTTTCAACATACATTTGATAAGGCAAAAAAAATAGAAGAAAAGAAGGTGCTTTTGTGGGCAATGAAGGATTCTGTAAATTTCATTATGGGAACTTCCCACGATACGCTCAAGATGGAAGCTTATCTGAAAGTTTGCGAAATTTTGTTGAAAAAAATATTAGGAACGCCGAGCGATAAAAAGTTCTTGCCTCTTGCCTATTTTTTGGTAGGGCATTTGTACTTACAAACCAATAAACGAGAAAACCTTGCCTACCTCTACAAAGCATACGATGAGGCAAAAAAACAAGGGGACACGGAAACAACATACGCCTCACTTGATTTTATTACCCGTTTTTTATTTTCATCGGGCGAATATGAACAAGTATTGCCTTACTTCTTAGCAGAAGAAAGATTGTTGGAAAGTGGTAAGATTAGTCAAAAACTATACAACTATAGTAGTTTATTGAACAGCATTGCGTTGTCTTACAACCATTTGAAAAAGTATGACAAAGCCATTCAATATTTTCAAAAATGTTTAACAGAGGCAAAAATAAGCAAAGATACCGCATGGATAGGACTTGCTTATGGCAATATGGCTATGGTTTATTTGAAACAAAAAGACTATGAAGTTGCCCTTACATGCCTGCGATTAGATGTAAAATATAGCCTATTATCCAAAAACAAGCCAAGTGCCATGACTGCCTGGATGGGTATAGCTGAAATTTACCAGATTTGGCAAGAGAATAAAAAAGCTTCGCAAGCTATGGATAGTGCTTGGGCGTTGCTGGCTGTTATTCCATCCCATGAAACAAAGATGAGCATGGTGTTTTTGTACAAAACAGCTTATAAATTCTATAAAAAAAACAAGGAATTTGAAAAACTGCCTCTATACGCGGATAGCTTATTGAGTTTTTTTGAAAAAGATGCCAGTAATAGTTACAAACAAGACCTTCAGAAGATACACGCACAATACAACGTAAAATTCAAAGAACAAGAACTTGCCCTTTTGCAACGTAGAAAAGACATAGACCGCTGGATTTTATACTTTGTAGGGTCAGTCGCTATTTTGGTCGCAGTTTTAGCGATACTATTGTTTCGAAACAATCGTAAACAAAAGAAAACCAATCATTTGCTCGAGGAAAAGCAAGAGGAGATAGCAGTCCAAAATGAGGAATTGAATACACAGAAAGAACAATTAGTTTCTCAAAACGATACCTTGCAAAAGATAAACAGCACGAAAGACAAACTTTTCTCGATTGTTTCCCACGATTTTCGCAGTCCCTTGAACGCCCTGAAATCTACCGCTTATTTGATGTCAAGCGAAAATATATCGCCTCAAGAAATAAAAGACCTCACGCAAAACGTCAAAACGCAAATTCATCACACTTCCTATTTCTTAGAGAATCTTTTGTTTTGGGCAAAAAGCCAACTCAAAGGTTTTCATATCTCGCCTGAAGTGTTTGATTTGCAAGAAGTGGTGGCGGAAAATTGTGAGCTTGCCTTGCCTCAAAACAAGGAAAAACACATTGTGCTTGAGAACAAAATTGACAAGCCCGTTTTGATTTTGGCTGATAAAAATATGACGCGCCTTGTTTTTCGTAATTTGCTTTCTAATGCCACCAAATACTGCAAAAAAGGCGATACTATTTCCCTTGCCTACCAAATCAAGCAAGATGAGGTGCAAATTGTGGTGCAAGATACAGGCTTGGGTATGACTGAAGACCAACTTGCCTGCCTTTTTACACCTCACACAGGCTCTACGTATGGCACAAATAACGAAAAAGGCGCGGGTTTGGGGCTGTTGCTTTGCCACGACTTTATAACGCACAATGGAGGCAAGATTTGGGTAGAGAGCGAAATAGGCAAGGGCAGTACGTTTTATTTTACCTTGCCTGTAGGCAAGGTGGGTGAAGAACAACTTGATGAGGAATTTGTTGGAGAGCAATTAGAAAACGGGGCAATGCTTTATAGATTATAGCGAACTTGTTGCGAAAGTCCTTTTTCGTCTCTCCAAATTGGAGAGAGTTTATTACTTAATTTCTACTTTGTAGAGGTCTTTCCTCAGACTTAAAACGGCTTGTTCTTCCTCATAAGTCCAAGACCAAAACGAATATTTCGCTTGTGTTTTAAGAAAATAATGTATTCGCATAGCCAATTTCTGTGAGTCTTCGGGTGTCAAAGGTAACTCTTTTCGGTGCGCTTGCAAAATAGGCAAAGTCTTATCTGCCATTAACAATAAAAACGCAATATCTATTTCTTTGCGTTTGTTTGACAACTGTTTGTAGTGTTCGATGTTATGTGTTACTATCAGTATGTCCCAATCGACCAAGCTCATCAAAATCAGCATAGTATAAACAGCCCAGCCATTGACTTTCAACAAAAAGTAACTTGTTTTTTTGTCTTTTATTTTCAATAAAAGCGTAATCAAACCCACTAAAGTAAGGCACAAAAACATACTATCGCCCAACCACAAAAAATGTAAAGCACCTTTTCCTCTACTGAAACACCCGTTACTTGTACGCTTAGCAAGTCCAAAAGACGCTCATATACTGATAAATTTTCCATATGCAAAGATAAGACAAATAACTCAA
>Ga0163144_10012308_pt1 | contig 17980 bp, 11 predicted proteins | sample OliLak19BULKMAT1_FD_123175 | JGI IMG/M metagenome (GOLD analysis project Ga0163144, IMG submission 123175) | Freshwater microbial mat bacterial communities from Lake Vanda, McMurdo Dry Valleys, Antarctica - Oligotrophic Lake LV.19.BULKMAT1 | ecosystem: Environmental > Aquatic > Freshwater >...
GAAACTTCGTGTCGATTGACCCGCACGTCGTTCCCGCCCATGTGTTCCGCGTGCGGCAACATGTGCGCACCGAACGAGATTTCGACTACTTCATGTAAACCAGCCAAGGAGTAGACCTATGGCATCCGATAGCGGCTTCGCGCCCGGCAGCGATCCCTTTTGGTACAAGGACGCGATCATTTACGAGGCGCCCGTCAAATCCTTCTGCGACTTGGCCGCCGACGGGAACGGCGACTTTCGCGGCTTGACGAGCAAACTCGACTACCTCCATGATCTCGGCATCACCGCAATCTGGATTCTGCCCTTCTATCCGTCTCCCCTCAAGGACGACGGATACGACATCGCGGACTATACCACCGTCCACCCGCAATACGGCACCTTGGACGACTTCAAAGAGTTTCTCCAGGAAGCGCACAAACGTAACATTCGCGTCATCACCGAGTTGGTCATCAACCATACTTCGGATCAACACCCCTGGTTTCAGCGCGCCCGCCGCGCTCCGAAAGGGAGCTCCGAGCGCGACTTCTACGTCTGGAGCGACACGCCCGAAAAGTTCAAGGACGCCCGCATCATCTTCAAGGATTTCGAGACGTCCAATTGGGCGTACGATTCGGTCGCCAAGGAGTACTACTGGCATCGTTTCTACTCCCATCAACCGGACCTCAACTACGACAATCCGGCCGTCTGGGATGCGATCTTCCCGCTGCTCGATTACTGGTTTGAGATGGGCGTGGACGGCATGCGACTGGACGCGATTCCGTATCTGTACGAGCGCGAAGGCACCAGTTGCGAAAACCTTCCGGAAACGCATGTCTTTCTCAAGGCGCTCCGCAAGCGTCTGGACGAGAAATTTCCAGGCCGCATGTTCCTCGCTGAAGCGAACCAATGGCCGGAAGACGCGGTCGCTTACTTCGGCGACGGCAACGAATGCCACACCGCTTTCCATTTTCCGCTCATGCCCCGCATGTTCATGGCTTTGCGAACCGAGGAGCGGTTCCCGATCATCGACATCCTGGATCAAACGCCGGCGATTCCCGAGAACTGCCAGTGGTGTCTGTTCTTGCGCAATCACGACGAATTGACTTTGGAAATGGTAACGGACGAGGAGCGCGACTACATGTACCGCGCTTACGCCGCCGACACGCAGGCGCGCATCAACCTGGGCATTCGTCGTCGCCTTGCCCCGCTCCTGGGGAATAACCGACGACGTATCGAACTCATGAACGCGCTCTTGTTCTCCTTGCCGGGCACGCCGGTGTTATACTACGGCGATGAAATTGGCATGGGAGACAACATCTACCTCGGCGATCGCAACGGCGTGCGCACTCCGATGCAATGGAGCGGCGACCGCAACGCGGGCTTCAGCCGGGCCAATCCGCAGAAGCTTTATCTGCCCGTTATCATCGATCCGGAGTATCACTTCGAAGCGGTGAATGTCGAGGCGCAGCAAGCCAACCCCAATTCGCTTCTCTGGTGGATGAAGCGGATCATCGATCTCCGCAAACGGTATAAGGCGTTCGGCCGCGGCACGATCGAATTCCTGTATCCCGAGAACCCGAAGATTCTCGCGTTCATCCGTCGTTACGAGGACGAGACGATCTTGGTCGTTGCGAATCTTTCGCGATTCCTGCAACACGCGGAGTTGAACCTCGAAGCACACCACGGAATGGTTCCGCTCGAGTTGTTCGGGCGCGGCGAGTTTCCGGTAGTCGGCAAGGAACCGTACATGGTGATGCTCGCCCCGCACGGCTTCGCCTGGTTTTCCTTACAGCCGCAACGCCCGGCAACCTTGGGCCTAACGACCATGCCAACCGAATTTCCCGAAATTGCAGTCAAGGGGGAGTGGGAACGTCTGCTGCGCGGCCCGAACAAATCGGCGCTAGAAGCCATCCTGCCGACGTTCCTCACGCAACGGCGCTGGTTCGGCGGCAAAAATCGACTGATCCGCGACGTTAAGATCCAAGAGGTGGTGCCGATTCCCGTCGGCGAATCCACCGTGTATTTAACCGGCCTTGAGGTGCATTATCGCGAGAGCGATCCAGAAGTGTACATCGTGCCTCTCACGGTGGCACAGGGAGATGAGGCGGACAACGTGCTGGAATCGTTGCCGCACGCCATTGTCGCCAAACTCACCGGGGCGGAACACGCGGTCCTTTACGACGCCATGTGGGATCCGGCCTTCTGTTCGACTCTCTTGGCCGCGATGGGCCGAGGTGAGTCCTTTACCGGCAACACAGGTAAGCTATTTGCAGTTGGCTTCTCGACATTAGGGGAGGAGCTTAAGGATACCTTGCTTGAGCCAACGCTCAGTAAGAACGAGCAAAGCAACACCTCCATCGTGTTTGGGGATCGATACATCATGAAGGTGTTTCGCCGCGTGGAAGACGGCGTGAACCCGGACCTGGAAATCGGCCGGTTTCTTACCGAGAAGCAACAGTTCCAACACAGTCCGTCCCTGGTCGGATGCCTGGAATACCGCCGTCGGCAAGGCGAACCATTGACTCTTGCGATGCTCCAGCGTTTCGTGCCTAACCAAGGCACGGGTTGGAGCTATACGCTCGATGCGCTGGGTCAGTACATCGAACAAGTGTTGACCGCGGAAGGCCCAGTGGAGCCGCCGTCGGACAACGTCGGCTCCATCTCGGATCTCTCCGTGCAAGAAACGCCATTGAGCGTCGCGCAAACGATTGGCCCGTACATCGAATCGGTGCGGCTGTTGGGGCACCGCACGGCCGAGATGCACCTGGCGCTTTCCAGAGATTTGGTGGATCCGGCGTTCAATCCTGAGCCGTTCTCACCGATCTACCAACGCTCGATTTATCAGTCGATGCGCAGCGAGGCGAGCCGCGTCTTGCAAACATTGACCAAGCAAGCGAAGAAGTTGCCCGAAGAACCGCGCGGGCTCGCCCAAAATGTGCTGAACGCGCAGGCTGAGATTCTCGGCCGGTTTCAGGCAGTGACCGGAACCAAAATGAGCGGTCAGCGGTTCCGGTTGCATGGCGATTACCACCTTGGCCAGGTGCTTTACACAGGCAAGGATTTCGTCATCATCGACTTCGAAGGTGAACCGCTGCGCACGTTAACCGACCGCCGCATCAAACGGTCGGTTTTGCGCGATGTCGCCGGCATGGTGCGCTCGTTCCATTACGCGGCTTACACGGCGTTGCTCGGCCGCAGCGCCACCCAATCGGGCGGCCAGTCCGCCGTGAGGACCGAGGATTTTGATCGACTGGAGTCGTGGTGCGGCTACTGGTATCGTTGGGTGGCGGCGACTTTCCTGCGTTCCTACCGCGAGACCGCCGGCAAAGCCCCGTTCCTACCTGACAACGACGCGGATTTCAAGATCCTGGTCGAGGCGTTTATCCTGTCCAAGGCGGTGTATGAACTCGGATACGAATTGGGACATCGCCCGGATTGGGTGTCCGTGCCGCTCATGGGCATCCTCGACATTCTGAAAACACCCACGACCAAACCAAAAGGGGTCTGACCCCTTTTCAAAATATACTCCCCCGAGAAGGACGCATCATGAGCAATCAGCATTCACACCATTCGTCCTGGCTGACTTCCGACGATCTTTATTTGTTCAACGAAGGCAGCCACTACCGTCTGTTCGATAAGATGGGCGCCCACATGACGGAGGTGGACGGCCGACGCGGCGTTCGTTTCGCCGTTTGGGCCCCCAGCGCCAGCCGCATTACCGTCACCGGCGACTTCAATCGCTGGAACCCGGAATCCCACTCGCTTCAGCCGCGCGGCAGTTCCGGCATTTGGGAAGGGTTCATCGAAGGCGTCGGTCCGGGCACGCGTTACAAGTACCATGTTCGCGGGCCGAACAATTATCGGTTCGACAAATCCGATCCCTACGCCTTCGCCTGCGAAACCGCACCGGACACCGGTTCGGTCGTCACTGACTTGTCGTACCACTGGAGCGACACGGAATGGATGACCCATCGCAAAGGCCGCAACAGCCTGACGGCCCCGACGTCCATTTATGAAATGCATATCGGTTCCTGGCGGCGCAGGCCCGAAGAGGGTAATCGGCCTCTCACCTATCGCGAACTGGCGACGGAACTCGCGGACTATCTCACCAGTCACGGATTCACGCACGTCGAATTCCTGCCTGTGATGGAGCATCCATTTTACGGTTCGTGGGGTTACCAGATGACGGGGTTTTTCGCCCCGACAAGCCGTTACGGCAGTCCGCAAGACTTCATGTACTTGATCGACAGTCTGCACCAGCGCGGCGTCGGCGTCATCCTCGATTGGGTGCCCAGCCACTTCCCCTGCGATGGTCACGGCCTAAGCTACTTCGATGGCACTCATCTCTATGAACACGCCGATCGCCGCCAGGGATATCAGCCGGACTGGGGCTCGTACATCTTCAATTATGGCCGCAACGAGGTGGCCAACTTCCTTATCAACTCCGCTTTGTTCTGGCTGGAAAAATACCACATTGACGGCATTCGCGTCGATGCCGTCGCGTCGATGCTCTACCTCGACTATTCTCGAAAGGAAGGGGAATGGATCCCCAATATGTATGGCGGGCGCGAGAATCTGGAGGCTGTCTCCTTCCTGCGCCGCTTCAACGAGCAGGTGTATTTGCGCTTCCCGGAGGTGCAGACCTTCGCGGAGGAATCGACAGCCTGGCCGTCCGTGTCCCGGCCCACATACCTGGGAGGGTTAGGGTTCGGTTTCAAGTGGGACATGGGCTGGATGCACGATTCTCTCAAATACATGGCGGAAGATCCCGTCAATCGAAAGTATCATCACAATCAATTGACGTTCCGCTCGGTCTACGCCTTTTCCGAGAACTTCATCATGCCGCTTTCGCATGACGAAGTCGTCCACGGCAAACGCTCGCTGCTTGAGAAGATGCCCGGCGACGATTGGCAGAAGCTGGCGAACTTGAGGCTCTTGCTGGGCTACATGTATTCGCAGCCGGGGAAGAAGCTTCTATTTATGGGCGGCGAATTCGGCCAACGACGCGAGTGGAATCACGACATGAGCCTCGATTGGCATCTGCTCAACGAACCTGGCCATCGGGGCATCGCACGTTGGATCGGCGACTTGAACCATATCTATCGCTCCGAACCCTCGCTGCACGCGAAGGACTGCGATCCTTCCGGCTTCCGCTGGGTCGAGGCCAACGACGCGGATCAGAGCATCCTGAGTTATATGCGCCTGGGCTTCGAGAACGATCCGCCCATCCTTGTCGCGTTCAACTTCACGCCGGTGGTCCGCCATAATTATCGGCTCGGCGTGCCACACGGCGGGCTTTGGAAAGAGTTGCTCAACAGCGACGCCTCGATCTACGGCGGCAGCGGCCAAGGCAACTTCGGCGGGTTGGAATCCGTGCCGTTTGGATCGCACAGTCAACCGCACTCCGTGCCGATCACGCTCCCGCCTTTGGGGATGGTGGTGCTCAAGCCGATGGCCTGACGTCTGTCGCCGCGATTCCCGATTCCGAATCCGCGATGCGAACGCTAAGCCGCAAGCGGCACGGAAGTCGGGAGTCCGATCGAATGGTACGACTAATTACTTATTGGCGCGTCGCACTAGATCCTCCGACTGCTGTTCCGGTTGAGGCTCTGGTCGCGCCGCTGAAACCCCAACGGTTCGCAGGACGACCATCGAGCGGGGGCGGAGTTGGTATACCTGGACATCCGTGTCGTGCGATCCGGACTCCTGCACGTCGGCGGTGTCGAAGACAAGAATCCAGACTTGTCCCTCCTTGTGCTCGGGAAGTTGGAAGGGGATGGCTTCGTGATGCGCGTTGAACAAGAGGAGCAGGGTGTCCCCGATGATGTGCAGGCCTCGTTCATCCGTGCCGGGGATCATGTCGCCGGCCCAGCGTACGCCGAAGCCCCGCACCCACCCCGTACTCCACGCCTCGTCGGTCATTTCAGTCCCGGCGGCATCGAACCAAGTGACGTCCTTGACCCCGGCGCCATGCAGAGGCCGGCCGTGAAAAAAGTGCCGCCGTTGTAGGACAGGCTGACTCGACCAAAGCTTGATGACGCGTCGAACGAAGGCGTACAGTTCCTTTTGCTCCTTGGTCCATTTCCAATTCAGCCAGCTAATGTCGTTGTCCTGGCAATAGGCGTTGTTGGTTCCCTTTTGCGTGTGACCGAACTCGTCGCCGGCCAGCAGCATCGGCACGCCTTGGGACAACAGCAGTGTTGCGAGAAAATTCCGCTGCTGCTGCGCCCGCAGGGCGTTGATCGCCGCGTCGTCGGTGGGGCCTTCGTGGCCGCAGTTCCAGCTTTCGTTGTCGTTGGCGCCGTCGCGGTTTTCTTCGCCGTTGGCCTCGTTGTGTTTCTCGTTGTAGCTCACGAGGTCACGCATCGAGAAGCCGTCGTGGCAGGTGACGAAGTTGATGCTTGCGTACGGCTTGCGCCCATTGTGCGCGTAGAGATCGCTCGATCCGGAAAGACGCGTGGCCATTTCGTTGACCGTGTTCCCGTCGCCCTTCCAGAATTTCCGCACGCAGTCGCGGTACTTGCCGTTCCACTCCGTCCAGCCCGGCGGAAAATTGCCCACCTGATACCCGCCCGGACCGACATGCCAGGGTTCGGCGATCATCTTGACCTGCGACAAAATCGGATCCTGCGTGATGACGTCGAAGAAGCTCTCCAGTTTGCCGACCGCGTAAAAATCGGCGGCCAATGCACTGGCGAGGTCAAAGCGGAAACCGTCGACGTGCATCTCAATCACCCAATAGCGCAAGCTGTCCATCAGCATCTGCAAAACGCGGGGATGCGCGCCGTTGAGGGTGTTCCCGCACCCGGTGTAGTCCATGTAATAGCGAGCGTTGTCTTCGACCGTGCGATAATAGGCGAGGTTGTCCACCCCTCGCAAGGAGAGCGTCGGCCCATTGTGGTTGCCTTCGGCGGTGTGGTTATAGACGACGTCGAGGATCACCTCGATCCCGGCAGTGTGCAGCGTTCGCACCATCGACTTGAATTCGCGAACCACGTCTTCCGGATGCCGTTCCGAGGAATACCGCGGATCGGGAGCGAAGAAGCCGAGCGTGTTGTAGCCCCAATAGTTCGCCAGGCCGCGATCCGCCAGCACGCGATCCGTCACATGGTAATGGATCGGCAACAATTCGACCGCGGTCACTCCCAGATCGGTCAGATAATCGACCACCGGCGCGGTCGCAAGTGCCGCGTATTTGCCCCGCAAATGCTCGGGCACCAGCGGGTTCAACTTTGAGAATCCCTTGACATGCAGTTCGTAAATGAGCGTCTTGTGCCAGGGCGTCTGCGGTTGATGATCGCTTCCCCAGGTGAACGCGGGATCAATCACGACCGCGAGCGGAGCGAACGGGGCGCTGTCGCGCTCGTCGAAAGACAAATCCCCTTCCGGATCGCCGATCGTATAACCGAACAACTCGTCGCTCCAGCGCAGTTGCCGGCCGACCGCCTTGCCGTATGGATCGAACAGTACCTTATTCGCGTTGAATCGTAGCCCCTGCTCCGGGTCGAAGGGGCCGTGGATTCGATACCCGTATAACTGACCTGGTCTAAGATCAGGGAACGACCCATGCCAAATCATGTCCGTTTGCTCGGGGAGCGGGATCCGCGCCGACTCCTGCTTTGCTTCCGGCGAGTCGAATAGGCAGAGTTCCACTTTGGTCGCATGTTCGGAAAAGATGGCGAAGTTGACGCCGGCGCCATCCCAGGTGGCGCCGCGGGGATACGGATGTCCGGGCCAGACGCGCATGGGGAGCCTCTCGTGCGTTCTCGTCGAGTTGGAATATGGGCCGTACTTGACCGTAGGACGACGCGCGTGGAACCGCGGCGCGTGACATGCCCATTGTATCGATCCTTCGCCGCGGCGAATTCGCACACTTGGGCCTCTTGCGCCGCCGTCCGATGGATTCGTAAACTAAGAGAGGGGGACGAGGACGCAAAACCCCGATGCGAACGGAATTCCGAACCTTTTGTTTCTTGGCGGCTCTCTAATAAGAGGGCCCCTTTCGGCCCATGCCATTTTTGGATTGCGGCGATTCATCGCCGCTTTTCCTTTTCCGTGAACCATCCGTGACCGTTTGTCGACCACCTGGTCCTTACTGAAACCAAAGCGGCGATAAATCGCCGCACTCCAAAACGACCGAGACGACATATGGAACAGTCGACCGATGGCGAGAATCCCGCGGGTCCGCCGCGTCGTCATTCTTCCCCAAGACTATCCGGCCATGAATGGCTTCTGCTGCTCGTCCTCGCAGCGGTTCAATTCGTGCATATCCTCGATTTCATGATCATCATGCCGCTCGGTTCGCTGTTCATCAACGGGGATGCGAGCGACGCGACCGCGCTTCATCTTTCGACGGGGCAATTTGGGCTGGTTGTTTCCGCTTACACCATTAGCGCCGGCCTCGCCAGCCTGTTCGCGGCACGCTATCTTGATCGCTTCGGACGCAAGTTTACTCTTTTGACGCTTCTGGCTGGATTCACTCTGGGCACGTTCCTTTGTGCCGCTGCGGCGACCTATCCGATGCTCCTGTTCGCCCGCTCCGTCGCCGGCGCCTTCGGGGGCGTGTGTTCCGCGACGGTGCTAGCCATCGTGGGAGATGCATTCCCGGATTCGCGCCGGGGCACGGCGATGGGCGTCGTCATGTCCGCATTTTCGATCGCGTCCATCGCTGGAGTGCCGATTGGTTTGTTTCTTTCTGAAGACTTAGGTTGGCGCGCTCCCTTCGCGATGCTCGCGATTCTCAGCGGCGGCGTGCTGGCGCTCGCGGCGTGGGTGCTCCCTCCGTTGCGAGGACACCTCGACGGCGACACCGTCCCCACAAGCGCCTGGATGGTCGCTTTAGAGCCGAACCATCTGCGCGCCTTCGCCCTGACCGCGTCTTTGATGGGCAGCAGCTTTCTGATCATTCCTTATTTGGCGACGGCCATGGTCGCCAACGTGGGTCTTCACGAAACTGATCTGAAGCTCATTTACTTCGTTGGCGGCCTGGCAACGCTGTTGAGCCTGACCACCATTGGCCGCCTCGCCGATCTCAAGGGCAAGTTGCCGGTGTTTCGCGTGCTTGCGTTGGCGACTTGCGTGCCCTTTCTGGCCATCACCCTGCTGCCGCATGGAGCGGGCGTGGCGGCGGTGTTGGCCGTGACCACACTGATGTTCATCACCACTTCGGGCCGCATGGTCCCCGCCATGGCGTTGATCGCCAACAGCGCGATTCCCGCCGTGCGCGGCAGCTTCATGAGCTTCAATTCCGCCGTGCAGCAACTGAGCGCGGGACTAGCGTCTTGGGTTGGCGGTTTGCTGTTGCACAAGGAATTGAATGGGCAGCTTGAGGGCTATTCGACGGCCGGGATGCTGGCTTGCGGGATGTGTGTCGTGACCTTCTACCTTGCGGGACGCCTGCGCGCCGCGCCGACAGGCGCTTTCGCTCCCGACGCGGAGATCGCGGACGATCAGGACGCCATGCCGAATCCGCAACCCTCGCCCCACCCCGAAGAAGGAATCGTCTGCGTCGACGCGTGAGAATGCACCTGAAGCGTCCTTGCTTCCGAGTCAGCGCGCCCAGCTTCCGTTGTTCCAAGAGGGATGGTAGCCTGCTTGGTACGGAATACTTGGATAGGCGGGATAAACGGGGTACGTTGGATACGTGGCGTAGTTCGGATGCGTTGCAATCGGCTGATTGGTTTGGTACGCAGGGTATCCGACGTTAGACGGGTAAGCAGGATAGTAGTACGACCAGGGCACCCCGTAGTTCGCGGCGAGCGGATTAGCGTAATAGGCCGTCGGCGTGACATACTGGGAATAACCATAGGCGGGAGGGAGCGCCGCATTTTGGTAAGCGGAGTAGTTCCAGCGCGCATACGGCGACGCGGGCAGGTTCGCATTCCCTTGGGATCGACCGATCCCGAAAGCGGATCCGCATCCGTTGGGCCCTCAGGATGCGCCTGGAGCGATGTTTGGGACCGCCAAGGAAGTTGTCAGCGCCAATATGCTAAGGAGTCTTTTCGCCATGACCGGCTTCCTTTCCGATTAGCGGAGAAGAGCGCGACCCGTCGCGTGGGTGCCGTGACGGTCTTGCATTCTCCGCAAAATTGCTGTTCCATGGTACTTCGTCGGCTGACGAACGGATCGATCATAACGATTAGTTTTCCATTCGCCGGAACCATTGTCGCCCAGACGTGTTAGAATAATCGAAACGTGCGTGCCTTTTTGGAGGGTTGCGAATGAAATCGATCCGATTTTCCCCTGCGTTCTTATTGCTGTTTGTTGTTTCCACCGCCTCCGCGCAGGTGAAGGGCAAGGGTCCGCTTCGGCGCGACGGCGACCTGAAAGTCGGCGCCGCCGCAGCGGACTTCCATCTTCACGACGCCGACGGTAAGAAATCCGTCAAGCTTTCCGATCTCAAAGGCAAACCCGTCGTCCTCATCTTCGGCAGTTGCACGTGACCGCCTTTCGTCGCCTCGGTCGGTCGGATCGAGAAACTGTATGCCTCTTATAAGAACAAAGCCCACATCTACGTCGTCTACATTCGCGAAGCCCACCCTGTCGATGGTCCACGTTTCGCGAGCAAGGATTTTCCCATCAAGGATCCGACGACGATCGCGGAACGCCGCAAGGTCGCGCGCGAATTCGCTGCGGGGCTCAAGGTTTCCATTCCCATCCTCGTCGACAACTTGGACGACAAAGTCGGTCTCGCCTACTCGGGCTGGCCGGATCGCATTTACGTCATCGACGCCAAGGGCAACATCGCGCTCAAAGGCGAACCCGGTCCGCGAGGATTCACCCCCGCCGTCGCGGCCGCGCCGGGCGTACTGGAAAAGCTGCTGTCCTCGCCAAAGTGAATTTTCCGCGCTCGTCCCGCGCACATCGCAACCTCATCGGTTCTTCTCTTGCACTCGGCGCTTTCGCGAATTACGATCCGCCCAACGAAGCACAAGGAGAAACGCATGAGGTCTCGATTTTCCCTCCGTCTGGTACTCGCTCTGGTGGTTCTCTTCGCGGCGCCGTCCTGCGGCGCCGCTTGGTGGAAAACCGGGCACCACGTCGTCGCGAACATCGCGTACGACCGTCTGCCCGTCGCCGCCCGTCAAAAGGTCATCGCCCTGTTGCGCACTCATCCGTGTCTCGCGCGCGACTTCGAGATACCCGACGACGTTCGATCTCTAGGAAAAGACGCCGAGGACCGCTGGATCTTCCTGATCGCCTCGGAATGGCCCGACATCATTCGGGGCCAGGCCAAGTACGACCGTCCAAAGTGGCATTACATCAACAATCCCGTGTACCTTACCGACACCGATCGCGAGGTACTTTCCAAGGTGCTCAAACGGAACCCCGGCCAAAACCTTCTCCCGGCACTCAAGGACGAGCAAGAACCTCTGGACCTCAATGCCTCGCAAGCCGTCAAACTCTGCCTCCAGCGGTTGGGTAAAAATTCCATAAGCGCCGAACGAAAGGCCGTCTATGTCTGCTGGCTGTCGCACATCGTCGGGGACTTGCACCAACCCTGTCATTCGGCGTCGTTGTATTCTCGCGCCCTGTTCCACGAGAAGGACGGCGACCGCGGCGGCAATCGCGTGCTCACGACGCAGAACGGCAACCTGCATGCCTTTTGGGACGGCCTATTGGGAAGCGCCAAACTCTCCAGCGTCGGCGACATGAACGCGGTACGCAAACGCGCCCAACAGATATTGGCGACGGACCACCTGCGACTGGCGGCCGAGAAGGCGCTCGAAATCCCGGACATCGATCGGGTCATCTCCGAAAGTTACCTATTGGTTCGCGATGTCGTCTATGACAAAAACGTGCGGGACCATATCATGAAAAGCGAATCCGCCGGCGCCAAGCTTGCGCCGCTGAATCTCCCGCTGGAATATCGCCAGGCCGCCGGTGAGTTGGCGCGTCGCCGGGTCGCGGAGGCGGGCTATCGGCTTGCCGTCCTTTTGGAAAACGCCGTCAAATAACCGGCATTAGCACGTTAACACGACGCGCAAGCTAGTGAATTCACTCGCTTGCGCGTCGTGCTAACCTGAATCTCGCCAAGAAAGGCACGCAAACGACATGAAGGGCATTCTCCTCGCCGGCGGCAGCGGCACGCGTCTGTATCCCCTGACACGCGTCATGAGCAAGCAGTTGCTGCCCGTCTACGACAAACCGGTGATTTGCTATCCCCTTTCCATGTTGATGCTCGCCGGCATTCGCGACGTTCTGATCATCAGCACCCCGCAGGATACCCCTCGCATTGAAAGCCTCCTGGGCGACGGCAGCCAACTCGGCATTTCGCTAAAGTATTGCGTGCAACCCCGCCCCGCAGGCATCGCCCAGGCATTTCTCCTGGGAGCCGATTTCAGCGCCGGCGAGCCGCTCTGCCTGATTCTCGGCGACAATCTATTCTTTGGACATCAACTCCAGGATCTTCTCCAAAAAGCGGCGCAATTGACGCAAGGCGCCCAGGTGTTCGCCTACCATGTCAAGGATCCGGAGCGTTACGGCGTCGTCGAATTCGACGCCGACTTCCAGGCCCAGAGCATCGAGGAGAAGCCCAAGTCGCCGCGTTCCAATTGGGCGGTCACCGGCCTCTACTTCTACGACTCGCAAGTCGTGCCCATTGCGCAAGGTCTGAAGCCCTCCGCGCGCGGCGAACTGGAAATCACCGACGTGAACCGCGAATACCTGCGACGAAAGGAGCTGCGCGTCGCTCCCCTGGGTCGCGGCTTCGCCTGGCTCGACATGGGCACGTTCGATTCGCTCCTGTCCGCGTCGCTTTTCGTGCAGACATTGGAACAACGTCAGGGACAAAAAATCGCATGTCTGGAAGAAGTCGCCCTGCTCAAGGGATACATCACGCCCTCGCAGTTCGAGCGTCTCATCGATGACTTTGGTCCCAGCGAGTACGGCCAGTACCTCCGCCGCGTCCAGGCCGACTATAAACACGCGCGTTGATTTCCCCGTTTCGCGCTCGCGCCGTCCTCGCCAAAGCTCCGTCCTTGTCTTCCGATCAAACGCTTCTCATTCCACTTGCCGAAAAAATTCGTCAAGAAAGCCCCTTGCCTAGAATAGTTCATCGACCCATCGCCGCACGATAGAATCACCTGGCGTCATTAAGCTTTTGACCGCCATTGTCTCCTGGGCGATGGTAGTGGCTCTTGTGCCCATCGTGCCGAAAGTGCTCGCGATGCGCAGTCCCGAAGAGTTGGAACATGAGATCAACGCGCTTGGGCATCGGCCTCACGCTCGTCAAGTCGCTCGTCGAAATGCACGGCGGCCAGGTCGAGGTGGATAGCGATGGCCCGAATCGAGGAAGCGAGTTCCGGGTGCGCCTACCCGTACTTGTCAACAGCGTCCACCAATTTCCGTCCAATCCGGTCGCGGCCCAATCGATTGGGGACAACAAACGCCGCGTCCTCGTTGCTGTTGCCTCCGAATTTCAGACGGTCGCCTAAACTGCTTGCAAAAATGATTCTGTCGAGATACAAATATAATGTAGTGGGTTTGGGTGTTCGGGTTGGAAGGAAGTGCGTTCATGGTTCGTACATTGTTAATTTCTGTTTTTGGCATCGCCGCCGGTTTGGCCATCGCGTTTGCATTGTCGCGGCCCAATGGCGCGAACGAATCTCCCGCTGGTGAAGAGAAGCCCGCTGCGGGCGTCAAGCCTCCGCGCACCACGGAACCGTGCGTGAATTGCGATTTTCCGACGCCGTGATTTTCACCGGATGTTGAATGCGGCTTAAACTCGTGCTTTTCCGCCTACTTGCGCTGACGGCGCTTGTCGGCGCGGGCATTCACTTGCTGGATAGCCAATCTTCGGTTCCGATTTTGTGCGGCTTTGAAAGCGGATGCGCGGATGTCGCCGCCTCGGCATATTCCCGAATCGGACCGGTTCCCCTGTCGCTGCTTGGCCTGGTTTTCTTCACGTCCTTTTTTGTCGCCACGCTGTTTCCCTCGCTTTTCCCCGCATTAGGCCCCGTGGCCTTGCTCGCCGGTGTTGCCGGTCTAGCTTTATTGGCGATCCAGGCTTTCCTGTTGAAAGCGTTCTGCCAGACTTGTCTCGTCGTGGACGCCGCCGCCATGTTGCTCGCCGTGGTCGAACTCGCCATACCCGTTCCATGGCAAACCATCCAACTCCGCCGTTGGCCCTGGCTTTGCGCCCTCGCTTTCCTGTTCTCCGCGCTCCTGCTGACCCATGCCCTACGGCCCACCTTGCCCATCCCCGATGAAGTAATAGCCAAGCGACAACCTGGGAAGGTCAATCTCTTTCTCATCACCGATTTCGAGTGCGACCATTGCCGAATGTTGCACGACACTCTGGAGGGTGTTCTCGCCGAATACGGCGACCGCGTTGCCCTCTGGATGGAGCCGTTGCCCTTGCCCAAGAACCCCAACGCCCGCGCGGCGGCCAGGCTTTTTTGGCTCGCGCGCCGGCAGGAAAAAGGCGAGGAAATGGCCTCATTGCTGTTTCGAACTGACGTTTTGAACCAGGCCGACCTGGAGAAACTCGCGAAGCAAGTCGGCGTAAGCGAACGTTTTCCGCCCAACGGGGGCAACGCGGAGAACCTCGATCGCGAAATCGATGCCGCCACCGCTTGGCTAGACCGCCGCGGCTTTCGCGGTTTACCCATCCTCTGGATCGAGGACGAACTATTCTCCGGTTTTGTTGACGAGAAAACTATGAAATCATCGATTAACCGTGCACTTCGGCATCATCCGCGCTAACCGCGCATTCCAAAGAAACGGTTTCCTCCTTTCAAGTAGCGTATCCCTTCCAACCGATACTTCACACAGAACCCCTAGGTGTTTCGGAACGCCGACGCCGCGAACATGCCAAAATGAACAGGCATGACGGCCTTTGGCGGATTAACCCGACACTTTGCGGGGCTTTACCCATGCACGCCCGAGGGTCCATTCCATGTCGCGGTACGATAGAAAAACGAGTCATTTCAAATGGAACACTCCCTACGGCTGGGGGGGCCTCATCCTGGTGATGGCCCTCGGCAGTGCCGTAGTAGCCCCCACGCTATCGTGGATATTCGCATCGGAACCTCCGGGCCGCCCCGGACAGCCGATCCTGCTGCCGGCGCCTAGCGCCAAGTCCAGCACGCCGGCGCCCATCGTGCTGCCCGCCGGGCCGGCCATCCCAACGCCGGCAATCCCCGGTTCGCCCATTGTGTTGCCGGAGGCGCCTCCGCCGTTGACCGTGGCTGCCGCGCCGGATTTCCCGTCGCCGGATCTGCCCCCTCTGCCCACGGCGCCCGCGGTGAACATTCCCAATACCGTCATCGCGCCGCCGCCCCCCATCGTGCTGGTCCAAGGCACAACGAGTTCGGCGCCCACCGTTCCAGCGACCATCCTGCCTGCGACGAATGTGCCGGCGCCCGTCAAGGTCGAAGCGCCGCCCCTCCCCTTGATCGAAGCTGTTCCCGCACCGCGCCCGGAACCGGTGCGCGTCAAAACCGAGCGCCCGGCCCGCGTCGAACCCACCGCGTCCAAACGCGACATGGGTTCCGATGCGCCCCCCTTCACGGATCTGGTTCAAGTCGGACCGGTACCCAAGGGCGTTGTCCCGCCGATCGTTCCCGACCCGATCAAGCCCGAGGCCGGTCCCGCGCCCCGCCCGCTCGTCGGCCCCGGACGTTTGCCCCTGCTTGCCGACGACCCCGCCGGCTTTGGCCACACTCCCACGCCTTCCAAAAGGGAACTCGAGGAGTACGGCAAATTCATCGACTCCTTTATCGATCCCCGAAATACTCTCGACCTCGTCCTGGGTCGCACCCGCCTCATGCTGCTCAAACAGGTGCCCACGAAAACGCAGATCGCCGATGAGGAAATTGCTTCGCTCAACGTCATCAACCCAAAACAGGTTACGCTCATCGGGAAAAAGGTAGGCACCACGGTGCTAAACCTCTGGTTTGACGATCCCGCCGATCCGAAGAAGGAGAAGATCCTCAGCTTCCTCGTCCGCGTCATCCCCGACCCGGAACGCCGCGCTCGGCTGGAACGCGTCTACAAGGCGCTCGAAGAGGAAATCAACGAAACCTTCCCCGACAGCGTCATCCATGTGAAGCTCGTGGGCGATAAACTCGTCGTCAGCGGCCAAGCGCACGATATTGTCGAAGCGACGCAGATCCTGCGCATCGTCCGCGCCAACGCCCCTCCCGAGGATATCGCCTCGATTCCGGTCCAGAATATCAATCTTGCCGTGACCCCGCCCGACGACGGCGCCTTGCCCGCGCTGCGCGACTTCCTCACCGCCGGCGGGCCCAATGTCATCAACCTCATTCGCGTGCCCGGCCAACAGCAGGTCATGCTCCGCGTCACCGTCGCTGAAGTCAACCGTTCGGCCGCTCGCAGCATCGGCATGAACTTCGCCCTCTTCAACAACAACGGCACCCAGGTCGTCGCCAATCAAACTGGCAACCTCGGCACAGCCGGCGGCATCCTAGGCCAAGGCCTCGGCGCCCTGACCAACAACATCCCCGTTTCCCTCGACAATGGCCAGATCACCCTCGCCATCAACGCCCTGCGCACGCTCAACTACGCCCGCTCTCTTGCCGAGCCCAACCTCGTCGCCCTCAACGGCCAAACCGCTACCTTCCAGGCCGGCGGACAGTTCCCGGTTCCGGTCATCGCGGCCGGCGGCGGCTTCGGCGGTGGAGGGGGCGGCGGCAACCTGCAAGGCGTCAGTTTTGTCCCGTTTGGCGTCCTTCTCAACTTCACCCCTTTCGTCACGGACAAGGACCGCATCCGCCTCAACGTCGGCGCCACGGTCAGCACCCGAGACCTGGCCACCGGCGCCAACGTCGGCGGTTCCAATGTCCCCGGGCTTAACACCCGAAACTTCCAATCCACCGTCGAGCTTCGCGAAGGCCAAACCCTCGCCATCGCTGGTCTCATCCAGAATAATCTCGGCGCCGAGTCCACCCGCATCCCCTTCCTGGGCGATGTACCCATCCTGAGCCGACTCCTCGGCTTCGACAAAATCACCGCCGGCGAGCAGGAACTCGTGATCCTCGTTACGCCCGAACTTGTCAGCCCGCTCGATCCCAAAGAAGCCCCGCTCCTGCCCGGCGCCGACATCTTTGAACCCGGCGACCTGGAGTTCTATGTCCTCGGCCGCCTCGAAAGCCGCCGCAGCTACGACTACCGCAGCCCGGTCCGCAACGACATTCACCGCATGGGCGCCTACCGCCGCTGCGAACAGACCCACATCTTCGGCCCCTCCGGACACAGCGAATACAACCTGTTCCAGGTGCCGTAAGGGAAGAATGCAGAAGTCAGAAGTCAGAAGTCGCTGCCCAATGAACAACGGGCAACTGACAACGGGCAACTGACAACTGACAACTGACAAAAACCTGACCCCAGACGGTCAACCAGTAACCTCGTACCAAAAAACGAAACCGACCTCACCCCCAAAGGTAGGATTCCCAATATGCAACCCTCCATCTCCAAACCCTGTCGTATCGCCGGACTGGGCTTGATGCTCGCCGGCCTACTCGCGGGATGCTGCGGCCCCGGCGGCAGAGGCCACAACCTCAAAGTCGACAACTGTGCCGACATCCCGCAAGGCGCCATCCCCGCCCCGACCGGATACTTTGTCCGGCAGTGGCAAAACCGCCAAATCACCAAGGCCGAGGCCGACGATTTCGTCGTCTACCTCAACGAATGGTACAAGGGCGGCAAGGATCTTGGCCCCTATGGCCGTTACCATGCCGACCAGATGGCCCGGCGCCTGCCCAGCGTTCCCTTCCCCGTCGTGATTCAGCCCTCGCCCTCGGATCCGCTGAACCAGGAACGCCGCACGCTCGTCGTCACTCTCCTGGTCAACTCCGGCATCGCCGACGCCGACACCCGCGTCGTCATCGGCTACCCCGTCTCCAACGGCACCTACGGCGACGAATCCGAACGCATCTACTTCCAGATGCTCCAAAACCAGGGCCAAAACGGCAATGGCTTTGGCGGCGGCGGCGGCTTTGGCGGCGGCGGCTTTGGCGGCGGCGGCTTCGGCGGCGGC
>Ga0163144_10012311_pt1 | contig 17974 bp, 15 predicted proteins | sample OliLak19BULKMAT1_FD_123175 | JGI IMG/M metagenome (GOLD analysis project Ga0163144, IMG submission 123175) | Freshwater microbial mat bacterial communities from Lake Vanda, McMurdo Dry Valleys, Antarctica - Oligotrophic Lake LV.19.BULKMAT1 | ecosystem: Environmental > Aquatic > Freshwater >...
AACCAGCGAGCGACGACTTCGGACTGGATGGAACTGGAGAAGAAGCGTGGCATCTCCATCAGCTCGACCGTGCTGCAGTTCGACTACGACGGCTATCGCATCAACCTGCTGGACACGCCCGGCCACAAGGATTTCTCCGAGGACACTTATCGTGTGCTGACCGCCGTGGATTCCGTGGTGATGGTCATCGACTCGGGCAAGGGCATCGAGGCGCAGACGCGAAAGCTCTTCGAGGTCTGCCGGCAGCGTGGCGTGCCCATCTTCACCTTCATGAACAAGTGCGACCGCCCGATGCGCGAGCCGCTGGCGCTGCTGGACGAACTGGAGAAGGTGCTGGGCATCGGCGCGTTCCCGGTGAACTGGCCCATCGGCACGGGCTTTGAATTCAAGGGTGTCTATGATCGGCGGGCGAAGCAGTTTCATCTCTTCGAGCGCACGATCGGCGGACAGCATCGCGCGCCGGTGTCGGTGGGTGGCTTGAACGATCCGGAGATTCGCGAGCGCGTGGACGCCGCGACCTTCGCCAAGGTCACGGAGGAAATCGAGATGCTGGAAATGGCTGGCAACTCCTTCGATGAAACCGAGGTGCTCGCGGGCAAAAGCACGCCGGTGTTCTTCGGCAGCGGCGTGAACAACTTCGGTGTGCAGCTTCTGCTCGATGGATTTCTCCGGCATTCGCCGCCGCCCAGGCCGCACGTCATTTCCGGCATGACCATCGCGCCGGAAAACCCCGCCTTCTCGGGATTCATCTTCAAGATTCAGGCGAACATGGACCCGCGTCATCGTGACCGCATCGCGTTCCTGCGCGTGTGCTCGGGCAAGTTCGAGCGCGACATGACCGTGGCGCATTCGCGCACCGGCAAGAAGGTCCGCCTCTCCAGCTCGCACAAACTCTTCGGCAACGAGCGCGAGACGGTGGACGAGGCGTATCCCGGCGACGTCATCGGCCTGGTGGGCCACGACGGCTTCGGCATCGGCGACACACTGACGACGGACCCGAACATCCGGTACAAGGAGATTCCGCGCTTCACACCCGAGGCCTTCGCCTATCTGCACAATCCGAACACGGGAAAGTACAAACAATTCCGCCAGGGACTCGAACAGCTTTTGCAGGAAGGCGTCATTCAGGCGCTCTACATCCGCAACTCGGCGACGAAGACGCCGCTGCTTGCCGCCGTCGGCCCGCTGCAGTTCGAGGTCGTGCAATTCCGGCTCGAGAGTGAATACGGCGCCGAGTCGCGGCTCGAATCCGCCACCTGGCACGTCGTGCGGTGGATGCCCGCCGGCACGACTGAGGAAACGCTCGACTCGTTGAACATGCCCACCGGCTCGCAGATCGCCTACGACGTGGGACAAAATGCCGTGCTGCTATTTCAAAACGAGTGGTCCGCCGATTATTTCGCCAAGACCAATCCAAAGGTGACGCTTTCCGCGCTGCCGCTGGAGACGGAGAAAAACTGAGGAGCCGCATTGCCAGTGATTCCACCGCCGTGTAGTTTCGCAACATGAGCGCCACAGAGATTATCGCTGAGATTCAGCGCTGGCCGGAAAACGAGCGCGAGCGGCTTTTCCGGCTCCTGCTTGCTGACCAGGCCTTCCGCAAGGCCTTTGAGTCGAAAGCAGAGGCGCGGCTTGCGGAGAATGGTGCCCGGAAAACCCTCGCGAAGCTGGCCGGGCTGGCCGCCAGCCTCCCGTCCAATCCGCAGACTCCCACTGACGCAGCGGCGCAGCACGATCACTATCTCTACGGCGCGCCCAAGACGTCATGACTTTTCTGGACACGGGCTACTTCATCGCCCTGCTGAATCCACGGGATGAACTTCACGCCAGAGCCGTGCTTTGGTCCGAAAGACTAAGTGATTCATTTGTGGTCACCGAGCAGGTTCTTTGGGAGACCATCAACCTCTTCTCCCAACCAGCCGACCGGCCCAAGGCACTCGCGCTGATGGACCACCTCGACGCGGAGACGGTGGTGGAAATTGTCCCCGCCACGCCGGATCTGTTTCGTGCCGGCTTGAATCTGCACCGGGAGCGCGTGGACAAGCACTGGTCCCTGACAGATTGCATTTCCTTCGTGCTGATGAGGCAGCGGGGCATCCTGCAGGCACTGGCCTTTGATCAACATTTCGAACAGGCGGGGTTTGTGGCGTTGTTGCGCCGCGAACCCTCAGTCTGTTGCACCCCTTTCGGTTTTACCCCACATGTCCACTATTCTCTCCGCCTCAGAAATCACCGTCCGCTACGGCGAACGCGCCGTGATCGACGCCGCCACACTCGGGATCGAGGAGGGCGACCGCATCGGTCTCGTCGGGCGCAATGGCTGCGGCAAGACGACGTTCCTGCGCATCCTCGCCGGGCTGCAAGCACCCGACAGCGGCGTGGTCTCGGGGCGGCGCGATCTCGTCGTCAGTTATCTGCCGCAGGACTTCATGCTCGATGCGACGAAGTCGGTGGGGGAAAACATCCGCGATGGCGCCGCACACGTACTCAAGCTGATTGCGGAGTTTGAATCGCTGCCGCACGACTCAAAGCGCCACGAGGAGCTGGAGCATCGCATCGGCGCGCTGGAAGGCTGGACGCTCGATCAACGCATCGAGACGGCGATGTCGCACCTGAATTGTCCCGCGGCGGACCGGCGCGTCGAAACGCTGTCCGGCGGCGAGAAGCGACGCGTGGCCATGTGCCGCGCCATCGTGTCGCTGCCCGACCTGCTGATTCTCGACGAGCCGACGAACCATCTCGACCCGGAGTCCATCGACTGGGTCGCGGATTTCCTGGATGAGTTCCACGGCACGTTCCTCGTGGTCACGCATGATCGCTACTTCCTCGACCGCGTGGCCAGGCGCATGATCGAGTTGTCGGATGGAAAATTCTTTTCCCACAACGGCAACTACACGGATTACCTCCTGGCCAAGGCCGAACGCCAGGAGGCCGACGCGACCGTCGAGCACAAGCGCCAGATGTTTCTGAAGAAGGAACTGGCCTGGGTGCGCCAGGGTCCGCGCGCGCAGCGCAGCAAGCAGAAGGATCGCTTCGAGCGCTACTACGACACGGCAGCGCAGGCCGGTCCGGTGATCGAGGAGGATGTGGATCTGTGCATCCCGCCGCCGCCGCAGCTTGGCAATCGCACGGTGGAACTGGACAATCTCGGCATGGAGATCGGCGGCAAGAAATTGTTCAGCGGGTTTAGCTACAATTTCGAGAATGGCCAGCGCATCGGGGTTTGCGGGCGGAACGGCCTTGGCAAAACCACTCTGCTTAAAGCCATCATCGGCCAGCTCCCGCCCACCGAGGGCACGGTGAAAACCGGCCAGCTCACGAAATTCAATTACGTCGATCAAGGCCGCCTCCAGTTGAACGAAGAGCGCACGGTGCTCGACGAGGTCGCGGACGGCACCGAGTTTGTGCAATGGGGCGACACGAAACTTTCCGTGCGCTCGTACCTCAAGCGATTTCTCTTCGCCGATGAGCGGATCACGACACAGGTGAAGAAATTGAGCGGCGGCGAACGCAGCCGTCTTCTGCTGGCGCGCATCCTGAAGAGCGGCGGCAACTTCCTCATCCTCGACGAACCGACCAACGATCTCGATCTGCCGACGTTGCGCGTGCTGGAGGAAGCATTGATCGCGTTTCCCGGCATGGTGCTCGTCGTGAGCCACGACCGCTATTTCCTGAATCGCGTCTGCACGAACATCCTCGCCTTCGAGGGCGACGGGAAGATTTCCCACAGCGTCGGCGACTACGATTACTACCTGGAGAAGAAGCGGCGCGCGGATGCCGAGGCGTCCAGCCAAAGCGCCGCGATGCTCGCGACCAATAAGTCAGCGGCGCTCGCCAAGGCCGCCAACGCGTCGAAAAGCTCCAAGGCGAGAAAACTTTCCTTCAAGGAAACCCGCGAGCTGGAGGGCATTGAAGCGCAGATTCACGGAGTCGAAGCCGAGGTGGCGCGGATTGAAGGATTGTTTGCGCAGGCGGATTTCTTCCGCAAACACGCCGCGCAAGTGAACCAACTCACGGACGAACTGAACGCCGCGAAGGAAAACGTCGTGAAGCTCTACGCGCGATGGGAGCAACTGGAGGCGCTCAAGGCCGCCAGCATTTTGAGCTGAGTCTCATTTCCCCGCCAGCCCCTTGATGTAGGCGAGAATCAACTCCGGCAAATCCTTGCTGTAACCGCCTTCGAGCAGGCTGAACACCGGCACGCCCAGCTTGCGCATTGATTCGCCGAGCCAGTGGAAATCTTCCGCCTCAAGCGTCTCCTGCGCCAGCGGGTCGCGCGCGTAGGCATCGAAGCCAGCGGACACCGCGACGAGATCGGGCTTCTGCGACTTGAGATCGTCGAGGGCGCGTTGCAGCACCTTGCGATATTCCAGTCGCGGCGTCTTGGGCGCGACGGGATAGTTGAAACCATTCTTCCCGACGTTGGCGGTGCCCGTGCCCGGGTAGCACGGATGCTGGTGAATCGAGTAGAAGAACGCCCCCGGTTGGTTCAACAGAATCGCCTCGGTGCCATTGCCGTGATGCACGTCGAAGTCATACACCGCGACCTTCTTCGCCCCCGTCGCCAGCGCTTCGAGCACGGCGATGGCGATGTTGCTGAGGTAACAAAAACCCATCGCCCGATCCCGCGTCGCGTGATGCCCCGGCGGACGCAGGAGCGAGAACGCCATCTCTCCCCGGCGCGCCGCCTGCAACGCCGCCAGCCCGCCGCCGACGGAACGCCGCGCGTGCTCAATGAGCTTCGGATGCGCCGGCGTGTCGCCATCGAAATCACCCGTCGCTACGGTGACCTGGGCGAGATGTTCCTTCGTATGCGCGCGGAGAATCACCGCGTCCTCCACCACTTCCAACGGCGCGGCCCAGATGATCTCAATGTCCTTCTGTTCGCGCAACCGCTCCGCGCTGCGGCTGATGCGCTGCGGACGCTCCGGATGCCCGGGCGAGGAATACTCCGTGCAGCGCTCGTCGGTGATGACTTTCATCCGGGCACGTTAGACAAACCGCAACGTGCCGGCAAGCGGCTTGCCGTCGGACGGGCCGCGCTTCCAGGCTCGCAGGAGGATTTACGTTTCTAGTTTCCCGACTTACGCTCCCTGCATGAGCAAACGTTTCGAGATCGTCTCCCGCCTCCTTGACCCCGGCATCATCGCCGTCGTGCGCACGTCGAGCACCGAGCAAGTCCTCCCCGTGTGCGAGGCGCTCCTCGCCGGCGGCGTCATCGCGCTGGAGATCACCTTCACCGTGCCCAACGCCCTCGACGCCATCCAGCAGGCCGGCGCGCGCTTCGGCCACGACGCCCTGATCGGCGCGGGCACCGTGCTGAATGCGGAGATGACCCGCTCCGCCATCTATGCCGGGGCGAAGTTCATCGTCAGCCCGATCACGCGCGCCGAGATTGTCACGGCGGCACACGAGGCCAGCGTGCCCGCGATGCTCGGTGCCTACACGCCCACCGAGGCGCAGACCGCGCATGAGGCCGGGGCGGATTTCATCAAACTTTTCCCCGCCGACAAGCTCGGACCGGCCTACGTTAAAGCCCTCCGCGCCCCGCTGCCGCACCTGAAGATCGTGCCCACCGGCGGCGTGGATTTGAACACCGCCGCGGAATTCCTCGCAGCCGGCTGCGCCGCGCTCGGCGTCGGCGGCTCGCTGTTGACCGCGGAGATCTTGAAGACCGCCAACTGGGCCGAACTCACCCGCCTCGCCCGCGCCTACGTCGAGATCGCCCGCGCCGCGCGCTCTTAGCGAATCGCGTTGCGACGAGCGCGGGGAATTCATATACACTTGCCCCTGCCATGAATGCCGATGCCACCGATCTGTTGCCGCTGCTCCAGCGGTTCTTTGGCTTCAGCTCGTTCCGCCCGTTGCAGGAGGAGATCATTCGCGATGCGCTGGCGGGGCGGGATGTCTTCGCGCTGCTGCCCACCGGCGGCGGCAAGTCGCTGTGCTTCCAGCTTCCGGCGCTCGCGCGGCCGGGGCTGACGGTGGTCATCTCGCCGCTCATCGCCTTGATGAAGGATCAGGTCGATGCGCTCCAGGCCAGCGGCGTGCCGGCGACGTTTCTCAATTCATCGCTCTCGACGGATGAGGCGCGCGTGCGTCTGCGCGGATTGCACAACGGCGAGTATCAACTCCTCTACGTCGCGCCCGAGCGGCTGATGTTGTCCGGCTTCCTCTCGGATCTCGAACGGTGGAAGCCGAACCTGATCGCGGTGGATGAGGCGCATTGCATCAGCGAGTGGGGGCATGATTTCCGTCCCGAGTACCGGCAGATCGCGGCGTTGCGCAGCCGCTTTCCCGGGGTGCCGCTGATGGCGCTCACGGCCACGGCGACGGAGCGCGTGCGCGAGGATATTGTCACGCAGTTGCAGTTGCGCGAGCCGCGGGCATTCGTGGCGAGCTTCAACCGGCCGAATCTCACCTATCGCGTGCTGCCGAAGAACAAGGCTTACGATCAGGCGCTGGAGTTCGTGCGCAGCCGTCCGGCGGATGCGGGGATCATCTACTGCCAGAGCCGCAAGGGCGCGGAGGGTTTGGCCGATCGCCTTTGCGCGGATGGGGTGAAGGCGCGTCCGTATCACGCTGGCCTGGAGCAGAAGGCTCGTGCGGCGAATCAGGAGCTGTTCCTGCGCGACGAGGTGCGGGTGATCTGCGCGACGATTGCCTTCGGCATGGGCATCAACAAACCGAACGTGCGCTTCGTGGTGCATTACGATCTGCCGAAGAACATCGAGGGTTATTATCAGGAGACGGGCCGCGCCGGGCGCGACGGATTGCCGGGGGATTGCGTGCTGCTCTTCAGCGCGGGCGACGTGGTGAAGCAGCGCAAGTTCATCGAGGAGAAGCCGGACCCGCAGTCCAGGCGCATCGCGGAGGAGCAGTTGCAGCAGATGGTTCACTACGCTGAGGGCGGCGCGTGTCGGCGCGCGGTGTTGCTGGAATACTTTGGCGAGGCGCTGGAGGGCGATAATTGCGGCGGTTGCGACAATTGTCTCCAGCCGCGCGAGACTTGGGACGGCACGCTGGCGGCGCAGAAATTCCTCTCGTGCATTTATCGCATCCGCGAGAGGAGCGGTTTCGGCGTCGGCCTCAATCACGTCGTCGAGGTGCTGACGGGCGCGGACACGGACAAGGTGCGCAAGTGGGGGCATGACGCGGTGTCCACCTACGGCATCGGCCAGGAGCACGCGCGTCCCGAATGGTCGGCCATCGGGCGCGAGTTGATCCGGATGGGTTTCGTGAAGCAGGACGCGGAGAAGTTCAACGTGCTCGAGCTGACGACCGAGGGCAGGGCGGTGTTGCGCGAGCGCCGCAGCGTGTCGCTGACCAAGCCGATGAAGGCGGTCGAGCCGCAGACGCATCGCGCGGGGGAGATTGCCTGCGACGCGGCGTTGTTCGAGCATTTGCGCAGCCTCCGCAAACGTCTGGCGGACGAGCGCGGCGTGCCGCCCTACATCATTTTCGGCGACGTTTCGTTGCGGCACATGGCGCGCGAATATCCGGTGTCGAAGGCGGAGTTCCGGCGCATCAGCGGCGTGGGCGAGAAGAAGCTGGAGGAATTCGGCGCGCTGTTCGCCGCGGAGGTGGCGGCCTTTCTTCACGAGAATCCGCGACAGATCTTTGCCGACGATTCGTTCACTACCCCGCCGCCGCCGACCTCGCGCGGGTCGAAGCTCACGGGCACGGTGCTGGAGACGCTGAAGATGTTTCGCGCGGGCGAGACAGTGGAAGGCATCGCCAGCCGGCGGGGGCTGGTGTTGAGCACGATTCTCGGCCATCTCGCCGCGGCGGCGGAGGCGGGTGAGGCGATAGACGTGCGGCAGTTCGTCACGGAGGAGGATCAGCGGGCGATGGAGGCGGCGCTCGACGCGCATCCGGGCATTGCGCTGAGTCCGGCGTTCCAGGCGCTGGGGGGCAGGTTTGATTTCGGCGTGCTGCGGCTGGTGCGCGCGGTGCGCGGGCAGGCCAGGCGGGTGGAACAGGGGCGTTAACGCGCTACGCATCGGCAAACGCGCACCGTCATCCTCCTGCACAATCAAGGCCGGTGATGGGCCTACGACCTCGTCCTCTGCGCCGCGATCCTCGCCGTCTCCGCCGCCAGCTACCTCGTGCTGCGGCTCAACTCCAGCGGCGCCAAATGGATTGGATCAACCCCATGGCCATGAAGATCACCACCCGCATCATGGGGCTCCTCCTCGCCGCCGTGGCGTCGCAGTTTATGATCAATGCGCTCAGGGAATTGAAGGTCATTCCGTGAAGGCAGAATGTAGAAGTCAGAGGGGACAGGCGCGAGCGGTCCAGCGGAGAGCAAGGCGTACTGCGCCAGACAAAAGATGAAGCTCCTCGTCCGCAATTCGCCGGATGTCCGTTACCGTCCGGCGAAAAACTCGCGGATTGCTTCCACCAACTTCTGATTCTCGGCAGGGAGGTTCGTGCCCACGCGGATGAACTTGTCGCCAAGTCCGCCCTTGCGGCTGCAATCGCGCACGTAGAAGCCGTGCTTCTTGAGCAGGAAGTCGCGCATTTCCACGGATGTGATGCGTGCGTCAAGAATCTTGAAGAGGATGAAATTGGAGAAGGTTTCCCAGACTTTCAATTGAGGAAAAGCCGCCAGCCGCCTGGCGAGAGACTGGGTCTCCTCGATGCAACGGACGCGCGCCTTCTCGTAATCTTCGCGATGGTTGAGGCACAGCCGCAGGAAGCGCTCCGCCATGGGGCTGATGTTCCAGATGGGGACGAAGCGGCGGATCTCGTCGAGGACACCGGCATTCGCCGTGGCCACGATGCCCAGGCGCAGACCGCACACGCCGTAGTCCTTGCCCATGCTGCGGACGACGACGAGGTTCGGAAACTGCGAGAGGTGATGGCGCAAGGTCGGGATGCCCGCGCGAGAAATGGAGGTGAATTCGATGAACGATTCGTCGATGACGACCGCCTTGAGCCGTGAGCAGGACCGCAGCAAGGTCAGCAAGTCCTCCACCGAAGTCTTCCGGCCCGTGGGGCTGTTCGGATTCGGCAGCACGATGGCATCGATTTGCTGCGCCTCGATGTCGCGCAGCAAGCGCGGCACGTTCACCTGAAAATCCTCCGCCTCCGTCAACTCATGAAGGTACAGGTGCTTGTTGAAGTCGCGAATGACGTTCTCGTATTCCATGTAGGACGGGACCGGCATGAGCCACCGCGAGCCAAGCCGCGCGGCGACGAGGTGAATCAGTTCCGACGCTCCATTGCCCACAAGAATCTGGCGTGGATCGAAGCCCGTCAACGCACCCGCCAGCGCGCATTGCTCCGTCTGCATCGACGGATAATTTCGGACGATGTCGTCCAGATTGTGGCCGAGCTGGGCGATGATTTCCGGCGTGGGGAAGAACTTGTTGGAGAGGTAGCAGAAATCCACGACCTTCTCGTGCCCGGCGGCGGCGGCGACCTGGAAAACCGACGGGCTGTGCTGGCGTTCTTCGGATTGAAACAAGTCGATGGACATAAATAGTTCAGGCTGGCGTGAGGTCTGGAGCGGGCGCGGGCGCAGGCCGGTTTCCCGGCGACACCAGCCGCTGGAAGGTCGGCGTTTTCCCGTCCGGACTCGTGAGAAATTGATCCGTGATTTCCACCTCGAGCGCAAGGTCCGGCCCGAGGCGCTTGCGAACTTCCTCGCACACATTGAAAACGAGCGCCTCCGTGTTGGCAGCGCCGGGCCGCACGGAAATCTTCATCAGCACCTGCGCAAGATCCGTCTGGACGAACTGAAAGCGCAGGATGTCCGTGTAGGTTTGCAGCAGGGAATAAAAGTTCAGCGACGGCAGACGCGCACCGTCCGGCGTGACGATGCACTCATCCTTGCGTCCGCGCATGGCCAGCACCTTCGGATAAAGCCCGGCGGAATCGAGCGCCCCAGCGACGCGCGCCAGGTCGCCGGTCTCGTAGCGGATAAAGGGCATGACGGGGTTGTGCAGCCCGGTGGCGACGAGCCTTCGCTCGTCGGCGGGCAGTCCTTCTATCTTGAGAAACTCCGGGAACCCGTATTCCCAATCCACTTCCATGCCGTCGTGGTCGGCGCGTTCGGTGATCACCACGGCAGGCTCAGTCATCCCGTACCAGTCAAACAAATTCTTGCCGAAGGTTCGCTCAATGTTTGCCCGTTCCAGTTCAGATACCGTCTCGCTGGCCGTGAAGACGCCTTGGACAAAATCGAATTTCTCCCTCTGCGGAAACGCGAACTCCGCGAGCACATTCACGCTCGAAGCGTAGCCGCGGATGAACGCCGGACGGAACCGCAGCAATGCTTCGAGGTAGCCCTGCGCGTTCGACGGCTTCAGGTGATAGGCCGACATGTAGAGCGTGTTTTGCGGCCAACTGAATTTCCACAACGGAGCACCGGGCGCATCCGGCACGTAGCTGCGAATCGCCGCGTAACGCGCACGAAACGTGTAACCCGCCTTGGCCCAGTGCCGGAACATGCAGGCGTAATCGATGGCCACGTAGCGCTCGTTCAGGCGCATCGTCATCGGCTCGCCGGTCGTGCCGCTGGTGTGCGCAAGCACGCTGCCGCGCAGGAAACGCGCATCGATCATCCGCTCCCAGTTCCTCCGCACATCCTCCTTGGTCAGCAACGGGACTCGCTCAATGTCATGAAGGGCGTTGAAATCTCGTTTGGGCTCGAAGCCCGCCTGTTGGAAACGATCGCGGTAAAACGGCACGCCCTCACCTGCGCGGACGAGTGTATCCCGCAGCCGCTGAAAAACCCACGCGCGTCGTTCCTCGGTGGACAGCGCACGCAGCCCGTCCAGCCAATGCCGGTGCAGCCACCAGCCATGCAGGCGGGCGAGCGGGCGAATCTGCTTTTTATGCATGGCGATACACTTCGCGCAACGGCTTGGAGCCGACGCCGTATTTCCAGTTCCGATAACGGCGATAGCATTCTCGGGCGACCGGTACCAATGGCTTCGGCAGGCGGACGTACTTCTTTACCCGGTAGTACAGCGGCGCGTAAGCCCGCTCGCGATCGCCGGTGCGCTGCGGCTTGCCGAGAATCTGAAAAGGCCTGCGGCGCCCGAACATCTGCTCGACGCTGGACCGCGCATCGCCCGCTCTTTCGATGACATTCATCGCCTCGCCCAGATCACTTTCATAGTGCGCGTCGCTGCCGCCAAACGGCGCGAGCGACGTAACCCGGAGCAAATCTGCCGCCCGGCGATTCTCCATGGAGGAACACTTGGCATTGAAAATCTCGAAGGCCGCCCGCTTTCCTTCCAGCAACTTGAGCGGCTCCAACCCGTCGCGCAGCAATCCGTCCTTGCGCCGGAAGGGATGCGGGATGAGGCAGAACCCGCCCTGCGCATCGATCTCCGCAATAGCTCCCGCGAGGTCGCCTGACTCAATCGGGCGTTTGAGAAACAGCCCGATGAAATGGCTCCCATCCGCCAGCGTCTTCTCCTCGCCGACGATGAATTGCAGGGGAATCTTTTCGCGCAGCGCGCGGGCCTGAAACTCCACCGCACCCGCGATGGTGTCGTGGTCCGTGATGGCGACTGCATCCAGCCCGATGGCTTGTGCTGTTGTCACCAGCGACTCGAAGGACATCAAGCCATCCATCGAGGCGATGGTGTGACAGTGAAGTTCGACGTGGAGAGCGTCTGCAGGCATCACAGTGGGCGAAACCCGCCGCATCGAGAAATGGGCTGGAGCACGGGCGGACCATGTTGGAATGGTTTCACGGCGGTATCCGCGAATTAGTCTGTCGCGGCGCGGGATTTGTTCAATGGAGGAACCTCGCCGTGGAGGGCCGCCCGCAGGCGTTCAAAGGTTTTCTCGACGGTGAATCGTTCGAGGAAGCCGGCCCGCAGCCGCGGATCATACTCCTGGCCCAACAACGCCTCCAGCGCGACGGCAATCTGCGCCGGCGACCGCGGGTCCACCAGCCCGGGATAGCCCGGCGGCAGCAGTTCGGGAATCGTCCGCCACCGGGTGGTGACGACCGGCAAACCGAAGGCCATCGCCTCGACCAGCACAAGGCCGAAGCTTTCGGCCTGATAATAGGTGGGGAAGCACAGGCAGTCGCTGTCGTGCAACAGTTGGGCCTTGGCCGCGCCCCCCACAAAGCCCTTGTAGCTCACGGCCTGCCAGGCCGGATCGGCACTCCCGCCATTCAAATCGGGCCGGGCGATGCGCTCCGTGAATTCCCGCTCCTCCTCCTCCTTCCAGAACTTTCCCGCCACGGTCAATTGCACCCGCGGCGTCGGAGACGTTTCGTTCAAGCGTTTGTTCAGGAGAGCCACGGCTTCAAGCGTGTCGAACAAGCCCTTCTCGCGCGTGCAAAGGCTCAGGAAGAGAATCTGGAACGGGCGCCGGGCCGGCGCGGGCGTCCGGCGGGAGGCCGCCCGCTCCTGGCGCAGGGGCAGGATGCGTTGCGCAAAATCCGGGCAGGGATCGGGAATGCCATTGGGCACGATCACGGCGCGTTTGGACTGCAACGCCGCCGCGTCACGGAGGCAGAATTCTCCCAATACCACGCTCAAGTCTGGCCGGCCCAGCAGCGCCAGCGTCAGCCAACGCTCCCAGCGACGCGCGCCCGAATCCAGCCAGTCGCCCAAGCCAGCTGCATGCCAGTAGTAGATTCGACGCCGAAAAAACGGCCGACACAACGCCATCACCAGCCAGTCCCGGTAAATCGCCGAGCGCACAGGCGGCGCGGGGATATAGAGAAAATCCCTCACGCCATGGCGGAGCCGGCACCCGATGGCTTTAAGACAATACTTGAGGAGGAGAAACACCTTGGCGACCCGCACCCGGCCGATGTCCGCCATGCCCTCCGAGAATCGGCAATCAACGTGATAACATTCGATGTCACCCCCCGCAGGCCGGACGCCGCCGTGAGCCGGAGGACTGCGGGCGTCGCCGCCGAAAGCCTTCAAGAGCAACTCCACCATGTAACTCTGGCCATGGTGCGGCGGCGGCTTGTGGGCGAAGATCAGCAGCTTCACGAATTGAATTCTCACCATCGCCATCGCACGCGAGCAGTTCAAGCTTTACCTTGCCCTTGCGCTACCGACGACTGTTTGAAAACATCCCCGGCAGACCATATTACCAATTATTCCATTGCAAACCATCTTCATCACCGGCGTCGCCGGATTCATCGGCAGCAGCCTTGCGGACCGTCTCCTCGCCGACGGCAAACACGTCGTGGGCTGGGACAATCTCTCCACCGGACATGAGCGATTCCTCGAAGGCGCACGAAAGCATCCCCATTTCAAATTCATCCAGGGCGACAACCTCGATCTCGACGCGCTCACCGCCGCGATGAAAGGCTGCGACACGGCCTTTCATCTCGCCGCCAACGCCGATGTGCGCTTCGGCCTGCATCATCCCAGCAAAGATCTCCAGCAAAACACCGTCGCCACCTTCAACGTCCTCGAGGCGATGCGCGCCAATGGCATCAAGACCATCGCCTTCTCCTCGACCGGTTCCGTGTATGGCGAAGCCCCGGTCATTCCCACGCCTGAAGATGCGCCATTTCCCATCCAGACCTCGCTCTACGCCGCCTCCAAACTCGCCGGCGAGGGACTCATCCACGCTTACTGCGAAGGCTACAAGTTTGAAGGCTACGTCTTTCGCTTCGTATCGATCCTTGGCGAACGCTACACGCACGGACACGTCTTCGATTTCTACAAGCAACTCGCCGAACACCCCGATCACCTGAAAGTGCTCGGCGACGGCTCGCAACGCAAAAGCTACCTCTACGTCCAAGACTGCCTTGACGCCATGCTGCACGTGATGAATGCCGGCCTCGCGCTCCAGGCCAGACATCGCGTCGAAGTCTTCAACCTCGGCACCCCCGAATACGTGCAAGTCAACGACAGCATCGGCTTCATCTGCGGCGCGCTCGGCCTCAAGCCGCGCCTCGAATACACTGGCGGCGCACGCGGCTGGGTCGGAGACAACCCCTTCATCTTCCTCGAAACCAAAAAGGTCAACGCCACCGGCTGGAAGCCAAAACTCACCATCGAGCAAGGCATCATCCGCACTCTGCACTGGTTGCAGGCCAACCCATGGGTTTACGCGGATCGGGATTGAACCTCTCCATGAACCGGAGCGTTGAGCAATACTCGGCCCGGTTGAACAAGAAGGCTCAAGCCGGGCACGCTCGGCGCTCCGCCCACGATTCCGCGGAAAAGCCAGCGTTTACAGGCCATTCCAGAGCCTGCCGGATTGACAGCCGTTTCGCCTCTGTGATAGCTTCCCCACGACTCGCTGGCGTATGAGTATGCATCTTAATCAGCATGTCCTCGTGCTGAATCGTTTGTGGCAGGCCGTCAACGTCTGCACCGCCAAGCGCGCCCTCACCCTGCTTTTTGAGGGACGCGCCCAGGCCGTCTTTGATTCGGGTGACGGAGATTTCCGGACCTACAACTTCAGCCAGTGGCATGATTTCTCCCAGCGCGAGCCGCACGAGGAAAGCATCGCCACCATCTCCTTCCGCATTCGCGTCCCGCGCGTCATCCTGCTGATGGTCTTCGACCGGATGCCGAAGAAAGAGGTGAAGTTCACCCGGCACAACATCTTCGAGCGCGACCGGAACACCTGCCAATACTGCGGCCACATCTTCGACCGCAAAGACCTCAACCTCGATCACGTCATCCCGCGCGATCGCGGCGGGCCGACGACGTGGGAAAACATCGTGTGCTCCTGCATCGAGTGCAACACCCGCAAGGCCAACCGCACGCCCAACGAAGCGGGCCTGCACCTCGTGCGCAAGCCCAAGCGGCCCAAGTGGCGGCCCTTCGTGCAAATCAACCTCGGCCTGCAACATCACGACAGTTGGAAGCACTTCCTCGACCTCGCCTACTGGAACGTGGAGCTCGGCGAAGACGTGCAATAGCGTCTGCTCGCGAGACCCTTCCATTTCTCGACGCGCCCACGACGCGAGGCGCAAAGGGTGGACACCCTGCCGCTCCCGCTCGTTCCCGTCGTTCCGTGGATCGTGGGCGTGAGCCAATCCAGCCGGCATGACCACCACGGCGGGCTGCGTTTCACCCTCTCCTTGGGGGAGAGGGCCGGGGTGAGGGCGGGCTAAAACCCCCTGACTTCCCGTATAGCTCCGCCGCGGAGGGTCACGGCAGGTTGTGCCCGGCATATTGTTCCTGACCCCCGGCAAAATCTTCCGGAGCTGGCATTATTTGCCGGGCTTGGAGGCTAAATGTCCGAAATGATGTTTTCCCGGAGCCGCGGAGGCGTTTTCGTGTCCGGGACGGTCGTTGTTATGTGCGGATGGCCCTTTGAAGGGTTGGGAATGGAGTTTTACATGTTGGAAATGGAGTTTTAAGTGTTCCGGAGTCGCGTTTACATGTTGGAAATGGAGTTTGCAGTGTTCCGGAGTCGTGTTTACATGTTGGAAATGGAGTTTGCAGTGTTCCGGAGTCGCGTTTACATGTTGGAAATGGAGTTTGCAGTGTTCCGGAGGCCTCTTGCAGGTGTAAATGCGTCGATTCCACAAATAAACGGGGGGGGCTGTCCTGTCAACGGGTGCCCGGAGCACTGAATGGAGCGTCCGGAACGATTTTATGGGGGTTCGGCACAGGTGGTGATTGATGCGAAGTCCGGTGCCCCCGAGTCGGAACATGCAGGTCCGCAGTGGAAATCCCCCGACCCCGACTCGGAACCTTCCTGTCCCGGGTCGCCCTGATCATGTTCCAAGTGAACATTTGGGTTCCTCGCTGTTGTCGGTGGAATGGGAATTGGCCAAGGTTAGGCAAACCCCTCCTCCATTCCACCGATAACAGCGGGGAACCGGTTTGGAGGGTGAACCGGGGAACGGAAGTTGTCCAAATTATCCAAAAAGCTGTCGAGGTTTGGGGGAAAGTTGACGACTTTTTGCCCGAAGTCAGCAACGTCGCGGCGGGGGTGGTCATGCGGTCTTCGCAATAATTCACGGACCCTTGTGACAGTGCGCAGTGCGGCGCCGGCTTCATTTCGTTTTACGTTTCACGTTTCACTCCCTAGTCTGCGCCCATGCCCGACAACGCCAAAACCCAGTGCCTGATCGGTGTCGATCTCGGCGGCACCAAGATTCTTGCCGGCATCTTTGACACGTCTTTCAACTGCCTGGGCCAGGTCAAGATCAGCACCAAGGCCCATCGCGGCCCCGATGAGGTCATCAACCGCATCGCCCGCTGTGTGAAGGACACGGTCGATGAATGTGATCTCTCCATGAGCCAGGTGCGCGGCGTCGGCATTGGCGCGCCCGGCGCGGTGGACACGCAGGAGGGTCGCGTCATCTTCGCGCCGAACCTGGGCTGGGAAAACCTGCAACTGAAGAAGTCACTGGAGAAACAGTTGGAGGTGCCCGTCTTCGTCGAGAACGACTGCAAGCTTCACACCCTCGGAGTCTTCGAGGCCGAGCTGAAGGCCAAGCCCAAACATCTCCTCGGCATCTTCCTCGGCACGGGCATCGGCGCGGGCATCATCATTGACGGCAAGCCCTACACCGGCATCAACGGCACCGCGGGCGAGGTCGGCCACATGGTCATCGATATCAACGGGCCCGAATGTGGCTGCGGCAACAAGGGCTGCTTCGAGGCGCTCGCCAGTCGCCGCGCCATCTTCCGCAACATCCAGGCGGCGGTGAAGAAGGGGCAGAAGACGCTGCTCACCGAGATGCTCGGCGACGATCTGGCCGATTTGCGCAGTGGCGATTTGCGGAAGGCCATCCGGCGCGGCGACAAGTTCGTGGAGAAGATCATCGATCAAGCCGCTGAGTACACCGGCATCGCCGTGGGCAACTTGATGAACATCTTCAACCCCGAGGTCATCGTGATCGGCGGCGGTGTGGTCGAGCAGCTCGAACACGAGATGCTGCCCATCATCGAGAAGGTCGCCCGCAAGAACGCGCTGCCCGGCACTAGCAAGGGCGTCCAGATCATGGCCACGCGCCTCGGCGACGACGCGGGCATCACCGGCGGCGCGGTGTTGGTGATGCGGCAGACGAAGTAGCTTTTACCGCCACAGCTCCGGTTCGCTCCTGAGCCGGGCGAGCAATCGCGCATCCGCCGCGGGAAAGTTGAAGTCGTCCAGTTCCTCCGCGCGCACCCAGCGGAACGCCGCGCACCCCAGCGCCTGCGGTTCATTCTTTCGCCACGCGCAGCGGAAGAACTCCAGATGCACGGACTTCTCCGGGTAATCGTGCGTGAAGCACTCGATGACCTCATGCACGCCCACCTCGATGCCCAGTTCCTCCATCAACTCACGATGCAATGCCTGCGCGAAGGTCTCGTGCGCCTCGCGTTTGCCGCCGGGGAATTCCCACAGTCCGGCGAGATGCCCGCCCGCCGGGCGTTGCGTGATGAGGAGTTGTCCCTCGCGAAAGACGAGGCCGGCGGCGACGTCGAGGTGCGTTGTGTTCATGCTGGAACGGGAACTCCGAAGTGGGAACGCTGGGCTGGCAACCAGAGCGCGAGGGCCGGGTGAGATGCGCTTGGTTAGCCGACGACTTTTGTGTCCCTCTCATGTGAACGAAATAAACTCTGAACCTGCTCCCGAATCTGCGTGGGAGAATAAGACTGCCGCGCCGAAACTCGCAAGACCGGTATGCGCGCATCAGCCAGCGCAGAATCCACAAGGCTGTCACGAACTCCACGCTCGAATCTCTCGTGTGTCCGGTCATCCAACTCAATCACCGCGACAACGCCGAGCCGTGACGAATCACAAAGAACGAAATCAACGTGCTTCCCGGTGATGCGATTGAAGGCGGACTGCCAACCGCTGCGGCTCGGACTGCGAACGGGGCGAACGATGTCCGCCAGCCTGACCTTGGCGAATATCTGGTAGTCATTCGCCACCGCCTGCTGAAGCACTCCAAAGAACGAACGCTCTGCCGGTGTGAGCAACGCAGGAATAGCCTCGTATGCACTGGCGGCACTCTGCGCTGTCTGCTGCCGACCAAGCAGCCGAATCAAAGAGGCGGCGACTGCAAGTAGTGCTA